>Ga0209550_10004271_pt1 | contig 13533 bp, 14 predicted proteins | sample LauGreSuBDMM15SN_2_FD_187567 | JGI IMG/M metagenome (GOLD analysis project Ga0209550, IMG submission 187567) | Freshwater lake microbial communities from Lake Michigan, USA - Su13.BD.MM15.SN (SPAdes) (version 5) | ecosystem: Environmental > Aquatic > Freshwater > Lake | place: Lake Michigan... | reverse complement strand
GGCCGCGCGCGCGGCCGCGGGCGCGGCGAACCGCACCGCACACAGTAGGTACACGCCCGGACGACCGCGACGCAGTCGATCCAGATCGTCGACCGGCGCGGCGTATGCGTACCCACACACTCAACAAAACCAGCTGCTGTATCTTACCAGCTAAACAGACAATGCGTACCTCCCGACCCTTGATCAATTAAATTGTGGAAATGAGGAGCGGAAGTTAAATGATGCTTCGCGTGTTTTCCCGAGGCGGGCAGCGTACCGACGTCTTGAGAGTAGATCGATCTGCAGCGCCGTCGCGCGTGACGAGCGGGAGATCGGGTCATGCAATGATGTCGGCTCGCACAGGGGTTCGAGTCGCCTCTCTCTCGTCGATAGCTTAGATGACATGGTAGATGACAAAGAAGCTGACTTTGAAGACGACGTCAGCATATTTGTCTTGCTTGTGGATGTGAATTCTACGTCATCACTGGGCTGCAGCCAGTTCACAATCCGCGTGGGCGACTCATTTGATGAACTCGTCCGCGGCTGCGGGAAGAATCGAGCCCGCTCGCGCGCCAGGTGCTGATCGTGTAGGCTGAGTACCATCTCGTGGACACTAGATGAGAGACTCGAGGTAGAGCTTGCAAACGTCTGGCGGTCTTCGGCGCGGTACTGGCTCGCGGGGGCTGTGGCTGGGCGCAGTTGCTGCTGCGGTATAATTTGGCTGCGGTAGGCAATGCTGCCCCCAAATGGTGAGCGGCGGGCAGGACCTGCCACCCATTGGCTGTCGTGTAGTGATGAACGCGACATCCACGCTGACGCTTCTAGGACGCCGTCCTTGCCAGTACCGAGCTGGAGCCAATGCGCAACCTGCCTGGACGAGTCACTTGACGAGCTCGTCCGCGGACGCAACGTCCGCGGACTGTTGCGTGCGGATGCGCACATCACTTTTGCGACGCTTCGGACTTTTTGCGACGACGAATGAAACGACCGGTACCGGTACCCGGTACCGGTAAAAAGACACCGGGGGAGCCGGGACACACACGACCGGTACAGTATCCTTACCGGCACCGTCGGCGACGCCTACAAGTACCGCGGTTAACGTCATATACGATTTTCGACCCAGTCGTGGTCAATTGGTCGTGGTGCGTGCGGCGCTCTGTGTACAAGTACTGTGACTCATCTGGTCATCTCCGCGTCCGAGACGACATAAGTGTCGCAAATCCGAAATCGCTCCGAAGTTCGCAGCGGCGGATCCGGACGATGCATACCGGTACTATAGGATGCAATGATACCGGGTAAACACACAACAGTCCGCGGATGTTGTGTCCGCGGCCATGTCTCACTGTTCCGGCCAATTCCGGCCCGGCCCCGTTGGCCCTGCCGCGGCACGTTAGCGGCACGTCGCCGTCCTCCTGTCCGCGAACGCGCCCAAGGCGAACGCTCCTGTCAGCTTCTGTCAGCTTCACCTTGCCAGTCGAAGCTCATCTATAGATGAACTGCCGCAAGCTGACAATTCGGGTGCATCTGGGGCTCTGAGGTCTGTGGAGCTGTCCCGAGACCGCACGGCTCTCTTGGATTCCTGGCCGAACGATGAGCTCCCAGCGCTTAATGAAGCTTATTTGAGCTTATTGAAGATTCGTTCAGCGATTTGCTCTGCGTCTTCTCCCTGGTCGATGTACTTGCCCATGCTGCAGTACTTGCAATGCGCCTTCGCGTAGCGCTCCTCCATCTGGCATCCATCCGATTGGAAGTAGCCTTGATCTTCCGAGTCGAAGAGCACGACGAGGTCGGATGTCTCTGCCATGTCTTTCCAGTACAGAAACCACTCTTGGTAGTTGGCGCTGTGGGTGCCCTTCGCCTGGGTGCAATCAACATGCACGAACTTCCCGTTGGCGGAACCATGGCGCATCTCGACTTTGATGCCCTGTCGCTCGAGACCCGTTTTAACGCGAGCCACCAGAGGGTTGCCTCCGGCGCCGGAGGTCTGCTTGTATGAGAAGGTAATAAGGGTCATGCTCTCATCTGCCTGCGGTTATTGCGAGAATGCAGATTGGCAAGTTACGCCACGCGCAAGCTGTGCGGGGGCAGGGCCATGCGGTGCACAGGAGTGCAGGACCCACATGAACTTCCGAGCTTCCGACTCGAATAGCGAGCGACGTACCGGTAAAAAGACACCGGGGGGAGCCGGGACACACACGGGACGTACCGGTACTGTACCGGTACTGAACGCGTTCACCGGGGGGAGCCGGGTCACACACGGAACACACGCGGGACACGCGGGCGCACAAGGGCACACGGATCACACCGACGAAGCACCTCACGTTCCGGTTCAAAGACACCGTTAAACCGTTCAGACGTTCACGTTAAGTTGCCATCCAGGGGGGAGCCGGGACACACACGGGACACACACGGGACACAGACGGGACCGATTCAAAAACACCGGGGGAGTCGGTAATGCCATATTGGCGGATTGATGCAATCAGAAACACCTGCTCCTGTGCATCTTGGCGGGGGAGGAGGGTTTGGGGGTGAGGAGGGGGTCTGTGAAGTTGTCTGTGAAGTCCACCTGTGTCTCATCTCTGGCCTGTATTGTATTCACGGTCGTGCCGCTTACGTGTGTACATACCGACAGTATACTGTGATGAAGTCCGCGGAGTGCGGAGAGCTGCTCATGGACGAGCGGCGCATCGGCACCCCGGCGGCGGCCGCCGCTGCCGAGAAGGTGGAGGACCACAACGACGACTTGCCCGATCCCCTCGACATACCTGCAGAAACTTCACCCGTTCCCCCCCATGGGACAGACAAAATGCGTCAATTCCTGGGCAGGCCTGTCTCTCAAGATGTTGCGGCGTACCTCGACGCGCAACGAGTGCCGCTCGAGACGTCCATTCAGGAGGCGATCAATCACGTCCTTGAGCAGCAGCCGCCGGACGCCGTGCAAGAGGTCGCTTTGCGACTTCTAAAGGGCCGCGAGCAGAATGTCTTGGCGGCTGTCAAGTGTGACTCAATTGGCGATGCAGAGCAGCTACGTGTGATCATTCATCATGCGCAAAGAATCATCTCAGAGTCTCGTTCTGCCCTGCGAGCATCTTTGCCAAGGGGCACTGCGAAGGAGCGCTCCCGGTATCTGGAGACACTCGCAGACTGTCTCGGGCCGAAGCCTAAAGGCAAAACTTGGGAGGATGAGTGGGAGTCGCTTCGCTGCGAGTCTCATCGCATTTCGCCGGGCAAGGACGTCGATCCAAGTTGGAGCGACGCGCAGCTCCTGGAGTACGTCCGTACTCACAACACGGTGCTAGCCTTCCAGTCGAGATTTAGGCAAGGTAGTGTTGACACGCTGATGAGGCGCGAATGGCCAGAGGAAGCGGCGCGCACATACGCTATGCTCAGCGTGTGCTCCGGGCCGATCGCTCGAGCACTTCAGGAGCGTGACGCTTGCTACGCCGCCAGCACGTATGCCCTCTGCCAATCGCTCTGGGACGGTCGTCGAACGGAGGAGCCGCCGCCTCCGATGCTCTACCGTCACCTTCAAGGCAAGATGGGACTGACGGAGATCGACCCAGGATGGTCCGAGCTCACGATCCCGGACATTCATGGCTTCTGTGGCCTCGTGAGCAACGGGATCACCCCCGGCGACTGCGACCCACTCAACTTCGGCGTCGGCGGATACATGCGACGCTTTCAGCGCGGCACAGATCCGCCCGAGTACATTGTCGAGAACTCGGATATTGTGGGCTTCATCTCGAGCGCTTCGGACGAGCTTGGGGCCCATTCGGCCGTGCTCACGTACACCGACTACACGGGCGCGTTCCCTCCGAAGACCCTCTTCCGTCTGCAGCGGATCATACCCCCGGGCGAATGGATGGCACCGAATGGGGTCTACCCTCTACAGCGTCTCCTGGTCGTGACGGCTACGTACATGCCTCCGCGGTGCAACAACACAAGAGGTGGCGGGACTGAAGTCAATGGCAAGATGTGCGCGCGTGTCACGACCTTGAGCTACGGCAGTCGAGCCGATTACATTCGTGGCCTGAACGACGTGATCGCCCAGCCAGTGCTCACCATGGAGCAGGAATGTGGCCGGCAGATGGAATGGCAAGACCAGAAGGGCGTCAGATACAGCTTGCAACGGGAATGGGCATATGTTAATGGACCAGCAGAGCCCAAGGAGGGCTGCACAGCAGGCACGCGAGATGCAAGGAATCGTGGCAAGCTGCCCAGCGATTTCCAGGCCCAGACCAACGCATTTATTCGCGAGCGCAGCGCCGACGCCACCACACGCCACTGTGTGGTCCTCGACCCCTCCCTGATGGAGATGAATCTGGAGGAGGTGCTGGCGATCCGGCTGTACAGTGGCCCAGCGTATCAGCCCATCAATGAGTTCTTGCGCCAGGTGTCCAGACTGAGCGGCGCCTTCCGTGAGGAGCTCATCCACCATCCAGGCCTCACCTTCAGTGCGACTGTGGGACATCTATGCTCAGGCATACGAAAGCTCTCGGCGATCACTAGCGAGGAAGAGGCCACCCGGCCCCTCTTTCGGGGCGTACGCGGCGAGTTGCCCCACGAGTTTTGGCACCCCGACGAGCAGGGGATTGTGTGTGCTGTCGACATGGCCTTCATGTCCACCTCCAAGAATCGCAGCACTCCCCTTGGGTACATGGGCGAAGGCAAGAATGTGCTCTGGGAGCTGGAGCCGGTGCAAGAGAGCGACGGTGGGCTACACATCGGCGCGGATATCTCTGCCCTCTCACAATTCGAAGCCGAGGAGGAGATGTACTCGCATACAGAATCGAACCCAGTCGCACGAAATCGCACCATGTAGCACGCGCGCCACATGACGCACTCACCCTTCTGCGATTCACTGCCGTGTTGCAGTGTCTTTCCCCCCTTTACAATGTTGCAAGTGCTCCACGGGGCAATCAGTGGGGCAATCAGCTCCTCGAGGAAACGCCCACGGAGCATGGAGAGCGGTGACACCGGCCAGCTCGATGCAGAATGGGAGACAGTTGTGAGCGACGAGCAGGCTTCAAAGGCATTTGTAGCGATCCGGGTGCGTCCAAGGATTCATTAGGCTCGCGGGGCAAAGGTCGTAGCCAGTACGTAGGTTCTGTACTAGCTGCTGCTGCTCTGTACTAGCTGCTGCTGCTGGAGCGATGAGGTCGATTGGGCGGCAGCGCAAGGCCACAGCACAGTTGGGCGTGGGCGATCGAGACGGCGGCGGCGGCGGCGGCCTCCGGCTGCGACAAACTCCGCCGGGCAAGCTGCAGCGGTCTTCTGTGGTGTGGGTCCGGTCGTCCGGAGCGCCACACGATGAGCCCGAGGAGGTGCAGCCAGCCGTTTTATCGGTACCGCCGCCGACCGGACCGGGACGAGTGACGGGCCTACGGTACAGGCGTAGCTACTAGGGTGCCGCCGCCCGAACGCCGGACGCCATACAAGTGCTTCGATCTGGACTGCTTGCGCAAATGCCGTGCAGTTGCACGAGAGCGGAGAGCGAGAAGTCCAGTAGAGACACCTCCGTGACACAGATGGACACAGATGGAGTAGAATCTCAAAGTAGAATCTAGAAACTAAGTACTCTCCCACGGCACGGCTTTCGTCGCGTGTTTCGAGGTCGTCGTATCGACCGGTCGATGTACCGTACCGCGACGAATTATGTTACAACGTTCGGCAGTGTCGACTTCAAACCCGGACCCGCGTCCGCCGCGGGTTGAGCGCCGGCGGGTCGGTTCGGGCCGCATCTGTGGGTGCTCTTAACGAGTCGAGTCGTTCCCGCGATCGTCCGATCTCGGACGACTTCGATTTTCGTGATAACACCAATCGCAATCCGCCGGACCGACGTTGCCGCTCGCGCGGTTCCGGGTTACCGTCTGTAGACCAAGTAGAGCCGTTACCGATACCCGTTGCAGCCCGATGACGATGAAAAATGATGTCGGCGGTGTGCATCCCGCCGGTGCATAATAATCGGTGCCGGTAGGCCTCTCGGGTACGATATGCGAAAACTCGACGCGATGGAGCACGCGAGGCACGAACAGAAAGCACTTTCCACTTAGCACGCGCCTCCGTTTCGCCGCGTTTCTGTTTCGTGTCCTCGGGCTTGGACTTTGCCACTACTATTCACGCCTGCCTGCCATTGCCTCAGATCTGGATGCGTCATGAGCAGCAGAATCAGGTTCAAGATCAAGTAGGGCCGAGTCCAAGTTGGGTCTGCCTGCAGCCGCTCCCCTCAGTGTACGCCTCTCTGGCCCCAACGGCAACGAGGGCCTCCCAAGCTTTGTCGTGACCCCGCCCTCGAAGCCCGGATCCGCCGCGGCAGCCATTGCCTCGTCTGCCGGGAGCGGCTGAGGCCCTTCGCCCCTCGCCTCCGTCGCTTCTGCCGCCGCGCGCTCCGCTCCTGCGTGGCTCAAGGCCGCCTCCTCCGGCGTCGTGAAGGTGCCGGGGTAGTGCTTCTTCCTATTCTCCCTCACCTCGGCCTCAAACTGTCCACCCTGCTTGCACACGCCCCTTGAGCTCGTCTCATTGCTCGACGACGGCACCAGCTCGAGCCCCTCGGCCGCGGCGGCAGCCCTGGTCTCGTCCGCTGTGAGCGGCTGCGGCCCTTCAATTCTCGCCGTCGTCGCCGCTGCCGCCGCCCGCTCTACCCCAAGGTGTCTTGCGAAGCACAAAGCCGCCTCCTCTTGCGTCGCAAAGCTGCCGAGGTGGCGCATCGTGCCACTCTCCTTGATTTGTGCCTGGTACTTGCCATAACGCTTGGTCACGCCCTTGAAACCCGCGCGATTGTTGGATGCCGGAACCAGAACAAGCCCCTCGGCGGCCGCGGCCGCCCTGGCAACGCTTGCTGCCAGCTCTGGCAGCCCTGGCAACGCATGCCCCGCTCCATTCCCTACCGCACGCTCACCGCACGACGACAGCACCGGCTCGAGCTCCTCGGCCGTCATGGCAGCGCTGAGCTGAACCGCCGTGAGTGGCTGTGGCCAACGGCGACCCCTCGTCGCGTCGATCGTCTCGGTGTAGGCCAAGGCCACCGGCGTCGCAAAGTTGCCGAGGTGGCGCATCTTGCCATTCTCGTTGACCATCGCCCTGTTCTTGGCTGCATTATTGCGCCCCGCCATGAAGCCTGTCGGACTGCGCGACGACGGCACTAGCCCTCGACCATCTCGTGGCAGCGTGCAAAAGGCAGAAGAGGCCCCACACATCCTTCGCTGAGCCTTGTCTGCCTTTGTGGATCCCTCGTGGGGACTGGCCAGCTCGAGCTCAGGCCAGTCTTCGTAAATAGCGGCGCTGGCGGCGCTCGAGGCTCCGGCGGCTCGGGCTGCGCCGGCGGCTCTCGCAGCGCTGGCGGCGAGGCCACCACGAAAGCAAACCGCACAGGCAGCGCTTCCCGCAGGGTCAGCCCGCGGCTTCTCCAGCATGCCTTGTGCCCCCTCCGAGCACCATGCTGCGCGCACGCTCTGCATCGGCGCGGCCTTGGAGCCACGGCCAACGGCCTTGTGTTGCTGCGCCTCGTCCTCACTCAAGCTATCACCCTCATCGCCGAGGTCGCCATTGTCGTCGTCGTCATCGTCCGAATGGCGATTGGGCGCGCCGCTGCTCGAACCACAGCCAGAGGAGCCCCTTGCCTTCTTGCCAGAGGAGCCTCTTGCCTTCTTGCCAGAGGAGCCCCTTGCCTTCTTGCCAGAGGAGCCCCTTGCCTTCTCGCTAGAGGAGCCCCTTGCCTTCTTGCTAGAGGAGCCCCTTGCCTCTCCAATGGGCACGCTCTCAATCATAGCCGCTGGAGTCGATGCTCTGGATTGGGTGCTCTCACAATCGAGCTGCTTGAGGTGATGCTTCACGTCGGCGATGGACTGAAATCGTCTGCCATCGGGCGAAATCCACGTCTTGGAAGACCGGCCGCCCGCGCAAGTTGTCTGGATGATCGACCACCGGGCAACGCGTGAGACGTCTCCACCAGCCACCTGGCACGCCAGTGTTGAGCGCTCCGTGCTGTTCACGTCCTCGGCCGCCAGTAGAAACACCCATCGCTGAGCATCTCCCGATCGGGCTGCGCGGCGCTGCCGACGCTCGGTAAGCCACGTGACACGATCGCCCGAGTCCCATTTGAACCGCTCCGCGTCCTCAATTTCTTTGCGCAGCCGACGCGAGGCACTAGCATCCAATGGCGCGCCACCTGCTGTCGCAGCCTCGGACTTCAGCACAGTTTGCACCCGCTCCTCGAGGATGGCGGCCTCCCTCCCGGTGAGACGGCGGCGCCATTCCTTTTTAGGTCTGAATGGCTCACTCACTCGAACCTTGGTGTTGTACAGCAAGCACACTCTTGTGCCGCTTTGCATTCCCATCACATCGTAGGGATACCAGCAGTCCTGCTCCAGCACTTCGATGTGCCGGGTCAGCTGATAAGGTCCGTGCTCTTGCAGTTCTTCTCTATCGTCACTCGATCCGTAATCATCGTCGTCATCGGAGCCCCGAACGGCATCTTGGACATCTCGTGGCAACCTGTTCGGCCGCGCTGCGACGTTATCGTCCATGATGTCACATACGCCTCTGAGTCTCACAACCACGTCAAACAGCTCCATGCCTCTCGCTGTACTGTACCCTTGTGGTGAAAGCGTCCCGGCTCGCGCGGAGGAGTGATGTGGATGGCTGCTGCTAGACTGTGAGCAGAAATCGATTCCGCGATGCGCGAAGCGGCTTCGAAACTTCAGTTAAAGACACCGGGAGTGCCTGAAACATCTGTTACCTGACAGCCTCAGCTGAGTGAACGCACCGAATTTTCGTGACGAAGCCGATTGTGGGGACGACGTAGACAGTCCACCAGGCGGATTCCGATGGCCGCGTCTGCGAGCAAGCCGGAGAGGGCCCCGAAACCGAAGAAGGCTCCGAAGCCGCCGGTCGACACCGACGACTCCGACGACTCGGACGACGACGATGCCAACAAGCGCCACCCTCAGCCGCCGACGCGCTTCCGCTGCAACCGTGCGCGCATGCTGTTGACGATCCGAGTGGCACTTCATCACATCGGCGCGAAACAGATCAACCTGAAGACCACGCCGACCCGAATCGAGCTGGATACGCTCAAAGCACGTCGCAAGTTCCAGATGAGTCGTCTCTATCCGCGCGGCATCGAGTGTGATGACACACGGACCACGGCGAGGCTTGAGACGGGAGCGCTGGTCGTGCAGATGCCAATCACCAAGCTGCCCGCAGCAGGCGCGGCGCCTGCTGCCAGCGCACCCGCCCCGAAGCCTGCGCCCGCAGCACCCAAGCCGAAACGCAAACGCGAGATGGTCACGGAGGAACCGGAACCCCTGCCTGCGCCAGAGGCGGCACCTCCACCGGCTAAGAAGGCGAAGAAGGCAGCAACGTCAGGCGCCAAGGAGGCGCCCGCGGTGTCGTTCAAAGCCGCCAGTGCGTCGAGCGAGGATGTGCTCGAGGATGTGCTCGCGGCGGCCGATCGGAAACGGCAGCAGGGTGTGAGCAAGATGCGTGCTCTCGAGAAGGCCGATGAGGTGCAGAAGCAGCGGGCAGCAGAGCGGCAGCAGCAGCGTGACGAGCAGAAGCAGAAGCTGCTCGAAACCTTCCGGAAGCAGCAGGCTGCTGCACGCGCTGAGCGCAAGGCGAGCGCGCCGTCGGTCACCAAGCCGAATACGCCTTCCTCGGGGTCTCCAAAGAAGCGCGTGAGCTGGGGCCCTCCGTCCTAGGCGCATAGACTGTCGATGCTGTACGGTGTGACTGTGGTCCCGCGCGGGCCCGGTTTGTGGCGAGAGAACCGCGTTTAGTAGTATCAACATATGCGTTTTGTATGTTTCCTACTAAACATACATAACTGCACGTCCGCGGGTCGATCGCGCTTGCCGCACACGAAACGTCGGAAAACGCCCACGGTGGCACGGACCGCGCCTCCGCGCGGCGTACGCTTGTTAATCTTTGCGCTCAGGGAGCGTGTATGCAAGCGCGGCGCGGCGCGCGCCAGCTGGGCGGCGCCGTCGCGTCGTGTATACCGCCGATTTCGCAGCAGGCCACTGACCGGGTCGTGTTACGTCACCGCGCTGTACACGCGCGACTATAGCGGACCAAGCAGGCAAGACGTAAGAGAGAGCCACATCAAGCTCGCTAGACCTATGTTGCAGTGCTATCGAAAGGCAGTGGGGAAGTGCTGGAAGTGCCCAGAGTCACGTCCAGAGTCGCGCCGGCCGCCAGCGCTCACCTCGGAGTCGTTCCGCTCGGCACGACGCTCGGCACGACCCTTGGCCGCCGCCACCGAGGCTCCCGCCGTCGAGGCGAGAGGTGGCGCGAGCGGAGGCGCTGCAGGGAAGGGCACCAGGACAGCGGTGCTGGTGGCGCTGGCGGCGCCGGTAGCAGCCGGCGTGGAACGGCCCGAAAGGTCAACATCCACGAGCCCGCTGAGCATTGCAGCCGCAAACTCGTCCTCTTCGTCCCCTTCGCCATCCCCCTCATCAAGGGGGCGGAGCGGGTTCCCAATGCGGATCGACCCGTCGCCGTTTGTCCCCTCGTCATCGAAGGATGGGAAGGATGCGGACGGACCAAACGCGCTCTCTCTCTCACTGCAGGAGTTCGCACCAAAGGCGAGGCCGAGCAAGCTGCCGGCGAGGAGCCCCGGGCTACTGGCGGCCGCCGGCGCTGAGAGCAAGGAGAGCGCCTCAATCTTCTCTTCCCACTGGGAAGCCGCCTCCTCCACGGTCTCCGTACGCCGCTGCGCGAGGGCGGTGCGAGAAAAGGACCAATCGCCCAACGGACCAGGCCGGCGGGAGGGGGTAAAGCGCAGCCCCTCGCTGATCGAATGGGCACGCGCGCGGCTCGGGCTGGCCATCACCTCATCTCTCAGTGAGGAGCCCTTGCGCGTCTCCCCCTCCTCCTCGCCCTCCTCCTCGTCGCCCTCGTCGCCTAACCCTCGTCGAGTCGAGAGAGTGGGCATCGTGGCGCGATCGAGACCCGAACCAGCACCGTCGGCGCCATGGCTGTCGGCGCCCTCGCTGCCGGTGGCGGCGCGCTGCTGAGCTCGACGCCCCCCCCGCGCCTCCAGCATGCGATTCCAAGCCTGCTGCTGCTGCTCGTAATTGGCCTCCATGACTGCGGCGGCCGCCGCCTCCGAGGCCGCGCGCGCGTCGGGCGCCGCCATAGAGCCTGACGGCTCCATGCTGACGGGAACAACTATCGACGCTCCGCCCTCACCGCTGCACCTCGGCAGTTGCTCGCCATGCGCGCCCCCGCCCCCGCCATCGCGGGCACAGCCCTCCCGATGGAGAGATTGGAGGAACGAGACGGCGGCCTGCAAGTGCGTGAAGTAGCAGCCTGCCTCGCTCTTGAGCGCCATTGGCGAGCGGAAGCGTTGCACGTACGCCAGCGTAGAGGCGAGGCGCGGCGGGTTGCATTGGAGCACCACATACCTGATGAGGGGGAAGCAATCAGAGGCAATCAGAGGTCATCAGAGCTCATCAGAGGCAATCAGGGAGCACCACATACCTGATGAGGGGAAGCAATCGTATGCCATCAGGGGCCATCAGAGGCCAGGGGCGGCGGGTTGCATGAGAGCACCACGTACACGAACACGGGAAAGAGCTCGTCGGCGCCCAGGGGGCCAGCGCCCCCCACGGCGCCCAGGCACTCGAGCAGCCCTTGCTTCAGCTGTAGCACGCACTGCATCACGCCTGCGGGCGCACCGGACGGAAGCACGCGAGCGCCCGGGCTCAGACAACGGGATCATCCCTCGCTCTCGCGCGCGCACTACACACAGTCGAGCTCTACTGTGTCGTCCATATTAGGCAACTCTACGGTGTGGCGCGCAGCAGCACGCAGCGCGGGAGAGGAGATGAAGAGAAGGGGGCAGGCCGGGGCGTCGGCGGGGGGGATCGACGCGCGTACAATCCATCTTGGCGCGCGGCGTGCGGCGCAGCGCGATTTGACGAAGCTCGGCTGACGCTGCGGCCCAACGGTTGAAACGCGTGTCGCAAAAGGCGGCGCTCACATCGAGCTGCGCGGGCGTGAGCGCGTCCGAGAGGGCGTCGAGGCAGTCGGAGAGCTCGGTATCCTGCTGCTGCTCCCCAGCGAGCACGCCGAAGACGTGGTCGTGCAGCCGGTGCAATAGCCGGTCCTCGAGCACATCGCGCGCCCACCACAGCGCGCCCTCTGTGCACCCATTCGGGTACACTTCGGGGTGTGCCACGGCCACGGCCGCCTCCATACCATTGAGGAAGCGCTGGACCATGCCGGCGGCCACGTCCGGCTGCGAGGCGAAGTGCAACTTGGGGAACTGCGCCGCGAAGGCATCCGCAGACACCAGCAGTCCCATCTCCCGAATGATGGCCTGCGCGGCGCTATTGTCGCCCGCCGCGCCGGGCGCAAACTCCTCGAGCGGCGGCGGGTCAAGCGCGCTCGCACTCGCGTGCCCGCTGCCGTCGCCCTTGTGGGCATGGGCGAGCGCAGGCGACGCGCCGTCGGCCGCGGCGGAGCCCCACGCGCCTGGCGTCGTCGCGGGCGAGGCGGGCGACGCGCTGCTCTCGACCAGGTCGTCAGGCAACGGCGTCATGCGCGCGAGCGAGTCGCGTGAGAGCCCCTCGAACCACGCGGGCTGCATGCCCTGGTACGCGCCCAGGAAGGTGCGCATCTGCGTGCAGCCGCTGATCGCCGGGATGGCGAGCAGCTGCTTGAGGTACGCATCGAGCAGCACCATACGCGAGGCAATCAGCTCCGGATCAGGCGGCGCCAGCCCCGCGCTGCTGCTGCTGAGCCCCTTGGAGTCCCACATCCCTTTGGGTGGCAGCTTGGGCAGGTTGTTGAACATCGAGCTCAGCGCCGCGTGGTTGCTGCGAAAGTGTGAGTACCGACGCGCCACCTGCCACTCAAGTGGCACAGCCGACCCAGCGCTCGGCAGGGAGACGTGGATGATGTATTTGGTCACGACGCACTGATGCGCCGCGCCACCAAAAAAACCGCGCTCCTTTTGCACGACGTTGACCGTGTGCGTGATCTCCGTGCGCATCGTCGGGCGCGGCATGGCCGGCCAGCGCCAGTGCCGGGCTCAGTCTAGTACGGACGCGCCGATTGCCGAGAGTCTGGTTCTGGTTCCACGGGGAGCCGTCTCGGGCAGCCCTTCGGGACTTCTTCCCCTGTCCCCGCTGAGCGTGCTTGGCCTCAGGGCTTGGCCTCCTGAGCCTGCGTGCGGTGCTGCGGTCCCCCTTGTAGGGCTTCATACAATTGTATGCGGCGCGATTTCCGCGTCGAGAAAACATTTCATGATTACATGTGTACAATTGTACACTTGTAAACACTAAAAACACCCGAACATACCCCCTGTCAACACCATGTTAAGTACATTGTACTCCGGGAGACAAGTCAAGTCAACACTTCGTGAACAACACCCATCAGACAACCTAACAGGAAGCCCAAATCGAATGTGCTCCTCGACTTGACGTGACTTGACTACTCCGACGTCATATGGCCTGCCGAAACTAGTCGAGCGCGCCGTAATGGTCGTGTTTTTGTAACGGCGCGTAAATCTGAGTCACGTTTAGGCGCCAACCTCCCAACCATATGAAG
>Ga0209550_10004270_pt1 | contig 13534 bp, 13 predicted proteins | sample LauGreSuBDMM15SN_2_FD_187567 | JGI IMG/M metagenome (GOLD analysis project Ga0209550, IMG submission 187567) | Freshwater lake microbial communities from Lake Michigan, USA - Su13.BD.MM15.SN (SPAdes) (version 5) | ecosystem: Environmental > Aquatic > Freshwater > Lake | place: Lake Michigan... | reverse complement strand
GGCAAACCAACTGTTTTAGATTCTATGTATAAACAGATTTACGACGATTTAAATAAAGTTAATCGTAAAAATATACTGCCCAAGGCTGTACAATAATTGTTTATATGATTTACCCGCCCAATGCCCTTGAAAAACTAGGTTTTACAGAAATTAAAGAATTGCTAAAAAGGCATTGCATGAGCCCCATGGGAGTAGCTATGATGGAAAAAATTGCGGTATTAAGTCAATTCGATCAGATTGATAAGTTTTTACGACAAACACAAGAGTTTAAAAATCTACTCCAAAATGACAGTCCGCTACCCATACAACAGGTAATCGATTTAAAAATCCTAGCCGAAAAGATTAAAGTTGAAGGCACTTTTTTAACTGAAGAAGAATGCTTTCAGGCATTACTATCCTTGCAAACCGTTTTTGCACTTATTGCTTATTTCAACGAACGAGCAAATCAATACTCCACCTTAGAAGCATTGTTTGAACACTTGCCGGTAGATAAAAGTTTGGTACAAATCATTTCTAGGGTATTCGATGATACGGGTAAAATGAAGCCTAATGCATCTAAATTGCTGCAAGAACTTAGTCAAGCCATTGCTAAGGCCGAACAAGAAGCCCGCCGTAAGCTAGACCAGGTTTACAAACATGCCCAAGGAAATAGTTGGGTAGCCGATGGCAGTTTAACCGTAAGAGAGGGCAGATTGTGTATTCCAATTTTAGCCGAAAACAAGCGAAAATTAAAAGGATTCATTCACGATGAATCGGCTTCTGGCCAAACGGTGTATATAGAACCCGAAGAGGTTTTTTACCTCAACAACCAATTACGTGATTTAGAATTCGATAAGCGTAGAGAGGTTATTCGCATTCTTACCGAACTCACTACCGAATTACGACCCTCTACCGCTTTATTTATTGCCTACCATGGATTACTTACCAAATTCGATTTTGTACGTGCAAAAGCGCTCTTTGCAATTGAGTTAGATGCCGATATGCCCGAATTGGTAGATGAACCGAGCACGTATTTACTAGAGGCCAAGCATCCACTATTAAGCCTAAATTTTAGAGAAACTGGCCAAGTTGTGGTTCCATTAAACGCTAAAATAGATGCGCATACAAGAGTTTTAGTGGTATCTGGACCAAATGCCGGCGGTAAATCAGTATGTATGAAAACCATTGGTTTGTTACAACTTATGCTGCAAGCAGGACTGTTAATTCCGGCTGACCCCAATTCTAAACTAGGCGTTTACAAGCAAATTTTTGTCGATATTGGCGACGATCAATCTATAGAAAGTGATTTGAGTACCTACAGTGCACATCTTACTAAAATGAATTATTTCGCTCGTAATGCCACGTCCAAAACATTAATACTTATTGATGAATTTGGTACTGGAACCGATCCGCAAATGGGAGGCCCCATGGCCGAAGCCGTTTTAGAAACGCTTAACCAAAAGCAAGTTAGAGGTGTAATTACCACCCATTACTCTAATCTAAAGCTATTTGCCAACGCTACAGAGGGACTAGAAAATGCCTCTATGTTATTTGATACCAAGCTGTTAAAACCCTTATACGTACTCGAAATTGGCAAACCGGGTAGTTCCTATGCCTTCGAAATTGCGCAAAAAATAGGCTTATCGCCGGTAATTTTAGAAGCTGCTCGTAAAAAAATAGGGTACCAACAAAAACGTGTTGATAAACTTTTAGTTGATTTAGAACGCGATAAAACTGTGTTGATGAAAAAGCAACATGCCTTTCAACAGCAAGAGATCCAACTTAAAAAGCTTTTAGAAGAAAACCAAACGCTTCAAAGCACCTTAGCTGAACAAAAAAAGCAGGCGCTTAAACTAGCCAAACAAGAAGCACAACAAATTATTTTAGGCGCCAATAAATTGGTAGAACAAACCATTGCGCAAATTAAACAAAGCAAGGCCGATACCGAGAAAACGAAAGCCCTGCGGCAGCAATTAAAAGTAGCGGAAGAAGCCACGAATACTACAAAAGAAACACCTAAACAGACTTTACCGGCAGCTCAAGTAAAAACCGGAGACTGGGTAAAATTAGCAGAATCGGATGCCTTGGCCCAAGTATTAGAAGTGGGAAAAGATACCCTAGTACTGGCCCTTGGCGAATTACGTACTGTAGTAAAGAAAACGCAAGTGTATGCGGTGCCCATAAAAGATTTACCCAAAACAAAACAAAAAAGCAGTTTAAATTATCTAGCAGACCAGGCTAGCTTTTCATCCGAAATGGATGTACGGGGCATGCGGGGAGAAGAAGCGCTCCATGAAATTGAAAATCGGCTGGACAAAGCCCTAGTTGCAGGTTACCCCAGCCTAAAAATTATTCATGGTAAGGGCGATGGTATTTTGCGTAAACTTATTCGCTCTTATTTTAGAAAATACAGCCAAATAAGCCGCATGGAAGACGAACACCCCGACCGGGGTGGCGATGGCATTACCTATATTTATTTTTAAAAGTCCACAATATCTTCATGTATTTCGAAGTTATAACAGAAAATAACTTCGAAAAAATGAAAACTTTAAAAAAACTCACGCTGCTTAGCTGCCTAGTATTGGGGCTAAGTATACTTACTTTTTCGTGTAAAGATGATACACCCGCTCCTTTAAAAACCCTCGACGGAAAATTTGTTGGAACCTATAAAGTTACAGGAGACGCAACTGATTATTACCTCTCTTTTACTTTTAATGCTGACAAAACCTTTATTATTTACGAAGAAAGCAATTTGGCTGTTGGTGTAGGATCTTGGGTACTCACTGGCGATGTAATTACCGGTGAATTCTTTTTTGATTTAAATCCCAATACTGCATACACTTTCACCGCTATATTTAATTCTAAAACGGGTGTAATAACTAGTGGCACTTGGGGTTTTCAGCCAATTTAGCCGGTATTGCAACGTTTACCATGACCAAACAATAAAAAACAACCGCCATGAAAACATTAAAATCAATTTTAGCCTTTACCCTTTTAGTAATTGGATTTGTTCTATTTTCCACCTCGTGTAAAAAAGATAAATCTGCACCTTTAATAACTTTTGAAGGAAAATTTCATGGAAATTTTAAAATCACCGGAGACCCTACTGAGAATTATATGTCTTTCAGTTTTAATAGCGATAACACCCTAATTGTATACACAGAAGATAATTATGGAGCTGGTGCAGGTTCGTGGTCACTAACAGGCGATGTGTTAACTGGAGAATTCTTTTATGATTCTACGCCTGTTACCAAATTCACCTTCACTGCAATATATAATCCGAAAACCGGAGAAATAGTTAGTGGTACATGGGGCTTTAAACCCAATGTAGCTGGAGCCGCAACCTTTACCATGACTAAACAAGAACCGGTAACTAGGTATGAGGGAACTTTTCAAATTTTTGGTTCTTCGGGTACTTATCCCATGGCATTTGAATTATACGCCGATGGTTCGCTGCTTTATTTCCAAAATCCACAAGATTTAACCAAACCTAGTGGAAGTGGTTCTTATCAAATTCCAAATAATACTTTAAATGCTGCTTTAAAGCTGTTTGTATCAGATGTTCTTTACCTCTATGTTGCGTCACATTCAGCTAGTACCTTAACCAACGGCACTTTTGGTGCTTCTCCTAGCTTTACCGATTACGGTACCTATACCGCAACCAAAAAATAATACATAGCGCATGAAAAATTTAAAAATAGTTTTAATCTGTACACTCTTATTTGCTTCTTTTAGCATGTTAGAAACTGCTTGCAGTAAAAATAAAGAAAGTACAACACCTGGCACTATAGCCCTTACCGGCAGTTGGTTAGGCACCCAAACCGAAGAGGGTAATAGCAGTACGGCTATTGGTTTTACCTTTAAAACAGACCATTCGGTAGATTTTTATGTAGAAGGCCGTTTGGTAGATGGAGCAGGAGAGTGGCTTTTGCAAAATAATACGCTAACCATTACCTATAACTCCCGTTTCGATCCGAATGCTACTTACGTATACACAGCCACTTACGATTCCAAAACAGGTCTATTGAGTGCTGGTACCTGGTATGTTCGGGAAAATACCATGCACGGAACATTCACACTTACTAAACAATAAAACTCAACACGATGAAAATAATAAAATTTGGTTCTTATGTAGTTTTGCTGATGATAGGATTATCAACTATTTTTTCTTCTTGTAAAAAAGATAAAGTTTATCCCATAGAAGGAAACTGGGTGGGCACATATCAAATTACTAATACTGATAACTTCATCGCTTTTACTATTAAAAAAGGTGGGACTTTAGATGTAATGGATAATCCAGCTAACCAAAGTCAAATCACGGCTTCAGGTACCTGGACTGTAAGCAATGGCCAATTTAATGCAACTTTAGATTTTGGCAGTGGGCCAGTAACTACTTTTACGGCACCTTGTGATCAAAATAATGATATAAAAATTATGACTGGTACCTGGAATTCTATACCCCCAGGTATTGCAGATACCTGGACCATGACTAAACAATAAAGATTTTAAATTTTCTAAAAACCTGCCCGATATTCTTGGGCAGGTTTTTTTGTGTTATAAGCACCCAAAGCCATTCCTTTTCGTATTTTTAGGGCACAGATAAAATATGATTAACAAAACAGTATCTTCTGCAGAAGCAGCCATTGCCGATATAAAAAACGGCATGACCGTTCTTTTTGGCGGTTTTGGCCTTTGTGGTATTCCCGAAAATTGTATTGCCGCATTGGTAAAGCAAGGCACTACAAACCTAACCTGTATTTCTAACAATGCCGGGGTCGACGATTTTGGTATTGGCCTCATGTTGCACCAAAAACAGGTAAAAAAAATGATTTCTTCTTACGTGGGTGAGAATGCGATTTTTGAACAACAGCTATTAAGTGGTGAATTGGAAGTAGAACTTATTCCGCAAGGCACTTTAGCCACCCGTTGTTTAGCGGCTGGTTATGGCATGCCTGCTATTTTTACGCCTGCAGGTGTAGGCACAGAAGTAGCTGAGGGTAAAGAAATCCGGGTATTTAAGGGCAAAGAATATTTATTAGAAATGGCTTTTGAGGCCGATTTCGCTTTGGTAAAAGCCTGGAAAGGCGATACGGCTGGAAACTTAATTTTTAGATCTACCAGCCGTAATTTTAACCCCATTATGGCCATGGCAGGTAAAATTACCATTGCCGAAGTGGAAGAATTGGTAGAACTGGGAGAATTAGACTCCGATCAAATACATACACCAGGTATTTATGTGCACCGTATTTTTCAAGGAAAAAATTACGAAAAGCGCATCGAAAACAGAACAACACGTAGCAAATAAGGTTTATGTTAGATAAAATAGGCATCGCCAAACGCATAGCCCAAGAGATTAAAGATGGTACCTATGTGAATTTAGGTATCGGTATTCCCACTTTAGTAGCCAACTACATTCCAGCAGGGTTTAATGTGGTTTTGCAATCAGAAAATGGCTTATTGGGCATGGGCCCTTTCCCTTTTGAAGGAGAAGAAGATCCCGACTTAATCAATGCCGGAAAGCAAACCATTACCACTTTACCTGGTTCGGCTGTATTCGATTCGGCCATGAGTTTTGGCATGATACGGGCTCAAAAAGTAGATTTAACCATTTTAGGTGCCATGGAAGTGTCTGAAAATGGCGATATAGCCAACTGGAAAATACCCGGTAAAATGGTAAAAGGAATGGGTGGAGCTATGGATTTAGTGGCATCGGCACAACACATTATTGTGGCCATGCAGCATGTAAACAAAGCTGGAGAGAGTAAATTATTGCCTGCTTGCACCTTGCCATTAACAGGAGTAAAGTGCGTAAAAAAAATAGTAACCGAATTAGCTGTTTTAAGCATTTTGCCCAATGGTGGCTTTAAATTAGAAGAACGGGCGCCTGGTGTTTCGGTAGAAGAAATTAAAGCTGCCACCGCTGGAAAACTAGTAATTGAGGGAGTAATTCCTGAAATGAATGTTTAAATACCCAATCGTTTAGGCAAAATATCAGAACGTAATTCCTGAGAAATAGCTTCTGAAATTCGAACAATATCTTCTGCTACGTGGGTGTTATTCGTTATTATTTTGTCGCAAGCAGGTTTATAAGGCAATAAATATGCGTTAAAGGCAGGTAGTACATGGTTAAACCATTTGTATAAAATGCTTTCTTCGGGGTAACCACGTTCAGCTAAATCACGTTTTAAGCGTCGTTGCAAAGCAATTTCTTCTTCGGTATCTATAAATATTTTAAGATCTAACCGGTCGGCAATTTCTTTAAAATGCAGAATAAATAAGCCTTCAACAATAATTATTGGTGCCGATTTAATTTCTAATAATTTGGGTGTAGCTTTTGAATTGTTAAACGTGTATTCTTTTTTATACACCGTTTCACCAGCCAACAATGCGTTTATATCTTTTAAAAAAAGTGCATCATCAATGGTATTGGGTAAATCGAAGTTGAATAGTTTGTTTTCTTCTTCGGTCATTTCACCCACAGGAATGTAATAGTCATCTTGAGAAACCAAACAAACTTCTTCTGAACGAAAATGATTTAAGAAACAATGCAAAAAGAAGGTTTTGCCCGAACCACTACCACCGGCAATGCCAATTACAAATGGTTTATTGCTCATTATCCGGAATACCGTAAACTAAACTGACTTGAAATCGCTTGTCCGCTGCACCAATTAATTCGGCAGCTGTTCTGGTAAGTACAATGAGTACTCCCTTGGTCGATTCGTTTTCGGTAAATTTCCCAACCACTTTAGCAAAGGTGCTTTTTTGGGTCATAGGGTTGGTTATTTTGATAATGGTGCCAATAGGTGCTGAAGGGTGAAGTGCCAACATCCGGCCGGCATCTAATTCAGCTTCTTCTATCCAGGTAGCCAAGCCTTTTTCCTTAATCTCACGCAAGCCATATTTAGCAGCGGGTAATTTTCTATCCAACTCGGCACTTTCTGCCATGGGAGTTTTTGTAGTAGTATCTGTTTTAAAGATGGTATTCTCCGCAATTGGCTGCACCGCATTCGTAGTTAAAACGGGTTCTACACGGCCTTTAATTTTTAATACTTGCCCAACCTTGAGCGATGTAGTTTTAAGTTTATTAAAGTCTTTAATTTCTTGTACCGATATAGAAAACTTCTTTGCTATGCTAAATAGTGTTTCTTTGGGTTTTACTGCATATTCGAGCACGTCATCGGTAGCAATCGGTAAATTTATTGGACTGCTAACTGCAGTAGTCGTTGAATTGAAAATGCGTTGAGTGGGTATTTTTACAAGTGTGCCAATTGCTAAAGCCTTGTTTCGGTTATAATCAATAATGGCAGCAGGGTTTACTGCATATTTTCGACCTAAGGAATAATAGGATTCTTTTGGGGTGATGCGGTGTAAAATCAATTGTTTTCCTTCGAGATTTTCTACACCAATAGAATCAATACCTGAGGCTAGTGCGCTACCAGAAAGTAACATTAAAAGGAATAAAAACAGATATTTATGAAGCATAGTTTGTTTTTTAGAACGCTGTAAATTTACTAAAAATATATAGCTTGGGTAGCTCACAAACTAGAATCTTATCCCAAATGTTAGAAAAATGTTTGTTTTTTTGGCATCAATTAAGGCGATAGGAGCTGATCCATCTGCCAAGGTGTAGGGCTTCAGACTTGCGTTGCTGCTCACTTGTTGGTAGCACAAATCGGCATAGTAGTTTTTTACTCGATAGCCAATTCCAGCACTGTAGGTTTTAGTAGTATGGCTAGCATCGGGTAAATTTTTATACGGATTTCCTTGAATGCCATAACCACCACGTAGTGCAATTTGATCAATTCTGAACTCGGCACCTAAACGATAATTATATGTTTTTTTATAGGAAGTAAATACATCCTGGTTGTTGTCGGTTATGGTTTGTAAATCCAAATTGTTGGTACCTCTAAATTGGATAGTAGAATAATCAATCATATCCACATCAGCAGATATAAAACCTGCGCTGCCGAAAAATATACCCAAACCACCACTTAATTTAAGTGGTGTGCGTAAACGGTATACAAAGCTGTAATTTTCTGCAGCATTGGTATAATTTAAACTTGCATTGGTGTATTTGCTATTAAGCACTTCGGTATAGCTATCGTCTATTTTGTACCAAGTAGGGCTTTCGAAACTGGCCCCAAACCTAAAGGTTGCATTGGGTTTGTATATAAACCCAACTTTGGCATTAAATCCCTTACCGCTTGTAACTTGATCTTGTAAAAAGGTTGCCTGATAATTGCTATTTTCAGTTACATTAAAGCCCTTTTCACTATACCCGCTGTTTGAAGTGTAATTTATGCCTGCAAAACCTAAATTAAGACCGAGGTAAAATTTATTGCTATAATTCGCAGCAAACGACATATTTACTTGCGTTTGCCCACCTAGTCTGTCTTCATTTTTAGTTTGAATATTGTTTACATCTGTTTCGGGGAAATAAAAATCTCCTATAGCATCATAGCCAATTAAATACGAATCGTAGGCCATACGCTCAATTGAACCTTGTGCTAAACTACTAAGTATGCCATAATTTTTAGTGGCCAATTCTGCAAAATAATCGGCAATAGAATTAGTTGGATTGGTACCCGTATACAGTAAATTATTCCCATAATCGGCATGTCTGTTATAACTTAAGCCGGTAGTAAAACTAACCCAGCCCTGGTCTAAATCAGATCCCTTTGGCCTGAAGGCGGGAATATAAAAAACTACACCACCTTGGTGCATGTTTAGCCGATCTTGACTTCCTTTGCTGTACGCATTAAGGTATCTAGCCGTATTGCTATAATTGTTAAATTCAAAACTTACGTTTGCCTCAGATTTGGTAAAAAAGGCTAATCCAGCAGGATTTCCACCAAAACTGCTTAAATCTCCACCAATAGCCGTGTGTGCATTTCCAATGGCCCCAAATCTAGCTGTTGAACCGGGTTGTGTTTGCGAAAAGCGCAACGCATCGCCTGCGTATTGCGCATGTAAAGCAAGGCTTAGGCCCGTGAATAGGGGTATTAATAAAAATCGTTTCATGGTGTATTAATTTATTTTCCGTCTCTAGCACGAGCTGGCCGTGCACTGTTATCACTATCAGATCTACCTCCCGAACTAGCTGGTGGCGTAGATGGAGGAGTACTAGGACGTTCCGTTCTTGCTGGCCTGGCTTGTTGTCCTGAATCCCCTGGTCTAGTTCTCGATTGATCGGGTGGTGTGTTGCTGCCACCAGAACGATCTGGACGAGGACTGGTAACACTGCCGCCAGCACGTGGTGAATTAGCTGGTGTACCGCCATTGTAACGGTCAGCACGACTTCCATTGGCATTTCCACCAATTCCAAAATTAGGGTTCATACTATCTCCTCCACGCCCTGGTTTAGGTCTATAGGTACGTGGATTATAGGGATAGGAAATGCTTGGATAGTTTCCATTGTAGTAACCCGGATAATAGGGTAGAGGATTATAATATGAGTAATTTCCCCAATAATTACCCCAACGGTAGCGGTAAGGGTTAAAATCCCATGGGTTAAAACCATAATTCCAAGCGTAACTTGGTCCTACATATACATTCCATGACCAAGGAGATCTAAACGCATAGGGATCATAGCGGTAATCGTACCAAGAATCGTAATAGTTGCGCCATGGTGAGTAGTTATGAAAACGATCTAATCGGGAACTAAAGCTCATATCATCATAGCGATAATCGTAATCGCTGCTATACGTATCCGTTTCTTCATACGAGTACATATTTTCCACAGGTGCTTCTTGTTTTTGAACTAACGGACGAACATAAGGTTGATATTCTTTCGCTTTCGCTTTAGATATATATACATTATCGTCTGTAGCGGCTATTTTACGGCTTGTGCAAGCAGCAAAAACTAAAACTACACTTAAATAAACAATTTCCTTTTTCATAATGCGTAGATTTTATAATTCAAAAATTGCGAATAGCTTTTATTTTATAAATTTGTAGGCTACCTATTTACACTAAAATTACAATTTATATCCCATATATAAGATACACCCTATGAGCAAAGGTTTAACGAGCAGAAGCACAGATTATTCTCAATGGTATAACGAACTGGTAGCCAAAGCCGATTTAGCAGAACACTCTGCTGTAAGAGGCTGCATGGTCATAAAACCTTATGGCTATGCCATCTGGGAAAAAATGCAGGCCGTATTGGATCAAATGTTTAAAGATACCGGCCATTCCAATGCATATTTCCCGCTTTTTATCCCCAAATCTTTTTTCTCAAAAGAAGCCTCACACGTTGATGGTTTTGCCACCGAATGTGCTGTAGTAACCCATTATCGCCTAAAAAACGATGGCAATGGCAATATTGTGGTTGATGAAACGGCCAAATTAGAAGAAGAACTTATTGTTCGCCCAACTTCCGAAACCATCATTTGGAATACCTATAAAGGTTGGATACAATCGTACCGTGATTTGCCAATTTTGGTAAACCAATGGGCCAATGTAGTACGTTGGGAAATGCGTACCCGTTTATTTTTACGTACCGCCGAGTTTTTGTGGCAAGAGGGTCATACTGCTCATGCCACTTCCGAAGAAGCTGTAGAAGAAACCGAACGCATGCTCGAAGTTTATGCCACTTTTGCCGAACAGTGGATGGCTATGCCTGTTGTAAGAGGTAAAAAAACTCAGAATGAGCGTTTTGCTGGTGCTTTAGATACCTATTGCATTGAAGCCTTGATGCAAGATGGTAAGGCACTACAAGCAGGAACTTCCCACTTCTTGGGGCAAAATTTTGCGAAAGCATTTGATGTGAAATTTACCAACAAAGAAGGTAAAATAGAGCATGTTTGGGCTACTTCTTGGGGAGTATCTACCCGTTTAATTGGTGCTTTAATTATGGCCCATTCCGATGATCAAGGTTTGGTTTTACCTCCAAAATTGGCACCTATTCAGGTAGTTATTGTACCTATTTATAAAAGCGATGAAGAATTACAAACCATTGATGTTTTTGCTGATGATTTGATTGCCAAATTGAAAAAAAGAGGCATTTCGGTTAAATACGACAACCGTGATACGCAACGCCCTGGCTTTAAATTTGCCGAATACGAATTAAAAGGAGTACCGGTACGTATTGCCGTTGGTGCAAGAGATATGGAAAACGGAACGGTAGAAATTGCCCGTAGAGATACCGGTGAAAAATCGTCGCAGCCACAAGCCAATTTAGATGGGTATTTAGAAACACTTTTAGAAGATATACAACAAGCCATATACCAAAAAGCCTTTACTTTTCGTGAAGATAACATCCGTCCGGCTGATAATTATGAAGAATTTAAACGTTTATTAGACGAACAACCTGGCTTTATATCGGCACATTGGGATGGTACACCCGAAACAGAACAACGAATTAAAGAAGAAACGAAAGCAACTATTCGCTGTATTCCATTAAACAATAAACAAGAAGAGGGAGTTTGTATTTTAAGCGGCAAACCCTCTACCCAGCGGGTATTGTTTGCATTAGCATACTAATTAAAGTTGCTCTTTTACTTCTAACAGGAATTGTTTTAGGCTTTCTAAAGAGTCAATAACCCGTTGATTCTCTTTAACAACCTCTTTGTTACCTTTTAAATGCTCTTTGGCACCTTGTAGGGTAAAACCTTTTTCTTTTACTAAATGAAAAATGATTTTAAGGTTTTCTAGATCTTCGGCTGTAAATAAACGATTGCCTTTTTTATTTTTTTTGGGTTGAAGAATTTCAAACTCTTTCTCGTAAAAACGCACCTGCGACGCATTAACCCCGAATAGTTCACTCACTTCGCCCATGGTATAATAGCGTTTGGTTATTTCGTGTTCTTCGTGATAAGGCATGTTCAGTAGTTTACATCCAAAAATACCATAATGGTAAATAAAAACCAATTATTTATGTTTCTATGTTCGGGTCAAAAAATTAACTTTGTAGCCATACTAAATTCTGATGACTACCCAAGAAATACGTAAAACCTTTTTAGACTTCTTTAAAAGCAAGAATCACCAAATTGTGCCCTCGGCTCCCATGGTGATTAAAAACGACCCAACATTGATGTTTACCAATGCTGGGATGAATCCTTTTAAAGAATTGTTCTTAGGCGAAGCGGCTATAAAATACCCACGTATTGCCGATACACAGCGTTGTTTGCGGGTATCGGGCAAGCACAACGATTTGGAAGAAGTAGGTATTGATACCTACCACCATACCATGTTCGAAATGTTGGGGAATTGGAGTTTTGGCGATTATTTTAAAGAAGAAGCCATAGCTTGGAGCTGGGAGTTATTAACTGAAGTATATAAAATTCCGAAAGAGAATTTATACGTTACCGTATTTGAGGGCGATGAAAAAGAAGGTTTACCTAGAGATAACGAAGCCTATAATTTTTGGAAACAACGCATTGCCGAAGACCGGATTTTATTAGGCAATAAAAAAGATAATTTTTGGGAAATGGGCGATACTGGCCCTTGCGGACCCTGCTCTGAAATACACGTAGATTGCCGTCCTGAAGCCGAAAAACACGATATTGACGGAAGAACATTAGTGAATAACGATCATCCGCAGGTAATTGAAATTTGGAACAACGTATTTATGCAATTCAACCGTCTTAAGGATGGTTCACTGCAGCCATTACCAGCAAAGCACGTAGATACCGGTATGGGTTTAGAGCGTTTGGTACGGGTATTGCAAAACAAATCTTCCAACTACGACACCGATGTATTTCAACCCCTTATCCAGGTAATTGCCAAAGCATCGGGTATTGCTTATGGAAAAGAGGAACAAACCGATATAGCCATGCGGGTAATGGCCGATCACATTAGAGCCATTAGTTTTGCCATTGCCGACGGACAATTGCCATCGAACACCGGTGCAGGTTATGTTATTCGTCGTATTTTACGCCGTGCCGTACGCTATGCCTATACCAGTTTAGGATTTAAAGAACCATTCTTAAACCAGTTGGTACCTGTTCTAGCCAATCAGTTTGCGGGTGTATTTGATGAGCTTAAATCTCAAAGCGATTTTGTGCAAAAAGTAGTATTAGAAGAGGAAAACTCCTTCTTACGCACGTTAGCTACAGGTGTACAACGTTTTGAACGCTATTCCGCCGATCAGCAAGTAATTGATGGCGAATTTGCCTTCGAATTATACGATACCTTTGGATTTCCTATTGATTTAACTGAATTGATGGCCCGTGAAAAAGGATTAGGTGTAGATATGGAAGGATTTCAAAAAGCTTTAGAAGTACAAAAAAATAGATCGAGAGCAGCTACCGCGATTGATACCGGCGATTGGGTAATAGTGCATGCTTCAGAAGAAGTGAATTTTGTAGGTTATGATAGCCTAGAGGCTGAGGCCAAAATATTGAAATACCGTAAGGTAAATGCTAAGGGCAAAGAAAATTACCAATTGGTATTGGATACTACACCTTTTTACGCAGAAAGTGGAGGCCAGGTAGGAGATACTGGTACACTCTCCAACGGAATGAGCATTCTTCAAATTACGGATACTAAAAAGGAAAATGGCTTAATTGTGCACTTTACCGATGAGTTGCCCGAAGATTTAACGGCTACTTTT
>Ga0209550_10004268_pt1 | contig 13535 bp, 14 predicted proteins | sample LauGreSuBDMM15SN_2_FD_187567 | JGI IMG/M metagenome (GOLD analysis project Ga0209550, IMG submission 187567) | Freshwater lake microbial communities from Lake Michigan, USA - Su13.BD.MM15.SN (SPAdes) (version 5) | ecosystem: Environmental > Aquatic > Freshwater > Lake | place: Lake Michigan... | reverse complement strand
AGGCTGTTTTGGCGTGAGTTAGCAATATTGGCTATTTGGGCTATTGCAGTGGTGGCGAAGATCAAATACCACGGCCTCATATTTGGCTTCGATTACGGGCTATACCAGCCTGATGGAATCCATTACACGTACCGAACCCTTGCATTTCTCGGCCAGAGCCAACAGGACGCTGCGCAGCAGGTCGTTGATTGGTATTCAATCAATGCTTCAAAATTAAAAACCTTTAGTGTAGAAAACATGCTTCCTGAAACTAATCCCGTATGGGGAGTTGTCTCCCAGAGAACCTTGTATCCAATACTTTCCGTTCCATTTGTAGCAATGTTTGGGATTGCAGGAATGCTTGCTGTTCCTGCAATTTCACTTCTTGTCTTAATGATTTTGGCTTTACAACTAGGTAAAGTTTACAGTGTTCCGAATTTTGGATTAGTAATTGCTCTGCTTCTTACATGTTCCCAAACCGTGATGCGTTGGATGATTGTAAACTGCACTGATGCACTTCTTGCTGGGCTCTTCGGATTAGTTGTGCTTATTCTTGTGAAAAACAACTGGAGCAAGAAGAACATAACTTTCCTACTACTTTTATGCACCGCAACTTCATTTACGAGAATTTGCCTTCCAGTATGGATTTTGATCGCTCTAGTTCTCTTCTATCAGAAGCATAAAACAGTTGCTGTATCGATTGCATTGTTGTCAATTATTTTATCTATACCAACTTTCTTAGCCGCGCCGTCAAATGCGATATTGCCAAGCGCTACACAAAGTTCCGGGCTCACAAAACTCTATTATATACCGATATCGTTTATAAAAATTATCGCTTTTGAGCTGGCAGAGTTGGCCGTTCTTGATCGAACATTGCTTTTCCTGATTGTGCTTACAGTGGCATTTTCTCTCAAATACTGGAGATATTCCTCGTCTCAGTTCTTTATCGCAGTATTTATTGCCACTTTTGCTATCGGTGCAATAAATGGTGAACTAGGCGTTAATTTCCGTTACCAAATGCCACAAATTCCATTCATGGCATGGGTTATTGTCCAGAGATATTCAACCGACCGTCTTGAGAAACTTAGCGCTTAGATTTAATGCGGGCGTTGAGAATAACGCCAGCTAAATACGTCACCATAGCTATTGGATATTCCCACACGAAAGAGATGACACGCAAATAAGTTGGAAGATGAGATCTTCTCACTCTACTAGCTTCAATTACTGACGCTCTTCGCGTTCCAACTGAGAGCGAATCAGAATGCCACCTAAATTTTCCAAGAAGTTGGGGCAAGTAGCGCAATTCTCCTTGGCTACTTAATTTAATGAACAGGTCATAATCAAAAGCGAGTTTGTATTGTGTGTCGAGACCACCTATCGCTCGAAATGTGTCTAATCTCAATAATGCCCCAGGCTGTGGAATTAAATCCGGTCCAAATTTTAAAATATTGGCAGCCCACACACCAGAGAAATTAACTCCTACCTTCTTCGAATTTTGATCAATGTATTCACATTGTCCATAAACCGCAGATGCATTTTCGTAAGTTGTGAGCAAATTTGTGCAGGCTTCTATTGAATTTTCAACTAATAGGTCATCATCTCCAAGCCAATTAAAATACTTAACTTCAGAGGGGAGTTTGTTTACTGCATGATTAATCGCTGCCGCCAATCCCACCCCTGGATCTTCTACAAACAAATCAACTCTATCTCTGATAAATTTACTAAAATCTACTTCTATGGGACTAACCACTACAATAAAACATTCACCAGAATCCAAAATTGATTGCACGCACTCCTCTAAATACTTTGGACGATTCCCAAGTGTAGGAATAATGATTGCGGTCCGATGAGTTAGTTGCTTACTTGTTGCCATCGGCAATTTCTGTTACTTGCAACTTAAGTAATGCAATCTCTTCAGCCAAGCGCTGAGTACGGTTTAGGAGCTTACCGAGCTCAAAAGTTACTTGAATGTTTAGAATAAAGAGAAAAATCAAAGCACTAAAAAAGACTAGATTGGAGGGAGTCTTTACCCCAAATAAGCGTGCAAAAAAATCCAACACACTTGGTACGCCTGCCATTAATAAAATAACACCTGAAATAGAAGTCCAAACTAATGAGAATTTTTCTTGAATAATTCCCCTGCGTAATACCTCAAAAGTTATAAGAAATAGTGCTACCGCTACGATTAAGCTAAAAACATATTGACTCATTTTTTCCTCAAATCTGGTTCGAAAGGAATTGGACGTCTAATTGCAATTATGAATATCACTATGGTGGTTCGCATTAGATGAAAAATGGCACGTATATGACTCTGGCTAGGTTTTCCTCCTTGACGCACCTGCATAGTCACCGGTTTCTCGGATATTGACAAGCCGCTCTTGTGAGCTAATACCGCAGAAGCAATTGTGTCGTTTAAGTATTCGTTTGGATAATTTTTTGAAAAAAAATTGATTGCACTTTTGTCAGCACTTCGGCAGCCCGAAGTAGGATCGGAAATTTTTGTGCTTATCAATTTGGAAACTATAAAAGATAAAGTTTTGATTGCTATTAAGCGAGAATTAGAAATCGAGTACGCCCCTTTGTGATGGAAGCGGTTTCCAATTACGATATTAGAATTCGCAAGACCGTCTAAAATTGTGGATATATCAGCCGGGAAATGCTGGCCATCACCATCAAATTGAATAGCTGCATCGTAATTGTTTTCGTGTGCGTACAAAAAACCTGCACGCATCGCTGCTCCAACCCCCATGTTAAAAGGCATGCTTATAACCTTAACCCCGGCATCAGAGGCTACTACAGAAGTATGGTCAGTTGAGCCATCATTAACAACAATAATATCTATGCCTAGATTTTCTTCTTGGATACCGCGAATAACCTGCGCAATAGTTTCACTTTCATTGAAAGCCGGGATTATCACAAGTTTCTTCATGACTTAATCTTCCCATTGCAGATAAGTAAGTAGCCCTTAATTGTCATTGAAACCTTCGAATTCTACTCCAGGCCTTGCGCAGAGGTGCATATCTCGCAAGGAAATTAAATAAGATCGGCGGTAAATATTGGTGAAGAACAGATCTTTCTTGCTTAAAGCCCTCCGTGGTGTCGGAGATGACTCGAACTGCATCGTGGTCAAGAAATGAAACATTTTCTAGAACGAGAGAATTAGTTTCAAGTCTTGCCTTGAGTCCAACTAAATCTATGGATGTAGCTGTAGCGGACAGATAAGCTTTGTTCGCCGTAAATAGAAATGGCTTTAATTTATTGTTAAAGATAGACTCCCACATCGAGGCCGTAACACCCAGTGTGTGTGCCGAACGAAAGTCATCTAAAACAACAACTCCTCCATTTTGATGCAGATGCCTGACTGCAAAATCTAAATCATTTTTTACAAATTCATATAGGTGACTTCCATCAATGTGAATAAATCTAAAACTCATATTTCCTAGACGACTATCAAGCTCTGATGAATTACAGGTGTGAATAGTTGGAAGATTGGCAAACACCTTAGTGAAATTACTTTTAAAACGATTTTCTGACAGATTCTCATACGAATCTAAGATTTCGACAGAATTTTCACCTTGAACTTCGCCCTCAAAAATATCACAGACATGTAATGATTCCGAAAGATTCAGATAATAGTTTAGAAAAACTGCACTCTTACCTGCGAACACACCAATTTCTAAAAGGTTACCCGTCACTTGATGTTCTGCTTGCGAATTCAATACCGAATCAAATACCAAAGCGTCAGTTGTAGAGAACCAGCCAGAGATTTTGGATACTGATTTTATTCTTTCTTGTACCTTCAATTCCAACCTATTGATCCCCTCAACTTAAGAGCCCATCGATTCCTTGAACTCTTCGCCAAGAGTAACAACAGGGCCACCACCAACGGGAGCATTGATAGGTCTCCGATCAATTGCCAAAGAGTCACCCCCCCACTAGAGGCTGGAAAGGGGACAAATACCGTCATCCATGTCGCCATTAACGCAAATCCTACAAATATGCGGTATCCAATTCCGGATTGATACTTCAAGACCAAACAAAAGGCTACTGACAAAAGGGGTAGTCGATAGTCGTAGCTGGTATTAATAAAATAACAAGTCAAAAATGGAATTGACAAGAATTCAAATGAGAGCAAATCCTCTTTACCAACCTGCCTCAAGTGAAATATAGATTTATGTGTAGGTTTCAAAAAGCGATCAAGTAGAAGGAACACTAAACTTACTAACAACAATAGAGTCAGGCCAACCAGAGTTTCAACTGGCCAGGTGAACTTAGTAGTTTTCATACTTAGCGCCTCAATAAACAGACCAAGATATTTTCCCCATATTTGCAATCCGAATGAAATAAACCATGTTGAAGGAAATGTTTCCTTAATTTTTTGCAGATCTAGCAATATGTTTAGGGCTACTACCCCTGTGAGCAATAAAGCAACGATACGTTTTTTTCCTGTCACATACTTGATAGAGATGAATACTAATAATGGCAAGGTATAGAACTTAAAGAGTGCTGTAGTAGCGACTAATGCGAATGAGGTGGCAAAATTCCCACGCCTAAGAGTAAACGCAGCAAGAGCGAGCATCAGAATTACGATTAAATCAACATTCATACGTTCAATAAGAAGCATATAATTTGGTGAAAAGATTAAAGCAGTAACTATCAAGATACTGCTAAATGTTTTCTTCTGAGAATTTGCAGCAATAGTTGCAAAGCAGAAAACGGAAGCAACAATTAAGAATGCACTAACAAGTGCTACTTGAGATTTGGAAATATTTAGAAAATTGACCACATTAAGTAGTGTTTGGCCATAGAGGTATCCACCACATACATCCTGACTTTGTGTACTGTAAACTTTGTTACCAATTTCATTAAAACACTCAGCCCAATTAACAACTAAGCTCAAATCATCAAAGTGATTTTTGTTGGGAAACCCAGCCCGATTTACCAGTGACCAACCAGACTTGACATTGATCACGACAAAAATTGCACCAAAGAGCAGGAATCCCAATAGCCCTTGTCGCCGATCAATTATCGTTCTATACATTTTAGGATCAACCTTGGCTAGGTTTCGGATGGTACGGAGAGAGCTTCCATTCGTATTTCTGCTCTGGCAGTAAAGATTTAAGCAATGAATTATCACCGACTATTCTAGGTAGAGCCGAATGGCCCGCAACTATTCGACTTAAATTGTCACTCTTGGCTGACTTGAACATTGAGGACGCGGCATCAAAAACGGAAGTTACTTTTCCGCTACAAATATTCATCAACGGGGGCAGTTTACTTGTGACTGCGAGTTTCAAAACTAAATTTGCAATTGTTTTTGGTGTCAAAAAGTCACGTTCATCATCACCATTTGCAATAAATATATCTTCACCTTTTACTATTCGCTCAACAGCCCCACCTAATGTGAATGGTGGCATTCCCCAATCCAAAATACTAAAGACTCTCAGAATCGTGAGCTCTACTTCGCTTTGTCTTAACGTCTCAACAATCGCCGTTTCGGCTCCAACTTTAGTTTCAGAATAGAAAGTTTTAGGCTCTAATAAGTCTGTTTCAATAATTGGTGAATTCTTTCCTTTATATACATGACTCGTTGATACATAAATAAATTTTTTGCAACCAGACTTCAATGCTGCTTCGCCAAGATTTTTAGTTCCCCCGATATTAACCTTTGATGCATAATCTCTATTTTCTTGCACTAATGATTCACCAACTACTGCCCCAAGGTGAACAACTGTGCTTCCCGCCGTTAAATTCAGTTGCTGAAACTCTGAAGCGGAAGCTGAAAGATCAATATTAATACTTTTAACAGTATTTCCAAGATACTTACCTATAGTTCCTGAAGTTCCAGTTGCATAAATATCGGTATTCGACATTCAATGCCTGCTTTTGCGGGACAAAAAGAGACTACTAAGGCCAATCAGTGAATTCAGCACTTCAGAGTAACCAACTGTACTTTTTCCTATTGTGCGATTTACAAAACAAATAGGTAATTCACTAATAGATAATCCCGCTTTCTTCAGATGAATCATTTGCTCGGTCAAGTAGATGAAGCCCACGTTTTGCTGCTCTTTCGCCAAGATTGTTCTTACGCTAAGTACATCATAAGAACGCAGACCGTTTGTGACATCCTTTACTTTGAAATTCCATAGCCGCGGAATCAAAATATTTAGAATTCTTGAAAAAACTCTCCGAGAAATAGGCCAGCCAATAATCTCACTTTCTTTCAAGTACCTACTACCAATGATCACATTGGTTACATTTTCGGATCTTAATAACCTAATAACGTCAACTGGCCGGTGAGAACCGTCGGCATCGCACTCTAGAAATCGAGTTGCCGCTGGAAACTCTATAATTGCTTTTTCAAAAGCTCTACGCACCGCACCTCCACGCCCGCTTCTTGATCCAGAGAAAGTGAAACTTAATTGGCCATTTTTATTGCCCACAGCAAGTTCACAAGCTCTTGTGACGTTTCCCCATTCTTCTTGGGGTGAATCATCGGCAACTAGGACTTGCGTATCATCATCAATATATTCGAATAGTTCTCTGAGAAAAACAGGTAGTACTTCATACTCTTTAAAGGCCGGCACAACTAAGACTTTTTGAATAATTGTCATTTCGGATTTTCGTTGGATGCGGTTTGTAAAGAGTCACATAAATACTGGATTTGCTCATCATTTAAATCATGATGTCCACTCACTAGAAATGTAGTGGCAGAGATTTTGTTTGCCACATCGAACTCCATCGCATCGGGTAAGTTTTTGCCAATTCTCTGCATCGAAGGTTGAGATAAGAAATTTCCAGTAAGCACGGGACGAGTTTCAACACCTAAACTTTCAAGTTTTGTGATTATCTTCTTCTTTCGCAGGTGAGCGTTTTCGCCGATTACCTGAATTGGCATGAGCATCCATGAATGGGACTTTTCCCGCTCTGGAGTTTCAAGAGTACTTGCACCAACAAGTCGGATACCTGAGTTCGAAATGGCCTGATTAATTCTCTTTGCCAAATCCCTTCTTTCCCCAATGAATAGATCGAGGTCTGCAATTTGCGATACTCCGATAGCCGCCTGAATTTCCATTGGCCTCACATTAAAACCTGTTGATACGAATAAAAATTTTGCATCATTATTTGAGACATTTTCCTGCCAAGCCGATGCGTCTGATCTATCTCTAGACCATCCATGCGAGCGTATAGATCTTAAATCATCCGCAAAATCAGAGTCATCAGTTGCTACTCCTCCACCTTCCATGGTGGTTATATGGTGCGAAAAATAGAAAGAGAAAGATCCACCAAAGCCAGAAGTCCCTGCATGTTTATCTCCAACCCAACTACCTAGCGATTCGCAAACATCATTAACTAAAACTAAATTATTTGCACTTGCAAATCTTTCCAGTAAATCTGGATCAATTGCTTTGCCAAGTGGATGAATTGGAAAGATGCCCCTTATTTTGCTGGAGGTCCTATTTATCACCGTCTGGGCTTTATCCAAATCTAACGCAAAAGTTTCCGGGTCCACATCGACAAAAACTGGCTGGAGTCCAAGTTGAATAATTGGCCAGATAGTTGTTGGCCATGCGATGACAGGGACTAAAACGCCATCTCCGGGTTGCAGTAATGGTGCTTTTTGAGTTGGTCTAATTAAGGCTTCAAATAAAGCTAAGTTGGCTGAAGAACCCGAATTCATCATTATAAAATGTTTAACATTAAGGTACTTGGCGACCTTCCCTTCAAAGTTGCGTACCTGGTTGCCCATAGTTAAATTCCCTGATTGCAAAACGCTTATGGCTGCTTGAATGTCTTTCTGCCGTAAACCACTCGATGCCAAGGGAATCTTCATTGGGAAAACTTAGCATCCTGGCTAAGAATTCCTTTTGGTATTAATTGCTATTCCAAGACAAAAGAAGTGGGCCCAGACGGGCTCGAACCGTCGACCCACGGATTAAAAGTCCGTTGCTCTACCGACTGAGCTATAGGCCCCACTACGAAACAGGCTCATTCGCTCAAATAGTTAATCGTCTGAGTTCTGTTCAGTGGGGACATCTTATGCCATGTTGAGGGTAGTTATCCAACAGAAATAGAACAGAATGGAAATACGTGCTTCGTCTAATTTATGGAATTTTCAGAAGCTATTAATGGGCCATAGACCATAGGAGGTACTTACCCTTGCCCATAGGCATCACAGACAATATTCCTAGACCTCACATTTCTAGTATACCTCATGATTTTTCGGCCCAACTCTGCGAAACATTACTTAAATATTCAGTAACATGAACACAAATTCATAGGAACTTGAAATCAAAATAAATTCGTTTATGGATACGCTAACCCACATTGATCTTGCGTACTTGGTTCAGCTTGAAAAGCTACTCAATTATGAGTCAGCCAATGTTTATGATCCTACAGACTACTCTGGCAAGACGGATTGTTTCGTAAATAATTGCAAAATATCGAATTCAACTCAATTAAAATGACCAATTTCGAAAAGTCTGAATCTAAATTGAAATAATCGACACCCATATTGTGTGCGCAGTGTTCTACTTAAATGATACTGAGAACTCTTCTATTCCAGAAGAGAAAGAGATAATTTCAGATCTACTTTTATGTAACGTAGACAATGGAGAGTTAGTTTCATTTTTCGGTATAAATTTTCTCACAATACAATCGAATATTCTTGAATCAAGACTAGCATAGTTACTTAAACAGAAAGACTCTGATTCTGGATTCTTTTTATACTTGATTACTTTTCAAAAGTTGCTTCACTCGAACTATTAACTTTAATCACAAAAGATTTTACTTATAGTATTTGGGATCGCTGCTAAGGAGAAAACAAAATTTAATTTACTCTAAACAAATCAGATTCAATAGCTGACACTTTTGTTTTATAGAATATTATGAAAAAGTCAACTACTACGAAAAATTTCGTCTCGATGTTTGAGAATGAAATCCGAAATTTAAGAAAGTCATCAAACAAATAATTGCTCATCCAAATTAAAAATGAGAACTTAGAAAGTCTTTGGTCTAGTTGGCCGAGCAAATATTTGCAAAATTTGGAGGGGGTACTCCAGGCTTAGAATATGAATTTTCAAAGTAGGTAGAAAAACTGATTCAACCTCGGATTTCTTTGAAGATGAGCTTGAAGAGGTATAAGATTCCCATATGCATAAGTTCGCTGGGTGGTTGCGCGAGAGATCTCTTTCTATGAAGTTTCGAAAAATAATCACTAATTGGCCGAGTTACCAGCACGTCCCGGATGGTAGCTTAGGTCATCACTTCAAATTAAAGGTGAGGGTAATCTCAACTTTAGTTTCGAGCATATTGCGCACACCCTTGAGTCAAATCTTCTTGATGATTTTTCAGAAAATTAAGATTGAAGGAAGTAAAGACAGAGTTCTTGTAATCGCTAACGGGCCATCAGCTGGTGCATTAACGAAGCCACAACTTTCCAAGTTTAGAGGTTCGGGGGGCAAGATCGTCGCAATGAATGGCTATGTTTTCTCGAATCTCGCCGAAGATTTTCCTCCCGATTTATATTTTGCAGCCGACCCAGATATTTGGAGTACTCCGAAAGACAATGATTGGAGGTTCAAAGAAAGAATTCAAAGCCTTTCCCGTAAGGAGTGGAAGAACACAATTATTGTCCAGCCAATTCACCAGCCAAAGTTAATAGATTCTCACTCAAACTATATTTATCTCACCCAATTTTCCTCCGCAGGACTCTTCCCATTCATAAATCCTTTTGGGATATGGGGATTAGCCCCATCTACCGCTTTGTTCGCCTTCTCGCTGGTTACAAAGATTGGATTTAAGGAAGTTTACTTTGCAGGTATGGATGGAAACTCGTATAGAAGTTTTTCATCAAACTACCTCGCAGAAATAGAGTGGTTTGATCCAGAGCATCATTTCTATGAAGCTACCAGAAGTCAAAAGGATGAACACTCTGGCACGAGTTACGAGGGACTTCTATACAACAATCAATTAATTCCATCATTAGCAGATGTATTATATGCCGAAGCAATTCTTAGAAGAGATATCCAGAGAATCTCAAAAGGTAAATTTATCAATGTCACACCATCAAATTACTGTGATTTCGGGGTAAGCGCGTGCTTGTTAAGTTAAGAGAGCTTTCAAAGATTGTGTTCGAATTTTTGTCTCGTGCTGAAGCACACCTTAAGCGAAGAGTGCTCAAACTATTTGGTAGCAACCCAAATAGTTTATCACTCACGCACGGGGAGTATCCCTCGAGTTTATTTTGGGTAAAAGGTGAAACCTTTACAGAATCTATTTCAATAACATCCTTAAATCCGAGAAGCTTGCAAGTCGAGGGTCACTTTTTTTCACAAAGATTTCTTGCGAGAATCAAAAGCCCTAAACTTGTTCTAGATGCACAGACTGGAATTTTGCATCATGGCAAGTCAATATTAACTGAATCTAGTTCGTGGCCTCAAAATTGGTTAGCTCTTAATTGTGTACCTAAACCTTTAAAGTTTGGTGTCGAGAAAATAACTTCCGATGGTAACTACATCCTCTTGCCCTCAAATGGCTTTTATCACTCATTAATTGAGGACATTCCCCTCTTTCTTTGGCAAATCCAGAGAATGTCTAATCCCACAATTCTCATATTCGGTAAAGCTCATCCATGGATTATCGAATTGGCGAATAGTTTCGATTTCAAGGTCAAAGAAGTTAGTCGATTTTTTTCGCTAACAGAATACTCTTTTGTTGCAAGGAGCTGTGATACGGGTTGGCCACACCCAATCGACATCCAAGTGCTTCGAGAGCACTTCTTGCCTTCTAAATCATGTAAAGCTTACTCAAAAGTCTATATCTCAAGATTAAATTCTTCGAGAAGTCCTAGTTTTGAGACACAACTTTGTCACGATCTCCAAGATTTGGGTTGGAAAATTATCTTTGCTGAGCAATTATCCCTAAGAGATCAAATAGAAATCTTGAGTACCGCTACACACATTGCGGGCATCCATGGCGCTGGATTAGCGGGAATGATTTGGATGCCTGAGGGGTCGACGGTCTTTGAACTCGGCCCAAGTCGATTCGTCCCTGTTTTTTCCCGTCTAGCAGAAGTCATTGGATTGAGATACCGACGTATTGAATACTCAGATACTCCCGAATCATACAAGCTCATTTTTAACTTGCTTTCAAAAATTAGCCTATAGAATTTTTAGAGTGTTAAATCTCAGATTTAAAGTCCGTTGCTCTACCGGCTGAGCTATAGGCCCTGCTTATAAATAATTTCTCGGCACACCACTAAAAACTAAGTGAGTGTTGCCACAACACTAAACATTCGAAGAACTATTCCTGTTCCATTAGTTAAGATAATGTCACCATCTAAATTAGCATGATAGTTATACATGCGGTTTGCAAGGTCTTTGTATAATTTTGTAGTTAAGTGAAACTCAGAGATTTGGTAGGTTATCGAATTTTGACTAAAAAATCGATCTAAGCTTTCTAATGAAACGATGTTGTACCCGAAATTATAACTTGAGCCCACAGAGCCAGAATCCTTAAATCCCATTTTTATATCTATAGGCTCAGGATTAAAAACGTCATGGATGAGAATTAACTTGGGTTGCATTGAAATGCACTTCATCAAGACTTTTTCCCACTCCTCAATTGTTACAAGTGTGCCAAAGATTGTAATTGCATCAAAAAGCTCACTCGAATCAAAGTTTTCGATATCAGAAACTAAGAATTTAAGGTTAGATTTCTTTCTTGTCAGATTTGCTTCTTGAATCAAATCAGAAGAGGAATCAATACCCGTTGCGCTAATTTCGTCAGGCAAAAAATATAAGAAGTCCCCAGATGCCGTTCCAACATCCAACAGTTTTTTAATGCTGTTCTCTTTCAATAGTTCATAAAAAAAACTGTAATAGTCTTTCTCTCTGGGAGGATTCAAATACCTATCCGGTACTTGGTGAAATGTTTTCATATAAGATTATATGAGGCCCAGACAGGCTCAAATCGTTGAATCGCCGATTAAAAGTCCGTTGCTTTACCGACTTTTTTACAGGCCCCACGGTGTAACGCGAATATCAGCCATCTACGCCTGAAATTGTACGTGTGATAAATAATCGTATCGGAGTTTTATCTAGTAATTGCACGCGTTAGTTCATCGCCCGTTGGCCGCCCGAGTCAAACGGTCCCGGATTGCAACCCCAATCCCTATACCTACTGGCTGTAGAACAACTACCTCGTGCAACCCCTGGGCATCGGCTGCACGAAGTGCCGAATAAAGAATCTGGGCAAACTCTTCATCATCATTAGGTGATGCCAGTCGAATAACGCCTGAAGGTGTTTCAATATTTTTATGGGCAATAAAACCTTGGCCCGCTATCGGAGCTTCACACAACAACACCTTCGCAGCAGGTGCATAGTGATTTTCTAATGAACCGCTAACTCTTATTGCATCCGTGCCATCAACGCTCAAAGCGGTAAAACCAGTTACTTCTTCAATCATTGCATTACTAATTGCACCTGGACGTAGCACTCTGGGTAGTAATTCTGTGCAATCAATAATCGTTGATTCAACTCCCACAGCACATGCCCCACCATCTAAAACTAAATCTTCCTTAGATAAATAATCTTCCAGCTCTTCAACTACTGCGGCAGCTGTTGTAGGGGAGACATGACCAAAGCGATTAGCACTTGGTGCTGCCACGCCCTTGCCACCAGAGCGCTCAAAGGCTTCTAGCAACGCCAGCGCCACAACATGATCAGGCACTCTCACGCCAATAGTGTCCTGCCCGCCTGTTACAAAATCACCTGCTAACTCACTTCGCTTTAAAACCAATGTCATTGGCCCTGGCCAAAACTCTCGCGCGAGCGCAATTGCATATTCAGGCACTTCACTTGCCCAATCACCTATGCGATCCATAGATGCAATATGAACGATTAAAGGGTGATTGTTAGGTCGTCCCTTTACGGAATAAATCCTAGCCACGGCCTTGGAATTAGATGCATCCGCACCTAGACCATAAACCGTCTCGGTTGGGAAGGCCACTAAATCCCCTGCAATTAAGCGCTTTGCGGCAGAGGCCATGGCATCTGCCGTGCAGTTGGAGAGGAATTGGCTCACCCCTCAATTCTCTCACTTTTCTCAGGATTAATTAACGCCAATATAAGCCTATGAGCGATAATAGAGACATGAAACTAAACCGTATTCGCACAATCGCATCCATCATCACCGTTGCTGCCGTTGCAGGTGTTGTTGCCCTTGCCATTCCAGCCAATGGCGCCGGCACCACCGATAACCGCTACATCACTGTCACCGGTGTTGGCACAGTCTCAGTTGTCCCGGATGCAGTGCGCTTTAATGCCACAGTGTCTGCTCTTGCCGCAACAAATGCAGCAGCACTCTCTTCTGCCAGCAAATCAGCAGTAGCTGTGCGCGCAGTGCTTAAGGAGAAAGGAATTGCGCTAAAGGATATTCGCTCTGCCAACATCTCTGTTTTTCCTGAATACAACTACACCCAAGAAGCTGGCACCAAGATCACTGGCTATCGAGCATCACAATCATTTGATGTCCTAGTTAGAAAAGCTTCTAC
>Ga0209550_10004267_pt1 | contig 13539 bp, 9 predicted proteins | sample LauGreSuBDMM15SN_2_FD_187567 | JGI IMG/M metagenome (GOLD analysis project Ga0209550, IMG submission 187567) | Freshwater lake microbial communities from Lake Michigan, USA - Su13.BD.MM15.SN (SPAdes) (version 5) | ecosystem: Environmental > Aquatic > Freshwater > Lake | place: Lake Michigan, USA... | reverse complement strand
TTTACCCCTATTTATGAAGACAATCGGACTTCAATTAGTGGCGATCGTATTGGTTCTTTCGTCCGCGTACGCCATGACAAGTAGCCGGACCTCGGAGCCCCTTGACCGAAGCGTTGAACTCCTTCGAACGGACGCTGAAGAATTTCGAAAGGCTGCCAACGCACTGCCCTGGGCGGTGCGGCAAATGGCGCATGCCGATGCACACGGAGCGTATGAGCGCGTGAAATTCGCATTTAAACGTATTGAAGCGTTTGCTTGGTACCTTGACCCGGAGTTTACTGGTTCCTACCTCAATGGAGCACCGTTACCAAAACTGCAGCATGGTGTTCCAGCAATCGCGGTACTTGAGCCCAAGGGGCTACAAATGCTGGAAGAGGCGCTGTATGCGGAAACCCCCGATGAAGCCGTCTGCCTAGAACTGGCCGAGCAACTTTCGCTTGATGCTAATGCCTATGTAGACCGCCTTTTGGCGGCTAAATGGACGGATCACCAGCTTTTTGAGGCTACTAAGTTGGAGCTGATCCGCATTATTAGCCATGGCATTACCGGTTTTGATACGCCCGCCCGTGATGACGCTCTGTACGAGTCCGCTTTGGCCCTTGAGCGGCTTGCCGAATACGTTCGCCCCTTTCCACAAAGCGACAACCTATTAGCCTACCTCGAAGGCGCTACACTCCGACTCTACGAGGGCCATGAAAAGGGCTTTAAATCGTTTAATCGAGCGCACTGGCTGCGCGACTACGCCCTTCCAGCACACCGTGAATTGGTTCGCCTTCAAAAAAAGCTGGGAATTGAGTTTCATGAGGAGGTCCACCGATCCAAGCAGCCGATTCGATGGGATGAAGAAGAACTTTTTAGCTCGGATTTCTTGAATCCGTTCTTTTTCACCAAGATGAGCGAATCAGATTGGAGTGAAACACGGGCAGAGTTAGGTAAAAAACTATTTGCAGAAGTTCAACTTTCACAGCGTCAAGACATGAGCTGTGCCACCTGTCACGTGCCGAACCGTGCATTCACCGACGGAAGGCCGGTGAGTGCCCCAACGGGAACGAATCAAGCAACCCGCGGTCGGAACACCCAGACATTGCTCAATGCCGTGTACAGCCCATCATACTTCTGGGATCTGCGTGTGGAGCGCCTTGAAAACCAACTGTTGCATGTGTTTCACAACGATAACGAATTTGATATTCGCTTTGAAGAAGCCTTCGCACGATTGGCTCAAGATTCCGCATACCAACGCCATTTTAACCTAGCCTTTGGCGGAATGAATCCCAAGCAATTCAAGTACCAGCTGGAAACGGCCCTCACGTCGTATCTGATTACGTTGAACAATTTTGATTCTCCGGTGGACCAATGGTTACGAGGAGAGCGCAAGGATTTGGACCCTTCCGTAGTACGCGGCATGAATTTGTTTATGGGGGAAGCAGCCTGCGGGACGTGCCACTTTGCCCCAACCTTTAGCGGACTGGTTCCGCCGTATTTCCGCGAAATGGAGTCCGAGGTACTCGGAGTGATGACCGCCCCAAGGTCCAAAATACTGGATGCGGACCTTGGCAGGTACGCGGGTCCCCAAACCCAACGCGCAGTATTCTACCGCCACTCATTTAAAACGGTAACCGTGCGCAACGTTGCACGAACGGCTCCATATATGCACCATGGGGGCTATCCAGACCTCGAAAGTGTCGTAGATTTTTACCATCATGGTGGTGGAGCCGGCCTTGGTGTAGACGTGCCCTATCAAACCTTGCCCTCAGATAGCCTTAACTTGAGCGCACAGCAACGGAAGGATTTGGTCGCCTTCATGAAGGCCTTAAGCGGCAGTCCGTTGAATTAATCTGCCTCAAATTTCACGGGAGCGAAACATTTACATCACACCCAAAATCGTGCTTTACCGGATGCATAAGGCACTGCGGACTTCGGTACTTTTGGGATTGACCTCCTTTAGTATTTATTTTGGGATGTATGCCCTTCGCAAGCCTTTTGCTGCGGGCGTTTGGGATGAGTTGCTTTGGGGATTTCCGCTGAAAATTTGGCTCGTTAGTGCTCAGTTATTGGGGTATGCGGCTGCGAAATGGTGGGGAATTTCGTATGTCAGCCAAGTCCATCGTGCCCAGCAAAAACAGGCCCTGCTCGTCATGTTTTCCATGGCATTTGGGTCGTTGCTGCTTTTGGCGATTGCGCCAACCCCAATCAAAGTAGGTGCTATGGTACTCAATGGCTTGTCGTTGGGTATGGTGTGGGGCGTAATCTTCCGCTACCTCGAAGGAAGAAGGGCAACCGAAGTCCTTGGGATTTTTTTGTCCTGCAGCTTTGTCGTGAGCTCTGGAGCGGTAAAGAGTCTTGGCCTTTGGTTAATCCAGAACTTGGGTATTGAAGAATCTTGGATGCCCTTAGTCACAGGTCTTTGCTTCGCGCCGGTACTCCTACTGAGTGTCGGTTGGATCGACCGCTTACCGGAGCCCAGCGAATCCGACCGCGCCGTTCGCAGCGAACGTAATGCAATGAAGCGCTCTGACCGGCGCGAAATGCTTCGCCACGTTGGAATCGGCGTCGGACTCATTGCCGTCGCGTACGTACTGCTTACAGGGCTTCGGGACGTACGCGACAACTTTGCGGTGGAGCTTTGGGAGGAACTTGGCGTTACGGATCCCGCGGCAAAATTGACCCAAAGTGAATGGCCCATCACGATAATTGTTCTTGCCGTTTTTGCACTTATTGCAGGCATTCGCGACAACGGTAAAGCCTTTAGTGCCATGCTATTGGTTCTAGTGTTTGGAAGTCTTTTGATAGGCTTCAGCGCACACGCGTACCAAGTGGGTTGGCTTTCACCGTACCTGTTCATGTTTTTACTCGGGTTAGGGCTGTATTTAGCATACATCCCCATCACGTCCATCTTGTTCGATCGCCTTATTGCCGCACTCAACTTGAATGGGAATGTTGGCTTCTTTATTTACACCGCAGACGCTATGGGCTACTTGGGCACAACGGTGCTCATGTTTGTCTTCCGCTTTGGGGAATCCGAGACGTCCTGGTTGAATTTGCTCTACAACTTTTCGTTTATCGTCTCGATCGTATGTGGCGGATTATTTATTGCCGCGCTAGCGTGGTTTCAAACTATTTATACCCGATTCAAACACATAGCACATGCCTAAGTATCAGCTTTTGGTCTGCGACATTGCAGGCACCGTTCTCCGCGACAACCATGAGGTGGCGAATTCATTTCAGCGTGTCTTTGATGCGCACGGAATCCCCGCAACACCAAGCCAAATCAACGAATTGATGGGGGTGCACAAGGTGGAAGCTATGCAGCGAATCCTTGAAGTATATGAACCCCATTCCGCTCGTGACCGGGCGCAAGAGCTCGCCTTAGAATTTGAGGAAGACATGATTTCGTACTACCTAACATCTTCAGAAGTAGGACTTTTTGACGACGTAGTGGATACGTTAACAACACTTCGCCAGCACGGCGTCTTTATCGGTTTGAATACCGGGTTTCCCGAATCCATCACGGAGACGATCCTCGGGCGGACTCGCCTTAAATCCGAAGGACTTGTTGATGCGGTGGTGAGCAGCGACCAAGTTCCCGCGGGCCGACCCAGTCCGTGGATGATCCAGCAGCTGATGGCCGACGTCAAAGTGCGCGATGCACGATTTGTGGTGAAGATTGGAGATACTCCGGTGGATATTCTTGAAGGGCGGAATGCGGAATGCGGGCTTGTCTTGGCCACCACTACAGGGACGTTTTCGTTTCAGGAACTTCATCGCCACGAACCGGACGGAATTGTAGCTCATTTTCACGAAATCATCCCGTACTTCTTATGAAAAAGGCTGTTGTTGTCGGCGCCGGAATCCTCGGACTTTCCACGGCATTGCATCTTTGGCGTAAAGGCTATCATGTAGTCATCGTGGACCGATACCGACGCCCGGTCGGGGCGTCCATTCGAAACTTCGGTATGGTTTGGCCCATTGGTCAAGCCCGCGGTGCGATGTACGACCGAGCTTTGCGGACCAAAGAGTTGTGGACTGAGCTCAGCGAACACGCAGGATTTTGGATGCGCAAAACCGGCAGCTTGCATGTCGCGACCACCTTGGCCGAGGCCGAACTGCTTGGACAAATGACGGCAATGTTCAAGGACGACCGAGGCTACCAATTAGTGAGTAAGCGCGAGGCCTCAAGCCTTAGTCCCATGGTGCAGACCAAGAACTACGTTTCGGCGATGTACAGTCCGAATGAAGCACTCATCGATTCGCCATTAGCCTTGGAGGCCCTTGCGAACTTCCTCGCGGCACAACCTGAAATCAGCTTTGTTCCCAATGCGGTTGTTCACGAAGTGCGCCATCCAGACGTCATTACGTCCAAAGGCACGTTTTCTGCGGATCTAATTTGGCTTTCTACGGGCATGGACCACGATGCCGTCCGGCTACTTGCTCCGGCTGACCGCCCCTTTGTGCGGGTGAAACTGCAAATGCTTCGATTTCAGCCTGCCGACCCAAGTTTTGACATGCGATTACCCCTGTGCGGCGGAACCAGCTTGGTCCATTATGCGAGTTTTCAAGAATTTAGCGAAGCGTCTGAAGCCGTTCGCCGTGAGCTGAACGAAATGGACCCCAATATTTTAACTTGGGGAATTCATGCCATGGTCAGCCAGAACGGACGCGGTCATTTGGTCGTAGGCGACACCCACGAGTACGACGACACCCCGGATCCGTTCAATTACGACGACCAAAACCAGCGGGTTCTTTCCTATTTACAACGTTTTGTTCGGTTTCCGCGCATGCAGCTTCACGCCACGTGGAACGGTTGGTATACGAAGCGCACCGATGGAGGTACGGAGTGGTTTGAGGTCGTTGAACCGGGAGTGTTTTATGTCAACGGCATCGGCGGAATGGGAATGACGTTGGGTATGGGGTGGACAGAAGAACTGGTGACGGCGCATGCCTAATGTTTCCGAATAATTAAGGAGGCGTAACGAAACCTCAATATTGCTTAAAATATTGTTAAGTGCATCATTTTTAACAATTTGCAACATTAAAAGTTACACTAGTTGGGCAGTTTTGTAAGGTAAAAACCTAAGCAAAACACAAAATGAACCCACGCACTTCGAAGGCAGTCATGCTGCTCGCCGTTGGTCTAGTCTGGAGTCAATCCATTCAGGCACAAAATGCAAAGGATACCGTAATTGCTGTTGATGAAGTGGTCATCACGGCTTTGGGTGTCAAGAGCGAAAAAAAGAAAGTTGGATACGCCGTGCAAGAAGTCCAAGGCAGCACCTTGGTTAAGAGCCGTGAGCCGAATGCCATTAACAGCCTTGTAGGTAAGGTAGCCGGTCTAACGGTTGGTCCGAGCGCTGAAATGTTGAGCGCACCGCAATTGGTCCTGCGCGGTAGTGACATCCGCCGTGGCCAGTCGGTCCTCTTTGTAGTAGATGGTGTGCCCATCAACTCGGATTCATGGAACATTAGCCCCGACGACATTGAGTCGTATACCGTGCTAAAAGGCCCGTCTGCTGCGGCCCTTTACGGTTACCGCGGCCAAAACGGTGCCATTGTTATCACCACGAAACGTGCGAGCAAGAAGGGTGTAGTCGTCGAGTACAACAGCTCTTCAATGATTGAGTCCGGATTCTTGACGATACCCAAGGTTCAAGATAAGTTCGGTCCCGGTGACCACGGTCGCTACGGATTTGTGGACGGTCGCGGTTCAGGTTTGAACGACGGAGACTACGACGTTTGGGGACCTGAATTTGGAAAAGGCATGTGGGATGCAAACACCAATTCGTATTTGGCTAACCTACCGCAGTACGATAGCCCCATCAATCCCCTCACTGGAGAACGCACGGCAACGCCCTGGATTGCACGCGGTAAAGACAACCTAAAACGCTTTATCCAGCCTGGTGCCCTGATGACCAATAACGTTAGCATTGCCAACTCTACCGAGAAGTCGGACGTGCGTTTCTCGTTCACCAACACCTACCAGCGCGGAATCATCCCCAATACGCAACTGAACACGTACAACTTCAACGTGAGCAACACCGTTCGCTTCAGCAAGAAGTTCCGGATGGACGCTACCTTGAACTACAACCGCCAGGCTACCGACAACGTGCCCGACGTGGTTTACGGTCCTAACTCCGTGATTTACAACGTAATCATTTGGACCGGTGCCGACTGGGACGTAGATGCAGAAGACATCCGTGGCATTTGGAAGCCAGGTAAAGAAGGTGTTGAATCGGTATTTGCGGAATACCAGCGCTACCACAACCCGTGGTTTACGAGCTACCACTGGTTGCGCGGTCACTACAAAAACGACACCTACGGCTACACCGCCCTTACCTACGATTTTAGCGACAAGTTCAATGTGTTGGCGCGTACTTCGATCACGACCTACGACCTGTTCCGCAACGAAAAAATGCCGTTCAGCGCACACCCATACGGCCGCGAGGAAAATCGCGGAGACTACCGCGAAGACCGCCGTTCGATGTTTGAAAACAACACCGAATTCCTGGCCAACTATAAAGATCAGCTAGGCGCGTTGAGCTTGGATGCGAAATTTGGCGGCAACATCCGCACGTTTGCGTACAACTCGAACTTCACTTCGACCAACTACCTGCTGGTTCCTGGAGTATACAATTTCGCCAACAGCGCCAACCCAGTTTTGGCATACAACTTCGATGCGCGGATGGCGGTTAACTCCCTTTATGCTGATGTGAATGCCGGTGTTCGGGGATTAAACCTGAATGGAACGCTTCGCCGCGACCAAATCTCCACCCTGCCGATTGACAACAATGCGTACATCTACCCGGGCGCATCGCTTTCGTTCATCCCCACGGAGTTCATGAACACAGGTAAAACCCTAAGTTTTGCCAAACTCCGTGCTTCGGTATCTCAAGCCATGGGAGGACTCACGTCTCCACTAAATGGCGGTGCAGGATACCCTATCGGCTACGGAACTCGCTACTACAGCACCTACGAAGGTCCGTCGTACGAGAACTCAGCGGCATACAGTGTACCCTTGGTGTACGAAGGCCGTCCTGCAGCGTACTACACGAACACGGTATCGAACGCTGGTCTACAGCCATTTAAGCGCACTAACTTTGAATTTGGTGGTGAGGCTCGTTTGTTCTACAACCGCTTGGGTGTGGATGCCGCCTACTTCATCTACAATGATGGCCCAGGCATCTTCAGTCGCTCTATTTCTTCGGCAACGGGGTATACGAATGCCTTGGTTAACGGAATTGAAACGCAGCGCCGCGGATGGGAGCTTACCCTCAACGGAACGGTTAACAAGGCCAAGAAAGTTGGCGGGTTCAATTGGGATCTGGGCGCTAACTTCAGCTCCTACGGTGAATACCTCACGAACATTTACGACGGTGTCGATAAAATCGCGTCGAATTACTTCGTGAGTGCTAATGGTGGTAACCGATTCCTGGAGCTTGGCGATCGCATCGACGCCATCTACGCAAGTGGATTCCGTATGACTCCTGACGGCCAACTAATCAATGATGCCGGTGGTCGTCCCATTACGACCGCTCAATCTAAGTTTTTGGGCTACGCCCTTCCGAAACTAGTTTGGGGTGCTACCAGCGGAATGAGCTACAAGAACTTCCGACTAAATGTTCAGTTTGACGGACGTGTTGGAGGTGTGGTTGTAAACCAAATTGAGCGTCAGACCTACCGCGGCGGTCGCGCATACCAGTCTGCAGAAAACAATTTGAAAGATGCAAACGGGTTGGGCATGTACGACGCACGCGTGAACGATGCCAAAGGTGTTAAGTCGTGGTTGGGCACTGGAGTGACCATTGTTAGCGGTACGCCGATTTACGACGACAATGGCGTAATCACGAACATGGACGAGCTGGTGATTGAAGACAATTCGACCGTGACCTACTTGCAAGATTACTTGAGCCGCTACAAGGGTACCTATGAGGGCAACTTGATGAGCAAGACCTATTTCAAGCTTCGCGACATCACGTTGAGCTACGACTTCCCTGAGAACAACTTGCCTAAAGGTTTGAGCGCCGTAAGCCTTTCGTTTGTAGCTCGTAACGTGCTTTACTGGGCTCCTAACAGTGCGTCCAAACTGCAACCTTGGCTACACAGCAAGAATCAGTACGACGTCGATATGGACCAGTTCCCGGGCATGACGGCCTACACCGACCTTCAGACACCAACGCTGCGTCGCTTTGGTTTCAACCTAAACGTTAAATTCTAATTCGACACGATCCAGTCATGAAAAAGTTTTTTGCACTCGCCACGCTCGCAATCGCAGCGTTGAGTTTCCAAAGTTGTGAGTCCATGGAAGGACTCGATAAAGATCCCAATCGTCCTACGCAAGTAACTCCTGACTTGCTGCTCAACGGTGTTTTGGTTTCACTTCACGAATCCCCATGGAATGACGTGGCCCGGTGGAATCAATATAACGCGTGTAACTACAATTACTACGGCAACCAAGAGTACAACTGGACCGGTGCCCCCTGGGTATACCCTACTTTGAAGAATATTCAAAAAATGGAAGAAGAAGCGCTCCGTCTGGGTCTTCCAGAGAAGAACGCCTACTCTGCGATGGGCAAATTCCTCAAGGCAGTGTACTACTACCGAATGACGATGCTTTCTGGCGACATTCCCATGTCGGAAGCACTTCAACCCGACGTAACGTTAACCCCGAAGTACGATACACAAAAGCAGGTATTCCTTAGCATATTGAATATGTTGGATGAAGCCAACAGTGATATGGCTGACCTTATTGCGAGTGGAAACGATGAGTTTTCAGGAGACATCTACTACGGAAACGACCTTGCTTCATACCGTCGGGCGAACAACGCCTTTACGCTTCGCGTACTCATTGCGTTGAGCAAGAAATCCGAGGACGCTGACCTCAACGTAAAGGGCCGATTTGCCTCGATTGCGAACAACCCTAGTCAGTATCCGCTCTTCGCCACGAACGGCGACAATATGGAGTTTGTGTACAATCCGACCTTTAACAAGTACCCTACGAGCCCAGACAATTTTGGTTTTGACGCTCTTCGCTACAACATGGCAGCCACCTCGCTGAACGCCTTGGCTGGGTTGGAGGATCCACGTACGTTCTTGTATGCCGAGCCTGCAGCGGCAAAAGTTGCTTCGGGTATTCCTGCAACGAGCTTTAGTGCGTTTGTGGGTGCGCCAAGTGACGAGGATCTTGCCGATATGTCGACGAAGGTTCAAAACGGCGAATACAGCTTGTACAACCGTTACCGTTGGTACCGCTCCTTCACGGCCCAAAACACGATCATTCTTAGCTATGCCGAACAGTGCTTCAATATTGCAGAGGCTGCGCATCGCGGTTGGATTACCGCCAGTGCTGCTACCTACTACCAAAACGGTATCGAGGCAGTAATGGCTTGGCACGGAATCGTAGACGGCGCCAATACGGTGAACTTCCTGAAGTCATCCAACGATGGCGATCTAAGCAACAGTGCAAACTACAACACCTACACGGTAAACTTCAACAAGGCAGCCTACTTGGCTAGTCCAGCCGTAGCCTACACCAACTCAACGAGTGGCCTCGAGAAGATTTTGCTTCAGCGCTACTTGGCGTTCTTCCAAAACAGCGGATGGGAGGGCTACTACCAGTGGCGTCGTACGGGCGTACCCGCCTTTGATGAGGGTGGCTCTGGTACCGGTAATGGGGGCAAAATTCCGAAGCGCTTCCTTTACCCTACTTCAGAGGTCACAAACAATGCGGACAACATGAATGAAGCATTGCAGCGTCAGTTCGGCACTTCGTCCGACGACATTAACCACGAGATGTGGATTATCAAATAAGTTCTGAATTGCGTTTATACTCTAGGTGATAAGAATGGTGATTGGTAGAGGCATCCTTCGGGGTGCCTTTGCTTTTACTAGACCAACCAATTATGGCACGTGAATTCTCCAATCGGACTGAACGTATTCGCCGCCTCTATGCTGCACGAGGTACGCGTCACTACGGTGAGGGCGTTAGCCAAATCCAGCACGCGGTTCAAACGTATGGAATAGCACGAAACGTTGGTGCAGAATTGGAACTTCGTATTGCTGCATTTTTACATGACCTTGGGCACCTATTAGTTCCAGAAAAGCACCAAGAGGTCGACATGAGTCATGAACTACTTGGTGCAGAGTGGCTTAAAAGTCGAGGATTTTGCCCGTTGGTAGTTGACTTAGTACAGAGTCACGTTTGGGCCAAGCGCTACCTCGCCTCGGATCCCGAGTACTATGCGGAGCTTTCGGCCGCCAGCAAAGAAAGCTTAGTCCTTCAAGGTGGGGTGCTTTCGGACTTGGAACGCCGCCATTACGAGCAATTGCCACATTTTCGCGATGCCCTAGCCCTACGTCGCTGGGACGACCTTGCCAAGGACGCCACTGACCTTTTGAGCCACCAAATTCCCGAAGAGATTTGGTTCGACTTTTCCCTTTATGATAAAAAATTCCCCTCATGAACTACCTACCTATTTTTCTTGCGTTCAGCACGTTGGCAATGGCCCAATCCGCCAAGCAGAAGGCGGTTGAGCCTCTTAAGCCGGCTGAAAATTTAATCATCGTCACACTGGACGGTCTGCGCTGGCAGGAATTTTATGGCGGAGCGGATTCCGCACTGCTATTCAACCCGGTTTACACGCGTCACGTTGACGAAACAGCGAAGGCGTACTGGGCGCCAACTGCCGAGGCGCGGCGGGCACTTTTAATGCCGTTTACCTGGAATACGTTGGTGCCCATGGGCAACGCGTACGGTTTTCGACCGAACGGCAATTTTGTCAATAATGCCAACCCACACTGGTTTTCGTACCCTGGATACAACGAAACGTTTACGGGTTATCCAGATCCTGCAGTCAATTCAAACGATAAGGTCAACAATAAGCACCTAAATGTGCTTGAAGTAGTCAATGCTGCGCCCGGATTTGAAGGGCGAGTTGCTGCGTTTACTTCATGGGATGCGTTTGACGCAATCTTGAATTCGGACCGAAACGGCATGATGGTTTCGAGCGGTTTTGACCGGACCAAAAAGCCCGATGCCGTCCTTCAATTTTTGGACGACGTTCAGTTCAGTTCGCCCGCCCCGCTCGGAGAATCGGTGCGTCCGGATTACCTTACTTTTCAGTTTGCCAAGGCATACCTGCGCGCGTACCAGCCTAAGGTCTTATACCTTGGATTGGATGAAACCGACGACTACGCACACCGCGGTGAATACGACAACTACCTCTTCCTCGCCCAGCAAACGGACCGATGGATCCGGGACCTTTGGACGAGTATACAATCCCTTCCGCAGTATGCTGGAAAAACCGCTTTGATTATTTCAACCGACCACGGCCGGGGCGACGCCATTAAGTCAGAGTGGAAGGATCACGGTGCTGACGTGGCCGACGCGAGCGAAATGTGGTTTTACCTCTACCAGCCCGGAATCAAGCCGGAGGGCGTGGTGCAAACGAACCAGCAACTTCACCAAGCGCAGTTGGCGCAGACCATAGCTCGGATGTTAGGAATTCCTTTTACTCCATCGCACCCAACCTACCCGGCGGTAGTACTTCGTTAACCGGATTTCAAAAGAAAAGGCCCCACCGCATACCGCGGTAGGGGCCTTCGTCGTTTTCCTAAGCCTACTTTGCGACCTTTAGGTTGAGGCTTGCGGGAGTTTTGGGGGCTACCCGTGAATTTTCAACGAGCAACGGGAAATCAAATTTCTCAAGCGCTTCAAGCGTTTTAACGTCCAGTTCAATCGAACCGTGGGCAGGGACTACGAACATGTTTGTGTGCGCATGAAACGTGTACGGTCCCGTATACCGTAAGGTCAAATCTTGCGCCCCGTCGTTGTGGATTACGACCCGGGCAATCAAGGGTGATACCTCGTACTTCAGGGGCTCGACCCGTAAATTTGCTTCAAGGACGGAGGTTAAATGCTCAGCACGCCCCACCAACAGGTCGTTAAACCACACGACGGTCCGTCGCGCTTTTAATGCGGCCTTTATGGCTTCAGGACTTCGTTCTGAAGCAAGCACAAACGTCATTGGGCGGTGATTGCCTTCCGGAATTCCGTACTGCCAGTCGGCGATGCCGTGCACGTCGGAGTTGCCCATGATGGTCAGGTTGCGGTCGAGGGCAATTTGAAGCGCTTCTTCAGAAAAAGTCAAGTCGTTTACTACTTCAATTCCGTGCAGTAATCCTGCCTTGATGACTTCGTCATGCCACGGCTCCAAGCGGGCGATGCCGTCTTTGCGCTGGGCTTCCCACTGTGGGTGGTTCCAAAAAACATAGGCTCCTTGGCGGTTGGCTTCTACCAATGCTTCGCGGGCGTCATCTACCATGAGCTTGTTGGCGTCCTCGATAAACACCGCATTGATGTGGCCTGGAGCCATTGAACGCGTAATTTCTGAGCCGTTAACGATCATCAACTGTTCTCCTTCTTTGCGGTGCCGAAGGGCGAGTTCGAACGCTCGGTTTCGGTCCGGATTGGGAATGTCGCGCTTGTGCGGCTGGTATTCGAGGTGCTCTGTTAGTGAAATCAGGTCGAGGTCTTCACGGCGTGCTTCGTCTACTCGAATGGTGGGCCATACGTTTCCGTCCGAAAAAACGGTGTGAATGTGAAGGTCGGCAGCAATCAGCTCGGAACCGGTTGGTGCTTTAAAAAAGGACTGTCGCGCAACTTCCTGCGAGGCGAGTTGGGCAGTGAGGCCAATAATGGCGAACGAAGTAATTACCGTTTTCATAGGGGTCAGTTTATTTATGTTGTTTGGAACCAGCCACCCGGTACATGTCGCTAAGCCAGCCGGTGACCGAATCGCCCTTTACGGTTAAGTCGAAATAAATTTCACGATTCGCTGCTTGTGCCTCGATGAAAATTCGGCTCCCCGTGACCTCCGTTTTGTGTACTTCGACCAAATTCAGGTCATTGCGAATGTCTGCGGTGTAGATGCCGTTTGCTTTTTGTAAGCGAAATGTGGCGTGCACATCCCCATAGGTGGGCACATCGTAGGCGATTACTTTGTACGTGCCTAACATTGGGTCGGAATAATCCGTTAAAGCTTGACTTGATCGGCAGCTGGTGAATACGCCAGCGGCAACAAGAATAAGATAAAGTGACCGCATTTTTTTTTGCTTTTGTCTTTAAAATTAGTATGGCTTGGTCGGGGTATTTCGAACTAGAAAATTTAATAACCGACAGTTAATCAAGGCGTAAACTTGTTCTCGGGCTGCGGAATTTTCGCGTGGTTCCGTTCGATGTGTTAAGCATTTATATTGAGATCGATTCCTTGACCCGTGCTAACAATATAGTATCGGTCGTGACCACGGATTTTGGCAACTGGGGCCAAATTGCCGCGCTGGCTTGCGGCGGCCCGCTTTTGGGGTGCGTACTCAGGTAATCCCAATCCGCTGCGCGGATTTTGGGCTTTTTTATGCCCGCTTGGTGAGCGAGCTCCCCAGCGAGCATAAAAAAATCCCTAGGACCGAAGTCCTTGGGATTACCTGAGTAGGCATTCTGGAGAGGAGGTCGAACATGTAGCGAGAAACTCCAATTGGCTAAAATCTGAG
>Ga0209550_10004266_pt1 | contig 13540 bp, 15 predicted proteins | sample LauGreSuBDMM15SN_2_FD_187567 | JGI IMG/M metagenome (GOLD analysis project Ga0209550, IMG submission 187567) | Freshwater lake microbial communities from Lake Michigan, USA - Su13.BD.MM15.SN (SPAdes) (version 5) | ecosystem: Environmental > Aquatic > Freshwater > Lake | place: Lake Michigan... | reverse complement strand
CGTGTTCACCGACAGCATGATCGATGCTTACATCGAACTCAAAATGCAAGAAGTCACACGTTTTCGCATGGCCACCCATCCGGTGGAATTCGACATGTACTACTCACTCTGAGCCAAGCAGGTTGATCACAACCCAAAGGACGGCCCAGCGCCGTCCTTTTTTTTGGTGCGCGGGTGCACAGTTGGCATGACAGCAATCGGCAGTTAGAGGGACACTGGCAGGTATGAAAATATGGGTTTGTTTATGGGGCTTGGCTTGTTCTATCTGTGGCACGGTTGCCATGGGCAATCAATTGTCTGTGCCTGTGTGGCGCTGCGGCAACCTCTATACCAACCAACCCAAGCCAGACCAGTCTTGTGAATCGGTCACGATAAGTACTTTGGAAGAAACCCAAGTGCCACAGCCTTCTAAGCCAGTGTCTTCTTCAGGTGTGGCGCCTGCAACCCCTACATCAGTTGGCAAGCCATCCGTACCACGTGTCGATGCTGTCGATCAGCGCGAGCGTGATGGGCAAGCCAAAGATATTTTGAGCTATGAGCTCAAGCGCTTGAACCAGCGCTGCCTAGCCGCTACTGACACTCAGACTGTCCAGCGATGTGCCGCGGATCAAGCTGCCTTGAAGCGCGAATTGTCACGATTGCCCTGAGTTCCTCATGCCTGCTGAACGCTTTGCCGCCCTCGACTTGTTAGCCACCTTGGTATTGGTGGTGAAAGCCGATGACCGCGTGTTGTTTGCCAATGCCTCGTTTGAAGATGTGATGGGGTTGTCGCGGCGCAGCCTGCACGGAGCTGATGCAGCGGAACTGTTTGTCGATGCTCAAGCCATGCGCCAAGCCATTGCAGGTGCAAGACGCCACGATTTTTCCGCCTTGCGCTTTGACGACCAACTCAAGCGCCAAGGTGCCGAGCCCTATGCGGTACACGTGGTGGTGGCCAGTACGGAAACCCCAGATGAAGTGTTGGTGGAGTTGCTTCCCCAAGAAACCCAGACCCGCCAAGACCGTGAAGAGCGCCAAATGGAGCAGGCGCAGGCCAACAAAGAGCTGATTCGCAATCTAGCGCATGAAATCAAAAACCCCTTGGGCGGTATTCGTGGAGCGGCGCAGTTGCTGCAGCTGGAGTTAGATTCGCGTGACTTGACAGAGTACACCCAAGTCATCGTGCGAGAGGCAGACCGCTTGCAAACCTTGGTGGATCGTTTGCTCGCACCCCATAGACGCCCGCAAGTGGTGGGCAACGTCAATATCCACGAGGTGTGCGAGCGTGTGCGTACCCTCATCTTGGCCGAATTTCCCAAGGGTTTACAGGTGCGGCGCGACTATGACACCTCGCTGCCCGAGTTTCGAGGCGATGTCGAGCAGCTTATTCAAGCCGTACTCAATATTGCCCATAACGCGGCCCTGGCACTAAAAGACCGCATTGCCATGGGAGATGGGCACATCATTTTGGCTACCCGCATCGCACGGCAGGTCACTTTTGTGAAAAAACGATTTCGCTTGGCACTGGAATTGCATGTGATTGACAATGGCCCAGGCATCCCAGATGACATTCGGGAACGGTTGTTTCATCCCTTGGTCTCTGGGCGTGATGGCGGCTCGGGATTGGGGTTGAATTTGGCGCAATCCTTTGTGCAGCAGCACCAAGGATTGATTGAATGTGAAAGTCAGCCAGGGCGCACGGATTTCAAAATATTGATTCCACTGCCCTGACCAGAGTAAAGCGCTGTGGCGCATGACAAGGTGAAGTACCGCAATGAAACCTATTTGGATTGTTGACGACGACCAGTCCATCCGCTTCGTGCTCGAAAAAGCCTTGATGCGAGAAGACCTGCCCACGCGCAGTTTCACCCACCCGCGTGAAGTACTGCAAGCACTGGATGTGGTGACACCCGAAGAAGAGCCCCAAGTGCTGGTGAGTGACATCCGTATGCCCGGTGGTTCGGGTTTGGATTTACTCTCCCAAGTCAAAGCACGTTTGCCTGGCTTGCCCGTCATCATCATGACTGCTTATTCCGATTTGGACAGCGCTGTTTCTGCGTTCCAAGGTGGTGCCTTCGAGTACCTGCCCAAGCCCTTTGACTTGACCAAAGCCATTGAGTTGATTCGCCGTGCAGTGGAAGAAAGTCAGCGCGAACAAACCAGCGCCACCAATGTGGACAGCACACCTGAAATGCTGGGCCAAGCGCCTGCCATGCAAGACGTATTTCGTGCCATTGGGCGCTTGAGCCAAAGCAATGTCACCGTCATGATCACGGGTGAATCGGGCTCGGGCAAAGAACTGGTCGCCCGTGCGTTGCACAAGCATTCACAACGCGCCGATGGGCCGTTTGTAGCCATCAACACCGCCGCGATTCCCAAAGATTTGCTGGAAAGCGAACTCTTTGGCCACGAGCGCGGTGCCTTCACCGGTGCGCAAGCCATGCGACGTGGACGTTTCGAACAAGCCGATGGCGGCACGCTGTTTTTGGATGAAATTGGCGACATGAAGTTCGACTTGCAAACCCGCTTATTGCGGGTGTTGTCGGACGGCAGTTTTTACCGTGTGGGTGGCCACAGCGCCATCAAAACCAATGTGCGGGTGATTGCGGCTACGCACCAAAACCTAGAGCAACGTGTACAAGAAGGAGCATTTCGCGAGGATTTGTTCCACCGATTGAACGTCATCCGTTTGCGCTTGCCCCCATTGCGCGAACGCCGTGAAGACATCGCCATGCTAACGCGGCATTTTTTGCAACAAAGCGCTCAGCAACTTGGTGTGGAGGCCAAGCGCATATCGGACGGCGCAATCAATTTGTTGCAAAACTTTGCCTTTCCTGGCAATGTGCGACAGCTTGAAAACATCTGCCATTGGCTCACCGTCATGGCGCCTGCCCAAGCCATCGAGCCCAAAGATTTACCGCCGGATGTGCTGGCGACCAGTGGCAGTTTGTCTATGAGCGACAACGTGTTGCCTTCTCAACCCCTCATCGGTGCATACTCGCCGGCTTACGTGCCTGTGCCAGCGGCCAACCCGGTGGTGCTCAATGCGCCCGGCGAAAACTGGCAAGCCGGCTTAGAGGCCGAGGCCATGTCCTTGTTGGCCTCGGGAAGGGTCGATGTGTGGGACGAAATGACGAAACGTTTTGAAGCTTCACTCATTCAAACGGCGCTGGCGCACACCCGTGGACGTCGTATCGATGCGGCCCACAAATTGGGCATTGGACGCAACACCATCACCCGAAAAATCCAAGAACTGGGCCTAGAGTAAACCCCCTCTTTACGGCTTGGGCATCGCCTCTGATGGCGGCAATTGGCACTTGGTGTTGCCATAGGTCTGAAAGCAACTTTGCTGTACACAACTGCGCACATAGTCGTTGCGGGTTTTCTGGTTCAGGTCGACGGTTTCCAAGCGGGGCATGGCCATCAAGGGCATCAAGGGCATCAAATTGCATTCATTGCGCACCAAGGTTTTACCGTCTTTGTCTTTGTAGCTCACCTGCACGCATCGCTGCATAAAGGGCACGGGCTGCAACTCATGCACCCAGCGCTGTTCGGTGGCGACAGGGAAGATGGGCAGCGCTTGCATAAGGCATTGCGCCTCGGCGGCCTTCCATTGGTCGGTGGCACAAGCGCTCAAGCCCAAGAGAAAAATTAATTGGAATCTGACCCCGATTAATTTCATAGGGTAACGATGACAGGGGTGTGGTCGCTGGGTCGTTCGTTTTTGCGCGGGGCTTTGTCGATCACGCAGGCACTCACGTTTTTCACCAGCGCCGAGGACACCAAGATGTGGTCGATACGCAAACCACGGTTGCGTTTAAAGGCGAACTCGCGGTAGTCCCACCAAGAGTAGCTTTTCGGGGCTTGCTCGAACAATCTGAAAGCATCTGTCAGGCCCAGGTCTAGCAAGGCCTTGAAGTGGGCGCGTTCTTCGTCGGTGCAGTGGATGGTGCCAGCCATTGCGACGGGGTCCCACACGTCCAAGTCGTCCCAAGTGATGTTGTAGTCACCCATCAACACGAGTTTGTCGTGGCGGGTCAGTTCGTCTTTGATAAAGGCTTGCATGGCCGTCAGCCACGCCATTTTGTAAACAAACTTGTCGCTGTCGGGCGCTTGGCCGTTGGGGAAATACGCGCCCACCACACGCACTCCGTTCACCGTTGCGGTGATGACACGGGCCATGTCGTCGGCGAAACCTGGGATGTTGTGTACCACCTCGACTATGGAGTGTTTGGCAATCAACGCCACGCCGTTGTAGGTTTTTTGACCGAAGAAAGCCACGTGGTAGCCAGCAGCTTCAATTTCGGTTTTAGGGAATTTGTCGTCAGTGGTTTTGGTTTCTTGCAAGGCCAGCACATCGATCCCGCCGTGCTCGGTTTGTGCAGACAACCAGTCGAGCACCTGCGGCAAACGCACGGTCAGGGAGTTGACGTTCCAAGTGGCGAATTTCAAAGATCAGTCCAAAAGTTGTTTCAGCAATTGTTGCCGGTCTATGTTGTGATGCTGTGTAACGCTGTCAAGTATGGCTGCAAGCGTTCAAATGCGTAAAGGGTCATGGGATGGAACTGTGACATGGTGTTGGGTAGGGGTCATGCAAGTCAGTCGCATGTGGCTACCCGTTTGTCGGGTGACGCTGTAGCCTAAGCGTTGCATCCCCTTCACGAGTTGCGCCCCAGATAAATCTCTGGGCAGTCTCATGCCGCAATCACTTCTTCCCTTGTGATGTGTAATCGGATCACGCTGGGCATGTCGTTCTCGTCAAAATGGCAATGAACTGCATCTCGAATTTGACTGTGGATTTCGTTTAGCCTGTCCGATTCGGTAAATATGTCGTGACCAACAGCTCGGGCTGAGTAGCCACCCTCTGCTGATTCTTCAACCATGAAATGAATTTCAGTCATCTTCACTTCCTTTTTTTGATGTAAAGGTTAAGGATACTTTCTTCTATAAAGAGATTCAAGTTTGTTTTTGTAAAACAACCAAACTGTAAGCCAAACCTTGCGCTGACATGTGTTGACTGCGTTCGGTCTCATGCCATTCAGAGCCCAAGATGGGCGCAAACGCATCACCTTCAAAGTCGGCGTCAATCTCGGTGACCACCAACTGAGACGCCAGTGGCAAGGCCTGTGCGTACAGTTGTGCGCCGCCAATCAACCACACCACTTCATCGGCAGGAAACAGCGCCAATGCGGCTTGCAGCGAGGTCACCACACTGGCGCCTGAGGCAGGGTAGTCGGCTTGTCTAGACACCACCACATTTTTTCGGCCTGGCAGAGGGCGAAATTTCTCGGGGATGGACTCCCAAGTGATGCGCCCCATCACCACTGCTTGGCCCAAGGTGGTGCGTTTGAAATGCGCCAAGTCCTCTGGCAAATGCCAAGGCAAGTCGCCGTTTTTGCCAATGACATTGTTACGCGCGCGGGCGTAAATAAGGTGCAGAGGCATTACACCGCCACCGGCGCCTTGATGGCGGGGTGGCATTGGTAGTCACGCACCTCGAAGTCTTCGAATTGGTAGTCGAAGATGGTTTCGGGTTTGCGCTTGATGTGCAGTGTGGGTGCGGGCAAGGGGGAGCGCGAGAGCTGCAACTCCACCTGCTCGTGGTGGTTGCTGTAGATGTGGCAGTCGCCGCCGGTCCAAACGAAGTCGCCTACCTCGAGGTCGCACTGCTGCGCCACCATGTGGGTCAGCAGCGCATAGCTGGCGATGTTGAACGGCACACCCAAAAAGATGTCGGCGCTGCGTTGGTACAACTGGCAACTCAGCTGCCCCTTACCGCCAGTGGTGGTGGGTGGTGCCACATAAAACTGGAAGAAAGCATGGCAGGGCATCAAGGCCATCTTGGACAGATCGGCCACGTTCCAAGCGCTCACGATGATGCGGCGCGAATCGGGGTTGGTCTTCAGGGTCTTGATGACCTCAGTAATTTGGTCAATGTGACCACCCTCGGGCGTGGGCCAGCTGCGCCACTGCACGCCGTACACCGGCCCCAAGTCGCCGTCTTCGCGTGCCCATTCGTCCCAAATCGTGCAACCACGCTCTGTTAGCCAGTTGTTGTTGCTCGACCCCGTGAGGAACCACAGCAACTCAACGATGATGGATTTGAGATGCACCTTTTTTGTGGTGACCAGCGGAAAACCTTGGCGCAAATCAAAACGCATTTGGTGGCCAAACACGCTGCGCGTGCCGGTGCCAGTGCGGTCGGACTTCTCCACCCCATGCGTGTAGACATGGCGCATGAAATCTTCGTAAGGCGTGGGGATGGGGTGGGGGTCAGGGGATTGCATGGGGGTAGAGTTTAAGGGGCTTGCTTCTGTGATCGCTTCGCTGGCAATACCAACACCCTTCCCGGATTCATCAAATTTTGCGGATCAATCGCCTGCTTGATGCTTCGCATGAGTTGCAGCGCTACCGGGTCTTTGTACAAGTGCAGGGTGTCGGCTTTCAGACTGCCCACGCCGTGTTCGGCGCTGATGGATCCACCAAACTTCATGACCGCGTCATACACCAGTGTGTTGATACGGTGCTCTTGCGACGCCAAAAAATCAGCTGCGTCTGTGCCTGACGGGCACTGCACGTTGTAGTGCAAATTGCCGTCGCCCAAGTGGCCGAAATTCACCAAACGCACCCCAGCAATTTCTTGCGCCAACATAGCGTCGGTGTGCGTAACAAAGTCGGGAATAGCAGACACGGGCAGCGAAATATCGTGCTTGATGTTCAAACCTTCCGCCGCTTGCGCCGAGCTGATGCTCTCGCGCACCTGCCACAACTGCCGCCCCTGCGCCAAGCTGCTGGCCACCACCGCATCGCGGGCACAGCCATCGGTCAGCGCGGCTTCCAGCAAGCGCTCTAGCTGGGCATTGCCATGCGCCTCACTTTCGGTGTCGCTGTGCGACAGCAGAACGCAGTAAGGCGCGGTTTGCCACAGCGGCACATGCAGTGCAGGGAAATGGGTGTTGACCAATTGCAAAGCAAATTGCCCCATCACTTCAAACCCCGTGAGGCCTGCTCCCAAGTGCTGCTGCGCCAAACCCAGCAACTGCAACGCGGCTTGCATAGAAGGTACGGCCGCCCAAGCGGTGAGCTCGGCAGCTGGTTGGGGGTAGAGCTTCAAAGTGGCGGCGGTGATGATGCCCAAGGTCCCCTCGCTGCCAATGAAGGTGTCGCGCAAGTCGTAGCCGGTGTTGTCCTTGCGTAAGCCACTCAGGCCATACCACACCTCGCCTTGCGGCGTGACCACCTCCAACCCCAGACACAGGTCGCGGGCATTGCCATAGCGCAGCACTTGGGTGCCACCGGCGTTACTGCCCAAATTGCCGCCAATGGTGCAACTGCCCTCAGACGCCAAACTGAGCGGAAAAAGCAGGCCTGCTTCTGCGGCAGCTTCTTGCACATGGTGCAAAACGCAACCAGCTTCTGCGGTCAGGGTGAGGTTGGCTTTGTCCACTGCGCGAATGCGGTTCATGCGCTGCAAATTCAGCAATACCTGTGTGCCCGAGGTGTCAGGTACTGCGCCAACCACCATGCTGGTGTTGCCGCCTTGCGGCACGATGGCCACGCCTGCCGCTGCGCAGGCTTTCACCACCAGCGCCACTTCTTCGGTGGAGCTGGGTTTGACCACACACAAAGCCTTGCCTTGCATGCGACCGCGCCAATCACGTTCGTAAGCAGACAAATCGCCGCTGGACAATACATGGGTCTTGCCAACGATGGATTGAAATTGAGTAAGTATGTGACCGCTCATGGGTTTGTAACGTTGGCTTGGCCGTCGTTAGCCGCAGCCAAGGCCGCGTCACGCAGACGCCAGCGCACATGCAAGGCGCTGGCCGTGAAGAGCATCAAGCACAACAGAATTTCCACCGCAGCACAGGCGTTGCTAGGCCAGGCGTCCCCTTGCAAACGGATCACGCCCTCGGCGAAATACAACCACACCACCAAGCTGACCCAGCGGTAGGTGTACATGCGGTTTTTCAGCAAACCGGCCAAGGGAATGCACAAAGGCAAGGCTTTTAATACCAACCAAGAGCCACCTGGGCGCAAAGGGGCCAACCACAACTCCCACAGCAGCGAAAGCAGAACCAAGCCGATGAGGCTGCTCACGGCCAATGTGCGGCTCAGGCGCACATGCCAAAGGGCTTGGGAGGTAAGGGTAGGCGTAGATGGCATGATAGAGACCATGATTGTCTCGCAACTCCTTCTGCTCCCGCAAAAACTCCTGCATTTCCCTTGGCAAAGGGCGATTAAGCGCTTGACGCATCGTTTTGCCGACGACCGATTGGGCCAAACCGCTGGCGCGCTGACCTTCACCACCTTGATCGCATTGGTGCCGCTGTTAACTGTTGCCTTGGCGGTGGTGACAGCGTTTCCGGTGTTTGACCAATTTCAAACCGTGCTGCAACGCTGGTTGGTGGAAAGCCTGATCCCCGAAACCATCTCACGCCAAGTGCTGGGATACCTCACCCAGTTCACCACCAAGGCAAGCCGGCTGGGCAGTTTTGGTTTCGCGGCTTTGATGTTGTCTGCGGTGGCTTTGATACTCACCATAGACCGAAGCCTGAACACGATTTGGCGGGTACGTCAGCAACGTGCTTGGGGTCAACGGCTGCTGCTGTACTGGGCAGCGCTCACCTTGGGGCCATTGTTGGTGGCGGCCGGTTTGGTGACCATGGCCTCCGTTATCAGTTGGTCGGGTGGCTCTTTGCGTTACCAAGGGCCTGGCGTCAAGATGGCTTTGGGGGTGCTGGAGTTTCTGTTGTTGTGGGGTGGAATTAGCGGCTTATACCGCTTTGTGCCCAACACCCATGTGGCTTGGCGACCTCTTTTATTGGGCAGTTTTTTCACCGCACTGGTGCTTGAAGCTGCCCGCAGTGGCTTGACGTTTTATTTGGCCAGCATGCCCACCTTTTCGCTGGTTTACGGCACCTTTGCGACCGTGCCGATTTTGCTGGTATGGATTTACACCACTTGGGTGGTGGTGTTGTTAGGTGCCGTGTTGGTGGCGAGTTGGCCTGCCTTGTCGAATGATTCGTTGGATGGTTACGAGGACCAGGCAGGTCGAGGCTTTACGCTGGCGCTGGGTTGCTTGCGCTTACTCCAACAAGCCCGATTACAAAGTGCGGGCGGCTTGGATGCCCCAAGACTTGCAAAGCAATTAAGCGTCGAGTCTTGGGAGGTTGATGAGGTGCTGGACTTGCTGACGCAGCTGGATTGGGTAGGGCATTTGAGCGAAGACAACAGCCCGCGCTATGTGTTGTTGATAGATTTGGCGTCAACCCAAGCCGCGCCCTTGATAGACCATTTGCTACTGGCAGATACCCCCCATAGCCAAGCTGTCTGGGCAAGGTGGAAAGATTGGCGCTTGGCCGAGATGGTTTAGCCAGCTGCTAGCAGATACAACTCGCCTTTAGATTGCTTTACTTCGTTCGCAATGACGACACATCGCAATGACAAAGAATAATAGGGCTTATGGAAAACAAATCTGCTGATGTGTTGGTACTGGGCGCAGGCATTGTGGGCTTGAGCTTGGCGCTGAAGTTGCAAGAACGCGGCCGCGAGGTGGTACTTGTGGACCGCGCTGCAGCGGGTGGCGCCACCAGCTTTGGCAATGCGGGGCTGATCGAGCGCAGCACCGTGTTTCCTTATGCCTTCCCGCGTGACCTCAAAACCTTGTTAGCGTATGCATTGGGACGCCGCACCGCCGCCCACTACCACTGGCGAGCCTTGCCTTCTTTGCTGCCGTGGATGTGGCGCTACTGGCAACACTCTTCGCCTGTTTTGTACCCCAATGCCATTGCTGGGGCCTTGCCTTTGATCGAGCACAGTTGGAGCGAGCATCAGCCGCTGATCGCTGCTGCCGGTGTGCATGGCTTGGTGAACGAGCGTGGATGGATCAAAGTGTTTCGCACCCATGAAAGCGCCAAACAAAGTAGGGCGATGGCCGAGCAAAGCCGTGCCTACGGTGTGACAGCGCATACGCTGTCCCCCTCACAGCTATTGGCATTAGAACCCGCGCTCAAAACCGCATTGCTGGGTGGTGTTCACTATCCCGACTCGCGGCAAATTCAAGACCCGCAAGCAATGTCCAGCGCCTATCTGCATTTGTTTGAACAGCGTGGCGGCAGGTTCGTGCAAGGCGATGCGCGTACTTTGCAGGCTGAAGAGAAATCGTGGGGCGTTCAAACTGAAACGGGGCGTTTAAGTGCCAAGCAAGCGGTGCTGGCCTTGGGACCTTGGGGTGAAGATATGGCAAGGCAACTCGGTTACCACTTGCCGATGGGTCGCAAGCGGGGGTACCACATGCACTTTCAAACTGCTGCGGTCACGCTTAACCACACCATCGTCGATGTGGACAACGGCTATGCCATCGCACCCATGCAACGGGGCTTGCGCTTGACCACTGGCGCTGAATTCGCTTTACGCGATGCGCTTGCCACCCCGGTGCAGTTGCAGCGCATCGAGCCTATTGCGCGGGGCTTGACCCATTTGGGCGAGCGACTGGACGCTCAAGCTTGGGTTGGTTCCCGCCCCTGTACGCCGGATATGTTGCCCTTGGTGGGTTCTGCGCCACGCCACCCTGGTTTGTGGTTCAGCTTCGGCCATGCACACCATGGGCTCACCCAAGCCGCTTCTAGCGGGAGGCTGCTTGCCGAGTTGATGTGTCGAGAGACACCCTATATCGATCCAAGCCCTTATCGGGTCGAGCGTTTCGCCGCTTAAATTTCAGCATTATTGCGAGCGTAGAGAAGCAATCTCTGGCATTACGAGCTTAGCGAAGCAATCTCTAGGCGCATGCCGCACCTGCGGCGCGGGGCAGTTTGCTTCGGGGCTTTGCCCCTCGCAATGACCGAGGTTGCTTCGTCGATACGCTCCTCGCAATGACGGTTAGCGCAAAAACCGCTTCAGCGCATCCAAAGTCTCATCTGGCGATTCGCTCATTTGATGATGCCCATGGGGGATGCTCACCACCTGCAGTTGCTTGCTGCTTTCTTTGGCTTGGTTAATCAGCGGTTGTGCATTTTTAGGTGTGGTCATTTGATCGGACTCACCCAACACCATCAGCACAGGGCAGGTGACGGCCGCCATGGCTTGCAGGCCTTGGTCGTAGTTGTTGCAGGCATTGAAACCAGTGTGAAACACATTCACGGTTTTGTTGCTGGCCAACACACGACGCCCCAAAGCCAGGCTCGCACCAAAAACCCAAGACCCCGCGCCCGAGGGTGGTGCCAAAGTAGCTCGCGAAAACACATTGGTCATGTGCAGAGCTTTTTCAGGCTCGTTCAGCGATGCGTCCAGCAGTGGTTGCGACACCTTCATGGGGTAAGCCGTGCCCACCATCGCCAAATGGCTGATGCGCTCGCCCATATTGGCTGCGGTTTGCAAGGCGATGAGCGAGCCAAAACTGTGGCCCACCAAAGCGGCCTGCTTGACGCCTTGCGCATCTAAAAGTGCTTGAACGAATGCTGCAGCTTCTTGCACCGTGGCGGGTGGTGGACCTGCGCTTTTGCAGTGACCTGGCAGGTCGATGGCCAGCACATTCCAGCCATGGTTGGCCAAGTAGCGGCTTTGCAGTGCCCACACGCTGTGGTCACACAGCACGCCGTGGATGAGCACCACGCTGCGCTGTGCGGGGTTGAAGTCTTTGCCGCCGGTGTAGGCGTAGGTCTTGTGGCCGTTCACATGGATGTACATGGTGGCTCCTTCAAGCTGCTTTTTCGGCGGCTTTCAAAGCCCGCTTCAAGTCGTCAATCAAATCATCGGCGTCTTCTAAACCCACCGACAAGCGTATGGTGCCAGCACCTATGCCTGCAGAGGCCAGTGCCTCGTCGCTCATGCGGAAATGCGTGGTGCTTGCGGGGTGAATCACCAGCGATTTGCTGTCGCCCACATTGGCCAAGTGGCTGAAAATTTTCAAGGCTTCAATGAACGCACGCCCCTGTGTGCGAGAGCCCTTGATGTCAAAGCTGAACACCGAGCCGGCCCCCCGTGCGCCGCCCTTCAAGAGTTTTTGCGCCAGTGCATGGCTGGGGTGGTCGGGCATGAGTGGGTGGCCGACCCGCGACACCATCGGGTGTGCCGCCAAGAACGCCACCACTTTTTCGGTGTTGACCAAGTGACGCTCCATGCGCAGCGGCAAGGTTTCCATGCCCTGCAAAATCAGCCACGCGGAGTGGGGGCTGAGGCAAGCACCAAAGTCGCGTAGGCCCTCACGCCGCGCTCGCAGCAAGAACGCGCCCACCGTGCTTTCTTCGGTGAACACCATGTTGTGAAAACCCTCGTAGGGCTCGGAGAGTTCGGGGAACTTACCGCTGGACTCCCAGTCAAACGACCCGCCATCGACCACCACGCCGCCGATCACCGTGCCGTGGCCGCTCAAAAATTTGGTGGCCGAGTGGTAGACCAAATCTGCGCCCAAAGACAGCGGTTTCATCAAGTAGGGTGTGCTGAGTGTGGCGTCGACCAACAGCGGTACACCGTGGTCGTGGGCGATGTGCGAGATGGTGGGGATGTCTAGCACGTCCAAGCCTGGGTTGCCCACCGACTCGCCAAACAGCAGCTTGGTATTGGGTTGTATGGCTGCCCGCCAAGCGTCGATGTCGCCAGGTTTGACAAAGGTGGTTTCAATGCCAAAGCGTCGCAGCGTGTAGTGCAACAGATTGTGCGAACCGCCATACAGCGCCGAGCTAGACACGATGTGCGAGCCGGCACCCATAAGGGTGGCCACGCTCAGGTGCAGCGCGGCTTGACCGCTGGCTGTGGCGATCGCGCCGATGCCGCCCTCCAAAGCAGCGATGCGCTGCTCGAAAACGGCAGTGGTGGGGTTGCTGATGCGGCTGTACACATGCCCTGCGCTTTCCAAGTTGAAAAGCGCAGCGGCTTGGTCGGACGACTCGAACACATAAGATGTTGTTAAGTGAATCGGCACCGCTCGAGCGCCGGTAGCCGGGTCGGGTTGGCTGCCTGCGTGCAGCGTAAGCGTATCAAAATGGGGGTCTGCGTATCCGGTCATGGTGTTCTCGTTCCTACGGTGTACCAGAAACAGATTGTGGGCTATATTGAAAGCCATGCCAGCCGCGCTGGCCTTGAGAGGAACTCCATGAAAGTCAGCGACATACTGCGCCTCAAAGGCACCACGCTCTACACCACCACGCCGCTGGCACCTTTGGCCGAGGCGGTGCAGACCATGGCCGACCACGACTTGGGCTCCATCTTGGTGATGGACCATGGCGACTTGGTGGGCATCCTCACTTTCCGTGAAGTGATTTTGGCGCTCAATGTCAATGGCGGCGCCTTGGGGCAGGTCACCGTGCGAGGTGCCATGGACGACCACCCGCTTACCTGTTCACCGGATACCGAACTCGACGAAGTGCGCCGCATGATGCTGGAGCGCCATGCCCGCTATTTGCCTGTTTTGAATAAGCGCGAACTCATGGGCGTGGTAAGTTTTTACGACGTGGCCAAAGCCGTGGTGGACAGCCAAAACTTCGAGAACCAAATGCTCAAGGCCTATATCCGCGATTGGCCCTCGGAAGAAGAGGGCGCCAAAGCCAATTAATCGGGGTCA
>Ga0209550_10004264_pt1 | contig 13543 bp, 11 predicted proteins | sample LauGreSuBDMM15SN_2_FD_187567 | JGI IMG/M metagenome (GOLD analysis project Ga0209550, IMG submission 187567) | Freshwater lake microbial communities from Lake Michigan, USA - Su13.BD.MM15.SN (SPAdes) (version 5) | ecosystem: Environmental > Aquatic > Freshwater > Lake | place: Lake Michigan... | reverse complement strand
GACCAAAGAGGGTCTTATCCGTGTTGCTAAGGAATTCGCTCTAGATCTAGCAGCCGATGGTGTTATCTACGGTGAGATTCGTTGGGCTCCAGAGCAACACCTTGAACAGGGCCTAACTCTTGAGCAGGTAGTTGAATACGTTGAAGAAGGTCTAACCCAGGCGAGACACGAGGTTGCAGTCAAGGGTGGTTTCCTAAGAACCGGTCAGTTGATCACTGCCATGCGTCAGAACGATAGAGCACAGGAGATCGCTGAACTAGCAGTTAAGTACCGTGACCGCGGTGTAGTTGGTTTTGACTACGCAGGTCCAGAAGCTGGCTTTAGCCCATCTAGACATGCCAAAGCGTTTGCTTGGCTAAATGAACAGCTGATGCCTGTAACGCTCCACGCTGGTGAAGCAGATGGCAAGGAATCAATCAGAGATGCCATCATCGACGGTAGAACCCTGAGACTCGGTCACGGTGTTCGCATCATTGAAGATGTCTTTGTTGACTCTGATGATGACAGCAAATACGCATTTGGTGATGTTGCTACCTGGGTTCTAGAAAGAGGTATTCCACTAGAACTATCTCCTTCATCAAACCTGCAAACAGGAGCTATCCCTGGTGTTGAGAACCCACAGATGTCAGATCACCCATTTGATGACCTCTATCGTCTTGGCTTCAACGTCACAGTGAACACTGACAACAGATTGATGAGCGGAACTAGCATCACTCGTGAGCTAGAACTACTAACTGAGACCTTTGGCTATGACCTTGATGACATCGAACTATTCCAGTTGAATGCAGCTAACGCTGCTTTCATTGACATGGATGTCAGAACAGAAATCATCGAACGCATCACAGATGCTTTCGCTCAAGCTGCTGAGTAATTTATGTCAGAACTGTTAAACCAAGCTCTAGCTGAGGGTTCAATCTCAGTCAGAGCAACTGCTTCCAACTGGAAGCAGGCAATTGAGTTAGCAGGCGATGCTCTCGTTACAAGCCAGAGAACAACTACTCAATACACCGAGGCCATGGTCCAAGCGTTTGAAGAGCTAGGCCCATACATGGTCATCGCCCCTGGCATTGCTCTAGCTCACGCTAGACCCTCTGAGGCTGTATTGGGAACAGGGCTATCTCTAATCACTCTGAGTGAACCAGTCGTTTTTGGAAGTGAAGCAAATGATCCAGTAAGGCTGGTCATCGGCTTAGCAGCGGTAGATCATGACAGCCACATCGATCTGATGGCGGCTCTGAGTGACCTGTTGATGGATGTAATGAAAGTAAACATGTTGTTACAAGCTGAGAATGTGGAGCAAGTTCGCGAACTACTTAGTTAGGCTCGAACTGTGAAGATAATTGCTGTTTGTGGGATGGGCATCGGCACCTCAGTCCTACTCAAAATGAATGCTGAAAAGGTGTTAGAGGCCCTTGGCGTCAGCGCTGAAGTCCAGGCAGCAGATATCTCTAAAGCTAAGGTCGATGGACCGTCGGCAGATATCATCTTGACCACACCTGAGTTGGTCTATCAACTAGAAAAGATGCCAGGCAAGATCGTTGCCATCGATCATGTATTTGATCTAGTTGAAATCCGCGAGAAGCTCTCGGCAGCTCTCAGTTAGTTCAGCTAGTAGCTGTTCTGCCTCAACGGCACTTTCCCCAACAGCCTGCAGATAGCACTTTAGTTTCGGCTCAGTACCACTAGGTCTAATAATCACCCTGCGGTTATCACTTAGAACAAACATCAAACCGTCAGTTGCTGGAAGTGTCTCTGAACCCAAAGCCATGTCAGTGAAGGTAAAACTCTTGCCAGCTAGTTCTTTAGGTGGGTTAGCTCGTAGAGCGTTCATTGCAGTTGAGATAACACTCAGGTCAGTGACACGAATGGAGATTTGTCCAGTTGCAAAGTGTCCATAGCGGTTACCCAGTTCTGCCAATAGATCCCAGAGGGTTCTTCCAGTTAGAGCTTCACGCCTAGCAATGTTAGAGAGCATCAACGCCGCACTAATGCCATCCTTATCGGCAACATGCTTCGGGTCGATGCAGTATCCGAGAGCTTCCTCGTAACCGAAGATCAGGTTAGGGACTTTGCTAATCCATTTAAAACCGGTGAGAGTCTGTTTGAACTCAAGACCATAGTGTTTGGCAACCTCAGCCAAGGCTGAGCTTGAAACGATGCTGCAGGCAAGGGTTCCAGAGGAGGCGGTCTTGGCAATCTCATCAGCGAGAATCAAACCAACCTGGTCACCGGTCAGTCTCTGCCAACCGTTATCGGTAGGAAGAGCAATCGCTACACGGTCAGCATCTGGATCATTGGCAATGATTAGGTCTGCCTTGTAATCGGTAGCGATAGCAAACGCTAGATCAAGTGCACCTGGTTCTTCAGGGTTAGGGAAAGTAACTGTTGGGAATGAACCATCAGGCTGTATTTGCTGATCAACAGTGATCAGACTCTCAGAACCAGCTCTTGCAAACAGTGGCTCAACAGTTGCCCAACCAACACCGTGCAACGGTGTGTATACGACTTTTAGAGATTTCTTCACTACCGTGCCAGTAACAGCTAAAACACTCTGTAAATACTGCTCACGAATCTCATCACCAATAACTTCATACTCTGAAGATTTACTCAGTGAACCGAAGGTCTCTTCACTTGCAACAAGGTCAATTTCTTCAGAGATATCTGTATCAACCGGTGAGATGATCTGTGAGCCGTTGAATGAACCACCTAGGTAAACCTTGTATCCGTTGTCTCTAGGTGGGTTGTGGGACGCGGTAACCATGATGCCAGCGCTCATGCCCAACTCTCTGGTTGCAAAGGCAACTAGGGGAGTTGGTCCCATTTGATCTAGCAGTAATACTCGAATACCCATTCCAGCTAAAACTTCTGCTGAGTCCTTAGCAAAGACATCGCTGTTGACGCGACCATCAAAACCAATCACAACGCATGGAGTTGATTCTTTAGAAAGTAGGTAACGGCCAATACCGGCGGCTGCCTGAGCAACTAGAACTCGGTTCATTCGATTAGGGCCGGCACCGAGTTCTCCTCTGAGTCCTGCAGTGCCAAAAGCAAGGCGTGAACTGAATCTTGAAACCAGTGCAGCTTCATCTTTGGCTTGAATGAGCTCTGCAAGTTCTGCTCTTGTTACAGTATCAGGATCTTGGTCATGCCAAGCCTGAGCCTGAATCAAGAGTGTTTGAAGTTCAGTCATGACTAGAGTTTGGTAATGATTTCTGCAAGCAGTGCACTGATTCTAGGTTCTGCTTCTTTACCTGCCTCTAGAACCTCTTTGTGTGAAAGCGGTGTGGCACTGATGCCAGCTGCAAGGTTAGTTGAAAGAGATAGACCAAGAACTTCTAGGCCAGACTGTCTAGCAGCAATAGCTTCAAGTGCAGTTGACATACCAACAATGTGAGCACCCATGGCTTTAGCCATCTGCACTTCAGCAGGAGTCTCATAGTGCGGTCCACGGAACTGCATATAGACTCCCTCATCTAGAGATGAGTCAACGGTTCTAGCTATGTCTCTAAGTCTTCGTGAGTAGAGGTCAGTTAGGTCAACGAAGTTAGCACCTTCGATGGGGCTAGCTGAAGTGAAGTTGATGTGGTCACTGATTAGCACTGGAGTACCAGGTGCCCAAGAAGTCTTGATACCTCCTGCACCATTGGTAAGAATCATGATCTTGGCCCCAGCTGCTGCAGCAGTTCTAACGCCATGCACTACACGTCTAACTCCATGGCCTTCGTAGTAGTGAGTTCTAGCACCTAGTACTAGAGCATGCTTTCCGCTAGGAAGAAGGATTGAACGAATGGTTGAGATGTGTCCAACAACCTCGCTCTTAGTAAAGCCTGGGACATCAGCCGCATCGATGGTGGCGATGGTCTCACCAATAAGGTCGGCTGATTTAGCCCAGCCAGAACCTAGGGTCATGGCTATGTCGTGCTTTGCAACACCTGACTTTTCAGCGATAACTTGAGCTGCTAGGGAGGCTATTTCGAAAGGATCCGCCTTTGGATCGTCCAATGGATTACTCATAGGGCAAGTCTAATCTTCAAATATGCGACACAATTGAGAGGTGAGTAATCTTCAACAAATCAAGCACCACATCGTCATTATTGGCGGTGGCCCAGGTGGCTACGAGGCCGCAGTTGCCGGTATTCAACTGGGAGCTCAGGTTACCTTGATTGAGCGCAACGGGGTTGGTGGAAGCGCAGTTCTAACTGACGTTGTCCCATCTAAAGCTCTAATCGCAACAGCTGATGCAGCTAACTCAGTTAGAGAAGCTTCTTCTCTTGGAATCAGATTCAAAGCCGAAGGCAAATTGGTTGACCCAAAGGTTGACCTAGACCTAGGTGCTATCAACCAGAGACTTCTCTCAATCGCTAAAGACCAGTCAACCGAGATGACTCACCAACTAACTTCTCTTGGTGTTCGACTAATTCATGGAACAGGAAGATTAGAAGGTAACCACCACGTCATCGTTACACACAACGATGGTAGGGAAGAAAAGCTAGAAGCAAAGACCATAATCGTTGCTGTTGGTGCTCACCCTAGAACCATCTCTTCTGCAGAACCTGATGGTTCAAGAATTCTGACTTGGCTAGATCTTTATGATTTGAAGGAACTTCCAGAGCAGATGATTGTGGTTGGTTCTGGTGTTACCGGTGCTGAGTTTGCCTCAGCGTTTATGGGTCTAGGTTCACAGGTGTCACTGATCTCATCTAGAGACACAGTGCTACCTGGTGAAGATGTCGATGCAGCTGCACTGATCGAAAAGGTATTCATCAGAAACGGCATGCAGGTACTTTCTAAATCAAGAGCAGAAAGTGTTGTGAATACCGGCAGTGGTGTTGAAGTAACACTTAGCGATGGCAGAGTGATTTCTGGTTCACACTGTTTGATGGCTGTTGGTTCTATTCCAAATACAGCAGGTCTTGGTCTTCAGGAAGCTGGAGTGGAACTAACTGAATCAGGACATGTTGTTGTCAATAAGGTTGCTAGAACATCCAGAGCAAACGTATATGCAGTTGGTGACTGCACAACCTTCCTTCCACTTGCATCAGTTTCTGCAATGCAGGGTAGAACCGCTGTCTTCCACACTCTCGGAGATGTTGCAAGACCAACGGAGCTTAGAAACGTAGCAGCTAACGTCTTCACCGCCCCTGAGATTGCGTCTGTTGGTTGGACTGAGAAAGATGTTCAAGCAGGACAGGTCAATGGAACTGTTCACAAGATTGAACTAGAACTAAACCCAAGAGCTAAGGTTCAAGGCATCAACGATGGTTTCATCAAGCTGATTGCATCATCAGGTGGAACAGTCATCGGTGGAGTAGTGGTAGCACCAAAGGCCAGTGAACTTATTTACCCAATTGCCATTGCAGTTGAAAACAGACTCACAGTCGATCAGGTAGCTAGAACCTTCGCTGTTTACCCGTCAATCTCAACATCAATTACTGATGCTGCCCGTGCACTGCACGTGCCTAACCTTTAGTTAGTCTTCGAACTCAATCAAGATAGTTCCAGCAGGAACTGTTGAGCCAACACCCACGTGGATCTTCTTTACTTTGGCGTCTCTAAGTGCGTTCTGAGGAGATTCCATCTTCATGGCTTCTAGAACTAGTAGTTGTTGACCAGCCTTTACTTCGTCACCTTCAGCAACAGCAATCTTTACAACGGTTGCCTGCATCTGAGAGGTTAGGGCTTTACCTGAATCAATCTGAACTTTTGAGTGAGCTTTACGCTTAGGAGCTGAGTGAGCAGGTCTTGAACCACCTGAAGCAAATAGTCGCTTAGGAAGTGAAACTTCAATTCTCTTGCCGTCAACTTCAACTACAACGCTGTTACGTTCTGGGCTAGGAGCGCTGTCTGTTGCACTTCCTGACCAAGGTTCGATGTCGTTGTTCCACTCGGTTTCAATCCAACGAGTGTAGATAGAAAACTTGTTTTCTTTACCAATAAAGGCAGGGTCGTTCACAATCTTTCTGTGGAACGGAAGAACAGTTGGCATGCCTTCGATGTGTAGTTCGGCAAGAGCTCTTCTTGAACGCTCTAGAGCTTCTGTTCTAGTGGCACCGGTAACGATTAGCTTGGCAATCATCGAATCGAATGAACCTGAGATCTCAGAACCAGCTTCAACACCGGTATCAATACGAACACCAGGTCCACCTGGAACATTGAATACTGTGACAGATCCTGGTGCTGGCATGAAGTTTCTACCGGCATCTTCTCCGTTGATTCTGAATTCGAAAGAGTGTCCCTTGATTACAGGATCTTCGTAGTCAAGCTTGCCGCCTTCAGCAATTCTGAACTGTTCACGAACAAGGTCTAGACCTGTTACTTCTTCAGACACTGGGTGTTCCACCTGAAGTCTTGTGTTTACCTCCAAGAATGAGATGGTTCCATCCTGAGCAACTAGGAACTCACAGGTTCCCGCTCCCTGGTAACCAACTTCTTTCAAGATTGCTTTAGAAGAGTCGTAGAGACGCGTAACCTGATCTTCAGTTAGGAAAGGAGCAGGTGCTTCTTCAACTAGCTTCTGGTGTCTGCGCTGAAGTGAACAGTCTCTGGTTGAAACGACAACTACGTTTCCGTAGGCATCTGCAATACATTGGGTCTCAACGTGGCGAGGCTTTTCCAAATACTTCTCAACGAAACATTCGCCTCTACCGAATGCAGCAACTGCTTCGCGAGTTGCAGATTCAAAAGCTTCGGTGATTTCATCTTGGTTATAGACAACCTTGATTCCACGACCACCACCACCGTAGGCAGCTTTGATGGCAATTGGTAGACCATGCTTGGCAACAAACTCTAGAACTTCTTCTGCACCTGATACCGGGTTCAGAGTTCCCGGAGCAAGTGGAGCGCCAACCTTCTCTGCAATATGTCTAGCTGAAACTTTGTCCCCTAGCTGGTCAATAGCTTTAGGGGATGGGCCAATCCAGATGATTCCCGCATCGATTACCGCTTGAGCAAAAGAAGCGTTCTCAGCTAGGAAGCCGTAGCCAGGGTGAATTGCGTTAGCACCTGAGCGCTTAGCAATCTCAATAATCTTGTTGATGACCAGATAGGTCTCAGCACTGGTTCTGCCGTTTAGGGCATAAGCTTCATCGGCCATTCTGGTGTGCATAGCATCACGGTCTTGGTCAGCATAGATCGCAACGGAGGCGATGCCAGAATCTTTGGCAGCTCTAATGATGCGAACGGCGATCTCACCGCGGTTAGCAATTAGAACCTTGGTAATTTTGGCTGTGTTTGAGGCAGTCATAGGTGTTAAGCCTACCTATTTACCCGCGCCAAAGGCTCGGGTATTCGACATCTAGGCTCAAACAGAGATCCCTCAAGGTGGTCAAACTTAGCCCAACAACGGTGTGGGCATCGCCCTCAATAGCCTTGATAAAGGCTCCACCAAGCCCATCTATGGTGAATGCTCCCGCTACCTTCAAAGGCTCTCCAGTACCCACATAGGCCAATATTTCACTGTCTGAGAGCTCTGCGAAGTGGACTGAGGTGTTACTGGCGTGGCCTTTGGCTGGTGGCATTGGGATAGAAACACGGTTATCGATTAGCCAGTGACCGCTATAGAGCCTTCCTGAGCGACCCCTCATGGCCTTCCATCTCTCAATGGCAACTTCAGGTTCATGAGGTTTACCAAGGGATTCACCATCAAGGTCTAGAGCGCTATCGCAGCCAATAATCAGTGATCCCTGAGCATCTGGGTGGTTTACGACTGCCTCTGCCTTGGCTTTAGCTAGCAGTAGTACTAAATCTGCAGTACTTGAAATCTGACCAGCCTGCATGGCTAGATCTGCGACGTATTCTTCATCAACGCCAGGGGCAATAACTATCGGATCAATACCGGCATCTCTGAGTAGTCTCAGTCGAGCAGGTGAGGTTGAAGCTAAAACTAGTTTGGTCACGGGTCAAGACTACTCAAAGCATTGTGAAACACTTATTTAGTGAATAAAACAACCAACTGGTTAGACCAAGTCATTGAAGTGCAAATCGAGAAGGTTGCGCACGGTGGCATCTTCGTAGCAAGACACGAAGGCAGGGTTGTTTTTGTATCCCACGTCTTACCTGGTGAGATTGCCAAGGTTCGAGTCTTTGAAGATAAGGGTGCTTCTTTCTGTCGTGCAGAACCCGTTGAGATTATTCAGGCTTCCCCTGATCGAGTTCCTCACATCTGGAAGAACGCAGAGCTTGCCGGTGGAGCAGAGTTTGGTCACATTAAGCTCTCTCGTCAGCGAGGACTAAAGGCAGATGTTCTGGAAGAAGGATTGCAGCGATTTGCTGGAATTGAAATGCGTGTTCCAGTTCAAGCAGCACCTGGCGATGATGAAGCAAATGGACTTGGCTATCGCACTCGAGTTCAACTACATGTTGATGAAAACGGCGATGCTGGTCCGTACCGTGAGCGTAGTCACGAAGTTGTAAGAGTTAGAAAGTTGCCACTAGCAGTTTCTGAGATTGAAGAACTTGGTATTCATCTGAAGAACTGGCAAGACGTGAAGAAGATTGAGATTGCTTATTCCAGTACTGGTCAGTTGCAGTGGACCATCGATAAGAAGCTCAAAGGTGAAGAGAAGTTCATAGAACGAGCTGGTGGTCGCACATTCAGACTATCTCCTGGAGCTTTCTGGCAGGTTCACAAAGAAGCTGCGAACCTACTGGCTAATGAAGTTGTCGTCATGGCTAAGGCTCAGGGCTTCGACCCTCAAGGTCAGAACTATGACCTCTACGGTGGAGTCGGTTTGTTCAGTGGTGCTCTTGCAGCAGCTTTTGGTTTAGATCTAAAGATCACAACTGTTGAGGCTTCAAAGAATGCAGCAGAAGATGCTAAGCGCAACCTGGTAGACATCAAGGGTGCAAAATCTGTTGCACTTCCAACTGAGCGTTTCCTAGATGAACTGGCATCACACGGCAAGTTGAAGTCAAATAGCACCGTAATCATTGACCCACCGAGATCTGGTGCTGGTAGACATGTTATTGATCGCTTATTGGAGCTCTCACCGGCTCACCTGATCTATGTTGCCTGCGACCCTATTGCTCTAAGCAGAGATCTAAAGCCTCTAACTGAAGCTGGATACAAAATCCAGAAGATCTCAGCCTTCGATCTTTTCCCGCACACCCACCACTTCGAGACAATCGTTAGTCTGGTGAAATGACCATAACCGTTGCCATAGTTGATGACCACGAAGCCATCAGGCTTGGGTTTGCTGGCGCTTGCCAGCAAAGAGGGTTACAGCTAGTCGGGAGCGCTCCAACTGTGGATGTACTCATCCCACAGTTGTCAACAAAACCGCAGGTTATTGTTTTAGATCTCTCGTTAGCCGATGGCAGTGAACCGGCAGCAAACGTCAAATCGCTAATCGATCACGGCTGTGAAGTGGTTATCTTTTCTATTGCGGATCGAAAGTCTCAGGTCAGGGCAGCGCTTGGTGCAGGAGCAGCAGCGCTAATCACAAAGAGCCAGCAGATGGATGACTTATTTGCATGCATTGAATTAGTTGCCGATGGCACGATTGTGAACACAACTGAAACTATCGCCGCTATCGATTCTGATCAAGAGTTCAAGGTTAAGCTCACCGAACGTGAGCTCGAGGTCGTTCGACTTTATGCGTCAGGCTTGTCTCTGAAACAAGTGGCATTTCAGCTTGAGGTTTCAAATAGCACTGCTAAAGAGCACATTGATCGAGTGAGAGTCAAATACTCTGAGGTTGGTCGGCCGATCAGGGGTAAATCTGAATTGCTGATTCGACTAATTGAAGATGATCAATATCCAGGAGATCTGCTCTGATGGGAGAAATCAGCAAGCCTAGTTCTACTCTTGCAATAGCGAGAGTGGACAGGTTAATTGGTAGAGCACTCTCTGCTGGTGCTGTTCTATTTTCTCTCGAAGGTTTTGCTAACTTCTACGCTCAGTTACCTTTGCTGAATCAGAGTCTCGCGTGGAGTGTTATGGGAGTGCTCTGGGCAACGACGCTCTCTTATGTAGTCACTTTTTGGTTTGGTTCAGCCAACTATCTATATCTTCGAATCCACGCCATTTATGCGGCATTGCTTCCCCTGTTCTGGCCACTAATTGTTCAAACCAATCCGTCAACCGATGGGTCTTTCTATCCATTCATGTGGTGGGCCATGTCAACGGGCTGGTTGGCAGCAGCGCTTAGTTTTAGACTTCGCTGGGTTATTGCCTACTTCGTTGTTGTAAACGTAGTTACTCAGTATCTCTTTTCAACTGCCATTGGTGGTTCTCATTCAATCGGCACTCTTGTTCTTGACGGTCTCTATACAATCCTGACTAACGGATCTGTTGCAGTTATTGCACTGATGCTTAGACATGCCGCTAGACAAAGCGATATTGCTAATAGCCAGAGGACTGAAGCCGCAATTCTAGAAGCCCAGGTCGAAGCGCAGGCGAAAGAACGAGCAAGGCTGGACGCTTTAGTACACGACAGCGTGTTAACAGCACTGATTAGTGCCGGAGGTGCGAACTCCGCAGAGGAAACTAAGGCATCTGCAGAACTCGCGACACTTGCAATCGAACGTTTGCAAAATGCTGAAGACACTGCTGACCGAGCTGCCGATGTCCTCTGTTCCGCCCTATTTGATTCAGTTATATCTGCAGTGCAGAGGATAGATCCAGCTATTGTATCCAAGAAAACGTGCCTAACGTCAGTCACAGTTAGCGGTGAAGTTGCTTCAGCACTAACCGAAGCAACCATTCAGGCAGTTCACAATTCTTTACTGCACGCTGGTGCGAAAGCTAGACGTGAACTACATCTCAAATCTACTAATGGCAATCTCAAGATAGTAGTTGTCGATGACGGTCTTGGCTTTAGGCCGAACAGGCTTCCTCGTGGTCGTCTTGGCATAAAACTTTCTATTCATGGTCGAATGGAAAACGTTGGAGGCAAAGCACACATAGCTTCCGCTCCTAGAAAAGGCACAACCGTTGTCTTGGAATGGAGTCAAGCATGATTGTTATTGGCAGATTGGTTGCTTCACTGATTCCTTTTGTTTACGCAATCTACCTACCTATCCAATCGATGTTGCTACCTAATCTTTTAGGTAGGACATTTGAATTACTTGCTTTAGGTGTCTACCTATTTGCCGTAGCTCCATCGTTACTTTTCTATAAAGGTCTTCGACTTCCTCTTCCTCAAGCCCTATACAACCTGACCGCAGCAATTGCCATGCCAGCGCTGGTTATTTGGCAGCGCGAGAGCATTGACGACAACTCTGTTGGTGGCTGGGTGGTAATGGGAACTGCCGTCGTACTGACTGTGACGGCAGTGCGGCAACAACGGCTAGTTGCCGTACTTGGAGCGCTGTCTCTAACTATTCAACTGCTGGTCACCTATGGGCCGCTCGCCGCGGTTACCGGTGGGCTAATTGGTGCTGTCGTTTTGATCTTGGCTGGCTTGGGCGTTTCAGCCGGAATTCAAAAAGCAAATGCAGAAGTGGATGGCTATCGCTTGCAGGAAAAAACTTCGCGAGCACAGATTGCCGCCACTAACACCACAAGAATTGAACGTGCAACTAGATTGCAACAGGTTTTAGGTGTAGCTATCCCGATGCTTACCGAGATTGCCAACTCTCAAGCGCCTCTGAGTGCTGAAAGGAAGAGGCAAGCGAGACTCTTAGAGCTCAGCCTGCGAGATGAGATTCGCGGAAGAAACCTCCTCTCATCTGAGCTGAGATTCGAAATCAATCGTCTTCGTAATTTAGGAGTTGATGTTGCGGTCTTGGATGAGGGTGGTACCGATCACCTTGATTACGCAACGAAAACTGAACTGTTAAAAACAGCTATAAGTTCATTACAAGAAATTACCAATGGCAGGGTAACAATCAGAAGCCCCAGGGGGGAGAGTTTTGCCTTGACAGTGGTTGCAACACTTCCCGGTCAAGCTCAACCTCTGGTCTCGCTTCGACTTACCCCTTAAACCCCAACGGGCCAGGAGTTAACTTTCGCCAACTCCTGGCCCGTCCCCTGGAATGAATTCCGAATCCCCTTGATAATTAGGAACTCACTTACGGAATAAAACTAAACTCCGTTGTTCCTAATCTGCCGAATATAGAGGCTGTGTATTAGTCCCCACTTTGGGGGACAGGCTTAAAAGGGAAATGGCTCCTCCCGTTAGAGAGGAGCCATTGCACGGCCTTCGCTTTATCCCAGCAAAGCTGTTTCTAGTGTATCTAGTCCGATGCTTCCAAGGTTCAAGGCCTTCATGTGGAATTCCTTGATGTTGAAGTTAGCACCCTGGCGAACCTTGTATTCGTCTCTGATCTGCTCCCAGATTCTCTGACCAATCTTGTATGAAGGAGCCTGTCCTGGCCAACCGAAGTAACGGTGTACTTCGAAGTTGATGAACTGTTCAGACATGTTTACGTTCTTGCTCATGAAGTCAAGCGCGTAGTCGAAGTCCCACTTTCCGGTGCCGTCAAGTCTTGGCTTACCTAGGTGAACACCGATGTCTAGAACTACACGGGCAGCACGCATGCGCTGACCATCTAACATTCCGAGACGGTCACCTGGATCATCTAGGAAACCTAGTTCTTGCATTAGACGCTCAGCGTACAGAGCCCAACCTTCACCGTGACCTGAAGACCAAGAAGCTAGTCTGCGCCATGAGTTTAGATCTGCCTTGTTGTATACCTTCTGTGCAATCTGAAGGTGGTGTCCTGGAACACCCTCGTGGTATACGGTTGTAGTTTCTCTCCAGGTATCGAACTCGGTAACACCAACTGGAACTGACCACCACATACGACCTGGTCTTGAGAAGTCATCGGTTGGGCTGGTGTAGTAGATACCACCGTGCTGAGTGGGCGCAATCATGCACTCAAGCTTTCTTAGAGGCTCTGCGATATCGAAGTGAGTTCCACTTAGCTTCTCGATGGCAGCATCTGAAAGCTGCTGCATCCAAGCCTGAAGTTCATCAGTGCCATGCAACTTACGCTTAGGGTCGTTGTCTAGGAATTCGATTGCTTCCTGGACGGTAGCACCCGGCTTGATTTCGTTTGCAACAGCGTTCTGTTCAGCAACAACACGAGCAAGTTCTTCTTTACCCCACTCGTAGGTCTCGTCGAGATCGACACGCTTACCTAGGAATCTTGCACTTAATAGTGCGTAACGCTCTCTACCGATTGCATCTTCAGTGTTACCAGCATGAAGAAGTTCTTCCTTGAAGAAGTTAGTTAGCTTTGCATAACCTTCGGTAGCAACTTCAGCTGCAGCTTCTAATTCTTTCTTTAGTGAATCAGAAATTGTTCCTTCGGTTGCTTCCGCGTTCTTAGCAAACTTTCTGAAGAAACCATCCGGAGTCAAAAGCTGCTCAGCCTGAGTGATAGCTAGTTTGATCTGACGAATAGCAGGAGTGTCGTTGTGCTTGATACCTTCGCGAAGAGTTGCGATGTAACCCTCAACAGCAGTGTCAACTGCGTGCATACGCTTAGAGATGTTTTCCCAGTTCTCAACTGTTGAGGTTGGAGATAGGTCGAAGATGTCTCTGATGCCTTGAGCAGGAGATGCGATTGGGTTTAGGTCTCTTCTCCAAAGACCTGA
>Ga0209550_10004262_pt1 | contig 13553 bp, 14 predicted proteins | sample LauGreSuBDMM15SN_2_FD_187567 | JGI IMG/M metagenome (GOLD analysis project Ga0209550, IMG submission 187567) | Freshwater lake microbial communities from Lake Michigan, USA - Su13.BD.MM15.SN (SPAdes) (version 5) | ecosystem: Environmental > Aquatic > Freshwater > Lake | place: Lake Michigan... | reverse complement strand
AAAATCGACTTTATTTTACAGCCACATACTTACGCCATTTATCTATGGCAGCAGTTAAATCTTCAGGTAGTTCGCTGGTAAATAGCATTTGTTTTTTTGTAGTAGGGTGTATAAAACCTAACTCTTTTGCATGTAAGGCTTGCCGTTGGCAAAGGGCAAAACAATTATCTACAAATTGTTTATATTTTGTAAATACAGTACCGCTTACTACTTTATCACCGCCATAAAAATCGTCGTTAAAAAGCGGATGACCAATCAGCTGCATATGTACCCTAATTTGATGTGTACGCCCTGTCTCTAACCTGCATTCAATAAGGGTTACATAATTAAATCGTTCTAGTACTTTATAGTGTGTTATGGCATCTTTACCAAAATCTCCATCGGGGTATGCAGTAAATAATTTTCTAAATCGTTGGTGGCGGCCTACATGGGCAGTTACGGTGCCTTCATCTTGCTCAAAATCTCTCCAGACTAATGCATTGTAACGGCGGTGAACGGTGTGGTTAAAAAATTGTTTGGCTAAATCCGTCATAGCAGCTTTGTTTTTTGCCATTACTAATAGGCCACTGGTGTTTTTATCTATACGGTGCACTAAGCCAAATCTAGATAATTCATTTTCGGTAAGGGTAGGGTTTTGTTGTAATAAATAATACGCCACTGCATTTACCAATGTGCCATTTGGGTTGCCACTACCTGGGTGTACCACCATGCCTGCTGGCTTATTTATAATTAATATATCATCATCTTCGTACTCAATTTGTATAGGAATATTTTGGGGAATAATTTCGTTATGCTCTGGTGAATTATCGGTATATACAACTACTTTATCATACGGTTTTACTTTGTAATTACTTTTAATTGGTTTATCGTTTACTAAAACCATTTCATCATCAATACCTTGTTGTATTTTGTTACGTGTAGCACCTTCTATTCGTTGCATTAAAAATTTATCTATACGCAAAGGCTCTTGCCCTTTATCAATGGTAATAGCAAGTTTTTCGTAAAGCTCTTCGTTATCTATATTTTCTAGCTCTTCGTTGTTCATTTTTTGATCATTTATCGTTTCTTATCTTTGCAAAATAAAACAATTGAGTTGGATAAACAGCAAGTTATATTTAAAGACTTAGGCATTATTGAATACAAGGCAGCTTGGGATTATCAAGAAGAATTATTGCAGCAAAATTTAGTGATAAAAAGACTATTAAGAACAGAGCCAGTTTTTATTGATGAGCTACAGGCAGAAAACAATACAGAAATAGTGGCTACAAAAAACTACTTGTTGTTTTGTGAGCATCCATCTGTTTACACCTTAGGCAAAAGTGGTAAAAAAGAAAATGTATTAATGAGTGATGCCGAATTGCAACAAAATGATATTGCTTTTTTTGCAACCAATAGGGGAGGAGATATTACTTTTCATGGCTTACAACAACTTGTAGGCTATCCTATTTTAGATTTAGAAAATTTTTATACCGATATAGGCAAATACTTACGCAATTTGGAGGAAGTAATTATACAAACTATTGCTGAATATGGTATTATTGGCCATAGAAGCAAGGGCGAAACTGGTGTATGGATAGAGCCTGATGTGCCAGGTAGGGAACGTAAAATATGTGCTATTGGCGTACGTTGTAGCCGATGGATTACTATGCATGGCTTTGCACTAAATGTTAATACCGATTTAAGTTTTTTTAACAATATTATACCTTGTGGTATTGTAAACAAACAGGTCACTAGTATTGAAAAAGAATTAGGGCGTACCGTTAATTATGATGAAGTAAAAGAAGTTTTAAAGTTGAAATTTGCAGGTGTTTTTGGAATAGAGATGGTGGAGTAATTTTCTAAAAACAATTTTACCTATTATTCTTTACATCTTTTGGTATTAAAAATTTGTTTTTTTGCATTAAAATGCCATTTTCGTAGAGTTCAAAATTGTACCAACCACTTCGTTCAAAATTTACTTTTTCTAAAATTAAATAATTACTAGGTAAGTTTTTTAATTCAAAAACAGGCTCATTTTTTTCGGTAAAAAATTTAATCGAATACTTTTTAATATCTCCACCGGGTAAATCTATTACTAATGCATTTGTTTTTGCTGTAAATATTAATTTGCTTGGATAAGTAACAATTTTAGGTGTTACTATTTCGGGTAAAGTTGTTTTTGGTTGAATTTTACCAATCGTATTCTTTGGAGTAGATATTAAAACTTTTACACCAGTATTATCTTTAACTAAAGCATTTTCGTTTGGGGGATAAATAAAAACAGTAGTAATAACCGTATCAGTTTCGATAGGCTTTTGCTTTATAGGTCTAACTATATTACTAAATACATATTTACCACCTTCAAACGCTACAAATACACGGTAATACATTTTGGTATAAGGTGGTTTGTTATCAACAAAACCATTTTCGGTATTCTGCGGATTAAGTACGCTGCCTATAGTAGTGTAATTTTTTAAACTATCGAAAGATCGTTGTATACTTAAAGTTGCAATTGGCTGTGTATAATTGTTTTGCCAAGAAATAATTATTTTGCCATCCACATTTTTTGCGTTAAGTATTGGCAAAAAATTTTGTGCAAAAGATTGCTTGCTAGAAAAAAGTATACCAAAAAATAAAAGCCAACTAACGTTTTTCATACTGCTTAAACTGTACCGTTTAATTTTTTATTTAGGTGCAAAGATAAAGGGTTGTTAAAATTCAAAATAATAATGTGTTAGCAGGTAAAGATAAGTTGCCTTGTAAGCCTCCTGTATGTATAAATAGAATGTTGCTAGATGGAGGAAAAAAATCATTGCCAATTTTATCTATTACGCCATAAAAGGCTTTAGCAGTATACACAAAATCGAGTGGTAGCTTGTACTTAACCCAACATTCATTCATAAAATTAAATAAAGCAGTTGTTTTTTTTGCATAACCGCCAAAGTGATACTCACTCCAAGTTGTTAATTGCGTTGGGCTATATTTTTGATGGATTAAGGTATTCATTCTTTTCTCTAAATCTGTCATGCCTTTTAATACAGGGATGGCTATTATTTGTTGGCTTTTTGTAGCATTTTGTATAATGCCGCTTAAGGTTGTAGCCGTACCTACTGCTAAGCAAATATGGGTGTAGTTATGTACATTAAATACATCCATAATTAAACCTGCACCTTTACTTCCTAAACTACCAAATCCTCCTTCGGGGATTACTAGTGTGTTTTTATATTGATTTTGTACTGTAGCCAAAAATTGACTCGTTTCTTTTTTATCATACTCGGCTCTACTGATAAATTGAAGTTGCATATTATTTTTAACACAATGCTGCAAGGTGTGTGATGGGGTTGCAGGTTTTTCTCCACGTATTATACCTATTGCTTGCAACTTATTTAGCTTGCAAGCATAAGCTGTTGCTGCTAAATGATTACTATACGCACCACCAAATGTTACAATAGTATTTTTATTTTGTTCTTTTGCTTGTTGTAAAAAATAATGCAGTTTAAAAAGTTTGTTACCCGATAGTATGGGGTCTATTTTATCTAATCGCAAAACAGCAAGAGTTACTTGTTTTGTAGTAAACAATTCATTTTTTAGTTCATCAATGGTAATATTTTGATAATCAATATCCATATATCTTTTATACTTAAATTTGCTTTGCAAAAATGAGTATATAATTTTTAATTTTCTATATTAAATGCAACCTACACTTTTAATTTTAGCCGCAGGTATGGCAAGCCGCTATGGTAGTATGAAACAAACCGAAGGTTTTGGACCAACTGGTGAAACCATTATGGATTACAGTATTTACGATGCTATAAAGGCTGGTTTTGGTAAAGTAGTTTTTATTATTCGTAAAGATTTTGCAGAACAATTTAAAGCAACATTTGAGCCTAAATTAAAAGATAAAATTGCTACCGAATATGTTTATCAAGAAATGAATAGTTTTGTTGAAGACGCCACTATAGCGGCTATTAGACAAAAACCTTGGGGTACTGGCCATGCAATTTTATGTGCCAAAGAGGTAGTTAAAGAACCTTTTGCTGTAATTAATGCAGATGATTTTTATGGTAAAGATGGCTTTGTTAAAGCCGCTCAATTTTTACGCTCTAAATGTACTCCATCAACTTATTCTATTATTGGCTATCAATTGGCAAAAACGTTAAGCGAATTTGGAACAGTGAGTAGGGGAGTTTGCGAAGTAGATAGTGATAATAAGTTAGTAAGCATAAAGGAAAGAACAAAATTATATAAGGAACAGAATAGGATTGTGTTTGAAGACAATGATGAAAAAGTTGAAGTACCTTATCATTCAAGTGTATCTATGAATTTTTGGTGTTTTCACCCAGCTATATTTACAGATATTCAAAAATTATTTAAACAGTTTGTTATTGAACATGTAAACAACCCAAAGGCAGAGTTTTTTATACCTATACTGGCCCAAAACTTTATGGAAAATAACCATGGAAGTATTGAAGTAATTCCTACAAATGCACAATGGTTTGGTGTTACCTACAAAGAGGATGCACCCATTGTAAAAGCAAGTATTGATAAATTAATTGCTGGTAAGGAATACCCGGCTAATTTATGGGGTTAGATATATAAAAGAAGTAAACTAAAAAAGCGTCAATACAACATTGACGCTTTTATTTTTCGTTTTTAAGGGGATTTTTTTATTCGTAACTTTTTATTAAAAACACACAGTTATTTACTTTTTTAACTTGTTCTTCTCTATTTAAGTTTTTAATTGAGTTAGTTGTTGATAATTTTATGCTTGAATGTTTAGTATCATTTTTAAGGTTATCAATTGCGTTAAATATATACATCGACTTTATGGCAAATACAGCTCCACCATTACTTTTATCCGTTAATATGCCTATAACATCGCCATGTTTATTTAGTACTGGGCTGCCGCTATTGCCATGTTCCGCACTTATAGCAATTTGGTAAGAGAGGGTATCGCTTTTATAACCTGTTTCGCTACTTAAATAACCTTCGCCATATACAATTTCATCTTTAGGAAAACCCATTGTAAAAACAGGTGCAGCTAAATTTACTTTTTTACTAAAGCTATAGGGTAATGTAGCATAAGCCTGAAAATCGTTATCTTCTATTTTTAAAATGGCAATATCTCTTTCAATATCTTTAGTGCAAATGGTTGCAACAAATTGCACGCCTTTTGTATTACTAGCAATAATTGTTTTACCTTTTAAAACGTGTGCATTTGTTATAATATAACCCTTGCCATCAATTAAAAACCCTGTACCACCACTTTTTGGTAAAGCATTAGGATCAATTTTGTTTATTTTTCCTTTTACCTCATTTAAGTCGTTAACTGTTTTGTTTTGTCCTTTTTCTAAATTTTCTACTTTTCTACTTAATTTGTCAATATCGGGGTTAGTAGTTTTATTAAAAATAGATGCTAAACCAATAGTAAGAACCGATACTATACCTGCTATACCTGCAGCTAAACTAGCTACTCGTTTATATTTGCTCCATACCTGCACAATTTTAGCTCCTCCAGTTAAAATAGGTCTGCTTATTAAGCCCTCATCAATCATTTTTGCTTCTACTTCGTGTAGGGTATGTTTAAAACTTTTTTGTGTTCCGAATTTTTCAACTTCGGCTACAAAAAAGTTATGTTCAACAACTAATTGATCAATTTCTGGATTGTTTTTGCGAAGCTCCTCAAAAAAAGTACTTTCTTGGGAAGTCATTTCGCCATTTTTGTAACGCTCAATTGTGTCTAGTAATAAAATATCATCCATTTTAATTGCCATTTTTATATTCTGCAAAAAATATTTTTTTTAACCGCATTAAACACTTGTATTTCTGTGTTTTAGCATTATCTGCGTTGGTATATCCAAATTCTGTTGCAATATCTTGCATATTCTTTTTTTGGGTATAATAGGCGTCTAACAAGCTTTTACAAGGTTCTCCTAACTTACTCATAGCGTTTTCCATTAAATTAATATCGCTATTATGTTTTTCGTGTGCTTCTATTTCTTCTTCAACTGATATTGTTTCAGCAATATTATCTGTGTTATTACTAAAACGATTCATTTGTTGCAATCTTTTTAACCAAAGCCGCCTACAAACCGAAAAAATATACGTTCGTAATTGACAGGTTAATTCAAATTGACCTGTTAAAGCTTTTTCGTAAAGTACTATCATAGCTTCTTGAAAAATATCCCTAGCCTCATCAACAGTGCCGTTATTATTTAATATAAAGCCCTGTATAACAGTATAGTTATCCTTATAAATAGATTCTATAGCTTGTTTGTTGTTGCTAGCCAGTCCCTTAATCAACGAATTTTCTTGCTCTAATGTGTTCACCTAAGTTGTGTTATTAATACGTTTACGTTTGAATGGTAACCCAAAACAACGAAAATAATATTTTTTTTAAAAGATGGGTTACCTTTTTTAAGTTCTTGTATTAAAGTAAAATTATAATTTTAAAATTTAAACAAAAAAAAATGAAAAAAGTATTTTTAGCATTAGCAGTAGTAACTGTAGCTCTAGTAGCTTGTAACAACGAAGAGAAGAAAGTAGAAGGAACTGGAAATGATTCTCCAAAAGTAGAAGCTCCAAAGCCTGATTCTCCAAAAGTAGAAGCTCCAAAGCCTGATTCTCCAGTAGTTGCTCCTGCAGTTGCTGCTCCAAAAGCAGAAACTCCTGCAGTAAAAGAGAAGTAATTTTATCGGCTAAAAGATTGTTTGTTGTAAACTAGCCGGTTTTATATAAAAATTTAAAATGACAAGCAATCGTTAAAGTCCTCTTTAGTCTTAAAGAGGGCTTTTTTTTGTAGTATGCCCTTAGCCCACTACCTTTATATAGAATTAATAAAATAAATAACTATACTTGGCAGTACAATTATTATTACGTTAGTAATAGTTGGGTTGTTTATTGTTAAAAAGTTTAATAAAAATTTATAACATACAAATCCCGACTAAAAATTTAGTCGGGATTTTTTTATTTATTAGTATGAATATAGCTATTATTGGATTAGGATTAATAGGCGGAAGTATTGCCTTATACTTAGGTGTTTACGGAAAAGGAGAAACAAAATTTAAACTAAATAAACAAAATTGGATTGAAACTAAACTAATAATTAAGTAACGAAATAGTGTTTTGGAATAAAAAATTAAATAAAATGAACGACGAAATTTTAACGAAATGGAATAAGCGGCCATTAATAATTAGTGGTCCATGTAGTGCCGAAACGGAAGAACAAATGATTGAAACCTCTACCAAACTAGCTGCTACAGGAAAGGTAGATGTACTGAGAGCAGGTATTTGGAAGCCTAGAACTAAACCTGGTTTATTTGAAGGTATAGGTACAAAAGGGTTACCTTGGTTAGTAGCTGCAAAAAAAATTACAGGCTTACCCATAACGATAGAAGTAGCTACAGCAAAGCATGTAGAAGATGCCTTGCTGTTTGATGTAGACATGCTTTGGATAGGTGCAAGAACAACCGTAAACCCTTTTAGTGTGCAAGAAGTGGCAGATGCCTTACGTGGGGTTAATATACCAGTACTAATAAAAAATCCTATTAACCCAGATTTAGAGTTATGGACTGGAGGTATTGAACGCCTACAAAAAGTGGGTGTAAAACAAGTAGGAATGATTCATAGAGGTTTTAGCAGTTATGGTAATACCGAATATAGAAATGCTCCTATGTGGCATTTGCCTATTGAAATGAAAAGGCGCTTTGTTGGTATGCCCTTAATTTGCGATCCATCGCATATTTGTGGTAATAGGCATATGTTGCAAAGTGTAACACAAAAAAGTATCGACTTAGGTTTTGATGGAGTGATGATTGAAAGCCATATTGACCCCGATCATGCATGGAGCGATGCTAAGCAACAAATTACACCAGAGCGTTTGAGTGAGTTATTAGACGCTTTAATTTGGCGTAGTGAAACAACTACCGAGCAAGAGTTTATTACAGCTTTAACCACCCTAAGAGAACAAATTAATCAGTTAGATGATGAATTGCTTACTATTTTAGGGCAACGAATGAAAATATCTGATAAAATAGGTGCCTATAAAAAGAATAATAATATTACTATTTTACAAACAAATAGATGGAACGATATTTTAGAAAAAGCATTTACAAAAGGAGATACCTTGGGATTGAGTAAAGAATTTATAGTAAAGTATTTTGATGCCATACATTTAGAAAGTATTAACCATCAAAATAAAGTAATGAATAGTTGATACAATACAGATGACGCAGATTGGACTGATTGTAATGATTTTTCTTATCCGTTTTTATTTGTATAATCAGTATTCTATAAAAATATATATAGTATGCACAAGGAAGAGTATTTATTTTCAAAAAAAAAGGTTAGCTATTTGTTTGATTATTCCATTAATCAACTGCAACAACTAGTTGATGGCGATATTATTTTACTTACCGATCAAACTGTTTTAAACTTTCACCAACAAAAATTTACAGGGTATAAAACCATTGTAATCGAAGCTGGCGAGGCATTTAAACATCAACAAACAGTTGATAAAATTATTAACCAGTTAATTGAATTTGATGCCGATAGAAAAACAATGTTGGTTGGTGTTGGTGGTGGCGTAGTTACAGATATTACGGGTTATGTTGCAAGTGTATATTTAAGAGGGGTTGAGTTTGCTTTTGTTCCTACAACTATTTTAGCCATGGTAGATGCTGCTATTGGAGGAAAAAATGGCATTGATGTTGGCTTATATAAAAATATGATAGGCACTATAAATCAGCCTAAATTTTTATTGTACGATTTTAGCTTTTTACAAACCTTGCCAACTGAACAATGGATAAATGGCTTTGCCGAAATAATAAAACATGCTTGTATAAAAGATGCCGAATTATTTGCCGAGTTACAAAATAACTCTATTGAAAAGTATAAAAACGATGAAGTTTTATTGACAGCACTAATTCAAAAAAATGTTTCTCTTAAAACAACTATTGTTATTAAAGATGAATTTGAGCAAGGCGAAAGAAAGTTATTAAACTTTGGACATACGTTTGGTCATGCTATTGAAAATTTATATCAACTACCACATGGTAATGCAGTAAGCATTGGTATGGTACTAGCAGCAAAAATTTCGGAAGAAATTAATAATTTTCATACGGTAGAAAAAGATAACATCATTGCATTATTAAAGCAGTATCAATTATCAACTACGCTGGATTTTGATAAAGGCAAGGTATTTTCTATTTTAACAAAAGATAAAAAAAGAGTTGGCGATAACATGAACTTTATCGTTCTAAATAAAATTGGCGAAGCCGTAATACAACCCATTTCTTTAACACAAGTAGAAGATTTAATGCACCAAATTTTATAAATGAACGTTACAGTACAACCATCAAAAATAAATGGAAAATTACAAGCACCAGCTAGCAAAAGCAGTATGCAAAGGGCTTGTGCTGCAGCATTGCTTCACAATGGACAAACCATAATAACTAATGCAGGAAAAAGTAATGATGATTTAGCAGCATTGGATATTATACAAAAATTAGGAGCAAAAATTTTATCACAAAACGATGATTGTATTACCGTTCAGGGTAATGATAATTTCACCCCTTTAGAGGATATGGATATCAATTGTGGAGAAAGTGGATTGAGTATTCGTATGTTCACACCTATTACAGCTTTACGTTCAAACGAAATTACAATTAATGGAAAGGGGAGTTTGCTAACTAGGCCAATGAATTTTTTTGATGAAATTTTACCTCAATTAAATATTGCTGTACAAACCACAAAGGGTAAACTGCCTATTATAATAAAAGGTCCGCTTAAACCCAAAGAAATTACAATTGATGGTTCTTTAAGTTCACAGTTTTTAACAGGGTTGTTATTTGCTTATGGTAAAGCCGTTACTCAACCAACAACTATTACGGTTACTAATTTAAAAAGTAAACCTTACATCGATTTAACTTTATCTGTAATGGATAAATTTGGTTACTCGATACAAAATAATAATTATGAAAATTTTATTGTAAAGCCCACTCACCACTCACCTTTCATCACTCACCATTACACGGTTGAAGGCGACTGGAGTAGTGCATCTTTTTTGTTAGTAGCTGGTGCAATTGCCGGAAATGTTGTTGTAACAGGTTTAGATGTTTTTAGTACTCAAGCCGATAAAGCTATTTTAAATGCGTTAAGAGATTGTGGATGTAGATTATCTATTGAGGAGAATAGAATCGAAGTTTCTAGTCATCCTTTAGGGAATAATGGTCTAAAACCTTTTCATTTTAATGCAACCGATTGCCCCGATCTGTTTCCACCGCTTGTTGCATTAGCTGTATATTGTAACGGTACAAGTGTAATTGAAGGAGTGAGCAGATTAGTACATAAAGAAAGTAACAGAGGACTAACTTTACAATCTGAATTTGCAAAAATGGGTGTTGAAATAAAATTGCAAGATGACCTTATGATTATTTATGGGGGAAATGGAATAAAGGGTACAACTGTACATTCTAATCATGATCATAGAATTGCAATGGCTTGTGGAATTACAGCATTAGGTGCAACTGGCGAAACGGTTATTGAAGAAGCTGAGGCCATAAATAAATCGTATCCTAATTTTTATGAGCAGTTGAAAATACTTGGAGCAACTATATCTTTACCATAAAATACGAATGAAATGAACAGTTTTGGTACTCTTTTTAAGGTTTCTATTTTTGGAGAATCGCATGGCGAATGTGTAGGTGTAACCATTGATGGTTGCCCAGCAGGGCTGCCCTTAAGTATAGATGATTTTGATACCGATATTGAACGAAGGAAAGGCGGTACCAAAGGAACTACACCACGTAAAGAAGATGATATTCCTTTGATAAAAACGGGCTTATTTAATGGAAAAACTACAGGAGCACCTCTAACTATTTTATTTGAAAATAAGAATACCAGAAGTGCAGATTACGATAAGCAAAGAGCCACACCAAGGCCTGGCCATGCTGATTTTGTTGCCAGTAAAAAATTTGGGGGCTTTGAAGATTACAGAGGAAGTGGACATTTTAGTGGACGTCTTACCGTTTGCTTAGTTGCTGCAGGGGTGGTTGCAAAAAAAATATTAGCTTCTATAAAAATAAATGCTACGCTTTTACAAATTGGTGGAGAGACAGATGTTGAAAAAGGTTTACAAAAAGCTATTGATGCAAAGGATACCGTTGGTGGTATTATTGAATGCACTGTTGATGGCTTGCCTATTGGTTTAGGAGAACCCTTTTTTAATTCGGTAGAATCTCTCTTAGCGCATGCTTTATTTGCCATACCTGCCGTAAAAGGTGTTGAGTTTGGTGCAGGTTTTACTTCTGCAACTATGTTTGGTAGTCAGCATAATGATGCACTTATGGATGATACAGGAAAAACAAAAACCAATAATGCTGGTGGTATAGTTGGCGGACTTACAAATGGCAATCAATTAATTTTAAGAATAGCCGTAAAGCCAACATCCTCAACACCAAAAGAACAACAATCTTTAAATTGGGAAACTAATACTGTAGAAAATTTTTCGGTAAAAGGCAGACATGATTTGTGCATCGCTTTACGAGTGCCTGTTGTGGTAGAAGCAGTTACAGCATTCGTGGTGGTAGATTTTATGATGATGGAGCAAAGAATTAGTCGATTGATTTCCTAATACTCTTCAATTTTTTAAAAGGGACATCCAACAACTCATACTCTTTAGCATTAGGTAAATAAAAATGCCACCATTCCGTATCTAAAACTTTAAAGCCATAGTTTTCCATGGTAGATTTTAGTAGCAATCTGTTTTGTAAAACTAGGGGAGGCAAATTAATAAAATCTCCATGTGCAGTATCGCTAAAATTATCAAAGCCAGTTCCCATATTTATTTCTTCCCCACTTTTTACATTAATAATAGTTACATCAACTGCAACACCTCTATTATGCCCACTACCTTTTTTTGGGTCCGCGGCATATCTGTCATCTTTTATTGGCTCCCACATTTTTTCGGTAACTGAGTAAGGGCGGTAAGCATCAAAAATTTTAATTCCTAAGCCTTTTTTGTTTAATTCGTTTTGTACTTTTTTTAAGGCCTCGGCGGCAGGTTTACGTAAAAAAGTATAGTTAATAGTAGGGTAAAGCTTGGTTTTCATAAAATTATTAGTAGTTGCGTAGCGCAAATCTAAAACTATGGTTGGTATATATTTTTTGATATCAATCATTGATTTATTGGTATTTACATTAATTGTTTTTTGTAAAATCGAAGTGCTGCTTATTACCCAAAGTCCATATTTATTTAACGTAGTATCTTGCCCAAATGCTGTACGAGGTGTTAATAAAAAAACAAGGGCAAGTATATGCAGCATTTGCAAACGAATTACTATCTTGTTTAATATTAATTTTGTAAATATCATCCTATTAAAGATTTCTAGACTAAGATACCATTTTTAACCTAATATATGTATCACCGAAATGCCCACTTTACCTACTTTGTAATAATCGTTTTATGTCTTTATTGTTTATCCTGTAGTAATAGTGGAAATAAAGATGTAACAACTGAAAAGCAATTAGTTACTAACCCCAATGAAATGGATAAAGTAACAACCGATAACATTAAAGAAGCTTTAGTGTATGCTTTAAAAAATGCTGGTAAAATGGATGATTCCATAACACTAAAGTTAATAAAAACTGTTGATGCTTTTTATAAAAGTAAAAATTATGAACCGGTGTGGAGCACAAAAGCAACATGGAAACCTTTAGCGGATACCTTGTTTTCATTTATAGAAAACGCAGAATTACAAGGCTTATTTTCAAATGAATACCACAACAAAAATTTGCAATCCTTAAAAAAGAAATTAGATAATGACTCCTTAAATAGAATGGATGCTGTTTTGTGGAGTAAAGCAGATATGATGCTTACCGATGGTTTTATGTATGCCATCTATCATTTAAAACATGGCAGACTACAGGCTGATAGTCTTTCTTTAAATAAAGACTCCATTTTAGCAGAAAGCTTTTTTGCATCTACTTTAAACAAGGTGTTAGAAAAAAATCAATTTACATCTGTTTTAAATTCTATACAACCTAAACATAAAGGATATTGGGATTTAAAAAGCGGTATCAAACGCTTTTTAGACAGCATGGATAGAAAAATCTACACTTATGTAACCTATCCTTATAAAAAAGGAGATACTAAAGACTCCACCTACTTTATAAAAACCCTACAAAAGCGTTTGGGCGAAAGTAATTGTATTGATTTTTTAAATAAACTGCCAGATTCTTCACAGTTATCAAACGCTTTAAAAAAATATCAAAAAAATAAAGGATTAAAAGCCGATGGAAAAATTACCACTGGCTTAATTAAAATCCTTAATGTAAACGACGCAGAACGGTTTAAACGCATTGCCATTACATTGGATAAGTACAAACAAATGCCCGAAAAAATGCCCGAAAAATATATTTGGGTAAACATTCCTGGTTATTATTTGCAAGTATGGGATAACGATATCCTTGCATTAGAAAGTAAAGTAATAGTTGGAAAACCAGAAACCAGAACTCCTTTACTAACAAGCAAAATAACTGATATGGTAACTTTTCCTACCTGGACAGTACCCAAT
>Ga0209550_10004260_pt1 | contig 13556 bp, 11 predicted proteins | sample LauGreSuBDMM15SN_2_FD_187567 | JGI IMG/M metagenome (GOLD analysis project Ga0209550, IMG submission 187567) | Freshwater lake microbial communities from Lake Michigan, USA - Su13.BD.MM15.SN (SPAdes) (version 5) | ecosystem: Environmental > Aquatic > Freshwater > Lake | place: Lake Michigan... | reverse complement strand
TATAAAATACAGTGCAGATAAAGCAACCTACAGTTACAACGGAAATTGTGAATTGCGATTTGATGGTGCAATTGATGATATTGTGTAAGCAAATCCCAGTCCTTTTTTTATTGGTTCACATTATTCTACCAGACTATTCCTAAGTTATTATAGTAATTCAAAGCACGAGAATTTAACTCGTGTTTTTTTATAGCTTTTATTTATAGATATTTTATATGTACTAATGTCTTCAATGAATTTACACTATTAATAAAAATGTAAACGTATAGATTTAAAAGAAATCATGAATTTTATATCAAGAGAAAAAAAATTAGAATTATGGACACAAAATGGACACAAATCATAGTTATCGCTAGCGACAACTAATATGAGATCTTTTCAAAAATGAATGTACTAGCTTCACGAATCATCTGGATTTCGCAAGCGACATCCAGTTCGTTATATCAAATACTATTATTTTAAAGTTATGATTATTAGGTATTTACGAATCATCTGAATTTCGCAAGCGACATCCAGGAAAGCTCCGCTTTGAGAATCCAAAAACAAAAAAAACGCTCAAGTAAACTTGGCGTTTTTTTTATGTTTTTGGATTCATTCGTGACCTCGACTGGATTCAAACCAGTAACCTTCTGAGCCGTAATCAGATGCGCTATTCAGTTGCGCCACGAGGCCTTATTGCGGCTGCAAATATAGGTATTAATCCCAATTATGCAAATAGAAAATTGTTTAATTCTACCTATTTTTTGTCGAGTGCGCGTACGGTTACAAAATAGCGGTAGGCGAGGAGTGCTTTTTGCCAAGGTTTGGCTTTTGTAATATCTAAGCCACTTTTGGTAAGGCTAGGCAATAGCAATTTATTGAGTTTGGCAAGGAGAACAAACATAGGCCTATTGTTCGGGTTTGGTGTTGAACTTGGCGAAGTTTCTCGATTTCTGCGGATACAAATTATACGATTTGTCGCTGGGGTTTTCAATCACGGTTTTCACCGTAATTTTATCACCAACCTGAAAATTCTTAACGGTCATTTGGTAATCGAGCAAAATGTTGCCGCAGTAAAAGTTGCCGTATTCATCTTTTTCAATTAAGCCCGTGTAAATTCCTTTTGACATTGTACTTTTGTTTGCCGCAAAGATATTCAATCCTGTACAGCATTTGCTTTATGCCTCAAAAAATATACAACAAAACAAATTTTCATCGCCATACCTTTTGTGTGTTTCAAGAGGTACAAGCGGATGAAATCAAGCAACTGGTTTTGAATTATAAAAGCAAATCGGGTAGTGAATATTTTTTTACACAAGTTGGCGTCTACCGAAAATCAAACCACTGGGGCAGGGCTGCCAATTGCAAATGGCGGCTGATTCCCATCGACACCAATTCAAAAAATCGAACAAAAATTGGCTATGCTGACTGGACTTCTTTCTTTGCGGATAATGATTTCGAAAAGCTCTATTATATCCAATACGATTCAGCAAGCAAAACAGCCAATTATTTCCACAAAGACCAAGTTATTCCGCGAGAGCAACTTGTACTGCGAACGGCTGCCCAAACAACTAAAGTGCTCAAGCTAATTCGAAGTTTAGTAAATGATATTGCTTGGATGGATTACATGCCGCATCAACATAAAGATCTGTTGTTGCGATTTGTTTGTGATCAACTGTGTGCAACAACCAAAAGTATTTTCCAAATTAAAGCCGAGGCACTGCAACAAAATTTATAGTAGTTGTTCTTGTCGGTGTAATCGAATGATCCACAGGCAACAACCCATGGCTAGTAGGCCAAGAAATCCCATGAATAACCAATTGGTTTGGTAACCAAATCCGCTAATAATTTCCAGTCCCACTTTGGAACTCGCCACGTGAGCCAAACTATAACTCATGGTAAAAATGGCCATATATCGGCCTTCGTGTCCTTTGGGCGCCCGGCTCATGGCAAATCCATTCGAAAAGGGAAACAAAAAGATTTCGGCCAAACTCATAAAAATCAGCGAAAGCACCAACACACCAACCCAGGCGTTAAACAGCAATACAAAAAAACTAAGGGACATCAAGAAACTGCCCCACAAAATAATATTCAATTTATTGAGTTTCCGTCGTTCAGCGATACTTACTATGGGCATTTCTAACACAAAAATTAGCAATCCATTAAAAGTCATAAGCAAGCCAGTTTCGAATTCGGATAGGTCATAAAACTCATGATGGTAAAGGGGAAGTGTGGTAAACAACTGAAAGAACAACATGGCCGTGCTGAAACTGACAAACAAAAAAAGCCAATAAATTTTATCGTGAAATACCGAGGCAACTTTGGGCTTGTCTTTGTCTGCTATTTTGGATTTTCTTCTTTTCTTTTCTTTGACCAATACTACAAATAACACAATGGCGGCAATGCAACTGGCTCCATCAACCCAAAACAAGGCGCTGTACCCCATTGTAATGATGATTAATCCACCTAAAGCAGGACCGGCAGAAAATCCTAGGTTTATGGCTAAACGAACCAATGACAAAGCCCGAACTCGATTTTCAGGTCTTGCATAAGTAGCTATGGATACAAACATGGCTGGTCGAAACATATCGGCGATGGTCATCAAAACAAATACGCCGATACATAATCCCCAAAAAGTGGTAATGTATTGCAACCCAAAAAATAAAAATCCACTGGTAAACAAACTGAATACCATCACTTTGTAAAAGCCAATTTTGTCGGATAATTTTCCGCCCAACCAGGAGCCCAGCATCGAACCCAATCCAAAACACACCATTATCCAACCTACTTCGGCATAGGAAAAATGTAAATTTTCTTTGAGGTATTTCGATAAGAATGGCAATACCATAGTGCCCGCTCGGTTGATGAAAGTCACCAACGCCAGGATCCAAATTTCAGGTCGAAATCCCTTGAAGTTGTTGAAATATTGGGTGATTGCTGCTTTGATCATGGGGTAGAATGGAGTACAAATGTAGTTTTTTTGAGCAGTAGTTTACTTTAAAAATAATTGGAAGTTGGAAGTTGGAAGATGGGAGCGGGAAGCGGGAAGTTTTATGCATTTACATAATCTACTTATATTTGGAGAACCGAAAACAGACAACGCTCAACTGATAACATAAATGAACTTCTTCAACCTCCATACCCACAACCCTTCTGCCAATCCCAATGAACGGGCATTGGTTAATCAATATCCGCTGGAGTTTGATGCGACGATCCCGTTGAGTTCGGTGGGTATTCATCCGTGGTTTATTAAAGAAGAAAGCGTGTTTCAAGAATTAGAACTGGTAGATCAATATAGTCAATTACCCCAAGTGGCTGCGGTGGGCGAATGCGGGTTAGACAAGCGCATTGCTGTTCCTTTTGACTTGCAACAACAGGTTTTTGAGGCCCAATTGTATTTGGCACAACACATTCAGAAACCGGTAATTATTCATTGTGTGGCGGCTTTTCAAGAATTAATTGCCACGATTAAAAAGACCAATATTACTATTCCAATTATCATACACGGTTTTTCTAAAAACAACACTTTGGCTCAGCACTTGTTGCAAGAAGGCTATTATCTTTCGTTTGGTAAGTATTTGTTTCAACAACCCGAATTGGCCGAGGTATTGGCGAAGATACCCCATGATCGTTTTTTTCTAGAAACCGACGCGATGGATCGTTCTATTGAAGAGGTATATGCAAAAGCAGCCGAATGTAAAAAAATGTCAGTCGACCAATTAAAATCAACGCTAAATTGTACTTTTGCTGCCGTTTTTAAATCGGTATAATTTAAACTAGAGAAGACATGGCGATATGGCAAGAACGAGCAGAACTGCTATTTAAATCAGAAGGAATTTCCAAATTACAGCAGGCCAATGTATTGGTGGTAGGCCTTGGGGGCGTAGGCTCCTTTGCCGCCGAATTTATTGCCCGTGCCGGTGTTGGCCATATGACCATTGTAGACGGCGACGTGATAGACATAACCAACATCAATCGACAATTGCCGGCCTTGCATTCTACCGTGGGTTTGCCCAAAGTAGAGCTCATGGCTGCCCGTTTGCAAGACATTAATCCCGAATTAAAACTCACGTCAATCCGCGAATTTATTTCGCCCGAACGCGCCTTTGAGTTGGTTACACCCGATTTTGATTATGTATTGGATTGTATCGACAGCATTACGCCTAAAGTAAATTTGCTCATTGCTGCCAAACAGAAAAAAGTAAAAATTATCAGCAATATGGGCGCTGGTGGAAAATTTGAAGCTTCTAAAGTAAAAGTGACTGATATCAGCAAATCAACCACCTGTCCCTTGGCCAAAGTGGTGCGCAAACGCCTCAAGAAAGAAGGTATTTACCGTGGCATTAAAGTGGTTTTTTCGACTGAAATTCCCGACGAAACGAGCCTCAAAATGACCGATGGCAAAAACTACAAAAAATCATTCTACGGAACCAACAGCTGGATGCCCTGCGTTTTTGGTTTGCACGCAGCCGAAACCGTGGTGAAGGACTTATTAAAAATGGAAACACCCGAATGATCCAAACTGTAATTTTTGACATGGATGGCGTAATTGTCGATACCGAACCGGTACACCACTATGCCTACCAGCAACATTTTGAGCAGTTGCAAATTGAAGTAAGTCGTGAAGTTTATGCTTCGTTTACCGGCAATTCAACCAAAAATATTTACGAAAAACTCAAAGTTATTTATAATTTGGAAGAAGAAGTGGGCCATTTGGTTTTGGCCAAGCGCTCGTTTTTTAATGCCGCCTTTGATTCCAAACCCGATTTGTATCTATTGGATGGTGTGTTGGACTTGATTCAAGAATTACATGCCAGTGGATTTCAGTTGGTATTAGCCTCATCCTCAGCCAAGGTTACCATCGATCGCATCTTCAGACGCTTTGATTTGTATCGGTATTTTTCTCACATCGTTTCTGGCGAAGATTTTCCGAAATCAAAACCGCATCCGGCTATTTTTCAGGAAGCAGCCCGATTGGCGGAAACTCCGGTTGAAAATTGTATCGTTATAGAAGACAGTACCAACGGCGTTTTAGCGGCCAAAGCAGCCGGTATCTATTGCATTGGTTACGATAGCGTGAATTCCAAATTACAAGATTATTCCCAAGCCGATCAGGTGATTGCTCATTTTTCAGAATTGAATGCAGAAATAGTGCGAGGGTTGATAAAGAAATAAATGCAGTAAACTTTCTACTTTTAACCGACAACGAATAACGGACAACCGACAACTAATTCACCACAAACTCCGATCGTCTATTCGCCTGGTGTTCATCTTCTGAGCACACAACGCCATCACTACACGGATTGGTCAATTGAGATTCGCCATAGCCACGACCGCTTAGTCGGGTAGAAGCAATGCCGCGTTGCAGCAGCCAAGCCATAATCGATTGGGCTCTGCGTTCGGATAGTTTGGCGTTGTAGGCGGCAGTTTGACGGCTGTCGGTGTGGGCGCGTACATCAATCTTGATAGTTGGATTTTCGTCTAGAATCAAGGCGATTTTTTCAAGTTCGTAGGCGGCATCTGGTCGGATGTTCCATTTGTCTAAATCAAAATACACCATTTTAATGTTCATCAGTTTGGCCAAATCATCGCCAGAAGCAATGGGTTTTTGGTTTAATTCCAATTCGTAAACAGCAGGAATATCAATTGATTTTACAAGAGAAATTTCTTTGGTTTGGTAGTCGGGTGCTTCCAATCGGATGAAGTAATTTTTATCGCAGGAAACTTCGTTTATCGTGATCGTTCCATCAGTTGAAGTGAGTTTTTGCACCACTTGAAATTGCGCATCCAATACAGTAATTGTTACGTTTTGGATTGGCTTTTTACTTTCTTTATCTACCAATGTCGCCTTGATGGTTTGGGTGCAGTTTAATTTTTTAGTTTCCACAAAAGAATAAATATCGTCACTGCCTTTGCCGCCTTCGCGATTGGAGGTTAAAAATCCTTTTTTGGTATCTGAATCGATATAAAATCCAAAATCATCTGCCGAAGTATTGGCTGGACTACCAATGTTTTGTGGTTTTTTCCATGAATTGTTAGTCGATTCGGTTTGGTAAATGTCCAATCCGCCCAAGCCCGGATAACCGTCAGTTGAAAAATACAATTCGTTGGCTTTACTCACAAACGGAAAGGTTTCGCGTCCTTCGGTGTTGATGCCGTTGCCCAAGTTTATTGGTTCGCTAAAACTCCCATCAGTTTTAATTTCAACCTGCCAGAGATCTGATTTGCCAAATCCACCGGGGCGGTCAGAGGCAAAATATAAGATGTTTTCGCTGGAATTTAAAGCCGGATGTGCGGTATTGAATTCGTTGTCGTTAAACGGTAATTCGGTTACGTTTTTCCAACTTCCGTTTACCAATTGTGCCCGGTAAATTTTCAATAAGGTCATGCGATTCGCATCTTTTCCTTTTTTGCCCTTGTTGAAATTATTTCGAGTAAAATATATTGTTTTACCATCTTTTGAGAAAACGGCAGACGATTCGTGTAATTTGGAATTGATTTCGGTGGCAAATTTTTGCGCATCCAAGCAATTATCACCTTCTATTTTGCTGCTGTACAAACAGGTGAACGATTCGTTGGTCCATTTGTGCTTGCGCTGAAACACGCTGCCGGTATCGCGCGAAGAAGCAAAAACCATCGTATTATTTTGCACCGTACTTCCGTAATCGGAATAAGGCGAATTAATTTTCAGGTTATTAAGTGTGTAACGTCCAGAGTTTTGTTGAATTTGCACCAAATAGTCTTTGCTGTTTTCAAATTGTTTGGCACGCAAATCGGCCGATGATTTTTTGGCAAATTCGGCCATGATTGCATCTGATTGTATATAATCGCCCATTGCTTTAAGGGTTTGGGCATAGCGATACAAATAATCTATTTCTTGGTTTTTATTCAAGGCAAATAGTTGAGTGTAATAGGTATTGGCTTTTGATAATTGGGCATTAAAGTAATAGGCGTTCCCCAGTTTTTGAAACAGCTCTTCTGATTTATATCCCTTTTCGGCTAAGCGTTCGTAGGTTTTTATGGCATCTACATAGGCTAGTTTTTCGTATTGTTTGGCAGCTTTTTCGGCCAACACCTTTTGTTGCGCAAAAGATATTGAACTACAACATAATAATAGAGCGAAAAGGCTAAACGAATAAATGGGTTGCTGTTTCATAATTAGAAAAATCGGGGAGAAACAATAGTGTTGTAATTCGAGAATAAATCAAACCGCAGGAAAATCTCGTGCGAACCCGAATTGTATTTTTGCAAACGCGTGGTTTCATAGTCGTAGCCGTATCCTATAAATAATCCTTCGGATACTTGAAATCCTGCCAATCCACTCACGGCTGCATCCCAGCGGTAGGCAAGGCCCAAGGTGAGTTTTTCATTAATTAATACATTTCCAGACAAATCAACTTGTAAGGGCGCACCATTGACAATTTTGGTTAATAAAGCCGGCTTAAATTGTACGCTTGGACTCACATCAAACACATGTCCTGCAATGACATAATAGGTCATTTTTGGGGTGTAAATGAGTACGTCGTTGTCGTTGTAGCGGTTGGTTTGTAAGAAATTGGGTATCGATACGCCCACATAGGTTTTTTCGGAATGCAAATATAGTCCGCCACCAATTTGTGGATTGAATTTATTGTAGTTGGTCAGCGACGGATCAATCGGGTTATTGGGATCTAACAGGGAAACATCCAAATTAAAAAAGCTACCACCGGCTTTTAATCCAAAGGCCAATTTGTAGGTGTCAGAGGTTTGAATAGTATAGGAAAAATCGGCTGTCAAGGTGTTTTCTACAGTTGGGCCAATTTTATCATTCATCACTGAAACTCCTAGCCCAACTTGGCTATCGTTTAAGGGTGTATTCATGGAAAACGAATTGGTTTGTGGCGCTCCTTCGATGCCAACCCACTGGGTGCGGTGTAAGCCAAAAATACTCATCATGCCCCGCGACCCGGCGTAGGCAGGATTTACATTGATGGTGTTGTACATATATTGTGTAAATTGAGCGTCCTGCTGTGCTTGGCTGCTCAGTCCGAGTAGTAAAACGAAGAATAGAAGTAATCTTGATTTCATCTGATATGAGTTTGGGCTGCTTTCCAAATTAGCGAGTTAAATATAAATACCCTTGTTTGCGCACTATAGTTCCGTCTGGTTTGGTACCTAATACGGTATAAAAATACGTACCGGTAGGCAATGCATCTGACCCCATTGTGGAACGTCCTTGCGAATAACCTCTAAACGCGTGGGTTTCGTTGTCGTACTGATTGGATTCAAACACCAATACGCCCCAACGGTTGAATACTTCTACTTTATTGGCTACAAAACAAGCTGAATCGGTAATGTTCTCTATAAACAGCACATCATTGGTGCGGTCATCATTTACGGTAACCGCATTGTGCACGACCAAAATACAAGTTCCTGCCGGTTCTACAATACAATCGTTATCCAATTGTAAATTGACAACTACTTTTTGGGTGCAACTTCCGTTTTGAACAGTATACGTAAATCGATAATTTCCCACCGGAATTTGATAGGGAATAAATGTATTGCCTACTAATCCAGTCGAGTTATCCGTGTCTTCCCAGTTGCCTAATCCAGCAACATCCGCGGGAAGTAATAGGGTTAAATCTACATTTACCTCTTCGCTATTATCATTGTTACAAGCTACATAATGCGCAAGTGTTTGTTCAGTTTCTGCAGCCGAAATGGTAACCGATTGTGCTAAACTGCTTTCGTTGCCTGCTTGATCTCTAAAGTACCAGGTAACCGTGTGGGTACCCACTGTATCGTAAAACAACGGATCAGTAGTTGTCGCTATCACGGTGCCCGAACATACATCGGTTGTACTTGGAATATCAAAAGTATATGCACAGACAGCTTGCAATTTGTCTAAACCAGGCAATTGTGGTGGCGTAGTATCTGTAATTTGAATGCTAACCATTGCTTCGGCACACAAACTGCCATTGGTAAGGTCGCAAATAGAATAGATTAGAGTGTAAGCGCCCGCATTCAATCCGGTAGGAATTTGTATTGTTCCATCGGCTAAATTGAGTTGCAAAGCTGGATTTGAAGATTGCACTTGTGTGAGTTGAACATTGCTGCTGGTAGCCGAACCATTTACAGCCAAGTCATTTTGTAACACCGAGCTCAACACTTGATTTGTTCCGCAAGCTACAGCGATGTATGTATCATCTTGGGCTAATAATGAACTATTGGCGACAACAACTGAAACTGTTGCCGTGGCACAATTTGATAAATTGGCCGCTTCGCACAATTGGTAGGTGAGTAAATAACTTCCGGCTGGCGTTCCTGGAGCAACGACAACGTTACTTCCGTTTAGGCTAATGCCAGGATTTGTTGCCGAGATAAAAGTTAGTACAACTCCTGTTCCAGTTACCGCTTGCCCGTTGAGTAAGTCATTGGCTAATACATTGGTAAACGAAACGCCACCAAGTACGCCATTTACGGTTGATCCAATGTCATTGTTGCCTTGAATGCTGCCACAACGATTCAATCGAAAGGGACTGGCACAATTGCTGTTGGCCAAGGATACCGCATACACAACCGCTGAGTTATTTCCTACTAGTGGAATAGGATTCAGAGCTGTAAATTGTTGGGTAGTTCCGGTGAGTGGAAATTCGCTATAAAATAGAGTTCCCGCAGGAAAGAAGGCAATTAAATCGGCGGTAGATACCGCATTGTTGGTCGCACACCAATTGATATTGCGTGGTCCTGCAAATTCGGGGCAAGTTTGCACATAGGCTGCTGCATTGATGTTGATGGGCGTTGCGGCAATAATGGGTTCGTCGGAGCAATTGCCATTGGATTGGTAGCCACTAATGAGGTTGGCATTTGAAAACGAGATGCCTGTAATCGATCCGGTTCCACTGGCCAATCCTTGGGTGCTTATAACTGAACCGCAATTGGATGAAGCAAGCAATTGGCAATCTTGGGTGGCACGTAGCGTAAAATGAAACGAGGCCAATAATTGGTCTGGATTGGCATCCAAAGGCAATTGACCCAATTCCCAAGTTAATGCGCCTTGAGATCCATAGGCAGGATTAAATGTAACGGTATTTAGCGCAGGTGTTGGGCTAAAGAATAATTCGGTGCTGGCACTGCCGGGAACGTATTGGGCATTATACGGAATGGGTAAAACCACTTTATAGTTGTTGATGGCTTCGTTTCCTTGGTTTTTAACCTGTATTTGATAGGCAATATCTTCGCCAGGCAAACAGCTCAAATTGGTCAAAGTTGTTAAAGCAGTTGTATTGATGGCCGTGGGTTGCAAAATATTTTCTACGTTGGCATTGTAGGCATCTACCGACATGGCAATCGCAAAGATCGAGTAGGTGTCTCCGTTGGTGCCATACATAAAATTGGTCGCTGTTTGGTTGTTGCCAATTACCGCATTATTGGTGTTGGGCACTGAAAACATGCTGATGTCAATTCCGGTATTATTTGCCAAATAGGGGTTGCGTAATCCACCGGTAATTATTGACGAATTGAAGAAATTGCTTGGTGAATTTCCGCTGTGACTCAAGTTTAGAAAACTGCCATCACTTTGTTTTTGAATTTTAAAGTAATCGCCGGTAAAGCTCACATCGCCCTCACTGGCCATGACGCCCAATTTTACACCTACTTCACCGGTTTGAATGGTGTTAAACCCAGAAACGGGTAAGGCATAACCAGCCGTGTTTCCAGAATTTACATAGGCATAGCCGTCAAAAAGCGTAATGTCACGTTGTTTCATTTTGGCATTTTGATACACCACAATAATGCCCCATCCGCCCGAATATCCGGTTCCCGAAACCAAGCCTTCTTGCAAAGCCATATCGGCGGCAAAGTATTCACCAATCCCATGCTCACGCACATAATCAGTTACTTCGGTGTAGGCGGTAAAAATGTTGTCATCGACTGTAGCCGATGGAAAATAAATACTGTTTGGCGCGGCAGTAAACTGGGTATAGGCAGCTGCACTAGGTCCTTTTAATGATATTTTTCGTTTGTCGTAGGTTTTGGTAAGCGAAAGAAACGCGGGAACTATTCCATTGACATTGACTAAAGCAGTAGAGGTATTCTGGTAACTAGTTTGATTCATGTCAGTAGCTGCCGCACGCTTTAATTTTTCAATACGAATGGTAACCAATCCATCTTGAATTTGATAGGGTGTATTAAAGGTAGCCTCAGATTGGTCGGCACTAATTGTTGCAGGAATGTTAGTTTCGGCACCCCCATTTATTGACAAGCCAATGCGATTTGGATTATCGGTATTGTAAAAATTAAACACATAGGTGCTGCCGTTGCCGGCAAAAGTATATTTTGGATTATAATAATTTGGGCTAACCGTATTTCGCGATACTATGAGCGTAAAGTTTGTATGGATGATGTTGTTGTTATGACCTACCGAAACAGAAGTGTTCGTGTTTTGTGTGCCATTTGGAATGTCTTTGGTTACCTGAAACACGTCATTGGTATTTGATTTCCCGGTCCAATACAATCCAGCATAGACAATAGACGAACAGGAAGGAACGGCACCATTTTCGTTGGATAACATCAAGGTAGAGGACGACGAATTAAAGGTAGTGGGATCGTTGTCGCTATCTACATAAACCATGTATTGGCCATTATTGTTGGTAGTCGGGCTGTAGTTTTGTGGGCTTAAACAGGTATTGCCCAGCATGGTAAAATCACCTTTAAGGGTATATATTTTTTTATTCGGACTGTATTGCGAAGCCCGTTGGCTAAAATCAACGCGCACTTGGGCTTGTAATGTACCAATAGAACAAAGCACAAGTAAAACTACCCCTTTACACAAAGGGAGTAAAACCGATAAACGAAGTTGTTTGGAGGTTTTCACTAGTAGTCTCTGTCGGTTGGGTGAATGGAATAAAGAAAAGTATAGGGCACATTTTCATTGGCCAAGCGCGCATTAAGCTGGGGAACTTGCTGCTCATTTTGGATTGAAAAATGCAGATATTTTAGGTTTTTAAAACGAGCCAAAAGCTGAAAATCAACTGAAGTGTTGAGGTCGTCTGTGGCAGAAATGGTAAATTGAATTAATTCGATGTGGTTTGCTGCTAATTCAGTAGAACCCAACTGGCTTATATCACTTAGGCTAAGGAGAATCATTTTGGGATGCGTGCCATAGGTTTTAATTTCTTGGCCTGAAATATAAATGGCTTCGGCGTGATGTGTGAGCAAGGATTGTACGTTTTTGGCATTAGAAAACGAAACGTTTGCTGATTCGATCGATTTTGCTTGTAGACAATATTCTGTTGTAGAAAGCAATCTTGACGTGGGCTGTTGTCCATAACTAAAAGTGTAAACCCCCATGACACACAGGAGTATTGCCGCTTTGGAAAAGCTATTCTGAACACGCGTTTGCAACACTATTAATTTTAGCATAATACGAGATAAAGGTAGCGATTAGCTGCACATGTGCAAGTAACCTCATTTTAACGTGTCAAAAATAGCGTCTTTTACTTGAAGTACAAAATTAAAACGACGATAAAATGCAATAAATATCGATAAAATGTTATAAAATACACAAAAAGTAAGAAAATACAACTAAATATTATCGACGAAATGCAAAATAGAATAGCATATCTACCACAAAAATAATTTATCAATTTATTCGCATTGAATGCTTGCTAGAATTGCGTTCTAATTGGTTACTTTGTGAATTGAAATAATTAATGACCCATGAAATCCATTTACCTCATTAGACATGCCAAGTCAAGTTGGGAATTTGCCACGGCAGATAAAAGCCGAATTATCTCGGAGCGGGGCATTGCAGCAGCCCATAGCATAGGTAAATACTTGGCCCAATACTTGCCAGATTCCTATGTAATTTGGTGCAGTACCGCTGTTCGTGCAAAAGAAACGGCCGCGATTATGACTTCTTATTTTCCGGAAAGTGCCCCAAAAATAGTTTACCATGAAGCGTTATACACCTTTAGCGAAGCCGATTTAACCGAATTTATTCAATCTACTCCCGCCGATATTTCTACACTAATTCTTTTTGGTCATAACGAGGCTATTACAAATTTTGTTAATAAATTTGGATCCATTTCAGTAAGCAATGTCCCAACTGCAGGATTTGTTCAGCTTGACTTTGCAACAGATACTTGGAAAAACCTCGAAAAAGGAACCACAACGCGGATTCAATTTCCAACTGATTTACACTAACTATGGCTGAAAATAAATATATTGAAAGAGAAAAAAGCTGGTTGGCTTTTAATGCACGCGTATTGCAAGAAGCGGCTGATGATGCAGTACCTTTATTAGACCGATTGCGTTTTTTGGGTATTTTTTCAAACAACTTAGACGAATTTTTCCGGGTGCGTTATGCCGCTATCCGACGACTAAGTTTATCCGGAATTTCGGGTCAAAAGGCCTTGGGCGGGAGCACAGCCAATCAATTACTTTCTGAGATTACCCGCATTGTAATTGATCAACAAGACGAAAGTCTCAAAATATTGCAAATTATCGAGTCTAAGCTCGAAGCCGAACGCATCTTTATTCGAAACGAAAAACAACTTTCGCCCGAGCAAGAAGCCTATGTAAAGGAATATTTTATA
>Ga0209550_10004259_pt1 | contig 13557 bp, 11 predicted proteins | sample LauGreSuBDMM15SN_2_FD_187567 | JGI IMG/M metagenome (GOLD analysis project Ga0209550, IMG submission 187567) | Freshwater lake microbial communities from Lake Michigan, USA - Su13.BD.MM15.SN (SPAdes) (version 5) | ecosystem: Environmental > Aquatic > Freshwater > Lake | place: Lake Michigan... | reverse complement strand
AAATAAATTAGAAAGGTCTTGGAAAGTCAAAGTTATCAATACAGGAAAAAATAGCAATACAGGCGAAAGATTAAAAAGAGTTAAAAAGTACGTCGGTGAAAATTTTTGTTTAACTTATGGAGACGGTTTATGTAATGTAAATATATATAAATTAATGAATTTTCACAAAAAAAACAAAGGAGTGGCAACTTTGACAGCAATTAAACCAGAATCGCGTTTTGGAAAAATTATTTTTAAAGGAAATAAAATAAGTAAATTTCGTGAAAAAGATCGAGATAAAGAAAGCTGGATTAATGGTGGCTTTTTCGTATGTAGCAAAGAAATATTTAAATATTTAAACAAAAGAAATTCAATATTAGAGAGTGATGCTTTAAGTTTTTTAGCTAAAAAAAATAAACTTTTTGCTTATAAACACAAAGATTTTTGGTACTGTATGGATACGTTAAGAGATAAAAGATATTTAAATAATATTTGGTTTTTAAATAAGGCACCATGGAAAATATGGAATGAAAAATAAATTAATAACTTTAAAAAAATTTTGGAAAAATAAAAAAGTTTTTTTAACTGGGCATACTGGTTTTAAAGGATCATGGTTTTGCATTTTTTTAAATCTATCTCTCCCTCAACATTGGAAAATTTCGGTTCAACACCGCTCCTCATTTTGTGTTTTTTAAAGCATGTATAATACAATATATTGTTACTTAGATCGCCCCAAGGATCACACCCAGTGGTTGGGTTTGTCAACCAATCCCCTTTTACAATAGAATAGTCTGTATCAGGAACTTCCTCCGGCCGGTTGTCTATTTCTTTCTGAATCTCCTCTTGGTGTTGAGCAAAGTATCTCTGTGATCCCCCTTTATAGCCTCCAAAATATTCTTGTTGGCGTAACATATACCATGCTAAATATGTTCCTCCGAAAATGAAAATGAAAAACCAAAAACAAAACCACATGTTTTTTTTCTTCATGTTATATACTACTATATATTTATATTTTAAACGACGGTCGAACAATAAATATTCCATGGATTAGAGAAGTCGCGCAAGGAAATCTGACCAATTACTTTTTATTTTTTACTTTCTTCTCCACCACTTTCTCGGAACCGGATTCCATCATTTTCTTCCGCGCATCTTTATAAATAATATCCGTAACCACATCGTCGTCAGTTCCGTTTTCTGTAGATTCACTGAGTTTCAACAATTTTCGACTATACAGACCAAACTTCAACCGTGTTTGGCGGAATACGTCCTCAAGGGGGAAATTCCCCCTAAACCCCTTCCATAAGGGTAGTGGGTTGGGCGAACCCCCTTCCAATATGGGTAGTGAGGGATAGTTGGGTTGGGTGGGATCAACTTTTTTACCGGCTGTGTATATAAAAAATTGAAATCGTGGTATTTTATTAATATAAATATATAAGAATAAAATCAGAGGAGATATAATGGACACCTATACGCGCAATGAATTAATTGCCATTTGCAAAGAGCGAAATATTAAAGGTTATAGCCGACTTAAAAAGGACGAAATTATCAACCAATTATTAACGTCGACTACCACTGTCGTAAATCCTTCTCCAAAAAATCCATCAACATCTACAACGGCCTCACCTACATTAAACATGATTGATTTATTTGCGGGAACGGGAGCCTTTACAACTGCTTTTGAAAAAACCGGCCATGTAGAATGTGTGTTTTCAAATGACATGGTTGAATGGTCCAAAAATGCGTATGACGAAAACTTTACACATAAATTAACCCTTGGCGATTTGAATGACTTGAGACCCGAAGATATACCAAAACACGATATTCTCACCGGTGGTTTTCCGTGTCAACCATTCAGTATTGCAGGAAAACAAGAGGGGTTTCAAGATAAAAGATCAAATGTATTTTGGAAAATATTAGCCATTATAGACTATCATGAACCATCATGTGTTATTCTAGAAAATGTAAAAAATTTAGTGTCCCACGATGGGGGAAAAACGTTTGATATTATCATGACAAATTTAAAAGAGCGCGGATATCATATTCGGTATAAAGTGCTTGATACTGCGGAAATCACAGGCATACCTCAACACCGAGAGCGAATATACATAGTTTGTATGAAATCAAAAGATGTATTTGACAAGTTTACGTTAGACTTCCCGAAAATGCCGAAAGCCGAAATTTCTTCTTTATTGGAACCAGCTGTCGCCGATAAATATTATTATACCGATAGATCCACGACATGGGAATTGGTGAAAAATAGTGTTGTAAAAAAAAATACAGTGTATCAGTACAGACGTGTATATGTTCGGGAAAATAAAAGCAATGAGTGCCCTACATTAACTGCAAATATGGGCGGAGGCGGACATAATGTGCCCTTAATCCTGGATGATAAAGGCATACGAAAGTTAACTCCACGGGAATGCTTTAATTTTCAGGGGTTTCCTGCATCCTATATATTACCCAATATTTCAGATACAAATTTATATAAACTGGCAGGAAATGCGGTATCGGTTCCAGTAGTTGAACTTATAGCTAAACGATTGGTACCGTTGCTAATGGCTGGGTGAAAATACCTTCAAAACTACCTTCATACACTTTCATACATTTATCTAACAATTGCGAATGTATATTATCCCATGATATATGAGGTCTTCGGCCCTCTTCGCATTGTTCTTCGTTAGTCTGTGTTTTATTCATTTTAATTTGTTTCCATTCCGGTGATTCATTGGATACGCTTACCTTCCATAATATAAACGTATCGTTTAACCACTGACGCATATCTAAGAAATAAATAACTCCGAATTTTTTTTTCGGTCCAAACGACGACGGACCGTCTGAGATAAAGGCTTTCACTTCTGGAGGTGAATCAAGAGGATAATTGTTTGAAATCAAATCGCCATAATTTTTTTTATTGTTTTTACCTTTACATTTCATACTCTTGGCCCATTTACACGAAGGGTCATCATCATAATTATTTATAATAAATTTGGCTATGTTTTCAGTAACATCTTCAGGTGGATTTTGATGGCGAATGGGCAAACCAGTCGTTTTTATGATTTCCGCAGTTTTAATATGGTTTTCTAGAAACATATTGTACCGAATGCGCAATACATCCGGCGTATACTTATCGTCATTTTCGTCTTTAAGTAGAAGTGAGTCCATTTATCATGGGGAATGAAAATTAAAATGGAGATATTTCAATTTTTTGAAGCGATAAACACAATACAATAAGAACCCCTTAACGGGGGTCATAGGGGGGCTACGCCCCCCTACTAAAGTATTTCAGGTCATGTGTGAACGGATTTTGTTTAAAGGCTTGTATCATATCCGGGGCATTGCGATCCACTTGTTCGTATTCCGGTCGTAAATCCTGCGCTCCCATCATGGTCGCACCCACATGTTGTTTCGGACCAGCGGTTTGGGTCAACGGACGACTATTTTTTGTCTCGCCCATACGATTCCGCATATTTATTTCCGCATTAGGAATATTCATGTTTCCTTGGACCATCTGACCTTGTATAGTAGATGATTTCAAGTCATTATTACGTTGTCTGTATTCAGCATCATAGGGTCTTAACCCACGAGTGCCTTCTGCAGCACTTGAACCACCCACATAATAAGTACTAGTGGAATCTCTCTGTTGCGTACATGCCCGATGATCGGTTGTTTCATATGCCCCGCCCCTTTGATTAGAGTTTACACCAGGTATGAATTTATTTATCTCAGTCGTTTCTCTGTTATTCGGGTCGGGTTTATCGGCAGGATTGAATAAGTATGAAGATGAGATATTCGTGTGTGCATTTTGATAAGGGCGTAAAGATCCAATCACATTTTGACGTCTGGACGGTCTTAATTCATCTAGCAAGGGCGCGATCACGGCACCTATCGCTCCACTAAACGCACCGAAGTATGTTTCTTCAATACCGCGGTTATTAGGATATGCTTTTTTAGATTTACTTTCATAATCTTCTTCAAGACCACCGTGTTTACCGGTCAAGGTCGCAATACCCAAAGGAACGGTGCCCAAATCCATATGTTTAGATTCCACATATTCTCCTGTTTGGTATGTTTCGGGTAAATGACTACCGGCACCTCCTGAATAGGAAACCGAAGTTTCCGGACGATGTGTATGTCTGTCAATCGGAATGGCATGCATCGTTTGTCCTTTTTCAACCCCTGTAGTGGTGAAATATCTCTCTGGTCCCACGTCCCATGTCCGTTCCACCCTATTTTTTTCCATATGTCCGATCTGTCCTGCATCTCCTATTTTTTTGATAGAGCTATTGGCCGGTCCTTCGTGTCCTAACATGGCCACCCCACTTGCACGAGGATTATTCGTCGTACGTAACTCGTTCACCCCCTTGGGCATCCATTGTTCCCTCGCGGCCATACCTGAGTTATACCCGCCGTTTCCTGCAGAAGAAGCTCCCTGTCCTAATCCCGGACCGACTTGTATACTTTCAAAGGGTTTCGTGTTCGCCATGCGTAAACTCGGATTAACCCGAGATTGATAGAAATCATTTTTATTAGGTGCCCCATGCGTAAAATGGTAGTTATCTCCAGGAGAGAATAAAGGAGACTGTTCTACTTTACTTATAGACTGTGTTCCTGAACCGACATAATTATCCAAAACTCCTTCAGTAGAGTTAGAATCTAATATGGCGGATCTATTTTTTGCACCGAAAAAGGGGGTCATATTATTGTGCTGAAAGTAGTTAGAATCTACACTTTTACCAGTCATGGAAGTAAATGACTTTGAGCCAGCGGATACTGGATAGAAATCTCCATTGAAATATTTGTCGGTATAAACCGAAGGAGTATCGTATTTATTAATAGTAGACAGTTTTGAAGTTTGATCTAACTCGGTGGAGGAGACGGGGTATTCGGAAGGATAGTTCTTGTTGGGAATATCCGTGTTTGGTAATACTGTCTCAAATCCTTCATAATTTTGATTTTGATTTCTCGTATTTTGTTTTTGATTCGGTACTTCATTCGTCTTGGATGCCATATAAAGTCCGCCCAATGCGATAATCGGAATAGCGAATTCCATTATTATATACTTATCTAATATATGTTTTTATTTGGTTAACCAAACAAAAGGTTTCCTAAACATATTGTATATGGTGGTGAGTGACTTTACAAAAGCAGCGATAGCAACCATGGTTTTAGATATTGGTCTTTTTCATATAATTTGGACGACTCCGACGACAATGCATTGGTTTGACAGCATATTTGTCGGCGTGGTGTTTTGCAGTCACATTTTGTTTTATTTCGCCTTGTTTTTCAACGACGAGGATTTGATTCAATACCTGCACTATCTGATTTTCATGTCGTTGTCAGTTAGTATTTTCCTTGAAAATACGAAACTCTCTATAGTATGTCTAGGGTTATTGTTGACTATTCAAATACTATGGATTATAGAAAACCGATGTATACTAAACAAAAAAGAAACTGAATTTGGGTATAGCAAAGAATTAAGTCTAGCGGTTTTATTGTACACAGTGATCCTGTCTATAAAAATAGGGGGGCGCAGCCCCCTACGACCCTCTAAAAAATAAAGGAATACCTAAAAGATCATATCATATACCACATTTTTACAATTGAATTCCTTTAAAGCCCCTTAAATTTCTCTTATTTGGGGGGGGTCAAAGGGGGGCTACGCCCCCCTCTAAAATTAAAGGAATACCTAAAATCATTATATACCACATTTTACAATTGAAGCCCCTTAAATTCCTCTAAATTTGGGGGGTCAAAGGGGGGCGTAGCCCCCCTCCGTAACAGTCTCGTTTGAATATTTGTCATCATGGGAATTTCTAAATTTGACTGAGGATTCAACAAAGGGGTTTCCCATTTAGATTGTTCAAGGTCTCTATACATCCAAGCCGGATGAGTCGCTCTTGATTCTTCTACGTACGGTTCGGCGGTACCATAAAAACGCATAATAGATGAAGGAACTGCATGTAATTTGTGATTATTTTTTTGGATGTCGTCGCGAGTTAACGGCCGTGTCAATCCTTTTAGGTCACTTTCTAAATTGACGGTGTTGTTGTGTAAATTCGCGCCCCACATTTGTAATCTTTGGTTCGGATCCTCGTAAAACGGCATATCAATGCCGGGACCAGGACGATTCAATTGGTATCGTCCTTCAAATGTAGAAATGGCCAGTCTCTTCTCTATTCTTACAGGATCATCATGAAAACGCGTAAAAGACATGAATATACATTAATACCACGAAAAAAGAACATAAACATTTACCAATTACACAATTTAGAAGGCAATGCCTAAACTATGTCTCAACATGATCGTGAAAAATGAATCCAAAATTATAACAAGATTGTTAGAATCAGTCTCTCCCATCATAGATGCGTTTTGTATTTGTGACACTGGATCTACTGACGATACTGTAAACATTATAGAGTCTTTTTTCAAAACGAAAAACATCCCAGGTAAAGTCATAAAAGAACCATTTCAGAACTTCGAATACAATCGTTCTTTCGCACTAAAAGCGTGTGATGAATTTACTGACATAGATTACATCTTGTTAATGGACGCCGATATGATTTTATGGATGAACCAAAAAATATCTCCTGAAATTTTCAAGAAGTTATTAACAGGACATGAATGTTTTTTTATGTTTCAAGGGAGCGATTCTATGTACTACAAAAATACCCGTATAGTAAAAAATCGTTCAGGATTTTCGTATAAAGGGGTGACGCACGAATACGTGGAATTGCCACCAAACGCAAAACAAGGTGTCCTTGTGAAAGACCTGGTATTTATAAAAGATATCGGCGACGGCGGTTCAAAATCTGACAAGTTTGAACGCGATATGCGATTGTTGAAAGAAGGATTAAGAAAAGATCCGACGAATGAAAGATACATGTTCTATCTGGCGAATAGTATCAAAGATTTGGCAAGTACGCATACTTATCAAACAGATTCTATTTTGTCTCAATTACACCGGAACTGCCAAGAATTGGCGCAGTCATTTACATCTCAACCCGAGGTACTTAAACTAGCAAACGCTTTACAAGAAACCGCGAAAGAAGCGCAAGACGTCATGCGTAAGGGATATTTGAACGAAGCGATAGAATGGTATTTAAAAAGAATAAAAGCAGGAGGGTTTTGGGAAGAGGTATGGTACAGTCACTATAATATAGGTCACGCATACTTTCATTTAAAAGACAACGAAAAGGCATTGTACTATTTCTATAAAGCATACGTCTTGTTCCCTCAGCGTGTTGAGAATATTTACGAAATTGTAAAGTACTATAGAGAAAACGGACAGAACGAGTTAGCAGTCTACTACTATTCTCTCGGGAAGGAATCATTAAATAAGTATCAAAGCAGAGATTATTTATTTATACAAAGAGATGTTTATGACTATAAGTTGGATTATGAGATGAGTATTTTGGGCTATTACGTGAATCCGAAAAATTTAGACATGAGTAAACTTTCTATGGATATTCTCGGACAATATATTCATGTAGATGAAGGTATAGCTCGTAATATACTCGCGAACTACAAATTTTATAGTCAATCTATTCAAGATTTTGTTCAAACAAAGGAAGTTGACAACGATTGGGGGGATACCATGGCGAGTATTGGCAAGACTCAAAAATGTATATCTTCGGAATTCAACAGTAGCACACCTACTTTTTGTGGCTGTTCTGATCCCACGACATTTTATGGGCTAGTTCGTTATGTAGATTATAAAGTAAATGCAGTTGGTGGGTATGATCAACGCGAGAAGATTGAGACGATCAACGTGATGGCTTCCGTTAAAAAAACAGAGGACAAATGGGAGATAAAAACGGAAAAAATACTGAAATACGACAAGTCACATGATAATGTGTATGTAGGCATAGAAGACGTCCGCGTGTTTTACCACAAGCCGACCGACAAAATATATTATACAGGAAATCGCGGATTGGGCCACGGGAAAATGGTGATAGAACATGGCTGGATAAATCGGATAAGTTTTAAAACAGAAGACTCTCGGTTTCTCAAAATAGAAAAGCAGCAAGCGGTTGAGAAGAACTGGGTGATGTTTTCGTCTCCCGAAGATCCTATGTCAATATATATGGTCTATAACTGGTATCCAATGACAATCGGCAAAGTGAATGGAGAAATCTTAGATATAATAAAGCGAAACGACACGCCATATTTGTTTAAATATATTAGAGGATCGGCCAACGGAATCGTTGTGGATGACGAGATTTGGTTCTTGTGTCATGTCGTCTCATACGAAGAAAGAAGATACTATTATCATATCATCGTGATGTTAGATCAAAAAAGTCTTGAATATCGGCGACATTCAAAAATGTTTACGTTTGAGAAAGAGAAGGTAGAATACTGTTTAGGAATGGATATTGAAGGGGATAACGTTCGGTTTGGTATCAGCATTATGGATCGTCAGACAAAGTATATGTCCGCACCCAAGAAATGGTTTTGATTTTAAAATATTTCCATATCATATATAATATATATATATTATATGAAAACGAAACTTTGCGTTATATTTGACATAGATGAAACGTTGATTCATTTTATTAGTCCCGCAAATATAGATGTATGGAATAAAACGTCAGATGTTCATAAAAAGAGTATGAGTTACGTTGAAGATATCCGAAACGACAAACGTAAAATCATTATATTTAGGCCGTTTATCAAAGAGATATTCAAGTTTTTTATGGAAAACCGCAATAGCATATCTGTCGGGCTCTGGACGTATTCGGAAAGAGATTATGCTCGTGATATCGGAGATGCCATAAGCAAACGGTGTGGATTACCGGACGATTTCTTTTTGTTTAAATACGGAGTGGAAGATATGGGCGACGAGTCGTACCCGAAAGATCTTCGTACGGTGTATTCCAATTTCCCCGACTTCAATATATTCAATACGTTTTTAGTCGACGATGCTTATAAAAATCTCATTCATGATGTAAATAAACAAAACTGCATTCTCATCGCACCATACGCCCCGTATAGTCACGAGAAAGTAAGAGAACATGCTACTTCTGCAGACCATAAAAAATCAAAGAAAGACTCTGTTTTGAAAGATGTTATGAACATATGCAAGGTGGTGGTCCGCGACATAGAAGGGTGTGAGCCGGAAGATGTGAGTATAGGATTCAAGACAGAACATGTATTTGCGCCTCACCGAGTGAAACGAATGAAGCTGGATTCGTATATGAAAACATACCAACAAAAGAAAAATATGCCGATGATGAGTATTGGTACTGCTATAGAAAATGAAGTGTTCGGTTTACGGAAGGTTCAAAAAACGAGAACGAAAAAAGTACAAAAAAAAGTAAAATCTAAATCTAAATCTAAATCAAAATCATCCAAATCCACGTCATCATCGCTTATTGCAGATAAATTGTCAGATTTGAAGTTCTAATTGTTTTCCTTTGCAAATACCAAATGTTTTTCGGTGGAGATCTGTTATACCATATTGAAGAATAGCTTCCATATGTTGTTTTGTACCGTATCCCATGTGTTTATCCATTCCATACAATTCCGACAATTTCGGAAATTCAATGCACAGTTCTCGGATATAATCATCACGAGCGACCTTTGCCAAGATAGATGCGGCTGCGATGGACGCATATCTGTTGTCGCCGCCGGTAAATGTTTCATAAGAAATACATGTCTTTGCTTCGTTATGGTAATATGGCGGGAAATCGTTGCCGTCCACGCATAAGAAGAAGTTTTCCAAGTTCTCATTTTTCGGCAAACGATTGATACATTCGCGCGCACATTCGTGCATTCCTTTAATAACAGCTTCTCTTATATTGATTTCGTCTATTTCTTCAGCTTCTACAAACGCGATATGATAAACTAACGCGTTTTTGCGGATGTGCGCATATAGAGTTTGAAGTTTTTTCTTGGAGAGTTTCTTGCTATCGCGAATTTCGGTCGTATCCATATGTTTAGGTAAAACTACACCGGCAACATATAGACGTCCAAACAAAGGGCCTCTACCGGCTTCGTCGATTCCGATTTCATAAAGGTGTTCTTCTTCTTTGTAATATTTGGGCAACGGTTCACGTTTCTTCATTGTGCTTTTTGGATTTTATTCAATGATCAAAAAATCAATTTTTTATAATATATAATATACTATAGAATTTGTTATGGCATCCATAAACATTCGATTAAGTGCATTGACGCTATTTTTTATACTTTTAGGCGTGATTTTAATTGGGTTTCTGATTCACCATACGTGGGAATCGTTTACATCTATGGGAAAAGAAGGATTCGCCAGCGATTACACGAATACTACATTGAATTCAACCGAGTTGAATGGTAAATACTCAACGAACAATATGAAAACGGCAAAACTCACGGATGATTTGTTTTTTGATCCTGTAGAAAAAGTGCTCATTGATGTCACTGGATCCGTCTTGTATATGAAACGTAAAGATGGCAGCGATCTCTCCTATAATACAAACACAACGACGACGATCGTCAACGATTTGAGTGGAGGGTCGATACAGTTTATGGATTCAGGATTTGATATTGTTCCGGGACCTTGGAGTTCAAAAACGGTAGCTGACGCAAAGAACTATTTCAAAGACGTTTCCAATAATAAATACATCTTTATGGATATTACGGGGAGTACGACGTATAAAGACACCGACACATTGACTGCGTCCTCATTAGTCAGATTATATTATTCTAAGGCGACCATACCTCCCGTAGTAGCAATGAACATTACTAAATACCCGGACCTTAGTGGGAATGCTGATATTTCCCGTCGTTATAACCGAATATACGCTCCGAATGGTATGGAAGTTGCGAGTGCAGTCACGGGAGCAGATCCGAAGGTGTTTGGATGGTATACTCCAAATGGATTAGGAGTTGTCTCTATTCCGCTATATTCCGGTGGATTAAAAACAAACACAACGTTTATACATGTGATGGACATTGATAAAAATATCCATATAGCTGCATTTTATTTCCAAGGGAATACAGTAGAAGTATACAAGTTCTCTGATAAACCGATTGTGGGAACTGGAAAAAGTATACCGACTGATACAGGCCAAGGAAGTACCACAAGTACGGAATTGGTTTTTACAAAAGATATTTCCGGCATGACATTGCCTTTCCATAATACTGGCTCAGAAATATATGTGGACGCATACCATGACACTGCGAAAAGTTTAGTTTATATTGCATGTAGAGTGGGAAATGACATGCATCAATCGTTTATTAAAATAGGACCTGATAAAATCCCGGCGGTTGTGGCGTCGCAGACCGGATATGGAACTAGCTCTACGGCCAGTACAAGCAGTGGTACAGCAATAAGTAGTAGTACGGCAATAAGTAGTAGTGGAAGTACAAGTGGAGGCGACAGTGTAACGGAATTAACTAAGGCTTTGGATCTCGTACAGAGAATGCAGTTATTATTCGGATCGAAAGATAGTAATTATTTATTGAAAACCGAAGTAGTGCCACCGGTATGTCCTACATGTCCATCGTGTTCTTCTTCTGACGGAGTATGTTCAAACTGTGGTGGCAATGGAGGATGTGGAACAAAGAAATTTGCCGATGATTCCAAAACTGGCGTTACGAATATTATCCAAGATGGGGTTGGAGGTGTCGCGAATGTAGGAAGAGATGCGGTAAATGGTGTTACAAATATAGGCCGAGATGCTGTGGCGGGAACTGTAGAACTTGGAAAAGATGTAGCTTCAGGAGCAAGTAATTTCGTGAAAGATAGTGGAAGTGGCATTGGACAATTCGCAAAAGACTCGGCTTCTGGCGTGTTTAATGCGACCAAAGAAATTGGTTCTGGAGCATTTGGCGCTACAAAAGATATTGGATCAAGCGTGTATGGGGTGACGAAAGATGCGGTTGGAGGTACGATCGGGCTAGGTCGTGAAATAGTCGGTGGAGTCGGGGATTTCGTCGGAAGAGGCGGGGGAGGATATCAAAATTCATACGGAGGGCCACAGTACAATTACGGTGGAGGATTTAATCAAGGTGGAGGATTTAATCAAGGTGGAGGATTTAATCAAGGTGGGTATTTGTATCCACGGCAAGCGCAATCACTAGGGCACGATCCATACTCATACTATGGTTCGGTCCCGCCAAAACCGGGGAATCAAAACTACATACCACGAACTGCTGATTTCAGTTCATTCGGCAAATAATAGTCTGATGGATCGTTCAAATAAATATAAACAAATGGATATATCTATTAACAATGGCATTCGGAGAAATATTGGATACGATACTACAACGAGAGACGATTAAAAAAGACATTATTTCGTTTTTGGAAAACTTTGAAAATACGTGGAAACTTACCACTTCCAAAAAGGGCATTTATCTTTACGGTCAACCTGGTTCCGGCAAGACGTATTTTATCACGGAAATATTGAAAAAACTGAATTACGACATAATCGTCTATAATGCCGGTGACGTTCGTAATAAAGCCTTGTTTCAAACAATAGATTGTAATAATGTGTCAAATCGTAATGTATTGGATCTGATGAATCGTAAAATAAAGAAAATCGCCATACTGATGGATGAAATAGACGGCATGAATAACGGCGACAAAGGGGGGATTGATGCATTGATTAAACTTGTCCGCCAGAAGAAGACCAAAAAACAGAAAAACGAAAATACGACACTGAATCCGATTATATGTATTGGGAATCACGAAAGCGACAAAAAGATTCGCGAGCTGATGAAAGCGTGTCATGTATTTGAGTTAAAATCTCCAACGAACTCCCAGATATCCCAGTTGTTGACGAAAGAACTGCCGCCATATGAATCGTTTCCGCCTGACTTTAAAACGTCAATTCAACAGTACATCCAAGGGGATTTGCGGAAAGTCAATTTCTTGATGGAACTATGGCAGAAAAAGCCGGAGATGGTCACGCCTTATACATTGAAAAATATATTCCACGTGAAAATATCCAATGAAGATGCAAAACACGTGACGCTGAAGCTATTAAAGGACCCAATACCATTGTCAGATCACAATATATTCATGAACGAAACGGATCGGACAACAATATCGCTTATCTGGCACGAAAATATCGGGAATCAATTGTCTCAACAACCTATCGAAGAGGCCTTTCCGTTTTATTGCAAAATATTAGACAATATGTGCTTCGCTGATTATATCGGGCGAATCACGTTCCAAAGTCAGATTTGGCAATTCAATGAAATGACGAGTCTTATCAAAACGTTTTATAACAACAGATTGTATCACGATAAATTCAAACCAAAACCGATCGTATTGGAGAATATAGAATTCACAAAAGTCCTCACGAAATATTCAACCGAATATAACAATCAATTGTTTTTACAAAGTTTATGCAGTCGTATGACTATGGATAAAAAAGATGTGGTATGTTTTTTCCAAGAACTAAGATGTATGTACGGAGACCAGTTTTTCCTAAGTACTGAAAAGATGAATCTCCTAGATTTATACTTTCAAAAAGATGAGATGGATTCACTTGATATAAAACGAATATACCGGTTTTTAGATAAAAATGTGAAAAAGGAGGATGTCACCGAGATATACGAGAGCGACGAAGATTTACTTTAAATTTAAAGATCCAG
>Ga0209550_10004257_pt1 | contig 13559 bp, 16 predicted proteins | sample LauGreSuBDMM15SN_2_FD_187567 | JGI IMG/M metagenome (GOLD analysis project Ga0209550, IMG submission 187567) | Freshwater lake microbial communities from Lake Michigan, USA - Su13.BD.MM15.SN (SPAdes) (version 5) | ecosystem: Environmental > Aquatic > Freshwater > Lake | place: Lake Michigan... | reverse complement strand
GCGTAGCGCCCTACCGGAGTTGGAGAAAAGCACTCATTACTTTCCGATTCTTCTCCACATATTCCGTTTCTTGTCTTCTCGCTGCTTCCGCTTTTCGCATCATGATTTCGTTCCGAACCCGTTCTTGTTCCGAGAGAATACGGTCTCCTTCGACTTTATCGACTGGTCTCCATTGATTCTGATGTTGTCCTCTCTCGGTTTTATACGCATCCACCGAACTATATTTCGGTACATTATCTAAATCGGATTCACTCACCATAAAAACCGTTTGGTCTTTATGGACTTTTCGTAAATCTTCATATTTCAATTTACTAAAAGGATCGGTCGTAATATATTCGCCACGTTCTTCTTCCGTTTCGCCTAAATAATTCGTACCTTGTCCATTCGAAGAAAGAGGCATAACCCCGCGATAAACGGCTAAAGCCCGTTGTTTTTCTTGCGTTTTGATTCTCTCCATTTCGGTATTGATTTGCGCGGTGTTTTTCACAGAGGTTATATTAGCATATGCTGGATCGACCTCCTCCGATCGAAACCATTCATTTTTCTGGTGATCGACCCTTTCCGCCATGTTTTCATCAAACAAACGATTAAAGACGGATTGGAATTCTTTCGAAGAGAGAGAGGTATTACCAACAGAAGAAACAATGGAATCGAGAGGATGATATTGGATTTCGTCGTCTTTACAAGAAACAGTCGGTACTTTTTGTTCGGTTTTCGTCTGATTTTCATAGATTTCCACTAGACGTTCAAATGCTTTCTTGTAGAACCGGAAATAATCCGGATGTAATCGCGATTTATCCGGATGCGATTGAACCACTTTTTGTTTTGCGAGTTTCACATGTTCCATTCGGATTTCTCTCATCGTGGATGGGAGATCGAACAAGAGAAAAATATCTTCTTGCGAATATTCTTCAATAGTTAAAACATGATTCGAATTCGAAAACATGATATTTTATTCTTTTGTCTTGTGTTAAGTTAAAAGAATAAAATTTATTTCTGGTTTCTACGTACTTTCCGGGTTTTACGTTTCTTTTGTGTTTTTCTTTTTGTATTTTTTCTCTTGCCACCTCTTCTTCTACTAGGAGTGAATACGCGACGAATACTACGCGATAAAGTATTCATTAAACTACCCTCTTTTTTTAAAGAAGCACTCATACTTCCATGAGTTCCAATTGGATTCTTTTTTAAACGGTCTAGCATTCTCCCAACATTGTATGGGGTGGATCTGGATTTTGATCTTGAACTCATTTATCCAACAATATATACTAGAAAAATATATGAAAAATAGATGCTAAATCTCTCTACAACAAAATAAAATGTCATCGACACAAGAAAACGAAATCCGTTATGAAATACCGGATGGTCGTCTAGGATTTCAAACTCTCTTGCAAAACAATCACGGTGTAGTCATCATCAAATTAGGAGCAGAATGGTGTGGTCCGTGCAAGAAAATCGAACAGCCAGTTACCGAATGGATGAAACGAATGCCGAAGAAAACAATACAATGTATTATGTTGGATATCGACGAATCCTTCGAAATTTACGCCACTTTAAAACAGAAAAAAATGGTGAATGGTATTCCCGCGATTTTAGCGTATTATCGAGGAAATGTGTCGATTATTCCGGATGATATTGTCGTAGGTGCGGATTTGAACCAGGTCAAATTATTTTTCGATCGTTGTATTTCTAGAGTATTGGACGTATAATATCTTTCTTTTATTTACGTCGTTTGGATTTATTCTTATGTTTCGATTTCTTGCCACCAGTTGGTGGTGCTGGTATTGGTGGTCCTAGCTCTGAACCTTGGTCTAGTTCAGAAGGGGTATTCATAGAGGAAGAAGAAGAAGAGGAAGAGGAAGAGGAAGAGAAAGAGGCCGGTAATACATTAGGAGAATCATTATCCATTAGGGTAATGATTGCTAAAGTAACTGCAGTACAAATCAAGAAAAAATACATTAATATGCTCTGTCCCCATATTCCGTAATTACCTAATTGACCATAAGCAGGGGCATACGATGGTATAAGCCAATAACTCGTATTAAAATATTGTAAAAAACTCATCTTTCTTTTCCGAAAGAAAAAGGATAATTATAATTTAGGAAGAGAAAAGGATCTACCGATAACGTATATACATATACGTGTATTATTTGATGTCGATTCTTACAAAATATATAAACATACCCGTTTTTATTGTTAGTTTCGCGTTTGGTATTTTTGCAGTGTATGTGACATTACCAGACACTAAACGTATTCTAGTGTATCCGAGTCCCGATAATATCGGTTTAATTCAATACAAAGACAAATCCGATAATTGTTTCCGATTTCGAGAGACATCGGTCAATTGCCCGGCAAATACTAAAAAAACAACGGTTACTATTCCAGTACAACCTTAGACTTGATTTGACTTGACTAGACAATAAAATATTATACGTATAGTAAAATATACATATAATATAAGCCAAAAGGAAGAAAAGAAAAGAATCATGTTTCAATTCAATTTTAAACGTATGTTAAATACCGAATTAGGTCGTTTTTTTATTTCGGTGATGTTAGGAATCGGTTTAGCCACTTTATTTCGAAAAGCATGTACCGATAAATCGTGTATTACGTTTAATGGTCCAGTGATCGACGAAGTACATGGTAAAATCTATAAATTCGGAGAATTGTGTTATAAATACAAATTAATTCCGGATAAATGCGATGCGAAAAAGAAAACTGTGGAATTAAACGACGAAGAAGCGAGAGAATTGACGAAAGGATTGGTCATTGCGAATGAAGTGAAAGAAGATACCAAATGGGGGATATTCGGATTCTAAGGTTTTGGATACGATACGATACGATACGATATATTTTCTTGTTTCTTGCAAGAAAATATATTCATTGAATTGAATTGGAATTATCAGAGTTAGTTATAATTTCTTGTTCTTCTTTTTCTTCTGATTCTTCTTGTTCTCTTCGAATCCTATCTTTTTCTTTCTTTTTCAAATAAGCTTTTCGCGCATATTCCTTCTTTTTTTCTGGTGGGATTTTTTGAACATAATTCGTTTTCTCTTGATATTCTCTTACTTTTTGGATTTCTTCTTCGCGATGGGTTTCATAATATTCTCTTCGTTTTTCATTTCGTTTTTCTTTCTTTTTTTCGGCATTTTTTTTCAACTCTTCTATTTCTTTTTCTAGGATCGCATTTCTTTGTAAAAGTTCTTCAAGAGATATTTTTGCGTTTTTCTCCATTTCACTAGAATATTAATATTTATTATTTTTTATACTAACATCTCACTATTTTTATATATATTTAAGCATTACGTTTTGACTTTGGTGTCTTATTTTTCGGTTTTGACTTTGGATTCTCAGATAGAGAATATATGATTAGTGTGCGTTCTATCTCTATCCAATCGAATAAAATATATAATATATTTTCTTTTATTTTTAAACCACTAGAAAATGTCCAATAATGTCACTCGAATCTTGGATCTACCAGAAAATATTACTTTAGCAAATACACTTCCATCTGTAAGTGTAACCAAAAAAGACGGAACTATACAAAATACCATGTATCAAACGATCGACCCACATCCGAATCCATATGGACATCCTCCTCCCAGTGTTCCTTCTTACCCAACTCCTTCTTTCCAACAAGGTCCAGGTCCAGGACAAGGTCCGGGACAAGGACCTTCTATTCAACCGAATCAGACCCAATATTTGCCGCCAAGAGATATGCCAATGGATACCACACAATATACCAATGACGAACAAATCCAAGCGAATTACATTCCGCCAATCCCACAAGAAAAAGTAAATACCACGAACGAATTTATGCGTAAATATGAAGAAGAAAAATACAAAGAAATACAAACCCATCAAGAGAAAAAACACAAGAAATCGAAAAAGAAGGAAATCATCGAACAATCCCAAATTCCGATATTCGTAGCAGTATTGTTTTTCTTGTTTAATATGCCTCTCGTGAATTCCATGATTTTCAAACGCCTAGCTTTCTTGAATATATATGATTCGGATGGACATTTCAATACCTATGGACTTTTCTTGAAATCCGCTTCTTTTGGATTAATGTATTATGGTTTTTCTTTCATGATTGATTGGTTAGCCGAGATTTGATTTTAGGGTTGAGTCATTGTCATTATTTTGACCTTGCATTTACTATTGGTTTGTCTTTCTGGATTACACTCATTTTGTTAGTGGCGTCATCGATTGTTTTCTTCAGATTATCCGTTCTTATTTTAAGAATTTCATTTAATTTATCTGAAGATAATTTTTCCAAAATTAATTTGGCTTGTGCTGGTTTCATATTTGGTGGAATGTTAGGTACTATTTTTTGTAATTTTTTTCTATCGATGGATAACAGTTCCGTCAATAATTGTGGTGTTATGTTAGATAATAATGGGGGGGTTGTGGTAGTTCTTGCGGTAGTAACAGTAGTAGCAGAAGTAGTAGCAGAAGTAGTAGCAGAAGTAGTTGGTGCTGCAGTAGTAGTAGTTCTTGCGGTAGTAGCAGAAGTAGTTGGAGAGGCTGTAGTTCCTGCGGTAGCACTTGTAGTTGGTGCTGCAGTAGTAGTTCTTGCGGTAGTTGCAGTAGTAACATTTCTTGGAGCATTAGTTCTAGCGGCAACAGTTGGAGTAGTTCCTGCGGTAGCACTTGTAGTTGGAGCATCAGTTCTAGCTGCAGCAGTAGTAACATTTCTTGGAGCATTAGTTCTAGCGGCAACAGTTGGAGTAGTTCCTGCGGTAGCACTTGTTATTGGAGCATCAGTTCTAGCTGCAGTAGTAGCAACATTTCTTGGAGCATTAGTTCTAGCGGCAACAGTTGGAGTAGTTCCTGCGGTAGCACTTGTTATTGGAGCATCAGTAATGGTGCTAGCTGTACTTTTTTTATTTCTACCAGATTGAGCAAATTCGGCACCTTCTAAATAACGATTGGTTTTATAGCAATTTAAACACAAGGCTAATATAACTAGAATTGCAATTAAAATAATAATTAAATATTTATTTTTACTAATAATAGTTGGTACTTTCATAATAAATAATTTATATATTATATATTATAAATAAATTTGGTATAAGATGCAAGAAAAAAGGATACCCTTAAGGATATTCACTTTTTATTTTTTTTAAGGTTACAATTACAAGAAATATACAAACAAGAAATATACAAGAAATACACAAGAAATCTACACATTCGTTTCTCCTTCTTTTCGGAACATGACTTTTACTTTGGAATAATCGGAATAATGGATTTCTCGCATTTCGTCTCGGCATAATGGACAATGTACTTCTTGCAGTTTTGGCACGGCAGTAATGATAATTTTACCGACACAAGTATTACAGAATCCATGAGTGCAGCCCATTTTCAGAAAATGAGACTGGGTTTTCGTCTCTAGACAAACCGGACAATCATCTGTACCTTCTGTACCTTCATCATATACGATAATGTGTCTCTCTTCTTTCACGATTTTATAGTCGCGGAGATAGGCTACCGGATATGGTCCTTCTTTGACTAGTTGCAGTTTTATATATTTATTCTCTAAAAAGTTAATATGGAGAGAATCGTGTTGTCTAAGCGGAGCGACTGGAAGCGGAGCGACCGGAAGCGGAGCGACTGGAAGCGGAGCGTCAGCAAGCAGCATTAATAGCTCACGACGCAGATTTCTAACAACTGGTTCTTCGCGGCGGTAGAAACGAGGAGGGACTGCTTGTCCGGCTCTCATTACTCGATGTTGTGGTTGTGCCACAATAACAGGATCCAAGTAACCGGGCATATTTCGCACGCGGAAATCATATCCTAATTCGACGATTCCGGCGAAATGGCTGTGGATAATGAATTCCGGATTCGTCAATACCGAATGCGGTCTGCGTTCCCACTGTCCCCACAAGATAGGAAATTCCCGTTCTTCTATCGGTGAATCTACCAATCCTCGCGTCTCGATAATTTTGGAATAGATATCTCTCTGTTCCCACTCCGAGATACAATTTTTCAAATAGTTCTGGAATTCGACACCGTTCGCACCATTGGCCACATCCATTTGAATGATGCGGTAACCTTGATAGTAATGACGAGCAAGACGAACCGATTTGGTAACATATCCGAGATTGAGAGAACCGAAATGCTCGAAAATAATGGTGCGACTCTGCACATCCGAGATTCGACGAAGGAGGTTGGTACGGCGGCCTTCGGCTGCCATTTGGCCATGTTGTGGCTGTTGGCATTTCCAGACTAAGTACTGCATATCTCTGTTAGAGAGGTTGAGTACCCAGTTCTCGAAATGATAACCACCACGTAGATCATTATGCACTTGAGTTAAGGCAAGATGATATAACTCTTCAATATAGTTGTCCAAGGTAGGACAACGGTTAATATTGTGTCCTTCGACACGGCAATGACTGCATTTTCTGCGGTTTCCTTGCTGGTTTGGATTATTAATAATTGGTAAAGCTTGCATATTGTATTTTTGCTAAAGTAAAGTAAGTAAGTATAAAAGTTAAAGTTAAAGGTGATATTGTATTGTATTGTGTTGTGTTTTGTTAGAGAACGAGAGAAAATGATCAATTTTTTGGGCGCATACCTTTTCTTATACCGAAGGACACATGAATACCTATGGACTCTTCTTGAAATCCGCTACATTTGGAGGCATCTATTATGCATTTTCTCTCATGATCGATTGGTTGGCGGAGATTTAGATTTTTCTTGTTTTTACTAGAAAGTATTACGTTTCGTTCGATTTTTCTTTTTCTTATCTGCAGAATTCGTTCTTTCCGATGGAAGTAAAATAATCGGCGCTACTTTTTTAGGATTCCCAATAGGATAAATATATGGATTCTGAAAATGATCGATTTCAAGAGGTGCATTCAATGCATCGGAAATTATTCTCTTGGCTTCGGCTATCCTTCTAGGAGAAGCCGGTTCCACTTTGGGAAGATTTTCACAGGTTTTTTTCAATCCTTCACTAAAACGTTCTGCTGCCAGAATCCAATCCTCCATAGTAAATTCATACTTCATCTTAGGTAGGAAATCATCTCTTTTCTTATCTAAAATAATATACCGGTCCAAGTCATAAGAAGGTAAGGTGTTATTGTTCTCGATCACGTTCATTTTATTATGATGTGGTTTTACCTTTGATTGTTTTACCAAAATAGATTTATGTATGGTATTATGATAGGAACCTCCCAATATATATGGATCAAAAGGATAATGGATATTATTTTCAGACCAATCTTTCCATTTTTCGAGAGATCCTTCGAAAAAGGTTGAAAGAAAGAATGCCCTTTTTTGTTTTTTTATATTCTCTAAATCTTCATATATTTTTCGAAAATAGACATTTTTGTCTATATGTTGCATTGCTCGTAAAATAATTTCAAAAGATTCTGTATTTTGGTGATATATTACGGTATCATACTCACCTTTATTTTTATCGATGGCCATATCGTAAAAGGATTTTCCAAAATCAATCAACAGTACTTTTCCGATAGTATTGTCTGGAAAAGACGGATTTATCAATACATTTCCAAAATGAATATCTCCATGTACAATACCATAGGTATGATATAACCCATATAATTCATACATGGTTGTAAAAAGATAATTTTGAAAAATCATTAATTGATCTGGACCTTTATCGAAAACATGTGCCCATAGATCTGATAAAGTAATATATCCTTCCGCAAGTTCCATGAAAATAATGGAGAGAGGATGAAAACAAAATAATTCGTTTGTAATAGAATTATCTTTATTTGGATAAAGTGTCGGATTTCTCTCAATTAAATTCTCTATAACATAATTATAATATTTATCTTGTAGATTATTATCATGATATAAATCGTGTTGTACATAAAGAATCGCTGGACAAATTGGTTCGGCGACATTTTCATTATAACTTTTTTTAAAAATATCGTGTTGTATTTTGGCTTCTTTCATAATATTTTCAACAGTCATCGTTTCCATTGCTTTTATTCCTCCATTCTCTCGAAAATCGCGTATAAATTCAGGTTTGTTACTATGAATACATACTTTTAACAATATTCTTCTTATTGACTCTCGAAAGTGCCCGGATCGAACAGAAAAGAAAGGGCTTTCTTTATCGGGTCGTAGGGTCGCAACATAATTCACACAAGAAACACTTGTATCGGTTAGGATCTTGAAATCGGAATTCTGCAAGAAATAATCTAATACTTCTTGTTTTGGAACATCTTTCCATGTTTTTGTGAGAGAAATACCTCCTATTTTCTTTTTGGTTATTCGTTTTGACATTTTTCTTGTTGTATATATTATATCATTATTTTAATTTTATATATTTGATTTTAAATATATAAACCCCCTAAATATCTTTATCCTCTCGCTTTTCTTTCTCTTTTTCCTCCGTTTTTTCTTCGGCTTCTCTTTTTTTCCTCTCTTTTTCTTTTTTATTTAGATATGCAGTTCTGGCATATTCCTTTTTCTTTTCGACCGGAATATTTTTGTAATAATTTGTTTTTTCTTGATATTCTTTTACTTTTTGAATAAAATCTTCACGATGAGTTTGATAATAGTGTTTATTCTTGTTATTTGCTTTTTCTAATTGATCTTTCAATTCGGTATTTTGTTTTTCTAATTGTGCGATTCTGAGTAATGCTTCTTCTAGATTCATTATTCTCTTCTAATTAAATAAAAGTATTTATATTTTATATTTTTATTGCCGAAAACACAATAAAAATAAAAAAGGGAGAATGTAATAATAAAATAAATAAATTTTATTCTGGTGGAAATGGATGAAAACGTACCGACAAATCTAGAAGAAGCATTACTGCTTCTAAAGAAAAACAAGAGAAAAAACGTAGAACGAGAGATAAACGTAATACTTTCTAGTGGTATTCGATTCATGCAAGAAAAAAATATCCTTTTGGATATCTTTTTTTATTTTTTTAATTTACAACAAAACAAAACACTAATCTAAACATACATCGCTAACATACTATGGTTTAATGGTTCTTCGGTCTTGATCAAGATATCGACATGTTTCTTCTCGACGGTAAATGGAAAGACAACATCTCCCAAATGAATATCTTTTTCAAATACTTTACTATCTGGGCGCACTAGACGGAATAAATTCAATTTCGTATAAATGATTTCCAAACATCGTTTCAAATTACGAACACCTTGTTCTCCCTTACACAAATTCTGACTAGAAATAATATACTGCAACGTTTCATCTGGCAGGATAAGTTCGTCTTCGGCGAATCGGACTTGTTCGCGGATTTTCGGTAATAAATGTTTTCTTGCAATAATCATTTTCTCTTTCGCGTCATATCCTTTGGTATGAATACGATACATACGATCTTTCAAAATCGGATTGACTTTCGATTCGTCATTATAAGAAAAGATAAACAAACATTGACTTAGTCGGAAGGAGACTTCTGAGAAATATTTATCATGATATTCATCATTCTGAGTAATATCAGTCAAATGTACCAAGATATTGGTAATCTCTTCTCCACGAGGTGTATCGGAAATCTTATCCAATTCGTCGAAATAAATCACCGGATTCATACAACGACTATCCATCAATATTTGCAAGATTTTTCCCCAAGAACTACCCTCATATGTATAAGAATGGCCCTCTAGAAAACTACTATCTCCCGCACCCCCTAATGCGATGAACGCGAATTCGCGACCGAGAATCTTACTAATTCCGTCTTTGACAATCGTGGTCTTGCCGGTTCCAGGTGGTCCATGAATCGCGATCGAAGATCCGACCGCGCCGGGATTCACCATCCATTGACCGACCATTTGTAAAATCTGGAGTTTCGCATCATTGAGACCATAGGCACAATTATCTAGGGTGGTCTTCGCATTCTCCAAGAAATCATTACATTTGTCCATACCATCGGAAATAGTAATGGATAAACTCTTGTAAATACCGAAAGGAACCCGCATGAATCCATCGACCCAAGTTTTCAATTTGAAATACTCCGAATCTCCTGGTTCCATGGTTTTCAAGACTTTCAATTTCTGCAAGACAACGGCTTTGAATTTCGATGGAATATTGGATTCCAAAAGAGACAAACGATAAGGTTTATCGACATTCGTGAAAGTATTGATTTCTTGCAGATCTTGCATGATTTTCAATTGTTCTTTATGAGAACATTTCTTCTTGAAATACGTCAATTCACTATTGTTTTGTTTCTCTTCGTCTTCGCCATTCACCAATTTGAAATAGGCTTTGGTATTTTTATTACGAGTTCTCTTGATCAACTTGGCAATCGAATCGCGACAATCTTGGATCGCATTTCTCAGGATTTTGGATCCTGGTTTTCGTTCCAATTGTTCGGTCAATTCTTTTTTCAATTGAACCAATTCCGCGTATTTCTTATCAAACTGATCTTTTTCTGTCTTTTCTTTTTTTTCTGGTATCTTTTCTTCTTTTTTAGAGGATTTATGTTTTGTCTGATTCGTCGTCTGGTTGTTCTTATTCTTATGTTTTTTTTCTGACTTAGACCCATATGGGCTGTCTCTTCGGTTAGAAGCCGAGGTATCACTAGAAACAGATTCATTCACGACTGTGTCGGTAGAAGGTGGAATGGCGATGGGAATATACGATTCTTTCATGAATGTCTTTTCGTCATCACTATCGCAGGTTTCGTGTTTATCGTCTTGTCGTAATTGTTCATATTCTTCAAAGACATCGGCACCTGCTGCTCCTGCTCCACCTCCTAATCCTCCCATAGAGAAGATCAAACTGAGAGTTTTCGCCGCATTGTTTTTCTCGGTTTCTTCGTCCTCTTCTTCTTCTTCTAAGAAATCAGAAGAAGAATCTTCGGAACCAAGACTTTCTTCCTCTTCATCGTCCTCATCCTCTTCAGAGGATCGGTGTTTTTTATTCTTTTTATGTTTGTTTTTCTTATCGGTTTTTTGGGATTTTTCTATTTTTTTAGGTTTTTCTGTTTTTTTAGTATGTTTATCTTTGTCTTTGGACGATGCCTTACCTTTTGTATTTTTTTTATGTTTTTTAGGTTTTTCTTCCTCTTCATCTTCCTCTTCTTCCGAGTCTAGTTCTTTTTTATATTTATTTTTGACATATGTCGAAGGGAAAAGAGATACCAACGTTTTACGGAATTCTTTCTTGTCGAAATCATCTGCCGTACCTTCGGTATCTTCTTCTTCTTCATCATCTGAAGATTCCAATGTTTCATATTCAGAGGAATCCTCATCCTCTTCTTCTGAATCCTCTTCTTCATCTTCTTCGATCATAAAATCACCTCCATCATCACTAGAAGCATCCATTTTCAAGTTCTTCGACTTGTCTTCTTTTTTGGATTTGGATTTATCCGCATCCCTTCGATTAGACTTGTCATTATTCTTGGAATTTTTCTTGGAATTAGAGTTTTTGATATTGTGATTATTCGAAGACATTTTTGAGATATGGTGTAGTGTTACGTAAATAAAGTTAAAGTTAAGTTAAGTTAGTTATTTTCAACAGAAATGTTTATATACTTCTGGATCTTTGTAATGTTAAAACCATCAATTTTTTAGGTTTATGTTTTTTGAATTTTGAATTTTGAATTTTAAGGAATTTTAGGAACATTTTCTTAAAAAAACAAAAAAACAAAAAAACAAAAAAACAAAAAAATTGATGAAAAATCTCTCAAACCACAAGAAAATAAACATCGAATCTATCGACTAAAAAAAACCATGAATCTCTTTATTCTCTCGCTCATTCCAAAAGAAATCGCCGAATACATGATGGACAAACACGTCAGTAAAATCTTATTAGAAGCAGTTCAAATGTTGTGTTCTGCCAAACGAATCGTGGATCCGGAAGATCCCGTCAATGAATATTTATATAAACTCGCCCATAAAAACCATCCAGTTACCATTTGGTGCCGTGCATCGCAAGCCAATTTCATTTGGACCTTGGATTTAGTCGATGCTCTCCATGCCGAATGGAAATTTCGATATGGTCATCCTGAATCGAAAAACCATAAATCATTTCTGATTGCCCAAGTTCTAAGGAATCGTTTGCCAAAAGAAGATCTATTTGAAAAAACAGGTCTTACACCCTTCGCATTAGCTATGCCTGTGGAATACAAATGCGAAGATGCAGTGGTGTCTTATCGTAATTATTACATGTCGGAAGAGAAACGTAAAATCGCGTCTTGGAAAAAGAAACGCGCCAAACCAGAATGGTATGTTTAAACGAAGGATCAGTTGCTCGTTTTAGGTAAGTATTTTTTTCTTGCAAGAAACAGTCCAAAGAAAGGATGATAAAACCAGAAAAACATATAAATGTTTCTTCTTTTTTTCTTATAAAATGAACAGTGTAACCTTAGCAGAATATTATTTCAGGAATAAACATGAATTCATGCAAGAAAATGGTCATGAAAAACTATTAATCGGATTGAAAAAACATATGATGCCGATCGAATCCAATCTTCCTATTGTTGCGATAGATGTTGGTAGTTGTGTCGGAGATTATATTGTCCATTTACAAGAGATTTGCCCAGAATCGAATACTAGAATCTTATGTTTTGAACCGAATCCGGTGAATATTTTACAATTAGAACCCAAAATACAAAAAGAACAAGAAAAAAATAAAAATATCCAATTATTCAAACATTGTGTTTCTAATGAAAATACGACAGCTGGATTATATGATTGGATGTATTCTCGAGCAAATGTTTCTGGAAATGGTAATGCTGGATTAAGAAGTGGTGGTTTGAAAATCCGGGATGTAGAAGTAAAAACCCTTGATAATGTGTTATCTAGTGAATATGGAGAGGAAGATATTATTATTAAATTTATCAAGATTGACACCGAAGGAAATGATGGGAATGTATTGAAAGGGTTCGAGAGATTTTTATCGAAAACCAACTATATTATTTTTGAATGTAGTAATTGTCTGGATGATTTTAGAGGTCCCGGAATCGCGAATCCTATGAAAGATATCGTGGATTTTTTATCCAAACATGGATTTGATACTTATCGAATCGGAACGAAAAAACTATTCAAAGTAAATGATGATTATTGGCATCCAATTTACGAACATGTCAAATTTTGGTCGAATTGTTTCGCATTGAAAAAAGGGGATGCGTTCATACATAAATTGGTAGATGAACAATTCGATTATACTTTCTAGTTGTTTTGGTAGTGAAAGATAAACAAGAAAAAAGATAAAGATAATTCTTGAAAGAAAGAAACGAAAAAAACGAAATAAGGGTCGAAGATGAATACCCATAATTTGAAAATCATTTTTTTGGATACAAATAACAAAGTAGTAGAAGATGCTGTTTTCTTGCAAGAAATCCAAAACGTGTTACAACAAGAAAAAACACATATATTAGAATGGAATGGAAAACAACAACCATTTACGATTCGGTGGGATAAAAGGTCTCTCGATGAAATCGATAAACATTTCGTAGGAGAATTATTTGCACGTCCTGCATATCATCAAGATAGTATTATTATCGAACATACGGAAAAAACACTGGCTTCGATCCCTGCTCATCTACATGGATATGATATTCGTTTTTATATCTCTCGACTATTGGGAGATACGAGAATGTTGGATACATGTGCAG
>Ga0209550_10004256_pt1 | contig 13559 bp, 7 predicted proteins | sample LauGreSuBDMM15SN_2_FD_187567 | JGI IMG/M metagenome (GOLD analysis project Ga0209550, IMG submission 187567) | Freshwater lake microbial communities from Lake Michigan, USA - Su13.BD.MM15.SN (SPAdes) (version 5) | ecosystem: Environmental > Aquatic > Freshwater > Lake | place: Lake Michigan, USA... | reverse complement strand
GGGGGGGGGGGGGAAGATTGTGAAGGTGCTAAATGGAAAGCAGGGCTGTTGAGGAGCATGTTGACGCGATTCTGAAGCACACGTATACATGTAGTAGTAAGTAGATAAACATTTTTCGACAGCTCCGCCGGGGGTGGTCCGCTCGGCTCACGTCTACACGTCAGTCCTGCACATGCTGTCATCGACGATCGAGAGCGTCTACTACGAGCGTGCGCCGATCAAAAAACACGTGTGTTGCGTGTGTACTGTACATACGACACGTCGCCGCCGCGGCCCGCGCGCGACTCCGCCGGCGGCCGGCCCCGCGCCGCGGATTCCTTGTAACATTTCGTGAACACGCATGCACGCATCGGTGCCCACTGACATGAGCCACCCCATCAACCACATGCACTCTTCCTGTGAGTCCGCCGCCTCCTCGGACCTCGCGGCTCGCTCGCCTGCTCACAAAACAGACGCCGAGCGGCCGCTGCGACCAAAGCCGCCCGCGGCCATCGAGCTGGGCAAGTCCAAGGGTGCGTCTGGCAGCATACCTGCCACGTGAGGCGAGACTCCCGCTAACCCACCTGCCAGGGGGCCGCCAGCCACGTGGCCGCCTCCCATGTACGGCGAAGCGGGCGTGGGCGAGTGACCGGCGCTCATGCCGGCGCTCATGCCGGTGCCCGTCTGGCGCACGAAGGGGCGCGGCGCGGACGCGGGCGAGGGCATCGCGGGCGACGGGGAGACGTTTCGGAGCGCTTCGAGCAGCGAGATGACCTGCGAGGACGAGGAGGCGACGTACTGCGCATGGCTCGTAGGACGTGAGGTGCCCCCGACCGTCACAGTGAATAGCTTGCCCTGCAGCCTCTCGCGCAGCCCGGGCGAGCATGCGCGCGCCGTGGTGGCAGAGAGCATGTACTCGTCGTCGTCATCGTCGCCAATACAAAGCAAAAAGTCGACCGGCGCCTGCCGATCCGCTGCCATCAGAAGAACGTCGGCGGCGGCTCCCTTGTTCACGCCGCTCAGGCGCACCTCGACTAGTCCTTTGGCAGGGTGATGCGCGACACTCACCCCCGCGTCGGTGAGCCGTTGGCGCAGCTGTAGCGTGAGTGATCTCGCTTGGAGCTGGCCGAAATCGGGGTCTGCGTCGTGGTAGCACCATTGAACAGCTGAGAGCTGTGCACGCACGTACGAGCCGTTGGTGCGGGACGTGTACTCGCACATGAGCTGCTGCGCACGCTCGCGCCAGTCGGCGGCTGGCACGGGGAGAGAATGGAGCAGCGTCGTCCAGTCGGACGCTGCGTAACGACTTGGGCTCGGGTCGGAGCCCTCGAGCTCCGCGTCGACCGTTACGCCAGGGCCGTGGACGAGCGCAGCGATCGGCGCATAGTCGTCATGGGACGAGCGAGAGAGAGACGAAGCAGCCGAGCCTGTACGGGACGGGATCAGCCCCGAAAAGACGTTCTTGACGGAGGCGAGAGGCTCTTTGGAGACGAGCTGCACGTAGCCGAGTTCGGCCGCCAGCCCGAGCCGGGGCACCTGCCCGAGGATGGCCTGCATGTCGGCGGGCGTGCGGCCTGAGATCACGTACACGACGTTGGCCGGGTCGGCCGCTAGCTGCGCGAGGCACTGCAGCGCCGCCGCGGGCGGCTGTAGTGAATGGCCCTGGAAGTCGTGGAAGTTCTTGAGGTGCGTGATCACCTGCTCCTGCTGGATGAGTGTCCCGTCGAGGCCGAGGAAGATGACACGCCTCGTCGAGTTCCGGTACGCGCGCACCACGGCCGCATCCTGCAGCCGTGGCACCGGTGCACCCTTGCACGTGCCGCCCGGCCAGCCCGCGATCGCCGTCGTCGGCGGGCTCGCGGGTGTGGAGGAGAGCATCGCCGAGCGGACGCGGCGCATGTCTTGGACCGCGAGCTTGAGCCAAGTCGACGTCGAATGCGAGCGCACGAAGTCGTAATCCTTAGCGAGGCGCGCGGTGCGCTCCTCGGGTGACATAGCTAGCGCCAGGTCGAGCTGCTCGACGATGTGCTCCAGATTGAACGGGTTGATGCGCATGGCGCCGTTGAGCACCTGCGCGCAGCCCACGAACTCAGAGAGGACAACGAGCCCTTCAGCCACCGGCTGCTGCGACGACTTGCACAGCACGTACTCAAACGGGAGCAGGTTGAGGCCATCACGCATCGCGCAATTGAGGTACACGTCGCACACGCGGAAGAGCGCGAGGCGGTCGTTGACGGTCCATGAGGTGATCTCTGCCCCGACCTCAAAGTAGTAGAGCGTGCCCTCGCCGAATCGCGTGCGGATGCGCGTAGCCGCCTCGCGCATGGAGGCGGAGTACTTCCGCGACTGGTCCGGTCGCGCGGCGTCGGCAAAGCAGACCTGGACTAAGCAGACGCGCTCGCGCCACATTGGGTAGTTGCTCAGCAGCGCCTCGTACGCGTCAAGTTTGAGCGCGGCGCCCTGCAGCGGGTTGAGCATCTCGACGCCGCCGATGACCTTGCGCCCGGCGATGTTGCACCTCTCGCGGAGCCTCGCGACCGCCCCTGCGAGCTCTGGCTGCTGCAGCCGGTGAAGCATCACATCCCGGTCGATGCCCACGTGCGAGACACTGAGGGTTACCAGCCCGCCGCCCTTTTTGATCGAGAGTACGCCGCCAGCGGGACTCACGCCCACATTCGCGCCGAGGCCGAGGAGCCTCCGGCATGACGTCATGAAATGGCGAGCGTACTCGAAGAGGTGGAAGCCCACCACGTTGGCCGCGAGCATGCCTGGGAGTGGAGGGGAGTGTGTTGGGGGGGGGCACGAGGCGGGCGGGGGGTTGGAGGGTGGTGCTATGTGCGAGGCGTGGCTGTGGAACGAAGGGAAGCTGGAGACCTACGCGCTCTTGGCGCGGCGTTGTGGGCGCGGCGTTCTGGGCGCGGCGCGCTCTGGCTGCGTACCTTCGAGCAGGGCGATGCGGTAAGGGAGCACGCGCCAGATCTCTGGCGAGGGGAAGGGCGTGTGCAGGAAGAGCGAGATGATGCACGAGGGGGGCGGCTTAGGCGGCGGCGCGTCGGCCGAGCTCGGCTTGGGCACTTCCCGGAGCTTGCCCGGCAGCAGCAGCAGGTGATACGATTGGACCCAAACGAGGTCACCACATCGCCACGTGGCACGCACGGTGGCGGCGTACGCCTCATTCCCGTGCTCGTACGCCTTCCACATCGCCGGCACGACGCTACCGTCGCCGCCGCGCCCGCCTGCGTGCCGATCGGGTAGCTGGTTGTGCAGGATCGGCCATAGCACGTTAGAGGCGAAGTCGGACAAGTCGACCCCGCGGAGCCAGACAGGCTTACAGTTGAACCGCTCCAAGAATGTCGCGAGCTCGGCCTCCTCCTCGCGTGACACGTCGCACCTGGGCACCCCGATCCAGATCGTCTCGAGATTGAGCCCACCAAGCAGGTGGCGTCCGCCCTGCACCGACGTCGTGAGCACTGAGGATTCGTCCCATTCCACCTGCCAGCCGCCGGTGACGCCTCGCGAAATCTTCAGCGGCAGGTGCTGCGTCACGACGAGGAGTCGCTCGTTCAGGCTCGGGTCGACCTCGCCCTCTGAGCCGCTCGACAACGGCATCGGCGTCGGCGCGGGCGGCCGCACGCCAGTCGGGCTAGCGAGTACGTCATGATGAGTTCCGCCGCTGCCGCGCGGCGTCGCACTGCTCGAGCCCATGCTGTTGCTGCTGCTGCTGGGGGGCGGGCCCATGGACCACGTGGTCGCGACACCCCAATCCGCCACCAGGTTCAGGCTATCCACGTCCGTTGGCAGGATCAGCCTCCGGTTGGCGCCCAGTGGCTCCCAAGCATGCGAGCCATCGCCACGCACGATGACGAACTTGTACTCAATCTCCTCGTCGGCGTTGACGGCGCGGAGCAGCGGCTCGCAGCGCCAGATGGGGAAACTGTGCTCGTCCGTTGTCAATCGCAGCCCACGCTCGGGCCGCCAGCTTCCAAATTGCTCTGTGCTGCCGGCGATGACAACTGTGTCGCCGAAGAGCGTGTTCTCGCACCGGACCTCGAAGCTGCACCTCACGAAGAGGCGGCCGGTATAGTCCTCACTGCGGGCGAGATGTGCGAGTTGGTCGCCTAATGACGAGCGGCCCATGCCCATGCGCGCCATGATGTTGGCGAGCAATGAGAGACGACGGGAGCCTGCTGCGCGACGAGGGAGGCGCGGGTCCCGCAGACTCTCGTGCCCCTTTCGTCATCAATCGCCGGTCTCGTCAAACGGTGTTTACATTGAAGATGTACGCAGCCTTGTAGGATCATTCATGTGGGGGAATTCTTCACGGATTCTGCGCTGCGCGCGAAATCGCGAAATGCTTCCGAAGCGAGCGGACGTACGAGCATATGGTGCCGATGAAGCCGGTCGGACAGCTGCCAATGCCTGCACCCACTGAGATCAGCCGCGTGACAGCAGCAGTTGTGGCGGATCTCATTGCCAGCCAAGACGTGCAGTTTTGCACGCTACGCAGTGCGCTTGCAGAGGTTGAGCAGGATGTGCAGCAAGCGGCAGCAATGGCATGGTCGCGTGGGGCGGCCTTTCGAGAGCGCTTTGCACACGACGATGACGTGGGCCTGGGTATGCGAGAGCCGACGCCAGCAGCATCCGCATTCCACACTTCCGTACTGCAGCTCGGCCGCCGGCTCTTGGCCGCAGAACGCCGTGCTGCCGCAGTGACCATGCAGCGTGATGCATTGAAACATCAGCTGCTGCTGGCGCAGCGGCAGTGCAGCGATCTGCTTGCCGAGAATGCGCAAGTTCACGGTGTCAACGCATCGCTCAACGGCATGCTGCGCGTGCTTGACCCGATGCTCTCGGCAGGCGTTGGGACAGTAGATCACGTGGATGCAGAAGCGGACGGGCCTGCAGCAGTTGCAGAGATGAACCTCGAGAGCATCATGGCCGACGTGTATGGGCCGCAGTATGCGCACCTGAGGAATCTCGAAGGTGTGGCTACACTTGCCGGCGTAGACATCGATGAAAAGATTGTAGAACTGTTGTAGACCTGTGTCCAATGCCTGTGTGTCTCGTCTCTCGAGGAATTGTCCAGCGGGGCGGGCCGGCGATTTAAGCGCCCGGCCCACACAGTGGACTGTGTTGAAACACCATAGGGTAATTACCTGGACCAGTGAAACTCTCCCCCAAGGTCAAAATCTTGCGCCCCACTGTTTGAAACACCCATCGATCTCAGGGTGAACAGAGGGTAGCAGGGTACGACAAGTAACTAGAAACTGACCTGAGCAGTAGTGAAACCACCTCCCGCTCCCCCAAGGTCAAAATCCTGCGCCCGCGCGCCGCGGCCCAACGCACGGCATCCCCTTGACGGCATCGGGGCATGGCAGCGCATGGGAACAGCGCCGCGGGGTAAATTTGAAATAGCTTTTTTGATTTTGTGGGATGCCGAAGTTGTGCGCGTTGCATGGGGACGCGGGGACGCATCATCATTCATCAAAACGCTCAGGACGCGCGCCCACAGCGCACAGGGGCGCACAGCGGCTATGCGGCTTACAGCGGCACAACCGAGCAACAAATATGTCATTTACCTCGGGCTTGAGCTCACCTTCAGGGATTGAATATTTGTGTCCCGTGTTTTTCCAGGCTCCACCAAGTGTCAAGTCTTGACTTGACTTGACTTGACTTGTCTTGAGGAAAACTTGAAAACTTGGAACACGTGGCCGCGCAACGTTCTTTTGCTCGTTCTCGTCGGCCCGGCTCATCAGCACGTGCCATGAAGCTGCTGACGCACAACATGCTCATGTCGCCGGGCACCAAGAACGGGTACCCGCTTGCGATTGAGGTCGAGAAGATGGAGACCGTGGAGGCCGAGTTCAACGGAGAGTTCACCGCACGCATGGTGGAGAAGCTCGACTATGCGGCGCTACTTTCCACTCTAAGAAGCGTGAGCGACGCAGGGTTCTCCGCGCGCGAGCACGTGGCTGGTACTGCGGTTTGCTCATGCCTCTGACCCAACGGCTCGAATCTCGCCTCTACAGCTCTCTGTAGAGACTGGCTTGCCTGCTGCTGTGCCAGCAGAGTATGCTGGGGACGAGGTTTTTTTGAAAGCGCTACATCACGCGCTCATGGAGATTGAGATTCTCGAGGGATACCTCGTGTGCCCAGAGACGCAGAAAAAATTCCCCATTCGGGAAGGCATTCCATCCATGCTGTGAGCTGATGCTGAGACAGTCATGGCACGTGCACCGCATCGCAAGTTCCAACTGTACTTTCTATGCAGACAACCACACCATACGGGTGAGTTGCCAGATTCCCTATAACATGAAACAAGTACACTGTAGTGCTCCTGGACCCAGGAAAGGGTCACCCCGCACCTTTCTACCGCGTATAACGTCGTGCCGGACTACCGAACACGGGTCGGGAGGTGTGGCAGCTACGAGCTGGCACACTCCTGGTGTCACTTGGGGATGGCGTCACCTCTGTGACCGCTACGAACCGTTCTGGGAAGAGAGTCTACCAGTCGGCCAAGGACGGAGGATGACGACGCATTGCCGCCGCTGCTGCGTCGCCCGCGCGCCGCTTTTCAGAAGCGTCCAGTTTCTGCAGGAGCACCGTCTCTATTGGCGTGTCGGGCACGCCAATTCTGAGCCTGGTGAGAGACTCGGCGGCGCGTCCCTTGCTGGGCTGGTGCCACAACGCACTCACGTCGCAGACGGCGGCTCGAGCGTCGTCTCGCCCTCGGCTGAGCAAGCCTGATATGTCGCGACGCTTACTCTTCAGCACGTCGAGAAAGTCGCGCTGCTCCGGCGCGAGCCAGACCTGCGGTATGGTCGCACGTGTGCGGGAGGCCTCGACCGACGGCGCGGGCAGTTGCTGAAGCCGTCGCGCGGCCTGATAACCTCGCGAAGCTGCTGATGGCATCTGCCCACGCGCAGACGCAGGCAATGACGCTGGCGTGTCGCTGAGAGCTGCTGCGGCGCCCACGACGTGCTGGTGCGGCAGATTGAGCCGCCTCGCCGTGCTCAAGGCACGGCTGCTCGCGCCGTCAAAGTCGGGCGCTGGCATCGCCGTCTTCAGCGGCATGCGGCGCATCAGCCGTGGAATGTTGCCATTCCAGACCATCTCGAACCCGTCATCGACCGGAGCAGGCGCCCGCGATCCCGAAGACTGCAGGGGCGGCACTGCTGGGGCTGACGAGGATGCTCCTTGTGACATGTGCAGTTTTTTTGTCCCGTCACCGCAGGGGTCGAGCTAGTAGACCAACAACCAAACAGCCGCCAGGGGCACCGACAACCAAGTTTTGAGAAGGGCTGTTAACAAGTCTTCGGTCGCAACTTAATCTATGGCAGAGCACGTGGAAGGGACGAAAGGTGCTTATTCACAACGCGGCTCGACCCTGGCATGGGCGGAAAGTGCGGAAAGTCTTCACCGCCCCGACGCGGACGATCGCTCCTACCGCATCGTGGACCTGCCCAACGACCTGCGCGTGCTGCTCATCTCCGACCCGAGGATCAGCGCACCCAAGGAGCCGCCCGCGAGGACCGAGAGAGGTTTCTTTTCCTGCTGGTCTTCGCCCCAGCCAGTCACCATTGTCGAGCCGGTATTGGCCGGCGACAGCGACGATGACTCCACGAATCGCATGGCGGCGTGCGCGCTATGCGTGGGCGTCGGCTACCTTGCTGATCCGGCGCATCTCGGTGGCTGCGCTCATTATGTTGAGCACATGGCCTTCATGGGCACACGTGAGTATCCCGAGGAGAACGGCTGGAGCAAGTTCCTCTCGAGGCATGGCGGCGATAGTAACGCCGAGACGGACGCCGAGACGACCGTCTTCTACTTCGACGTCCATCCTGCGCACCTGCGGGCCTCGCTTCGGCGCTTCGGCTCCTTCTTCTCGTGCCCTCTATTCAAGTGGAGCGGCTCGCGGCGCGAGGTGCAAGCTATCCACCAAGAGTTTGAGCAGGCGGCCCAGAACGACGCCGTGCGCCAGTGGCAGATCTTGAGCTCGCTCGTGCAGTCCGAGCACCCGTACCACCGCTTTGGCTGGGGCAACAAGCGCTCGCTCGTCGATGAGCCCAAGAAGGCGGCGCTCGACGTGCGTGCAGAATTGCTTGCCTTCCACAGCCGCTACTACTCTGCGAACCTGATGACGGGCGTCATCATCGGGCGCGAACCGCTCGAGACACTGCAGGAGTGGGCACTCGATTCGTTTGGTCCGGTGGCCAACCGCGCCATCGAGCGGCCGCGCGTGCGCAGCGATCTGCCACCGATGGCTCCCGCGGCGCTGCCTCTGATCATACACGTGACGCCGCTGGAGCAGTCTCGCACGCTCACGCTCTACTGGTACCTGCCGGCGCAGGTGAGCGCGGCGCACCTCGAGTCGCGCCCGACGGACTTTGTGGGCCATCTGCTCGGGCACGAGGGGCGCGGCTCCGTGCTCATGGTCCTGAAGCGGAACGGCTGGGCCACTGAGCTCTACGCAGGGATCACGTCTGATGGAGACTCGACGGCGGCGGCGGCGCTCTTTGCAGTGGGAGTCGACCTCACGCTCGCGGGCGTAGAGCGCGTGGATGAGGTGGTCGCCGTGGTCTGCGGCTACCTCGGCCTCCTCGCCCGTGGCCCACCGCCCGAGAGCCTTTACCAGGAGCTCTGTGACGTTGCGGCCCTCAGCTTTCGATTCCTGGAGCGCGAGCCGGAGATCGACTATGCGCGTCGGCTGGCTCTCTCCATGCAAAAGCGCCTGCCGGCCACGCAGACCTTGAGCGCCGATGTACTGTACGGGGCGTATGTGCCCACGTTGGTCGCCGAGGTGATCGCGGCCATGACACCCGACCGAGTGCTCATCGCCCTCTCGATCAAGCAGGATGACCAAGCAGAGGGGACTTCACCGACGGCGCCGGGTGCGCAGGCAGCAGCAGCGGTGGCGGCGCCATCTGGCCCGGTCAGATCGACGACGGCCGACGGGCCGGGGCATGCGGTGGCAGCGGCCCCTCCGTCGCTGCAGCCCGGCGGCAGGCAGCCGCAGCGTATAGGCGGCCGGTGCGAGTGCAATCAAGGGGAGGACTGCGGCCGCTCGGAGCACCAGCAGCGAGGCGCGTGCTCCGACATGCTCACTGAGACCTGGTTTGGGTCGACCTTCCAAACGCAGCAGGTGACGCCCGCCCAGCGGGCCTTGTGGGGCCGTTCATTTGAGCTCGGCCGCCAGGGCAACGCCACCGCCGCCGCCGAGGCGCCAGCCAATCCAATGAGCACGTGCATTGACGAAACAGCCGTCGGGGCAGCGGTGGCGATGGGCGTGGCGATGGAGTGCGACGTTGAGCTGACCGTGGCAGGCGAGGACCTCTCGCCTGAGGCGCTCGTGGGAGCGCTCCACCTCCCACTCCCAAACAAGTTCATCCCCACGGACTTTTCACTGCGCCATCCAAAGAGGAAGGCAACGGCCACTCCCGCTCCACCTGCCGCTCCAAACGGGATGACCAACGCTGCGAGGACGCTGCCCGTGCTGCTGCACAACGCACCCGGCGCTGGCGCCGTGTTCTTCAAGGCCGACGATCGGTTCTTCTCCCCGAAAGCTGTGCTCTGGCTCTCGTTGGAGCGCCCGAGGCGCCGGTTGCCGACCCTCCGTGAGGCTCTCCTCGCATCGCTTGCGGTCGATATGACGCTCGACGCGCTACAAGAGGATTCCTATGCGGCCACCGTCGCTGGGCTCGACTATGAGCTCAGCGCGTCAGTGCACGGCTTCACTGTGAGCGCTGCGGGCTTCTCACATAAGCTCGCCTCGCTGGCACTGAGGGTGTGCGCCGCCCTGGCACACACCCTCAGCAGTGCGGCTTGCGACGCAGCCCTCTTCGAACGTGCCAAGCAACGTCTCGCCCTCACGCTCTCGAATGCGGGCCACATGGCCGCGGAGCGCGCGCGTGAGGCGAGGCTCGAGCTGATCGAGGAGCCTCACTTCACGCCCTCGGCGCAGCTCGAGGCGCTGTGCTTGCTTACACCGGCCGACTTGAATAGCTTCGTGTCCGCTGCAGGGCTCGGGCGTCGGGCGCCGACGCCGCCTTGCTTTGTGACCACCGTGCTGGCGTGCGGCAACCTGGCGGCCGAGGAGGCGCTTGACTTTTATCGCGAGGCGAGGGCCGCGCTCCACCTGCCGCTCGATACAGCGCTCCGCCTTCCGCTCGATACTGGCAGTGCAATGTCAAAGCCTCTGTCGCCCACCTCGCCCGCCACAATGTCCGCGGAGTCATCGCTCGCCTCCGCTCCCGCTCCCACCTCGGCGCCCGCCTCCATGCTTGCCTCCGCGCCCACCTCCGCGCCCGACTCCATTCTCGTCTCCGCGCCCGCTGCCGCCGCGGAGCTTGCCTTAGAGGGCTGCGTGGTGCTCCCGAAGGGCACGGCTCGCTGCTATCGCGTCGCCTCAACCAACGCTGCAGAAACGAGCCACGCGGTCGAACTGTACTGGCAGCTCGGGCCGCTCTCACACGGTCTCGCCGCGCGGCTCGAGCTGCTGGTGCATCTGATGGAAGAGCCCCTCTTCGATCAATTACGCACCAAGGAGCAGTTGGGCTACTCGGTCGCATGCGGCTCGCGACAGACGAGGGGGCTGCTTGGCTTTGCGATCACGCTCACGTCCGCGCATGCCTCGCCTTGCAAGCTCGAAGCACGCTCGCTGCGCTTCGTGGGCTCATTCGTACGCTCGCTCGCTCGGATGGCGCCCGCGGCCTTCCGAGCCAACGTCGAGGCGGCCGTGGCCAACAAGTTGCGTGACGACGTGAATCTCTCCGATGAGGCTCGACGGCTGGTGGGAGAGATCGCGTCGGAGCAGTTCATCTTCGACCGCGCCGAGCGCGAGGCGGCCGAGATGCGCAAGATCACGCATGCCGAGCTCGTCGCATGGGCTCGGCAGGTGCTCCTGCAAAAAGAGGCCCGCGGGTTGAGCGTGCATGCATACAAGGGCTGCCTCAAGGGCGCGGTCGCGGACGAGCCGCTGCCGCCGGGCGCGATCGAGGTCACATGTGCGAGCGAGTTCCGCGCACCGCTCGCGATGCATCATGAGAAGCGCCGGGCACTCCCAACTGCAACTCACCTCATGGAACATCGTGAAATGGACACAGCCTTCACTCCCGTTGTGCCCCCAGAACACTGAGTGTTGAAGGCCGTATCGTGTGGTGCCATGGGGCCGGGGGGCGGGTGTCGTTTCAGAGCTGACCTAGGTCGGGTTTGCATGGGTTTGTCGAAAAGGTCAGCGTGGGCGCTCACACACAATGCTGCTGCGCGCGCCTCTCCGCTCGACGAGGCTGTTGCACGCCCCGACGGTGCTGGCGTCACGGTTGGCGGCCGGCCGCATGACGCGCTTCACTGTCGCGCCGTCCGAGCTGCAACGCCGCGCGTATGGCAGCAAAGCGCCAATAGATGGCGACGCTGTGGCGGAAGGCGAGAGCAAGGCAGCGGCCGGCGAGGCGGCGGGCGTACCCCAAACAGAGAAGCGTGCGCCACCCACGGATGCCGAGCTGCGCGCGCGCGTGCTCGAGTCGGCGCTGCTTGAGGTCGCTACGCAGGGCTGGACCACCGGGGCGCTCGCCGCAGGTGCGGCAGCCTGTGGCCTGTCGCCAATGGCACACGGCCTCGTCCTACGCGGCCCGATTGAGCTCGTCGAGCACTTCCACATCAAGTGCGACAGCGAGGTGTCGGCCGAGTTGGCTGCACGCCGCGAGGAGCTCGCGGGTCTCGAGGTGCACAACCGGCTGCTCGTCGCCATGCAGGCGCGGCTGCTCAAGGTGGGCACGTACCGCTCCTCGTGGGCGCAGGCGCTCGCGCTGCGCGCGCTGCCTGCCAACCTGCCCAACACGCTGCGCGACGCGCATGCAACGGCCGTGCTGCTGCTCGATGCGTGCGGTGAGGATGCCAAGGTGCCCCTGCTGCCGGGTGCTGTCGACCCTTACGTGAAGCTGATGAGCATTGGCGCCATCTACGGCGCGGCGGAGCTCCATCTGCTGACTGACTCGTCGGCCGATTTGAGCGACACGTGGACCTTCCTCGAGCGCGAGGTGGAGGCGCTGCGCACGATGGCCAGGGGGACGACCTCGTTGCCGGACATTTCACCCTCGGGCCTGGTTCTGTCGCTGCTCATGCGGAGGTGAGGCGTGAAAAGCGGCACGGTCGCGCGCCACCTCGCACCTGTTGCGCTCACAGGTTCGAGAGATAGGCTAACATGCGATAGCGTGTGGCCGTCAAAGGACGCTACCGGATCGAGATCCGGGCGAAGATTCCGTGAATGGGCGTGATCGAGTGTGCCCCCATCCACGTGTGTGGGCGGCACGAGAGATCGGACAAAGTCTAGAGAATACGATACATTGGGTCGCGACTGTGGAGTAAGATAAGCAGATTTCTGTACTTTCACCCAATTGCTCGTATCCGGATACGTGGTAGGTGAGAATTATCCAGTTCGAGGTGTCGGGAGTGGGGGGGTCCGCCGTGTCACATCATGTTGCTGAACCCCGGGCCGTTTTACTTACTTGTGGGCCGGGGTGGCACGAGGGGGGTTGCAAGCGAACCGCCACCTGCCAAGGGGGAGTTCGCTAGCCGCCCGATGGTCGCCCGCCTCGTTAGGTATCCTACGGTCCGGTGTGGAGACAAACTTTTCTTGGGAGGAATTTTCCGAGTAGATTCCTGATCTACCAGACCGGAGATCCCCGGAACTCCGTCCGCCCTGGTCTCCCCCTGAAGCTGGCCATGCAGGCTACTCCGAGTTCGCGAAGCCCCCCATCGTGGAAGGAGCCCCCGTCTACGTCGCGTCGCGCTTCGTGCTTCTCTTTCGCGGGCGTCAAGCAACGCATGGTTGCGTCGGTCGTCGGTGGCTCAGCAGCGGACTCTGAGAGCTGGGCCATTGCGGACCTTCCGGACAACTTCTACGATTTTGAAGCAAAAACGGCCAAGGGCGAAAAGTATCCGTTCGGGGACTTGCGCAGTAAGGCTGTGCTTGTCGTAAATGTGGCCAGCGCATGAGGCAAGACCGCGAGGTGGTACTCCGAGCTGGCGCAGCTCAACAAGGAGTTCGGGCCTCGCGGGCTGCAGATCCTTGGCTTTCCCTGCAACCAGTTCTTGGGGCAGGATCCAGGAAATGCTGAGGAGCATGAAACTTGCGTTCGCACCAAGTTCATCTCGAATGCCGATGGGAGCCTCGCCATCCTCGAGAAGGTCGAGGTCAACGGCCCGGGCACGCATCCCGTTTGGCAATGGCTTCGGTTGGCCAGCAACGGTGGCGTGGCTCCAATTCCATGGAACTTCACCATGTTCCTAGTCGACCCTGACGGTAACGGCGCCAAGCGCTTTGAAGCCTCCAAACCGCCGTCTGCCATCCGCGACGATATCGAAGCCGCTCTCAAGGCGATCACCGCATCTTCGTAAGCGACTCGACGATCGATCAAAAAGAAAGCCGCTCAGCCTCGGCCGTTCTTGTGTTACATGAGACGCCACGCCGAAATCCCGCTCGCAAGGCGGCACGGCGTGGCGTGGAGAGACACGACACACAGCGGCGCGAAAGTGGAGACTGCGAGGTGCGAGCTGCGACCCCACACCGCCCACGGGAGTAT
>Ga0209550_10004255_pt1 | contig 13561 bp, 6 predicted proteins | sample LauGreSuBDMM15SN_2_FD_187567 | JGI IMG/M metagenome (GOLD analysis project Ga0209550, IMG submission 187567) | Freshwater lake microbial communities from Lake Michigan, USA - Su13.BD.MM15.SN (SPAdes) (version 5) | ecosystem: Environmental > Aquatic > Freshwater > Lake | place: Lake Michigan, USA... | reverse complement strand
GTGCAGAAGAGCCCCCGCGCCCACCGCTGTACGGCTGGCCCACCTCCTCGAATCTGCAAGCGGATAGAGCGCCGTGGCAAGCACCGCCAACCTCCTCGAATCTGCAAGCGGAGAGACGGTCGGCGGGACGGGCGGCGCTCGCGGTGCTTGCCACGGCGCTCGCGGCGGCGCTCGCGGTGCTTGCCGTGGGCGTCGGGCCACCGATGGGCCTGTGCCTCATCTCTCTTGGCACGCATGCTCCAAGTTCGCTTCGAGTAGCGATTCGAGTAGCACGTTCGGAGCTCGCTCCGTGCCCCAGGATGTCTGCCTCGCGTCCACCGAGGGTGGTGGCTTGCCGTGCCGCCAGTCGTTCCGCCAGGGAGGCCGCCGGGCCGGGATCGCGTGCGCTCAGGACCGAAGCGGCGTGCGTAGCACCGTACGGTCGTGAATGTGAATGTGAATGTGAATGGTCCGCGGCGGCTTTCCGTGCCGCGAGTCGCTCCGTCAGCGAGGCCGCCTCCGCCGCCGCTTCGCTCGCTTCTGCGCGCGCCGCGGCGAGCTCCCACCCATAATGGGCACGCGCCTCCGCGAGCGCCTCCTCCCTGGCCTCCTTCCGAGCCTCCTTTTTGGCCGCCTCGACCGCTGCGGCCGCCTGAGCGCTGAGATCGTTGCGAGTGCGAGCGCTCAACAGGAAGGAGGCGGGTGTGAAGGAGGCGGGTGTGAAGGAGGCGGGTGTGGCCGGCGTCGCCTCGGGCGTCGCAATCGTCACTCTGGCCATCGGGCGCGCCACCGAGCGTGCGGCCGTTGCGTGCATGCCTGCCGATCGGGGCGGGGCTCGGGCGGTGCTCAGTGCTGCGGTCTCCCGCGGTTGTGAACCGTCTGTGTGAATGGTCTCCCGCGGTTGTGCGGCGATGAGCGACGTGGCCACCACGCGGGTAGACTGCGGGGCGAGAGATGCGGGCGTCGTTCGTCCGCAACGGCCATGGGGCAGAGGCGTGGCACGCACGGGCAGCGGCGTGGCACGCACGTGCGCGACCGCGTGCGACTGCGCACGTTGTACCCTATTAGGATCGGGTGTGCTCTCGTCACACTGATTCCCATCGGCAGCGGAGAGGTCGCGGCGCACGTTGCGACCGCGTGCGACCGATTGGAGCTTCATGGCGGCCCACTGCTCCGTGGTGGCTAGCTGCCTCTCCTCCTCCGTCTCCTCCTCCGAGCCATACTGATCGTCGTACAGCACGTCTGCCTCGCCGTAGCCCTCACCATCCTCCTCGTCCGAGCCCTCGCCCTGATAGTCGCCCTCCAAGCTCGGGCTCGACGGAAGCTCTCTCCCTCCACCAGATCGCGATCTCACTCCGCCAGATCGCGAGCTCGGGCTCGACGGAAGCTCTCTCCGGGCCTGATGGCCACGAACGATCTTCTGAACGGTGGTGGCAGCAGCTTCGTCAGCGTCGTCGTCCATGGGCGCCGACGGGGCATCCGTCTTGAGGATGCTCCTTCTCCGCACGGCTTGTTGTGTTGGGTGGCGAAGCAGACGCTCGAGTGCAGCAGGCGTTGGTGGCGGGGCTGGCGGCACAGCCCATGGTGCATAGGTGCCCGTGACGGCGCGCTGTGCCGGTGGAGGCGCGTGCGCACTGGGAGCGGGCGCCGTGGTGGGCGCTCTCGGAATGGGTGGCGCATAGGTGGGCGGCCCATACGGGAAGGGCGCCGTGGTGGGCGCTCTCGGAATGCAGGGCGCCGTGGTGGGCGGACCATACGGGAAGGGCGCAGGCGCTACGAATGACGCCATCGGCATGGGCGGCATGGGCGGCACGGGCGGGGGCGGCATGGGCGGCATGGGCAGCGGTGGCGGTGCTGCAGCTTGGAGCCGCTGCATGTGCGTGAGCACCGCCTGTAGCGCGTGTGCGGTCGCCTGCGCACTCGCCTCCACCTGCGCCTGCACCTGCGCCTGTACCTGCGCTTGTACTTGCGCGAGCTGCGCCTGGGTCTGCTCACTGGCGGCTCCGACCGCCTTGGCGACCGCGCGTTCGATGGCCTTGGCCATCAGTTGCGCCTGCTGTTGCGCTTGCTGCTTCTGTTGCTTGGTCTGTAACTGCTGTTGCAGCCCCTCGAGCGCCTCGAGCTGCTGCTGGGATTGGGCCCGCTGCTGCGGCGAGCGAGCCCGCTGCGGCGGCGGCGGCGGCTGGGGCTGTGGATGTCGCTGCGGCGGCTGTCGCTGTCGCTGTCGCTGCGGCGACGGCGGCCGTGTGTCATCGCCGTCCAAGGGCGCCATCTCCTCGTCCCACTCCTCATCCAGCTCCTCATCCGACTGCTCATACTCGCTCGACGGCGAGCGTCGAGACGGCAGCAACGGCGAGAGCGAGCGCAGCGGCGAGTGTGGGCGCGACGGCAGCAACGGCGACGGCGACGGCGCACGGGACTGCGAGCGGGACGGCGCACGGGACTGCGAGCGCGACGGCTCACGGGACGGCGAGCGCGACGGCTCCCTGGAAGGCGAGCGCCGTCCCGAGCGGGTGCGGCCGCCGAGACCGGCCAGCGCCGTCCCGAGCGTCCCTGGGCGTGCGTCGTCCCGAGCGTCCAGCAAGAGCCGTCGGCCGCCGCCGTCGTCGCCTGAGTGCCCCGCAGGACCGCTGCTGTGGCCACCGCCGTCAGCTTCGGCGTGGCGTGCTCGCAGCTTCTCCGCGAGGCTCCCATGGCCAGGGGCCGCGCGGTGCGTCGAGGCCGTCCGCATTAATCCGATCCGCTTGCCAGGCGCCTCCGCTCGCTGCACGGGGCGTCTGGCACGGGGTTTCGTGCGGTGAGGCGATGAGCGACGCCCCGTCCGCGTCCCATACGCCGGTCCGGTCCCTTGAGGCAGGCTTGCCGCCTTCTGCCCGTAGTCGCCCAGAATCGCGGCCAATGCGCTGATCTCTTTTGGGGACGGGAGCAGGGCTTCCGGCCGTGCTGTCGTCAGACTTCCGAGCGCCCAGGCTCCGGGGCCACCGAAACCGGCACGCTGCTCCTCGAGGTGCTTGCGCGTTGCGGCCTCGTCCTTTGGCCAGTCTGTTTGCTTTTCTTTCATGTAGCGCAGGACGGTGCTCGTCACCGCACGTCGCCGCCTTGTGGCCTCCATCGCGTCGACTTCGAGTGTGGATAGAAGGCCGCGCACGTCAGCGACCCGCGCTGCAAGATGAGTTTTACTGCCACCGATTGCGGCCATGGCGTCGGCTGCGGCGACGGGTAGCGAGGGGCTTCCAGCGAGAAAGACGCTCGAAACAGCGCATTTTGACGAACCTTGAAAACTTCTTGACGAACCTTTAACTGTGCCGTTTTCCTTATACATGGAGTGGCAAGATAGTCCTGATCCTATTTTCATGTCGCTTCAATGAACTGTCACCTGGAGTTCACCAAAGTGTCATCGCAGCAGACTGCCGCGTGTGAGAGGACGGAGTCGCCCCCGCCCTTCTACACGGCTGGAACGTTTGCCGCAATGGCCACGTCCTCATCCTCGGGGCGCAGGGAGCAGCGTGGGCCGATGCAACGTGCGGCAGTGCTGGAGGACATCATAAGGACGGTGCCGCCGGAGGTCGCAGGTCAGGTCGAGACCATCTCCAAAGAGGAGGCGAAGCTCGTGTCCGGACCGCGGCCGGGGCTTCGTCGCTCGCAGACGAGCACAATTGACGTATGGGGGCATGCCGAGGATGGTGCGGCGGCCACAGGCGCGCCCTCAGACATCACGCTGCAACGGCGGTGTGCGCAGCTGGAGTCGCAGCTCGACAAGTGGGTTGGCATCGCACAGCTACTGGCGAGCGAGCTCGCCTATCGCGAGAAGCGGCTGTGGGAGTGGCAGATGGATCAGACCAACACCAAGGTCATCATGCAAAAGTTCAAGGATCGCCTCAAGAAGGGTAATCGCAGCGGCCGCGGCGAGCGCCCGGATGGTGGTGCAGGGGCCTCGGGGCCTTCGCCGCTTGCGCGGTCTGCGGCGGGCGCCGGGACGGGTGGAACCCTTGCGAAGCAGCCGGTGGCGCCGGGCACGCCGCGGACCATCCCGACCTCCGCGCACGGCATCTCGCTGCTCGTGGTCATGCCTCACGAGGCCGAGGCGCGCGCCCTCTCTCAGGCGTGCACTCAGATGGGCTATCGTGTCACTGTCGGCACCTCGGGAGAAGAGGCGCTCGACATTGTGACGCAGGCGCAGAAGAGGCCTCGGGGCTTCGCGGCACAAGGCGGCTCGGCGAGCTCGGCGCCCTTCGAGCTCGTGCTGTGCGACGTCGAGCTGCCGGGCATTCCGGGGGTGGAGGTGGGCCCTGATGGCCTCGCTGATTGCCCCGCTCATCAGTGGGCCCTGATGGCCTCGCTGATTGCCCCCCTCATCAGCCACCCCTGCGAGGGAACTGGGTCCGGCACTCTCGACATGTCCCCCCCCCCGTGCCTCTCTGACTCTGCGCCACCCTTCACATACCTCCTCCCCCCCCGGCGTGCTCTCTGACGCTGCGCGCTCACCTCCATCACAGGTGCTCAACCAGCTCAAGGAGATGCTCAAGAACGAGGTCTCGGTGATCATGCTCGCCACGGACCTCAACTCGGCCGCCGAAGCGGCTGCTGTCGAGCGCTGCATCGTCGAGGGTGCGGACTCCTATATTCTCAAGCCACCAGCTCCAAGGGAGTTAACGGCGCTGTGGGGTTTCGTTGCGCGCAAGCGGCAGCAGGCGTCGGAGACGGAAAAGCTACACGATCTCAATCAGGTGATCCGCTCAGTAGAAGATGAGATCGGCACGCAGCAGAAGCGCGCACGTTCTGTCGCTCAACTGAAGGCGCACAATGCCGAAAAGTCGGCTGCGACAGCTGACAACCCGGCGACGACGCCGAGCGCGATGCCGAACCTCATGTGGGCCCAAAGCAAAGCCGACCCCAAGCCTGAACAGTCGTTCAAGAAGTCGTCTCCGACCAAAAAGGTCGTCAAGTGGTCGATGCACGGACAGTTTGAGGAGGATCTCAAGGCCGACCTCGCGGACGCTCATAAACAGTGCGTGTGACTTCGCACAGCTGCGAGCTTGCCTGAGCCCTTCACAGCTACCGAGCTTGAATTGTCCCAGAGTGACTCTGCTCCTCCCCCCTCTTGCCCGCAGAGTGCTGCCCGAGTACGGCATCGGCGTCAACTCGGCGATCTTCAACCCGGCGCTCGAAGGCGCCGTCAACAACTGCGTCACCCAGCTCCTTGGCATCTTGCACCCAGGCGATACCCCCAAGGGGGACAAGAAGGGCGCCAAGGAGGACAAGAAGTGCGTCGAGTGCGCCCCGTCGAGTAGCGCGGGAGTACCGGTAGATCGGGCGGGGCGCCCGGGCGTCGACAGTGAGTCCGACGCGAGCTTCGGGCCTCGGGAGGGCAAAGACGGCAAGTTGGCGCAGCCAGAGAAGCGCAAGCTTCGCAAGGGCGACTCCGGCAACCTGCGCGCGATGCTCCTCGAGCGGCGACAGAGCTCGGTGGGGCGTTCGAGCAAGGAGCTGCTCACGATGCTCAGTATCCTCGATGGGAACGAGGAGGACGACGGGATGGAGGATGAGCTTGTGCTCTGCCGCATCTGCGAGCAGCAGGTGCTCCGATCCTCCCTCCCGTCTCTGGCACGCTTCCGATGGCATGCAAGTGCTCACCACGGCGCCCGCTCCTCTTCCCCACAGGTGCTCCGATCCTCCCTCCAGCTGCACACGGCGATCTGCAAGGCGACACACAAGGCGAAGAACGATGAGGAGAAGGCCACCAAGGAGGTGAAGGAGCTGCTCGGGCTGCTGCAGTCGACGCGCCGGCAGGCGCTGCTTTCGCTCATGTCGATCGCCGTGCAGCGCTTCAACCTGATGTGCGCGCCGCTCGACAAGCTGCAGGAGCTCGGGGGACAGCTCTTGCACAACGACGACACCAATCTCTCGCCTTTGCACCACCTTGGCCGGCTAACTGAGCTCGCTCGTGAGCTCGCGATGCTCAAGCGCGCGGGTGGCACCGAGATGGGTGGCTCCGTCTTCTATTCGTGCGCCTCGCAGCTCAAGGCCATCATCGCCGACAAGATCAGCAACGTGCAGGAGCTCATCGACCTCGACCCGCACGCTCTCGACTTTGGCGCGACGCGCCCGCTCAATCGCGGCATGGCCATCACGGGCAAGCTGGGCATCCGAGACTTTAAGCTGATCAGGATGCTCGCCACGGGCGGCTTCGCGCAGGTGTGGCTCGCCAAGAAGAAGTCGACGGGCGACGTGATGGCCATCAAGGCCATGCGCAAGGAGCACCTGCGCGACACTGACCAGGTCACCTCGATCAACGTCGAGCATGCCATCCTGGCCAAGCACGACTGCGAGTACCTCGTGCGCGCTTTCTATTCGTTCCGTTCGGCGCACCACATCTACTTTGCGCTCGAGTACATGCCCGGCGGCGACCTCTCCTCGATGCTCGCCGAGTGCGGCTGCATCGCGGAGCCCTCGGCGGCCTTTTACGTCGCAGAGACGCTGCTCGGAATGCACTACCTGCACACGAAGCACATTCTGCACCGCGACATCAAGCCATCGAATGTGCTCATCGCCGAGAGCGGCCACATCAAGCTCGCCGATTTTGGGCTCTCCACCTCGATGATGCAGCACAAGAAGTGCGGCACGCTGCCGTACGTGGCGCCCGAGGTGCTCCGGGACGGCTCAGCCTCAGAGGCGCTCGATTACTGGGCCGTTGGCGTCCTGTTATACGAGCTGACTGTGGGCGAGCCTCCATTTTCGGGCGAGACGCCCAAGCTGATGCTCAACGCGATCATGAACACGACGATCAACACGCAGCCGCTCTCGCCCGTGGCCTCGTCGCTCATTCGCAGCTTGCTCCAGGTGGACCCTGCGCTGCGCCTGGGAGCGTCGGGGATCGAAGAGATTCAGGCACACGCCTTCTTTGCCTTCACGCGCTGGGATAAGATGATGGAGGCGACGCCGCCGTTTGTGCCGCAGCTCGCCGGCGGCGACGACGATGCGTATTTCCCACAGGCCTTCAAGGCCGACCACGACATCGACATCGACTCGGACACGTCCGAGGAGGATCCGGATGACTGTGGCGAGTCCTTCAAGCAGATCCAGAGCGTCAACGTCGATCACCTCATCTCGCTCGCCAGGCGCCCCTCATCCAAATCCCTGAAAGCGGGGCAGTCTGTTCTGACGACGCCGACTGACTCGACACGCGACTCGACGCCCGTACCGTCGGTGCCTGCGACGCCGCCTCGCTCGCTCAAGTCGCCCAAGCCCAAGCCGCCCCCCTCCAAGCAGCCCCCCTCCAAGGGCGACCTGAGCAAGCTCTCCCTCTCGCAGCTCTCGCAGCAGCAGCAGCAGCTGGAGGAGCAGTTGAGCAAGCTCACCAAGGGCGACCTGGGTAAGGTTTCGCAGCAGCAGCAGCAGCAGCTTGAGCTGCACTTGGGCACGAAGCTCAAGGGCCCGGTGTCACGTCCCTTGTAATCTCTTTCACGGCGGAACTTTTTGCGTCGGCCGGACGTGTGTTTCTCTAGGCGTGGCGCCGTGCGGTTCCGTTCGGCTGCGTTCATGCGTGTTGCATTCCGACATGGACATCTTCATCCGACACTCGATTTTCTCGAGCTGCGGCGTAGCTACTGTGTATCTTTAGATTCAAACGAAACCATATGGTTGCGCACTCTATGGACTTAGTTCGGTTTGGCGTTTGGGCTTGCAAACTAGACGACTTAAAGATAAAGTTCGATAAACGGTAACAGCTAACACACACGCGTCAGATAGCCGAACGTCAAGTCGTCACTCCTCCTCCGCGGCTACGTGGTGCTCCGTCTTCTGCTTCTTCCACGCCTTCGCCATCTCGAGAATCTTGAGCGAGGGCGCCTTAGCCTCCTCCTCCGGAAAGATGTAGTCAAAGTACTCTTCCCAGCCTGCCGCCTCGCCGTCGGCGCCCTCAATCGGCCGCTTCTTCTTGATGCGCTTGGGCATGCGCGCCGCGACGGCCGCGAGGCGCTCGGCATCGCCCGTGCCCTCCTCCATCTCGCGCCACGCAGTGAGGATGAGCACCCTCTCGTCCTTCAGCTGCTGCTCCTTGAAGAGGGACTCGGCCTCGCCGAAGATCTCGGCCGCGGCCGGCGCGCCCGCCGCGTCGGCCTCGAAGCGCGCGAACGAGATCCATACCTTCGGATGCGAGGTGCAATCAGCATGCACTCAGAGGCCATCAGCATGCAATCAGAGGTGATGAGGGAGGCAATCAGCAAGCACTCACCTTCGGATGCGAGGTGCGATCGAGCAGTTGCCGGTAGAGGCTGCGCGCGCGCTCCAAGTCGCCTTGCTCAATCTCGAAGTCGATGTACGCCTTCCATAGCGTCTCGGGCATGTCGAGGGCGCTCTGCTGCACGGCGAGCCCGAAGATGGTACGCGCGCGCTCGAGCTCGCCCAGCGTGCTCTCGAGCTCCGCGAACGCGATCCAGGCGGCACAATTGTCGGGCGCCCACTGCAGATAGCGTTGGTATAGCTCCCGGCATCGACTCACCTCTCCGAGCTGGAGTTCGAGCTGGATGTACTCGCGGAAGAGCTTGGCCTTTGGGCAGCGCCCGATGGCCTGGCCGAGCAGCTTGCGCGCGGCAGGCAGCTGCAGCTGGCGCACCTCCAGGTGCGCCGCATGCATCCAGAGTTTGCCAAAGGTGAACTTTTCGTGCGGCACGACGCGCCGGCACTCGGCGAGCACGAGGCGCGCGCGCTGCACGTCCTTGGCCACGAGCTCCTCGAAGATCGCATAGCGCAGCCAGAGGTAGATGTACCGGCGCCAGAGGCGCTTCTCGGGCGCGGGCGGCACGAAGGCGATCGCGCGCTCGTACACGTCACGGCAGCGCGCGAGCTCTTCGAGCTCAGGTTCGTCAGAGAGCATCTCCTCCTCGAGCTTGACGTAGTCGAACCAGCTGTCGTACACGTACGGATCGGCCTTGACGGCCTCCTCGTACTGGAAGCGCTTCTTGGCGGCCACGACCTCCTCGATGCCCTTGCGCTCGCCGTGCTGCTTCTCGAATTGCACGTACTTTTTGTGCAGCTCGGCCACTTTGCTCTTCGGAAGCGCCTCGAGCGCGTACTGGTAGACGACGCGCGCGCGCTCGGCCTCCTTGCTGCGCTCCTCGAACTGGGCGAAGGCGACGAAGAATTCCTCGGTGTGGTCGCGCTCGTCGAGCTCCTGCATCGCGCGCTCGTACACGGCGCGCGCGAGCGCCGTCTGCGCCTGCTTCTCTTCGAACTTGGCCCACTTGATCCACGAGCGTGGCTGATTGTGGCACTGCACCCAGCGCTCAAAGACCCCGCGCGCGCGGTCGGGCTGGTTGGCGCGCAGCTCGAGGCGCACGTACGAGGACCACGCGTGGTCGTCGGGCTCCCACTCGATCCACCGGTCGAAGATCGACCGCGCGCCCGACACGTTGCCCAGCATCTCCTCCATGTAGATGAACTTGAACCAAAACTGGTCGACGCGCGGCATGAGCGTGACGGCGCGGTCCCACACGTTGCGCGCGGCGTTGATGTGCCGGTTGCGCATCTCCATCTCAGCATACTTGAGCCAGAGCGTCGTGTTGCGGTGGTCCACGCCGATGGCACGCTCATAGACTGAGCGAGCGCGGGGGAAGTCGCGCTGCTGCTCCTCAAAGGCGGCGTACTTGAGCCACGTGCCGATCGCGAACTTGCTCATGCGCAGCCGGTCCTCGAAATACTTGCGCTCCTTGAGGCGATAGACGGCGAGCTCCTCTGGATCCGTGATCTTCTGCGCGGGCGCCGTGTAATTGTCGTCCTCCTGCCGCTCACGCGCCTCGCGCAGGATCTGCTCGGCGGTGATCTGCATCGGCGCCGGCTGCTTGTTCTTGACGGATGTCTGGCCGCGATCGCCCATGGTGACGGCGGGACGAGTTCTCCTCTTGGTCTGTGTGCCGCGCAGCGACGCGCGCGGCGCTGGATGGACGCGAGAGAGAGGTGACGACGAGTGAATTCGTCGAGTCGAGTGTGAAGGGAAAATTTGAGATTGTGAGCCATAATATCATGTCGTCGTTGTAGCTGCTGCTTCTGCTCGTGAGCGGAGATGAGGGCGGCGCGCAACGCGTCTGGGGCCACTCGAGCCGGTACAGAAAGATCGAGTGGCCCTGTGCATCGACCACAGGAGCATCGTCGCCATGAGCACGACCAGCACAAGAACCACCGACATCGGACCCGTAGCCGGCCCAGAGGACAGTCGCAAGGATGAGAGCCGACCTTGGCGGGCAGCGTACTCCATGGCCGCTTCGTCAAAGAGAGCGGCAGTCTCACCGATGGCACCCATGAGAGCTGTACAGTCCGCGCTCGCGTTGGCGACGAGCGCCGCACAGGCCGCATGCAGATTGCCGACCCGTCCCAGATGCAAAGTGTCGCCCCTACCCGTCCAAGATGGCTGCGGCGTATGTGTGAACAGGTGCTGTGGGATCTCGGGCGCCTCTCCGCGCAAGTGGCGGCCCATTGCGTCACGCCACGCCCGAGTGGTCATGCGCCTCTCTGAAAGACGTTCGGCTGGCTCCATCAGCCGGCGGCGTCCGTGCGCTTCTTCGTGCTCTCGTGCCGCTCGCGACGGCGCTGGCGGCGGTGGCGGCATCGTTCGGTCCGCAGCGGCTCCGAAGAAGCTCGCCATTGGCACTGTGCCCACGTCGCCCTCCCAGCCCACCTGATGGCGCACCACCGTGGATCGCAGGCGCGAGAGCCGCAGGTGCGCCTCGAGCTCGCCAAGGGTGGCAGTGTGCGCCGCCTCCCGGAGGAAGCGATGCAGGTGGTAGGTGAAGCGGTCTGAGATGGCCACACCGAGACGCCGGTCGAGATCATGGGAGTACGACTTCTCGTGCGCATCCGACGAGGCGAGGGCGATCGTGCGCACGGAGAAGTTGTACGGGAGAGAGTCGACGTACTCGACGAGCCGCGCGCCCAGAGTGGCGGCCTGGCACGTGTCGACGAGGAGGAGGAGCTCAGCACAACCTCGGCGCGCAAACAGGAGCGTGATCGACTCGGCGAGCTCGTCGGCGGTGAGCTCGTATTGGTCGCCAAACTTGAGGAATCCGTCACCTCCGTGCCCGGTCAGGTAGATGAGCACGCGATCGCGCGGGCCACTTTGCAGACGCCGCAGCGCCGGCGTGCCCGCGGGCACCTGATCGGTCAGTACGCCGAGGAACGCCTCGACAGTCACCTCCGTACCACGATAGTCGACCCGGACGTCCGGTGGATACAGATTCTGTTCGCGTGCGAGGCTGTTGAACACGCGGCCGCGCGCCGCATTGCGCTCATCGCACGGGTTCCCCGCGAGCATGAGCACGATCTGGCTATCAGGCACGCCCCGCTGGCGCAGCGTCTCATACACCGAGAGCGCACTCGATGTATGACGATAATTGTGAAAGTAGCGAGAAGATGACACGACCACGGCCCACGGTGTCGGATTGATGTCGGCATCCATCAAGAATAGTTTTTGGTGCGGAATTTTAATCCGTTTCGACGAAATGCAAAATCGTTATGTGTGATGATAGTGAATGCCGTCTTGGGTGTGAATCACCGCCCACCCCGAAACTGCCCGCACACGCGCAGTGTCGTCCCCGGCAACAGGCCGGCGGCCGCAGGCGACGCGAGGAAGGCGACAGCGGCCGCCACATCCTCGGGTAGTCCCCCTTGTCCGAGGCTGTTGAGCTTCGCGCCGATCGTGCGCGTGAGCCACGGGATCTTCTGGGTCATCTCCGTGATGATGAAGCCGGGGGCGACGCACGCGAAGCGGTGCCGCTGCTCGTGTGCGAGACCCATGGCCCTCGCATAGCCCATGAGCCCCGACTTGGCCGCGGCGTAGTTGGACTGGCCGAGGTTGCCGTGGATGCCCGACGTGGAGCCGAAGCTGACGAACCCGGCACCGAGCGGCGCGAGCGCGCCAGGCGTCGTGAGCAGCGCCTCGTCGAGAGCGGCTACAGCTCGCAAGTTGACGTCAATGACGGGCTGCCACTGCTTCTTGAGATCCATCTTAGCGAGCGTCTTGTCGCGCGTGATGCCCGCCGCGTGGATCACGGCACCGAAGCCGCCAGCCGTGGCTCCTGCGGCCGCGAGCGTGGCGCCCGCTGCCGTGTCGGTCACGTCCACGGGCAGGGCCGTGCCGCCCAGCTCCGCCGCGATCGCCGCGAGTGGCCCCGCCGCCGAGGGATGGTCGACGAGCACGAGCGCTCGCGTCGGCTGCAGCTTGCGCAGGTGCATCGCCGTCGCTCGCCCGATGCCGCGTGCGGCACCTGTGACGAGCGCGGCAGTCGAAGCGGCCGCCTCCGTGTCTGCCGGCGCAGGGCGCACTACGACCAGCTCTTGGCCCGTCACGTAGCAGCTCTTGTGCGAGAGGAGCCAGTCGAGCGGGGCCTCACACACTTCGCTCCGTGAATCCGCCGCCGCCGACGCGTCGCAGAGCACGTTCACCGTGGCGCCTCGTCCGCCAACCTCTTGTGCAATCGACTTGCCAAAGCCGATGAGCGCTTCGCTGCACGCGGCCGCGGTCGGATCGAGCGAGGCGTGAGCACGGCGCAATATGACTATGCGGCCGCCCGCCTCCTTAAAGGCGGCGCACTCGGAGTGCTTTGTTGCCACCTCGTGCACCCACGAGAGGTCGGTGAAGGTCGCGAGCGCGCGCGCGTCGATGACGAGGGCGTTGGCCGACACGTTGGGAGCAGCAGCAATAGAGGCGCGTCCAAACGTCTCGGTGAGGCGCACGAGCGGCCGGGCCTCGCGCACGAGCTTCGAAGGGGCTTTGAAGAAGTTCATCGATGTCGAATCCTCACTTCCCGTTCGTTTTTTCCAAGAAACAACCAGAACTGGCACCTTCAAGTTCAAGTTCAACTAGCTTGCTGCTTCAAGTTTCAAGAACTTCTTTCTTAGCCGCGTAAAAAGCGAACTCTCGAAGCGGCCTCTCCATCATGGAGAACATCGAGGATGAGCTCCACGACATCCCCGGCACGGAAGACATCGAGGATGAGCTCCCCGATCCATCGGAAGACATGGATGCCTCTGGGCCGATCGGCGACGAGGAGGCCGAGGGCGACCTCGGTTCGGGAATGAGACTCGAGACACTCTCAGACCCGGGGATGGGGCAGCCGACACAACCCCAGTGGCAGCATCCGTATGGGCAGCAGCCCTATGGCGCGCCGCCACCCGCCCCTATCGTGGTCAATCAGCAACCGAGGTTGTTCGCTGTGGAGCCGCCCCCAGGCGCACCGTCGAGCAGTATGGTCGCCATGGACGGGCCGAGCAATGTGGATCTCGGCTCAAGCGCCATCGCCGCCGCTGATGGCTGTGGGGATGCCGAGGGCGGTGCGAACCCGGCGCGGCCAGACTCGATGGCTCGTCCATGGCGACCATACTGCGAACCCGGCGTGGACGAGCCGAGCGCGCCTGAGGAAGAAAGGCTCAAAGAGCTCGACGACTTAATAGCCAAACGAACCAGATGGACACCGCAGGAGCAGGAGCACGGCATTGCCCTGCTGCTCATGTACAAGGACTATCCCCAGCTCGCCCGCGTGCCTCGGCGGCCAGAGGCTGATAAGTACTTGGCGAGCGGCCCGTGCGTCTT
>Ga0209550_10004254_pt1 | contig 13564 bp, 11 predicted proteins | sample LauGreSuBDMM15SN_2_FD_187567 | JGI IMG/M metagenome (GOLD analysis project Ga0209550, IMG submission 187567) | Freshwater lake microbial communities from Lake Michigan, USA - Su13.BD.MM15.SN (SPAdes) (version 5) | ecosystem: Environmental > Aquatic > Freshwater > Lake | place: Lake Michigan... | reverse complement strand
ATTAAAAACAGTACGTGTTTTTCTTATCTATTATCTTTTTTTGGATGTAAAAAATAATATAAAAAAAATTAAAAATTAATAATAAAAAATTAATAATAACATAATTATATTTATATTATTATTTCGATATACTAATTCAATGGTCTTTACTCTTACTCTTTATAATTCATTTCTTTTAATTTTGTCACGTATTAACATTAATTCATCCATTACTTCTGGAGGCGAACCTTTTACGTGATGCGATAATTTTGCTTCATTTGTGGATAACAATAGTTTTTTAAGGTCTTCTATTTGTGTAAATTTGGAATATTGGGCGACATACATCTCTTGTTTGTGTCTTTTACCATAAAAATCCGGATCGATGGATACTTCTATTGGTCTTAGTAATTCACCCTTATATTTACCACTTTTACTACCGGCTGCTTTTGCCATCAATGGATCTTTGGATAAATCTGTCCCAGAGTCAAGAGAGAAGCTTAAATAAAATTCTGGATTCGTTTTTTTAAACTTGGATGCTTGGTAATAATGCTCGACAGAAGCCCATTTATGATTATCTAATGTAAATGGAACTATTTCACCCTTTTCATTTTTTTGTACCCAAAAATTGGACAGTTTTTTACGCCATTCCGGAATAATAGCTAATTCTGAAAATTCTTTTAGTCGATCATTTGGTATTTTTTCTCCAGAACCTCTACCTGGTAAGGGTTTATCACTAGATTTTGAATAAAACAATAACACTACATTATCATCATATAACCCGCGTAATTTACTTTCACTTAAATCTTCATATTGGGCTTCCTTTATAATGGTTTTTTTGTGACTAGCTTTAAACTTTTGAAAATCAGGAATAATTGCAAATGGTCCCGCATTTTTTTCCAAACATTTTTCACAAATCATTTTTTTGATATCATACGGTATTTCACCAAATTTAAATATTAGTTTTTTTTTATAACCAATTAATTTATAATGACTTCCAGTATGATCAACCATAATATAAAATTCCGGATTAAAGATGCCTTTATTTTCTAAAATAGAATCATTCAATTGACCACATTGGATAACATTTTTTAAATCACCGTTTTTATAATTATCACTTGATAATACTATTAACTTAATATTAAGTATTCTTTCCAATGTCGAAATAGCCCACGTATCTGCCCAAAATTCACATTTCTTAATTTTACTTTTGAATTTATCCAAGGTATCTACACCTTTCATAAATTTATATTCTTGTAAAATTTGTAAAGTGATTTTTTTTTCTTCAATCAATGTATCGTGTTCTTTTTTCACTTTTTTTGCTTCTTCTGCTATAATTTTTTGTTCATTACGATCAATGGTATTTGCAAACCTTTGTTTTAACATTAAATAATCACCTTCTAATTGTTTATTTTTATTTGTGTCTGTAATGAGGGTCGCATTATACATATCATATTGTTCCTTATAACCTTCAAAAATCTTGTCTGTCGCTTCTTCTGCTAATTTTTTCCGAAGTTTATGTACAGAAGTTTGTTGTGCAATACTAGAAAAAGCATCTCGAATAGTGGCAAATAAACAATCACCACCTCCTTCGTTATCAACTATATTATAATTTTTATTCATCATAAATTTCTCAATCCACGTATCTGATGGACTTTCGTGATACTTCTCTCTGTTGTCTTTGGATTGTTTTTGTGTTTCCTCTCTTAATAAAGGTGGTATTGGTACTCCTTTTGTTAAAATAAATATATCCTTACGTTCCTCAGGTATTTCATAATATTCATTATATTCACTTTCTGGTTCCTCATCTTCAGACTCTGTTAATTCACCTTCTTCTTTATGAATACCTTCTATTCTTTTGAGTGGTACATCAGGTTCTAATCTTAGTTTATTTAATAGTTCTTCTGTACAAAATGCATACGTTAATGGTTCTGTTAATTTTTCCACATCCAAATTATTATAATCGTCCAGATATATTAAATAATCGGTTGCTTTAATTTCATAGACACCTATTTGGATTACTTTATTATTATATTTAACTAAATATATCGGAAAATATAGTATGTTTTTATCTTCAAATGTATTTTTAGCATTTCCTACAGCAATAATAACATCTGTATTTTTAATTTCTAATTGATATAAATTTGCTTCCATTTTAAGATCACCTTGGTCGACACTTTTCATCTCTGGATAACTTACATCACTATCTAATTTTGATAATACCATATTTATATGTTAATATAATATTTTATATTTACATCTTTTACAAAAAAATATATAAAATATTATTACCATATTACATATTTCTTCATAAATTTATCATTTTTTAGTTCATTTGCATAAAACCACATATTTTTTCTTTTAGAAACAATATCCGAATATTCAGGATTTATTTCGAATTGAATTAATATATCCATTATTTGTTCTTTATTACACTTGTTTAATTTATACTCTTTTACAATTCCATAATATTCACAAATTAATAATAATTCTTTAACTGTATAATTTTCATTATAGTTAATAAAATAAGGTACCATCAAATCCTGATTATTCGTAAATTCTTTTTCCAAACTATCCAAACTATCCATTAAATCTATTAAATTATTATTGTTATTAAATGTTGTGTCTTCAACTATGGAAAATGAAATATTATCATTACTATCTGTCATTATTAAATATTAAATAAAATTAATTTTTAATATTATTTCAAAATAATATTAAATAAAAAAATAAAATAAATTATAAACAAAAACAAATAAATTATAAACAAAATAATTTTTTCTTCTTTTACATATCAATCATATCCATAAACTTGAATAAAGATTTATTGGTTAAACTTTTAAAATCTTTTACCTTACTATTTGCAATTTTTTCAATAACTTGATTTATATTTAATTTGTTAATTAAATAATCTTGCAATTCCAATCCATTTTCATATATATCTTTTTTGTATAAAATTGCAATATTTTCCGTTATTTCATCTACTTCATTTTTTTTATCTTCTTCCATTACAAATACATATAACTGACTTAATAATTTGTGAGTTATCATCATTATTTTTTCCTTTGGAATTATTCCATTATACATCAAATTTAAATAAAAGCTAGCCAATGCTTTTCGTTTTTCATTTATTTTATTTATTTCACAAAATTTATCATAATTTACCTTTGGATCAATGTATTCAATCGTATTAAATAAATCCATAAAATTATTTAGATTCGTTTCAAATATTGACTTCATCATATCGTATTTTATAGATAAATTTGTATATATATCTGCATATATTTTTGAGTAAAATCTATTAGTGGAGGCTATATCAAAAATAATCGAACTAATTTTAAACATATCCTCGTCTGTAATGGTTAATGTTATTACTTTATCTAACACATCCGTAATTTTAGTATAAATATCAATATAATTTTTATCTGTTAATTTGTTCAAATGTGTACGAATAATATCAATTTGAGCATCAATACCTACTTTTTCTTCGATTTTAGTAGTTTGAAAGGTTCGAATCACATCCCAATCATTATCATTTAATACCTCCATTGTTTTATTACCTTTTTTCCTCTTATAAGACGTATTATCCATCGAAGCGACATCTGCTTTCAAAGGATTCGGTCGTTTTTGAAAAATAGGGGTTTTCACATAATCAGGTGAACCTACTTGCAATGCAATCTCAGATATTATTTTTAATGTTTTTTCTGGTAATATATAATCAAACCCCTGAAAAATAATATCATTTACAGTTTCGAGAGTATATCTTAATGTTTTAGTAGTCATTTTGAAGATATTATTTATATCTATTTTTGCATTTATATCAATTTTTTTAAAAATATAATAATAAATTAAAAGCCACTTAAATACATTTAATAATATTATATTAAATGCCTACCAGTGACAGTAACGTAAACGAAGATATGAATGAAGAATATGATTCTTCATATGAAATACAATCTTGGGATGAATTAGAGATAGATCCTAAAATTTTAAGAGGAATTTTTGCATATGGTTTTGAAAAACCAAGTCCTATTCAACAAAAAGCAATTAAACCACTCATTATGGGTAAAGATATTATTGCACAAGCACAATCTGGAACTGGAAAAACAGCAACATTTACTATTGGTGCATTAGCTAATGTCAACACATCTTTTAACTATACACAAGTTCTCGTTTTATCACCAACTCGTGAATTAACAACTCAAACAGCAAAAGTATTTACCAGTATTGGCGATATGATGGATGGTTTGCGAGTTCAAATATTATTTGGCGGTTCTGCTATTGAAGAATCTAGTAGTTTTTCTAGCAAAAATGTTCCACACGTTATTTGTGGTTGTACTGGACGTGTATATGATATGATAAGACGAGATAAATTATCACTTAAAAATCTTAAATTGGTAATACTGGATGAGGCAGATGAAATGTTGTCATCTGGATTTAAAGAACAAGTGTATAATATTTTTCAATATTTTAATAACAATATTCAAGTTGCATTATTTAGTGCAACATTACCACCTGCTGTTTTTCCTATTATTAATAAAATTATGCGTAACCCTATTAGAATTAGTGTTAAACGAGAGATGTTGACATTGGAAGGTATTAAACAATTTTATATTGCGGTAGAAGATGATCGACAAAAATATGCTACATTAAAAAATCTATTTTCATTTTTATCCGTTTCACAGTGTATTATTTATTGTAATAGTGTCAAACGTGTAGCCGATTTAGCGGAAGCTATGGCAGAAGATGATTTTCCGGTGTGTTGTATTCATAGTAATATGGATAAAAGTGCAAGAGATGTAGCATTCAATGATTTCAGAAATGGAAAATCACGTGTTTTAATTTCCTCTAATGTAACTGCACGTGGGATTGATATACAACAAGTAAGTGTAGTAATTAATTTTGATCTTCCAAAATGTGTCCATACCTATCTTCATAGAATTGGTAGAAGTGGGCGCTGGGGAAGAAAAGGGGTTGGAATAAATTTTATTACTCGTCGGGATGTAAGTAAATTAAAAGAGATTGAAAATCATTATTCTTCTCAAATATCAGAGATGCCGAGCGATTTAGGTTTTTTACAAGGTGCCTAATCACGATAGGAATAGTATTCGTATAAACGATTGATTATATTTCTAGTTTAAAATATAATGAATGAAATGAATGATAATTTTAGAATACCAATTTATTATAATGTTGATAAAATAGAACTTAATCAAAATATTATCACAGATTTAGAATTAACATCGAATATTGATCCATCGAATCAATCTATTTGTTCCTATTATATGAATTTAGATAACGATTTCTCAAAAAAAGTTGCAGAGCAAACTGTAAGATATTATACTACTGATGTATCTTTTTTACAAGATACACAAAAATTTTTGAGTGAATATAAACGACCTACTATAAAATATACGGATATTTCACCCAACTATACAGAAATATTGAATATATGGAATGAATTAAAAATAGATTCTGGTTTTAAAGAAAAATATTATTATGTTGACTGGGAAATGATTGAATTTCTTAATAAATCTTCCAGTTTTTTACAGTTTATGAGTATTTATAATTTATTTTCGCCTATTATTTCTCTCTTTATACCAATTATAATATTAATTCTTCCATTTTTTATTATTAAAGCAAAAGGATCAAATCTATCGATTAGTGAATATATAGATGTATTAAAATTAGTCGCACAACATAATCCACTTGGTAAATTATTCACAACTAATTTTGCAGATATCAAAATATCTGAATTAATATATACCTTTATTTCTATTGCGTTTTACATATTTTCTATTTATCAAAATATTATGGTATGTGTTAGATTCAATAATAATATGGTAACTATTCATAATTATTTTAAATCATTTAAAGAATATTTAAATACCACCATTTTATCTATGGATAATTATTTATCTGTTTCAACCAATCTGGAATCTTATTCAGGATTTAATGATGTACTTAGAGAGAAAAAAATACTATTAACCAATATTTATAATAAAATACTTACCATTTCAGACTATAGTGTTCTTAATATTAATAAATTAACGGAAATTGGAAATATTTTAAAATATTTCTATGAATTACATAGTGATAAAATATATGCAGATGCCATTATATATTCCTTTGGGTTTAATGGTTATATTGATTGTTTAGAGGGAATAATAACAAATATTGAAAATCGAAATATACATTCTGCTCTATTTATTAGAGAGAAAAAAGATATGATCATTAAAAACAGTTATTATGCTTGTCTAAAAAATACAGGTCCTGTTAAAAATACCATTAAATTTAAAAAAAATATGATTATTACAGGTCCAAATGCATCTGGCAAAACAACTATATTAAAATCAACTTTGATTAATATTTTATTTAGTCAACAATTTGGATATGGGTTTTATGATTCTGCAAAAGTGGTACCATTTAAATATATACATTGTTATTTAAATATCCCAGATACATCTGGAAGAGACAGTTTATTTCAGGCAGAAGCACGACGATGCAAAGAAATATTAGATACTGTCAAACTTCATTCCAAAGAAAATCATTTTTGCATTTTTGATGAATTATATTCTGGAACAAATCCAGAAGAAGCGGAACTAAGTTCTACTGCATTTATGAATTATTTAATTAAATTTAAAAATGTATCTTGTTTGTTAACTACACATTTTATTAAAGTATGTCGAAATCTTAAAAATAATAAACAGCTAATTAACTGTTGTATGGTAACAAAAAAAGAAGGCGATAAACTGGTTTATGAATATAAACTTGAAAATGGTATTTCTGATGTTAAAGGTGGTATTAGTGTGTTAACTGAAATGAATTATCCTATAGAAATTATTAATGAAACAATAAAAAAATATAATAGACAATAAAAAATAACAGACATTAAATACGCTATATTATTCGTTAGTTCATTAATAAATTAATATTCCCTTTTTGTAATAAATGTCTTCTTTTACAGATATATTCAATTCTACTTTTTTTATATTTTTAGGAATATTATTATTAGTGGTAGCAATATTATTTTTATATTTTGAAAATAATTTAAGACAACAGAATCATAAAATTGCATCTATGTTAAGTTTAGTTTCTTCTTTGGCAGAAGAATTAAATAGTGTAAAATTAGGTTTAAATCATATATCAATGATAGGTGCAGGTATGAATTTTGATCCATATTTAGTAGAAAAACAAAATGTACGTGTACCTGTACAAATGGAGACAAATAAGTTAATAGTTGTCTCCGATGATGAGGCAAGTGATTCTGATACAGATGGTGAAGATAATGATAGTAGTGTTTATATTTTTGATGAAACCGATAATATTAAAATAAACGAGGAATCCGATTCTGATTCTGATGAGGAGGATGATATAGAAGAACTTGCGGAAGATCCATATCTCACAAATAGTGCTATCAAAATTCTAAAATTAAATTTGAGCCAGGAATTTAATGAATACCATACAGAATTAAACTCAACTGACAATCTGGTTGAAATATTATCTTACAATGATGATAATGAAAATGAAGATGATGAAAATAATAGGGATGATAATGATGAAAATGAGGATGATGAAAATAATAGGGATGATAATAATAGGTATACCGATAATACTGATAAATTAGAATTAACAGATGCAAATCCTTTAAATTTAAAAACAATTAATATCAATTTAGAAGAACATAAAAATAATGATTCTATTGACTATAAAAAATTATCATTGAATAAATTAAGAAATACGATTACAGAAAAAGGATTATCAATGGATGCATCTAAATTAAAAAAAAATGAAATGCTTAAATTGCTAGGTGCAGAATAAGAATTTTTATCTTGTAAGTATATAATATGAGTTGGGCAACTTGTTATTCAGGATCAAATAATCTTCATTTTAACTTTCCTCCAATAATGGCAGATGGACGAAATTATGCATCGTGGCAACCAGAAGCCGTTATTAATAAAAGAATACAGAATCAAGAAGGTATTAAAAATAATTGGCAATATAGACAATATCTTCAACATAATGGTGTACATATTATGAAGTATAATAGTAGCGAATCGTGTTATGACTTAGGTCTTGATCCACATATCCGTACCGACAAAACACCTTCTAGTAATGTCCCGCATTCGTTTACATCTACTTTTGACACTTCTAGACCTGGTTTTGGTTACTGTAATAGTGATCTTAAAAATCCGTATCTTACCAGGGAACAATTAAATGCGAGAATGATTGCACCATCTATTAATCCAAATAATTTTACCAATTAAAATATATTATATACATTATAAATATAATTTATAATGTATTTTTTTTTATTTATTACTTCATTTTTGAAGACTTTCAATCCTTATTTAAGAAAACACATCCTTGACTCACTTGAAAGTCACGAATTTCTATTTTTAAATACACTACTTGTCTCCTTATTTGTATTTTCCTTTTTTTTATATAAAATACTGTTTCACGATGATATGTTTGATAAACTAATGAATAAAGCAATAAACCTTACTTTTTTACAAATTATTTATTTTATGTTGATTGCATTTATAACCGTTATTTCATCTATAGTTATTATACAATTTGATAAAGAGTACAATACACCTTTAATTAATTCTTTACTTTTGAAAGGATTTACAGCTGTCTTATTATTATTAGTTGGTATATTTATATATAAAGAAAACTACAATATAAAACAAATTGCTGGCATTTTTTTAACAATAATAGGTTTGTTTCTTACCACTTGTAAAAAATAATAATAATTTGTGTAAATAATATAGTAATATATACCATATATTATATATGAAAATATTATCGATAGATGTAGGTATCAAAAATTTAGCTTTTTGTTTATTTGAAAAACCAAATGATAGTGAACATTTTAAAATTACAAAATGGGATACTGTTAACATATCTGAATCTGAATCTTTTAGTTGTTGTCATATAGAGAAAAATATAATTTGCAAAAAACCAGCAAAATATAAAAAAAGTATACAGTATTTTTGTTTAAAACACGCAAAAAAACAACCATTTCAAATTCCATCGTTAGAACATAAACCCACCTTTATTAGTAAACAGAAAATACAAAACTTATATGAAATTGCAAATAATTTTTCCATCACTTATGATAATAAAATTAAAAAAATAGATTTGGTAGCTTTAATTAATGAATATGTATATAATCATTTTTTTCAATGTGTTGAAACTACCAATGCATCTGATGTAAAACTATTAGATATAGGGATTAACATCAAAACACATTTTGATAAATTATTCTCACAAGAAGATGCGATTAATTATGTAATTATTGAAAATCAAATTAGTCCAATTGCAACTAAAATGAAAACAATACAAGGTATGCTAGTACAATATTTTGTGATGTCAGAAGTAATGGTAGACAATATTGAATTTATTTCCGCTTCCAATAAATTAAAAGAGTGTAATATACAACAAAAAACAAAATACACCGAACGTAAAAAAATGGGCATTGCAAAATGTTTAGAGATTATTTCATCTGATTTTCGATATAATGAACATATTGATTATTTTCAGTCTCATAAAAAAAAAGATGATTTATCTGATTCTTTTTTACAGGGACTATGGTTTATCAAAGACAGAAAAATATAGTTATAATTTATATATTTTACTTTACTTTAAAAATAAAAATATATATATTGATTCGTATTACTTAAAATTAAATGTTCTATTTAATGAATAATAATGGCTGAGATAATTGAGATTTCGGAATTAGATTTAAATGATGCTAATTTTGGAGATGGAGAATGGAATAAAAAATCTACTAACTTTGGCGGCGGACTGGAATTATTAATGAATGATAAAGTAAAAGATAATATAAGACCTAGTAGTGACATTGATTTCGAAGATTTAAATAATTTAGAGAATGAATTAAATAATTTAGTAGATGATATTCCTTCGGAAAGTTTTAATGCTAAGTCTGATTTATTTAGTGGTTCTGGTTTAAATGAAGACAAACATTCTGTACGTTTTAATGATAATAATCTAAATAGTACAAAACCCAATATTGGGTCATTTACAGCAGGTTCCGATACTGAATCAAAGACTTGGGATGGATATGGTAAATTTAATAATATTCCTTTAAACCCTGACAAAAATGTTCCTTTAGAACCTAAAATGAGTAAAGAAGAGACATTAAGAGAAAAATTTAAATATTTGAGAAAGCTTGAGGCTCTTGAGAAAAAAGGAGTGGAATTATCCAGAAAATATAATATGGATTCACCGTTACAAGAGATGCAGGGTGAATATGAAACGATAATGGATGAAAAAACAAAACAAAATTCAGTAAAATTTCAAGGTAATATGCTTATGGCGTGTATTAATGGAATTGAATTTTTAAATAGTAAATTTGATCCATTTGATATTAAACTAGATGGATGGAGTGAACAAGTAAATGAAAATATTACTGATTATGATGAAATTTTCGCTGAATTATATGAAAAATATAAGAGTAAGGCTACAATGGCACCTGAATTAAAATTATTATTTCAACTTGGAGGCAGTGCAATGATGGTTCATATGACAAATACAATGTTTAAATCCGCAATGCCTGGTATGGATGATATTTTAAGACAAAATCCGGATCTAATGCGTTCGTTTCAGAATGCAGCCGTAAATTCTATGTCTCAAAGTAGTCCTGGATTTTCCGGATTTATGTCTAATATGATGAATCCGGAACCACAAATCCCACGTGGTATGGGACCACCAGCACCAATGCAAACACAAGGACCGTCTGCTGTACCGCCGCCTTTTGGAAGACCTGGAAACAATAATTATTCCAATCGTCCAGATTTGAATTTGAGTCGCAGTAATTTTAGTGACTTAAATGATGGTATTAGCCTCCGAGAAAATTATGAAAGACCTGATATTCAAGATAGAACAAGTAAAAGAACTCCGAATAGGCCAGAAATGAAAGGACCATCCGATATATCCGATATTCTCTCGGGATTAAAAACAAAAACTATTAATATTCAAGAATCACAGCCATCCAACTCTGTCAATATGCAAACATCTTCATCACAAAATAATATTAATGATAATAGTACAATTAGTATTAGTGATTTAAAGGATCTACAAGGAAATGGTAATATGCCAAAACGTAGTCGGCGAAAAAAATCGGCAAATAATACAGTAAGCTTAGATATCTAAGAAATATAAATAAAATATAAAATAAATTATTATTTACGATAATTTATTTTATTTGATTTTTGTAAGCAAAACATATTGTAAATTTATTCAAAATTCATTTTAAAATCCAATATATGTTTATATTTACTATTTATTAAATCAGTAATATTATCTGCCTTTAATATTTTTTCTCGTTTCAAAATTTCAGATGTCTCTAATAATAAATCTTTACAATTAAATAAAATTATTTGTGCATAATTGTATGCATTATTTATTAAATTAATCACATCATTATCAATTAATTCTTTATATTTTTCACTTGTATTTGGGTATATTATATTACTACCCATTCCGTAATATATTACCATTTTTTCTGCTAATTTTAAAGCCTCCTCAAAATCATTGATGGCTCCTGTAGTTACACTCACATTATAAAACACTTCTTCCGCTATTCTTCCTGATAATAATATCATTAAATGTTCAAATAATGCTTCTCTCGTATAAATATTGGAAGTAGAACTCTTAAAAACAGTATAACCTGGACTTTTTGGAGAGGATAAATTAATCACTACTTTTGACATTTTCGAATGATATTTTGAGAGAATACCAACAATTGCGTGACCCATCTCGTGAATTGCTATATGATCAATAATATCAGACGTAAATTCGTGATCCGTTGGCTGCCAACCAGCAATCATTTTATTCATAACAAAATCAAAATCTTTATAACAAAATTCAGTTTTATTGCTTCTTAATGCATTCAACATTGCCTCATTCAATAAATTCTCTATTTGTGCACCAGATAAGCCTTCTGTTACTTCCACTAACTCTGTTACTCCAATAGTATCACAATATGGTTTACCTTTCAAATGTATTTCAATAATAGCTTTCCGGGTGGTACTATCTGGAAGCCCGATGTATATTTTTTTATCTATTCTTCCTGGTCTTGTTAGAGCGGCATCCAACAAATCTATTCTATTTGTAGCACCAACGATAAAAACACCAGATGTATTTTTAAACCCGTCTAGTTCTACTAATAAAGCATTTAATGTGTTGTCTCTTTCAGATGACGAACTTTCGCCGTCAGAAGATCGTTTTCTCCCAACAGCATCCATTTCATCGATAAAAATAATACAAGGAACATTTTTACTAGCCAAACCAAATAACTCTTTAATTCTTGTCGGACCTACACCTACATATTTTTCTTGAAAATCGGATCCAGAAACTGGAATAAAATTACATTTAGACTCACCTGCCAATGCTTTTGCCAATAATGTTTTACCTGTACCTGGAGGACCCTCTAAAATTAATCCTTTCGGTATACGTACATTATATTTTGCATATTTACCATAATTTGTTAAAATATCCACACATTGTTCTAACTCCTTTTTAACATTTTCATAACCACCTACATCTTTAAAAAATACATTATAATTTGATATTACTTCGAAATTTTTGGATTGATGTTTTTTTCTTTCCACATATCTACGTCTTCCTGTCTCATCATCATCTTCAAATTCTCCATTAGGCTCATTATTATTGTTACTATATTCATCGTTTTCTTCCTCATCAAATTTTACACCTAATGCTTTTAAAAAATTTGATTTATTTATAAATATATGCACATTTTGGACTTCTGTATTATTATAATCATCTGTAAATGTATTATTATTATCAGAATCAGAATCAGAATCAGAATCATCCAATCCTAAAATACTTTCGTTTTGTATAGTTGTATTTTTAGAATTTAAACGTTTAAACCGTTCTATATAATCTGGTCTAACAATAGGATACTTTTTCAAAAATTTAGTTGCTTCATTTCCTCCTGTATCATTTTTATATTTTTGTTTTAAGTACTCTTCATAATATTTTCTACCAAAAGGGTTTAAATTTTTATTCCCTATTTTAACTTTATTCGTCACTATATTAATATAAGAGTTAATACTAATAATACTAGATAAGAACAACAAACAATATTTTATCATTCTTTTTATAATTTATCGTATTTTTTTTATATCATTATTACAGTATAATTAAAATAATCGTAAATTTTTAACATTTCTCTCTATTTTCTTAGTTAAAGCCATAATAGGTGTCTTGTCTTGATTATATAGTAATGAATCGTGTATTAATTTTATATTTCCAACTAAACTTTGACTATTCCAATGAAGCCAAAGAATAAATAATACAAATAGAAATAAGGTAGCCATTATATCTTTCCATTTTAAAACATTATTTCGTAAATAATATAATGGTACTATTTTAATGAGTGTGTTTACTAGTATAAATAAAATAATTGTTTTCGTTTTTGTACCATAGCGTAACATTAATATTAACATAATGATATTATCAATAACACCTATTAGAAGTGCAAATTTAGGACTATATTCAGTATAGTGAAACACAAATAGGATATACCACACATATATCC
>Ga0209550_10004253_pt1 | contig 13565 bp, 10 predicted proteins | sample LauGreSuBDMM15SN_2_FD_187567 | JGI IMG/M metagenome (GOLD analysis project Ga0209550, IMG submission 187567) | Freshwater lake microbial communities from Lake Michigan, USA - Su13.BD.MM15.SN (SPAdes) (version 5) | ecosystem: Environmental > Aquatic > Freshwater > Lake | place: Lake Michigan... | reverse complement strand
GCTCTTAGTTGTTCCCCTTCCTTTGTAGTCGCTCCATATTGAGATTTAATAACATCCCCAAAATCAAAAATTGTTATCCCTGCAACAATTTTTTTTTCAAAATATGCAGAAAATTGTTTTATATTATTTGGGAAATAGGATTTCAACAAACTAATTTCTGCCAAATTGTGAACTGGTTTTAAATTGAATTTATTTTTTAATCGCGGTTGCAAAACATAATTCCAAAAAAATGTAAAATCGGTTTCCTCTACAATTTGCAAATTGACATTTGATTTATTAAAATGTTTCAACTTACTTTTTGAAATCATTAGGTTTTTTGAAAGATTGATTGCTAAATCCATGTCTTTTCTAACAAGCTTTGCTCCTTTTTGCAATAGAAAATAATCAATCTCACTGCTTACTTTTGAAAAATAAAAAATAGGTAATTGTTTATAAAATAATTCCAATATAGCATTTTCTTTTAAAAAAAGTACAACCGCATCAATAATTTCATTTGTTATGTTGGCTTTGTTTTTTAATGGTATTACCAATCCCCCAAAGGTCAATCCTTGATGGGAAAAAACAGTCGATTCTACCCTATTTGCTGGCAAAACAGCAACCAATTTGTCTTCTTCATAAACCATTAATGAAAAATCTTCGAAGCGATCAGAATGATATTCCATAAAATCTCTATGGAATAAAAAAGTTGCATTTTTAGCACTGCCAATAAATGCATTCCAACTATTAAAATAGTTAGATTCGTAACGTTTTACGGTGTAATTTTTCAATTTCAAATTTTTAACTTTGGAAAATTAATCATTTAATTTAATTCGATGATAATATTAATTGAAATAAATTAGTATTTTTAATCAATTATTTAAATAATGAAGCAACTGATTCAAAACGCTCTTATTGCGGGTTTATTACTTCTTTCAAATATCTGTTTTGGTCAAGATGTTTCATTAATGCAACAATTTAATGGAAAATTTGATTTTGTTTTTATTGGCAATACTTTAAATCCAATAGAAAATTCATTTCAATTAACTCCAGCTGTGTTAACTTCATCGTCCGCACAATTATCACTAAATTCAAATGACCAAATTGAAAAAGCTTATTTATATTGGGCAGGCTGTGGACCGGGTGATTTTGACGTGAAATTAAATGGACAAGCTATTCAGCCTGATCGAACATTTAGTATTCAAAGAGTAGTTTCGAATCTTGTTTTTGACTATTTCAGCGCTTTCAAAGAGGTAACCGATCAAGTTCAAGCTACTGGAAACGGAAACTATACTTTATCAGATCTTGATGTTTCTGCCTTTATCGATTTTCATGCGCAAAGAAGCACTAATTTTGCTGGTTGGGCAATAATTGTAGTTTACAAAAATTCAAACCTAACATTAAATCAATTGAATATTTATGATGGATTGCAAGCGGTTCCTAATGAAGTAAATATTACGCTAAATAGTTTGAATGTTATAGATAATAACGATGCGAAAATTGGTTTTCTAGCTTGGGAAGGCGATTCTGGAATTGCAGTAAATGAAACACTTAGAATCAATAGTACACCGATTGGAAATCCACCATTAAATCCTGTAAACAATGCGTTTAACGGCACAAACAGTTTAACCAATTCAAATGTACTTTACAATATGGATTTGGATGTTTATCCTATTCAAAACAATATAGCTATTGGAGATACAACTGCTCAAATTCAGCTTACTTCAAGCCAAGATTTTGTAATGATAAATGCAATTGTAACTAAACTAAATAGCCAACTTCCAGACGCAATAATCGCAATTAACAGAGTTGAAAAACAATGTGATTCTAGATCAATAACGGCACATTTTAAAGTATCAAACCCTAACTCAACAGCAATTTTAGCCTCCAATACCCCCATATCAATTTATACTAATGATATTTTTCTTAGAAGGATTTACACCCAATTAGATATTCCCATTGATGGAAATGAATTAGGTCAAGTCACTTTAGATATTCCAAATTCAATTCCCAATAATTTTGATTTAAAATTTGTAGTTGATGATAATGGAAGTGGAACGGGAATTGTTGCAGAAATAAATGAATACAATAACAAATTTTTAATTCCAGTGGTGCTTTCAGTAGCACCATTATTTAATATTGTTCCAAAATTAGAATCGTGTAATCTTGGAAATTCAAAAGGGATATTTAACTTTTACGATTATGAAGCATTGGTTAAAACAAATTCATCTGATACTGTCGCCTTTTTTGAATCACAAGAAAATGCTGAAAATAATATTAATCCAATTCTAAATTCAGTGAATTATATTGCTTTAAACACAGCTAAAACAATTTATATTCGTCTGGATAATGGAAGCGGTTGTTACAGTATCACATCGTTTGAATTAACCACTAAAAACTGTCCGCCAGTTATCAATAATTTTGTTTCAGCTGATAATGACGGATTCAATGATACCTTTCACATTGAAGGATTAAAAGACATTTTTTTGAATCATAAAATATCGATTTATAATCGTTGGGGAAAATTAATTTGGTCAGGAAATAATAATTCAAATGAATGGGACGGATTTGCTAATAATGGCCTTTTGATGGATAATAATCAACTTCCATCGGGAACTTATTATTACATTATAGAATTAAATGATACTAATTATACCGAGCCATTAACTGGATATTTGTATTTAACAAAATAGTTTTGAATTAATAAACAACCTCAATTACTCTGATTATATTTGCAATAAATTAATATAAATTTCCATTTTGAAACAAATCACATCGGTCCAAAATCCCTACATAAAGTCCCTGTTACTGCTTCAGGAAAAAGCAAAAGAAAGAAAGAAAACTGGCAACTTTTTAATTGAAGGAAAAAGAGAAATTTCATTAGCAATTAAAGGCGGTTACAGCATAGACACTTTATTGTATTATCCCGATTTAATAACTGAAAAGGAAATTAATGAATTTGTAAGATACGCTAACAATATCATTGAAATAAACAAAGACGTTTTTGAAAAACTAGCATATCGCGAAAGCTCAGAAGGGGTTATTGCTGTTGCAAATAGTAAGAGTTTTAGTTTGTCTGATTTAAAACTAAAAGAAAATCCATTACTATTAATTGCCGAAGCACCTGAAAAACCTGGGAATATTGGAGCATTACTGAGGACTGCAGATGCAGCAAATCTAGATGCGGTAATAATTGCTAATCCAATTGGAGATTTATACAACCCTAATATTGTTCGATCAAGTGTGGGCTGTTTATTTACCAATCAAATTGCAACTGGAACCACTACTGAAATTATTTCGTTTTTGAAAGATAGAAAAATAAATTTTTATTGCGCCACACTGCAAAATTCAACTTACTATCATACCCAAGATTATACTGCACCCTCAGCTTTAGTGGTTGGAACTGAAGCAATCGGCTTATCTACAGAATGGCGTGAGGCCGCAACTCAAAATATTATTATTCCAATGCAAGGAGAAATTGATTCAATGAATGTTTCAGTAGCAGCGGCAATTTTAATATTTGAAGCAAAAAGACAACGAGGATTTTAATATATTTTTAATAATTAGCATTTGCATAACTTATAACTTATTCCTAATTTTAAAAATTGAATAAAATAGCTATGACAGAGATCGAAATAAAGAAAGAAAACAAGGCTATTGCCCATGAATACAAAGAACTTCTCCGAATAAGTTATCAGAAATTATCATCCGAAGATAAAAAATTAATTAGAAAAGCCTTCGATGTTGCTGTTGATGCCCATCAAAAACAAAGAAGAAAATCTGGTGAAGCTTATATATTTCATCCTATTGCTGTCGCAAAAATTGTAGCATCACAAATAGGTTTAGGACCAACATCAATAGCAGCGGCTTTACTTCATGATGTGGTGGAAGATTCTGAAATTACAATTGAAGATATTGAAAAAATGTTCAATCCTAAAGTGGCCCAGTTAGTTGATGGATTGACAAAAATTTCAAAAATTCAGAAAGATTTAAATTCTTCTATGCAAGCGGAGAATTTCAGAAAAATGATTCTAACATTAAATGATGATGTGCGAGTAATTTTGATAAAATTAGCTGATCGACTTCACAATATGCAAACCATGGAATCGATGGTGGATTACAAACAAACAAAAATTGCTTCTGAAACTTTATACATTTATGCCCCACTAGCCCATCGATTGGGACTTTATAATATTAAAACTCAATTGGAAGATTTAGGGTTGAAATATACAGAACCAGAGGTTTATAAAAATATAGTTGATAAAATTAAAGAGACTAAAGAAGAACAAGACGAATACATTAAAAATATATCTGATGTATTAAAAAAATCTTTAGATATTGAAGAAATAGATTACATCATTAAAGGTCGACCAAAATCTATTTATTCTATTCGCAGAAAAATGAAGGCTCAAAATGTGAGTTACGATGAAGTTTATGACAAATTTGCCTTACGAATTGTTTATAAATCAAATGCCCACGATGAGAAATTTTTAGCTTGGAAAATATATTCAATAGTTACCGACCATTATCGTCCTAGTCCGAGTAGATTACGGGATTGGATTTCCTCACCAAAATCAACCGGATACGAAGCACTTCATATCACTGTTATGGGGCCTTTAGGACGCTGGGTTGAAGTTCAAGTGCGAAGTGAACGAATGGATGAAATTGCCGAAAAAGGATATGCAGCTCATTACAAATACAAACAAGGCGCCACGGAAGAAAGCGGATTGGATATTTGGTTGAACCAATTGAAAGAAGCATTGGAAAACCAAGAAAAAAATGCAGTGGATTTTGTTGAAGATTTTAAAATGAATCTTTATTCCAAAGAAATATTCGTTTTTACACCTAAAGGTGAAATAAAATCTCTTCCAAAAGGAGCCACAACATTAGATTTTGCTTTTAGTATTCACTCGGCAATTGGAGTTCAAACCAGAGGAACTAAGGTAAACGGAAAATTAGTACCACTAAATTATGAATTAAAAAGTGGCGATCAAATTGAGGTAATCACTTCTGTAAATCAAAAACCAACACTTCATTGGTTAAATTATGTAACCACCTCACGAGCAAGAACAAAAATAAAAAACGTATTAAACGAAAATACCAAGAAAATCGCCGAAGAAGGCAAAGAATTGTTAACTCGGAAATTGCGTCATTTAAAAGTCAATTTAAATGAAAAAACAATCAATGAATTGGTTGTTTTCTTCAAACTAAAAACCAGTTTGGATTTATTTTATAGAGTTGGAAATGGCTCCATAGAAAACCAAAAATTAAAAGACTTTGCCGCATTAAAAGGCAACTCATTTATTAATTTCTTCAAAAATAAAATAAAGCGCTCTCCATCAGCAAATACTGAACAAATTTCTAAAGAAGAAATTTTAATCAACTATGATTTATTAGTTTTTGGACCGGAACAAGACAAATTGGAATACAAATTATCTGCTTGCTGTAACCCAATTGTTGGCGACGATGTTTTTGGTTTCTTAACTATTAACGAAGGTATAAAAGTACACAAAAAAGACTGCCCAAATTCTCTAAGTATGCAATCTAATTATGCCTACAGAGTTATAAAAGCAAAATGGATTGATTCTTCACAACAAGAATTTAAAGCTGTTTTAATTATCACAGGAATGGACTTTTTAGGACTTACTAATGAATTGACCAAAGTAATCTCGAGCAATATGAACATTAATATTCAAAGTATTACACTCACTACCGAAGCCGGATTGTTCAATGGAAAGATTGCTGTAATTGTTAAAAACAATAGTATTCTTGAAAAAATGATGTCAAAAATCCGCAAAATAGAAGGCATTGATAAAGTTACCCGAGTTTATAAAAATTAAAGTTTTTAACAATCAAGTTGAAACATTTTATTATTAAAATATTAATTTATCTTTGCAGAATATGACACTAATTTCCGTTGATAATAGTAAGAATCAAGAAATTGTAAAAAATGTTTTTACATTATATCTTGAAAATAATGGCCACAGGAAAACACCTGAACGCTATGCTATTCTTCAAGAAATTTACGAAAGTGAAAATCATTTTGATGTAGAACACCTCTATTTGAAAATGAAAAACAAAAATTATAGAGTGAGTCGTGCCACACTTTACAATACCATTGAACTTTTACTAGATTGTGGCTTGGTTAGAAAACACCAATTTGGTCAAAACCAAGCACATTACGAAAAGTCTTATTTCGACAAGCAACACGACCATTTGATAATGACAGATTCAGGCGAAGTAATAGAATTTTGCGACCCTAGAATTCAAATGATTAAAAAAACGATTGAAGAAATATTTGACATCGAGGTGCACAATCACTCTTTGTATTTATACGGAACAAAAAAGGTTAAATAATGAAAGCAAGTGACTATTTCAAAAAAACATTTGTTTTTGTATTTGTTTTTTCTTTAGCCTATCGAATTGTATTTCAATTATTTGATGGTTTTGACTCTTTTAGTTTTAAATTCCTATTGAAAACCCTATTTGTAAGTATATTAACGGCTCTTATATTAGGAATAGTAAATTACTTTTTGAAATTTGAATTTTTCAAAAATAGCAATAAAAAAAAGTAATAATATAACAACAACACACAAACAACAAATAGAATGACCGTAGATTTATTATTAGGATTACAATGGGGAGATGAAGGAAAAGGAAAAATTGTAGACGTACTTACTTCAAAATATGATATCATTGCCCGTTTTCAAGGAGGCCCAAACGCAGGTCACACCTTAGAATTTGACGGAATTAAACACGTATTAAGAACAATTCCTTCAGGAATTTTTCATAAAAATTCAATTAATATTATTGGAAACGGAGTTGTGATTGACCCAGTTGTTTTCCAAAAAGAACTTGAAGGATTAGAGCGTTTTAATTTAGATATCAAAAACAAATTAATCATTTCAAGAAAAGCACATTTAATTTTACCTACGCACCGTTTATTGGATGCCGCTTCTGAAGCGTCAAAAGGAAAAGCTAAAATTGGTTCTACTTTAAAAGGTATCGGACCGACATACATGGATAAAACCGGTAGAAACGGAATACGTGTTGGAGATATTGAATTGGAAGATTTCAAAGAAAGATACAGAGCATTGGCTAACAAGCACGAAGCTATGATCAATTTCTATGATGTAGCAATCGAGTACAATTTAGAAGAACTTGAAGTTGAATTTTTTGAAGCTATTGAAGATTTGAAAAAACTAACTTTCATTGATAGTGAAGAATATTTGCACCAAGCTCAAAAAGAAGGAAAATCAATTTTATGTGAAGGTGCTCAAGGTTCTCTATTAGATGTCGATTTTGGTACTTATCCATTTGTAACTTCTTCCAATACGACAGCTGCTGGAGCCTGTACTGGTTTAGGAATTGCACCAAATAAAATCAAAGAAGTTTATGGGATTTTCAAAGCCTACACCACCCGTGTCGGAAGCGGCCCATTCCCTACTGAAGATTTTGAAGAAGATGGTGCAACTATGGCAAGAGTGGGTAATGAATTTGGTTCGGTTACCGGAAGACAAAGACGTTGCGGATGGTTGGATTTAGTAGCTTTAAAGTATGCTATACAAGTAAATGGAGTTACCCAATTAATGATGATGAAAGGAGACGTATTGTCTGGATTTACAACCTTAAAAGTTTGTACCGAATACAGTTACAAAGGAGAAAATATTGCTCATTTACCTTACAATATCGAACCTGAAAATGTGACTCCAATTTATAAAGAATTCAAAGGTTGGAAAGCCGATTTAACTGGAATGACTTCTTATGATGAACTACCTATAGAATTGAAAAACTATATAGATTTTATTGAAAAAGAAGTTGAAGTGCCAATTAAAATTATTTCAGTGGGTCCTGATCGTAAGCAAACAATCACAAAATAATAAAGAAACGCTTTGAGAAATCAAGGCGTTTTAACTTTATAGAAAAATTAAAATGAAAGAAACCAATTTATTTAAAGCCTTTTTTGAAAGTGAAAAATCGGGTGGTTTCGTATTGATATTTGCCACCTTAGTTTCTTTATTTTTAGCCAATTCTATTTTTCAATTAGAATACCTTCAAATATGGAATTTTGAAATTGGAAATCACAGTTTAGTTCATTGGATTAACGACGGATTAATGACTATTTTTTTTCTGTTAATTGGTTTTGAATTAGAGCGTGAAGTTTATATTGGTGAGCTTTCTTCACTTAAAAAAGCAGCATTGCCATTAATAGGTGCTCTTGGTGGAATGATAATTCCAGCATTAATTTTTGCTGGATTTAATTATAGAACAACTACACAATCAGGAATTGGAATTCCAATGGCAACCGACATTGCATTTGCAATTGGAATCCTTTCCCTTTTGGGAAAACGGGTGCCAACTTCATTAAAAATATTCCTTACCGCTTTAGCCGTTATTGATGATTTAGGAGCAATCATTGTAATTGCAATTTTCTACACTTCAAACATTTCTTTATTGAATTTAGGGATTGCTTTAGGGATTTTAGGATTTTTATTTATTTTAAATCGACTAAATGTCAACCACCTATTTCCCTATTTAATTGGTGGGATTTTAATGTGGTATTTCATGCTAAATTCTGGAGTTCACGCTACAATTACAGGAGTTTTATTGGCTTTTGTAATTCCGTTTGGCGATGGAAAAAAGAAGACTATTTCCTATAAACTACAACACCTATTGCACCAAGCTGTGGCATTTATTATTTTACCATTGTTTGCTTTAGCAAATACTTGTATTGTTTTAAATTCCAATTGGTATGAAGGTTTGAGTCATTACAATAGCATCGGAATTATTCTAGGATTATTTATTGGAAAACCAATAGGAATTTGGCTTTTTTCCTATTTAGGAGTACTTGTTGGAATTGGTGTTTTACCCAGAGGTTTGAATTGGAGTTCCATCTTTGGAGCGGCAATTTTGGGTGGAATTGGATTTACTATGTCCATTTTTATTAGTCTCTTGGCATTTGATAATAATGCGGATATTATCAACTCCAAAATTGCCATTTTAATTGCTTCATCAATTGCTGCAATTACAGGATTTATCTATTTGAAAATCACACTAAAAGTTGAATAGTTAAATTCGTTGTAAGCAATTAATAAATATATCATAATTTGCAGCAGCATTACTTCCTTTTTCTTAAATTTGGCAAAAATTAATCCTTTGAAAAAGTACTTAATTCTTATTAATAGCTGCATCATCCTTTTCAGTTTGAACACAATTATGGCTCAAACACCCAAGAAAATTATCATTGAACACTCCGATTTTGCAGATATCAACCAAATAGAAATTCCTGATGCAGCATTATTAACGGGTAGCGTTCGGGTGAATCATGATGGGGCGATACTAACTTGCAATAAAGCCTATTGGTTCCAAAAAGAAAATTATATAAAGGCCTTTGGAAACGTACAAATTATTCAAGGTGATTCTTTAACAATGACAAGTAAATATGCCGAATACAATGGGAATATCAATCAAGCCTATGCCACCGGAGAAGTAGTTTTAAGATCGCCAGATATGTCATTAGTTACAGATACTTTGAACTTTAACAGGAACAGTCAAGAAGCCTATTACACCACTGGGGGTGCGATTACCAATAAAGGAAATACACTGAAAAGCAAGTCTGGGAAGTACTTTGTTGCACAAAAAAAATACCAGTTTTTAACCGCTGTTGTGATTAAAACGCCTGAAAATACAATTAAATCAAACCATTTAGATTATTATACCAATTCCGGACATTCGTATTTATTGGGACCTTCAACAATTAACGGAAAAGACAACAAAATCTACACAGAAAACGGTTTTTATGATACTAAAAAAGACATTGCTCGATTGCAACGAAATTCTAAGATAGAATACAACAATAGTTTAATAGAAGGCGATAGTCTGTTTTATAATAAGAAAAGAGGATTTGCATCCGCCACCAACAATGTGAAAATAACTGACACTGTAAATAAAATCATTGTGAAAGGCCATTACGCTGAAATTTACAAGTTTAAAGACTCAGTTTATGTCACCAAAAGAGCCTTAGCGATAAGTTTAATTGAAAAAGATTCCGTTTATATACACGCTCAAAAATTAATGATTACCGGTAAAGAAAACAACAGAATCATTCGGGGTTTCAAAGATGCAAAATTCTACAAACTCGATTTAAGCGGTAAATGCGATTCCATTCATTCCGATCAGAAAAAAGCATTGACAAAACTCATTGGCAAGCCTATTCTTTGGAATTTTGAAAACCAAATGACTGGCGATATTATGCACCTCATTGGAAATAACAACACCAAACAATTGGATTCGTTAAAAGTTCTAAATAACGCTTTTATCGTTTCCAAAGATACGATTGGCTCGGGATTCAATCAGGTGAAAGGGCAAAATCTTTATGGAAAATTTAAAGACAAAAACCTTGACAATGTTGATTTAATTAAAAATACCGAAGTTATCTATTACATGCGAAACGATATGCAAGAACTTATTGGAATCAATAAAAGTGTCTGCAGTAAAATAAATCTGAAATTAGATAAAAATAAAATAGATGCTTTGACCCTTTTTGACAAACCCGATAGCGACATTTATCCTGAAAAAGAACTGCCAGAAAACGCAAGAAAATTAAGAGGATTTATTTGGCGTGGCGACGAACGAATCAAATCAATTGACGATTTATTTACCAAAGAAGAAAATGAAATGAACGATAAAATTGTCAAAGAAAGTAAAGCGTTAAAAGCGAAAGCCGATGTTCCTATAAAAGTTAGAAAAGAAACCCTAGAATACAAAGACAAATAAAAAACAAATTGAACAACGATTTCCTTAAATACCAAGCCCAAACAACTCCTTACCCACTCGGTATGGAAATTTCGCACGCTATTGGGTCTTATATTTACGATACTAACCACAAAAAATACCTCGATTTTGTAGCGGGAGTTTCTGCTTGTACACTCGGACATCAAAATCAGCGGGTAAATAATGCCATTAAAAATCAATTGGATAAATATTCCCACGTAATGGTTTACGGAGAATATTCTCAAAGTCCAGCCGTAGAATATTGCAAATTATTAGCCGATCACCTTCCCTATCCATTAAAAAAAACCTACTTAGTCAATTCAGGAACTGAAGCTACTGAAGGTGCTTTAAAATTAGCCCGACGCATCACCGGAAGAAGTCAATTAATCTCTTGTCACAACGCCTATCATGGAAATACAATGGGATCTTTGAGCGTAATGGGATTTGAAGAACGCAAACAAGTTTTCCGTCCCTTAGTTCCCGATGTCGATTTTATAACTTTCAATAACGAAGACGATTTACAGAAAATAACTTCCAAAACAGCCGGAATAATTTTGGAAACCATTCAAGGTGGCGCTGGATTTATCCAACCTTTCAATGGATTTCTAAAAAAAGTTCGCGCCCGTTGCACGGAAGTGGGTGCCATAATGATTCTCGACGAAATTCAGCCTGGCTTTGGACGAACCGGAAAATTATTCGGATTTCAAAACTACGATGTCGTTCCCGATGTTGTCGTAATGGGAAAAGGAATGGGAAGCGGAATGCCCGTTGGCGGTTTCACAGCCTCAGAAGAACATATGGATTTATTAAGTCACAACCCAAAATTAGGACACATAACCACCTTTGGAGGACACCCCGTAATTGCTGCAGCTTGCCTCGCCACATTACAAGAATTAACCGAAACCACTTTAATGCCTGATGCAATTAACAAAGAAAAATTGTTCAGAAAACTGCTAGTTCACCCTTTAATAAAAGAAGTTCGAGGCGAAGGATTAATGTTGGCCGCCATGACAGAATCACTGGATATTACCACCAAAGTGATATTAAAATGCCAAGAAAAAGGACTCATTTTATTCTGGTTATTATTTGAAGGTTGCGCCATCAGAATCACACCCCCACTAACTATTTCAGAAATTGAAATTGAAGAAGGTTGTCAAATAATGCTTCAAGTAATGGACGAAATTTTAAAAGAAATCTAAATTTATAAGAAGCTATTCCTGCTATCATTCCAAATCCTCATTATTGCTTCATCCTGAGCAATAATAAGGGATTTTCCCTTCTATCAGGGCTAAAAAATATTGAAAACCATGTCTGTTTTTTGTTAATTAAATTGTTCACAAAAAAAAGACAAAAATACCTTTGTTAGAATTATATTCCTACCTTTATTAAAGGATAAATAAATAAAAAAATATGTATTTAAGCGACGAAGAAGACGAGTACAAATTATCCTTATCAAAATTTGAGTCGATGTTAAAAACCAACAAAGTACTCTTTTTTGATTCCGAAGAATTTGAAGAAATAGTTCTTCATTACCTTGACATGGGCAAGCCAGCTTTGGCAAAAAAAGCCTTAAAACTAGCCCTAGAACAACATCCAAGATCTACAGGATTGAAACTAGTTCAAGTTGAAATGTTAGTTTTTGAAGACAAACTCGAACAAGCCGAAAAATTACTTAACGACTTGTATGCAATCGAACCTACCAACGAAGAAATATACATCCAAAAAGCAAATATTTATTCGAAAAGAGACAATCACGAAAAAGCAGTTGAATTGCTTCAAATAGCCCTAAAATATACCGATGATTATGCCGATGTGTATAATTTAATTGGAATGGAATACCTTTTCATGGACAAACTAGAATTGGCCAAAGAAAATTTTATTAAGTGTTTAGAAGAAGATATTGAAGATCAAGCGGCTTTATATAATGTGGTTTATTGCTTTGAATTTTTAGACAAAAACGAAGAAGCTATTGACTATCTTACCCAATATACCGACAAAAATCCTTACAGTGAAATAGCTTGGCATCAAATTGGAAGGTTAAATTATGGCTTAAAAAAATACGAAGAAGCACTACGCGCTTTTGAGTACGCAACCTTAATTGATGATGAATTTCAAGGTGCCTACATGGAAAAAGCAAAGGCTTATGAAAGACTTAAAATGTATGAAGAAGCTATTGAAAGTTATACAAGAACAATTGAATTAGACGACGTAACCTCATATGCACTACTCCGAATGGGTAAATGTTATGAGAAACTAGGTAAAAATGCGCTAGCAATAAAATACTTCAATAAAACTGTACATGAAGACCCATTATTGGATAAAGGTTGGATTTCTATTACTGATTTTTATGTACGTCAAAAGAAATTTGAAAAAGCGCTTCATTTTGTAAATAAAGCTTTGAATATCGACAATCAAAATCGGTTTTATTGGAAACGTTATGCTGCCATTAATAAGGAATTGAATTCATTTGAAGAAGCGGAATTTGGTTACCGAAAGGCAGTTGAATTTGGTGATTATCAATTGGATACTTGGTTATTTTGGGTTGATATTCTTCAATATATAGGTGAATTTGAAAGTGCAATTCACACTTTATTGCAAGCTTCTGAATATTTTCCGGAAGAATATGAAATAGAATACCGATTGGCAGGATTGTATTTTATGATTCACGATGTTTCCAAAGCAAAATTCCACTTAAGCAACGGACTTCGTTTAAGTTTTATCAATAAAACTATTCTTGAAGAATTATTTCCAGTGGTTTGGGCCCGTAAAATGGTACAAAATGCCATCAATAAAAGTTCAAAATAAATATTGAATGA
>Ga0209550_10004251_pt1 | contig 13569 bp, 4 predicted proteins | sample LauGreSuBDMM15SN_2_FD_187567 | JGI IMG/M metagenome (GOLD analysis project Ga0209550, IMG submission 187567) | Freshwater lake microbial communities from Lake Michigan, USA - Su13.BD.MM15.SN (SPAdes) (version 5) | ecosystem: Environmental > Aquatic > Freshwater > Lake | place: Lake Michigan, USA... | reverse complement strand
GGATCTGATTTAGGTCTCAGCTATTTTGTTATGGGAATGGCCCACCGAGGAAGGTTAAATACATTAGTAAATATTTTTCAGAAACGCCCCAGAGATATTTTTTCGGAATTTGAAGGCAAAGAGTTTGATTTTGAATCAACATTTGATGGAGATGTAAAATATCACCAAGGGTTTTCAACAAAAATCAGCTTATCCAATGGAAAAGAAATTGGTGTTACGCTTTCTCCTAATCCGTCACATCTTGAAGCAGTGAATACAGTAGTCGAAGGTATTGCAAGAGCTAAAATTGACTGCCTTTTTGAAGATGACTCTAAAGTTTGTCCGGTGCTTATTCATGGTGATGCAGCTATTGCAGGACAAGGTATCGTTTATGAAACAATTCAAATGGCTCATCTGGATGGCTATACGGTAGGTGGCACCATTCACATTATTATTAATAATCAAGTTGGGTTCACTACAAATTATCTTGATGGTCGATCTTCCACATACTGTACCGATGTTGCAAAAACTACACGCTGCCCCGTCTTTCATGTCAATGGGGATGATATTGAAGCGGTCGTTCAAGCCATGGAAATTGCTATTGAATACCGTCAAGAATTTAAAAGGGATATTTTCATTGATTTATTATGTTATCGTAAATATGGTCATAACGAAGGTGATGAACCAAAATTTACGCAGCCCTCGCTCTACAATATAATAGCAAAACATCCGAATCCAAAAGATATTTACTTTGATCAGCTCCATTCTGAAGGCATTATAAATGATGCCGAAGTCAAGGCAATTGAAGAGCAATACAATAGATTTTTGGAAGATGAATTTCTTGAATCAAGAAAAAGTGATAAAGCGCTCGTGTATGATTTTTTGAGTGAAACGTGGGAAGGTTATCGTTACGCTTCGCCTAAAGATTTCGAAAAGTCACCCGAAACAGGAGTGCCGCTCGAAAAATTATTGGAATTAGGAAAAAAACTAGCCACTCTTCCTGCTGAGAAAAAATACTTTAGAAAAATTGCTAAGATTTTTGATGATAGGGCAAATTCATATTTAAATAATAAAGTAGATTGGGGATCTGCTGAAATGCTGGCTTATGCATCCTTATTAGTTGAAGGTCACCCTGTTAGAATTTCTGGTCAAGATGTGGAAAGGGGAACTTTTTCACATCGTCATGCCGTTGTTATTACAGAAGACACTGAAGAAGAAATCGTAACGTTAAATTTACTGGAGGAAAACCAAGCGAATTTTACGATCTATAATTCACTGTTATCGGAATACGGTGTACTGGGTTTTGAATACGGATATTCTTTAGCGACACCTAGCACTCTCACAATTTGGGAGGCGCAATTTGGTGATTTTTTTAATGGTGCTCAAATAATGGTCGATCAATTTATTACCTCAGGAGAGGATAAATGGGCTACCCAAAGTGGACTAGTACTATTGTTGCCTCATGGTTACGAAGGTCAGGGAGCCGAACATTCAAGCGGTAGAATGGAACGTTTCCTTCAGCAATCTGCAGATTTAAATATCCAAGTCGTAAATACATCTACTCCTGCGAATCATTTTCACGTTTTGAGAAGGCAATTGAAAAGGGATTTCAGAAAACCATTAATTGTTTTTTCTCCGAAAGCAATTCTCCGTCATCCAGAGGCCACTTCAACAATGGAGCAAATGGCAAAAGGTTGCTTTCAAGAGGTTATAGATGATGAAGGAGTAATTGTAAAATCAATAGATACTGTTGTACTTTGTTCAGGAAAATTCTATTATGAGGCCAAAGCCAAAGCAAGGGAATTAAACGCATCAAATATGGCCTTTGTACGAGTGGAACAATTATACCCATTGCCTCAGAAACAATTATCCGATATATTAAAAAAATACAAAGCCAAAAATGTTATTTGGGCGCAAGAAGAACCTCAAAACATGGGGGCATGGGCCTATATGGCAATGAATTTTAAAGATGCTAATTTAATTGGAATATGCCGGCCAGCTTCCGCTGCAGCTGCTGAAGGATCAAAAAAATTACACGAAAAAAGACTAGATTATTTATACGAACGCTTGTTTTCTTATTCAAAGGGAAAATAAACTAAATGAAAAAATCATGGCAAAATTAGAAATGAAAGTCCCTTCACCAGGCGAGTCTATATCCGAGGTAGAAATTGCTGCTTGGTTAGTAGCTGACGGTGATTATGTAAGTAAAGACCAAGCGATTGCTGAGGTAGATTCCGACAAAGCTACGTTGGAGTTACCTGCCGAGGAATCTGGCGTAATTACGTTGCTGGCATCCGTAGGTGAAGTTGTAAAAGTTGGTCAGGTGGTTTGTATAATTAATACTGATGCAGTTAAGCCAGAGGGTATTGTTGCGTCAAAGAATATTGTTAATGCGCCAAATGCTGCAGCCGCACCTAAATTAACACCCAATCCAGACCCCATTCCAACAGCGGATAATTATGCTGCAGGAAGCGCATCGCCTGCCGCTGCAAAATTAATGGCTGAAAATAAGTTAACAGCTTCTCAAATTATCCCTTCAGGTAAGGATGGGCGAATTACAAAGCAGGATGTTAATAGTGCACTTTCGAATGGATTCAATGCCGAGGAACTTTCAAATTGGGGAGGGACAAGGGAAAAATCTAGCGTCAAAATGTCGATGCTTCGCAGAAAAATTTCGGAACGATTGGTGGCTGTTAAAAATGAAACCGCCATGTTGACTACCTTTAATGAGGTTGATATGAAGCCAATAATGGATTTAAGGGCTAAATATAAAGAAGCCTTTGCCAAAAAATATGATGTTAGCCTTGGATTCATGTCGTTTTTTACAAAAGCGGTTACTGAAGCGCTTTATATCTTCCCTGCTGTTAATGGGCAAATTGATGATACTGATATAATTTTACATCGGTATGCTGATATAGGGATTGCCGTTTCTTCACCAAAAGGTTTGATGGTGCCAATTATTCGGAATGCAGAACAAATGTCGCTAGCGGAAATTGAACGAGAAATTAAACGATTAGCGATTAAAGCAAGAGATGGAAAAATGACGCCTGATGAAATGACGGGCGGAACTTTTACAATCACAAATGGGGGTGTTTTTGGATCAATGTTGTCCACCCCAATTATTAATCCTCCCCAAGCCGCGATTCTTGGAATGCATAATATTGTTGATCGTCCAGTGGCGATTAATGGAAAGGTTGAAATAAGACCGATAATGTATCTAGCATTGTCATATGATCACCGAATTATAGATGGGAAAGAATCAGTTGGCTTTCTTGTAAAGGTTAAGGAAATGTTGGAAAATCCTGAAAGAATGCTTTTTGGCGCTAAGGATATTAATCAAGTTCTTTTGGGCTTGTAAGACCAATCGTAATCAATTTAACTAAGATACTATTATTTAATGTCAAAAATTAGAAAACAAGACGCACTAGATTATCATTCATTTGGGCGCCCAGGGAAAATAGAAGTCGTACCGACTAAGCCATATGCCTCACAACGAGATCTCGCTCTGGCCTATTCTCCTGGAGTTGCTGAACCATGTCTAAAGATTGCTGAAAATCCAGACGATGTATACAAGTACACGGCCAAATCTAACCTTGTGGCGGTAATATCAAATGGAACCGCTGTTCTTGGTTTAGGAAATATTGGGCCTTTGGCCTCTAAACCGGTTATGGAAGGGAAAGGACTCTTGTTTAAAATATTTGCGGATATTGATGTATTTGATATCGAGATTGATGCAACCGATCCTGAATTATTCATTCAAACAGTTAAAGCCATCTCACCCACATTTGGGGGGATCAATCTAGAGGATATTAAAGCACCAGAAGCTTTTGAAATTGAACGTCGCTTGAAAGAAGAATTGGATATTCCTGTTATGCACGATGATCAACACGGCACGGCAATTATCTCCTCCTCCGCTTTAATTAATGCCTTAGAATTAGCCGATAAAAAGATCGAGAAAGTTAAAATCCTTATTTCTGGAGCGGGAGCAGCGGCGATCTCTTGCGCTTCTTTATATCTTTCTCTTGGCGCAAGGTTGGAAAATATTTTTATGTACGATTCAAAAGGATTACTTACCTGCCAGCGTACTGACTTAGATGAAATGAAGCAGCTTTTTGCTGTGCACAAGGTCGATATCCCTTTTGCTAAGGGATTTAAAAATATGGATGTTTTTTTAGGATTGTCAGTAGCGGGTTTAGTAACAAAGGAAATGATCAAGATAATGGCAAAAGATCCAATTGTTTTTGCTTTAGCCAACCCCGAACCTGAAATATCATATAAGGAGGCAACATCTGTCAGAAAAGATATTATTATGGCTACAGGGCGATCTGACCATCCTAATCAAGTCAACAATGTATTGGGATTTCCATTTATTTTCAGAGGTGCGCTGGATGTTAGAGCGACAACCATTAATGAAGAAATGAAACTCGCTGCAGTAAAAGCGATTGCCGCTTTAGCAAAGGAAACAATTCCAGAAGAGGTAATTGAGGCCTATGGAGAAAAAAACATTTCGTTTGGAAGGGACCAAATCATTCCTAAACCACTTGATCCTCGATTAATTTACTATGTTGCTCCGGCAGTTGCAAAAGCGGCGATGGATTCGGGTGTCGCAAAAAATCCTATCAAGGATTGGGAGCTATATGAAAACCAACTCAAAAGTAGATTAGGCCTTGATAATAAATTAGTGCGTGACATAACTTTTAAAGCACAAAGGAATCCTAAAACAGTTGTATATCCAGAAGGTGATAATGTGAAAATTCTTAAAGCAGCACAGATTGCGTTTGAAGAAGGAGTAGCCATGCCCATATTATTAGGAAATAAAGAAAAAATAAAAGCATTAATTGCTGAATACGCAGTCGAATTGCCTGAAGTAACTATAATTGACCCTAAGGATAAAAAACACGAGGAAGCCCGAATTAATTTCGGAAAAGCATTTTTTTCTAAAAGAAAAAGACGTGGTATTTTGGAATTTGAAGCCATTCAACTCATGCGGGAAAGAAACCACTTTGGTGCAATGATGGTAGAGACTGGGCAAGCAGATGCCATGATTACCGGTTTGACAAGAAGCTATCGTTCATCACTAAAGCCTTTATTGCATATCATCGGTCTTGAAAATGATGTAAATCGAATTGCTGGTATGTATATTTTAAATTCGAAACGAGGCCCTTTATTTTTAGCAGATACAACCGTCAATCTAAACCCAAATGCAGAGCAAATAGCAGAGATTACGGTTAACGTCGCAAAAACAATACGGAAACTAAAGGTAATCCCAAAAATAGCATTATTGAGTTATTCAAATTTTGGTTCTTCTCCTGGAGAGGATGCTGAAAAAATGGGGCGCGCCGTTGAAATTTTACATGCTAAGCACCCAAATTTGATAGTAGATGGAGAAATGCAAGCTAATTTTGCCCTTAATTCAGAATTAATGAATGAGAAATTTTCTTTTTCAGCATTAGCGAACAAGGAGGTAAATACATTGATTTTTCCAAATTTATCTTCAGGTAATATTGCTTATAAATTATTACAAGAAATGACCGAAGGTGATGCCATAGGACCAATTTTAATAGGTTTCAAAAAATCAATACATGTTGTTCAGCTGGGCTCCACTGTTAGAGAAATTGTTAACATGGTAAAAATTGCAGTTATAGACGCCCAAAATAAATAACATGATAGCACAATTAAACGGAAAGTTAGTAGAGAAAAATCCAACCGAAATTATTGTAGAATGCGGCGGTGTTGGCTATGAGGTTAAAATCTCCCTCAATACCTACACTGCTATTGGCACAGGAGAGGCAATTCGAATTTTCACAAAACTTATTGTTCGAGAGGATGCTCAACTTTTATATGGCTTTGCAACCAAAGAAGAAAGGGAAATGTTTAATTTTTTGATTAGTGTTTCAGGAATTGGACCTAATATCGCAATGATTATGTTGTCTTCCTTAGTGCCAGAAGAAATTGCTCATGCAATTCAGTCAGAGGATGTTGCCACCATACAAAGAATAAAAGGAATTGGAGCAAAAACAGCGCAACGTGTTATTATTGATCTGAAGGGTAAAGTAATGAAAATTGCAGAAAGATCAGAAAACACATCTGGAGAAGGCAATATAAACCGATTTGATGCGTTAAATGCCCTCGTTTCTTTGGGCTTCGACAAAAAAGCTGCAGAAAAAGCTATTGATAGAGTAGATTCTGGTGGCTTAGTGGTTGAAAAATTAATCAAAGAAGCATTAAAAGTATTGTGAATTGACTGGAACGTTTACATTTCTTGACAAGTGTATTCGGGGCTTTGCTTTTGTAGGGCTCCTGATTTGCATATTTTTTATTTCAACAGATAATATTTCTTATTCACAAAATGGCCCTACGTTACCATTTCCAATATTTAATCCCTTAAATCCAAGCCAAAACGGCACACAAAGTTTCGACCTTGGAAGTCCTAGTTCTCTTAATCAAACGATTATTTATGACCCCAGCACAGGAACTTATATCTTTTCCGAAACATTAGGGAATGGGTTAAATTACAAGAACCCTTCTATGATGACCATGGAAGAATATTTAAATTATAAGAACAAAAAAGATATCGATGATAATTGGCAGGAAATAATTGAAGAAGAATCAGTTGTGGGACGGTCATTTGAATTGCCAATTAAAATTGGTAGTAAAGCATTTAAGAATTTTTTCGGCTCTGATGAAATTGTGATTCGACCTCAAGGAAATGTAGAGGTTCAATTCGGAATCAACTCTTCTCGTTACGATAATCCGATTTTACCTATGAGGCAAAGGAGGGTAACTCGTTTTGATTTCCAACAAAACATCAATATGGATATTGTTGGACAAATTGGAACAAAATTAAAAATCGGAGCAAAATATAGTACCCAGGCCTCTTTCGATTTTGAAAACATATCAAAGTTAGAGCATACGGGAGACGAAGATCAGATTCTTCAAAAAATTGCATTGGGAATGGTTACGCTGGATTTACCCACTAGTTTAATTCAAGGATCACAAACTCTTTTTGGTGCTAAAACACAATTGAAGTTTGGTAGAGCTACCGTTGACTTAATTGCAGCATCTTCCAAAGGAAAAAGACAAGAAATCAATATCACAGGGAAATCGCAGGTTCAGAAATTTGAACTAAGTGCGGATAATTATGAAGTAAATCGGCACTATTTTTTGAATTTATTTCATCAACAAAATTATGATAATGCAATGTCAACTTTACCGGTTGTCAATTCTACCCGCTACATCACTCGAATTGAGGTATGGATAACCAATAGAACAAATAATACCGAAAACACAAGGAATATAATCGCATTCGCTGATTTAGGAGAGGGGCTTTCGACGAATTGTCAAGGAACTCCAGGTGGAAATCAAGTAAATTATGATCCCGACAATCGTGCCAATGCATTATATGATTGGGCTGCCAATCAACCATTGGTTCGGGGGTTTTCAAATGCTGTTAGTGCTTTAAGTGCCCAAGTAAGTGCTCCTGGGCCTTTTCAACAGGCGATCGATTATGAAAAAGTGGAGAATGCCAGAAAATTAACGGATCAAGAATATACTTATAACGCCTTGTTGGGTTACATATCACTCAATAATGCACTTAATAATGATGAGGTCTTGGCTGTTGCTTATGAATATACGTATCGAGGTGATACTTATCATGTGGGAGAATTTTCTACAGATGGAGCTAGCGGACAACAGGCATTAATTTTGAAATTAATAAAACCGACAATTACCAACCCTAGAAATAAAATCTGGGATTTGATGATGAAGAATGTCTATTCTATTGGAGCTTTTCAAGTAGATCAGCTGGGTTTTAGAGTTGACATCCTTTACAATAACCCAGAGACATCAGTCCTTCTACCCATTTTTCCATTGAATGGTGTTGATGATAAGCAATTAGTCACCTTGTTAGATATGGATAAAATCAATCAGAATAATCAACCTTTTTCAGATGGTGTTTTTGATTTTGTTCCTTTTAATATGGTAAATAATAAGGCGGATAACGGAGGAACAATAAATCGAAAAAACGGCCGAATTTTCTTTTCTACTATTGAACCTTTTGGCAAAACATTGGCAAAAAAATTATCCGATGCAGGAATCCCTCAACTTACTGTAGATAAGGTTTCTTTTTATGAACTTTATGATTCAACAAAAACAGCAGCACAACAAATACCGAGTAAAAACCGCTTCCTTTTTAAAGGCGAATTTCAGTCATCTGTTAGCTCAGACATTCCCCTAAATGCGTTAAATGTGCCACAAGGAGCCGTTTCTGTTACGGCAGGGGGCATCTTGTTAACTGAAGGGACAGATTATACTGTTGATTATAATTTAGGTCGTGTCAAAATATTAAATACTGGTATATTAGAGTCGAATACCCCAATAAAAATTTCAATTGAAAGCAATTCTGTTTTTGGCTTTCAAGCGCGCACATTGTTTGGTGGAAGATATCAATACCGATTTAGTGATAAACTTAAGGTTGGTGCAACTTGGGTTAGAATGACGGAGAGACCCGTTACTCAAAAAGTAGACTTCGGTTCTGAACCGTTTAAGAATAATGTTATTGGTGCCGATTTTGCAATTCGTACAAACGTTCCCTTTCTTACAAAACTTGTGGACTTATTACCGGTAATTTCAACAAATCAAATGTCTACCTTTTCATTTACTGGTGAAGTCGCACACTTAATACCAGGCCAACCTAGAGCTATTAATAAAGAAGGAACGTCCTATATTGATGATTTCGAAGCAAGCCAAAGTGCGATAGATTTGAAATCAATAACGGCCTGGCGCTTGGCATCTATTCCACAAGGGCAACCCGATTTATTTCCTGAAGCATATGTTAAAGATCTTTCAGCTGGATTCAAACGGTCAAAAGTTGCTTGGTATCTTATTGACCCGCTTTTTTATCAAAGTAATAACTTAACACCGGATCATATCAAACAAGATGCATCCATGTTGGCCGATAGCCGAATGCGTTTGGTGAATCAAATAGATATATTTCCAAACCTGCAGCAGCAATATGGTTCTATCCCGAATATTTCTGTAATGGAATTGGCTTATTACCCTTCGGAAAGAGGTATGCACAATTATGATACGACTAATACCATTAATGCAGACGGAACATTTATAAATCCTGAGAATCGGTGGGGGGGAATTATGAGGGCCCTGACAACGAATGATTTTGAACAAACAAATATTGAGTTTATTCAGTTTTGGGTGCTAGATCCTTTTAATGAAGATGCCGAAAATGTTAATCCGAATTCGATACACGCAGGTGGTGATTTATATTTTAATCTCGGCAATATATCAGAAGATATATTACCGGATTCAAGAAAAAGTTTCGAAAATGGCTTGCCACCAACTGCCACCTCTATTGTAGATAATATCGATACAACTGTATGGTCTAGAATTTCTACTCAACAGGTAGTTATTAATGCTTTTGATACAGATCCTGAGTCTAGAAGAAATCAGGATGTTGGAATTGATGGATGGAGTAATGATAATGAAAAAGTGGCATTTACAAATTATGTCCAATGGGTACAAAACAATACGGTTCTTGATCCGGTTGTGAAAGCCAGAATGATTTCGGATCCATCAAATGATGATTATAATTATTACCTAGATGATAACTATGATACTGAAAGCGCAACGATTTTAAAAAGATATAAAAAGTACAACGGCATGGATGGCAACTCTCCAACAATTGAAATGTCAGATACTGCCAACGCTGATGGATACCCTACTCAGGGAAGTAACATGCCGGATTTAGAAGACATTAACCAAGATAATAACTTATCGGAATCAGAAAGCTACTTTCAGTATAAAATGAGTCTAAGGCCAAATGATATGGCAGTAGGTAAAAATTATATAACCAACGTTCAAACCTATCAAAATGGAAATAAGACAGAGTACTGGTATCAGGTAAAGATACCATTAAGAGATTTTGAAAAAAAGGTAAATGGCATTCAAGATTTTAGATCCATCCGATTTATGCGTATGTACTTAAAAGGATTTGATGAAGAAGTATTGCTTAGGTTCGCAAAGTTAGAATTGATTCGCGGGGAGTGGAGACGTTATTATAATGATCTCACTCAACCTGGGATTAGTATTCAGCAGGATCCCAACCTTACTTCTTTTAACATTGCGGCAGTAAACGTGGAAGAAAATGATCAACGTACACCAATAAAATATGAGGTGCCTCCTGGAATTACAAGGGAAATTGACCCGTCTCAAACGTATCAGCGGCAATTAAATGAGCAGTCATTGGTTCTTGAAGTTTGTAACTTACAAGATGGCGATGCTCGTGCAGCGTATAAAAATGTTCAGTTTGACGTCCGAACGTACAAAAAATTAAAAATGTTTGTCCATGCCGAAGAAGTAAATCCGCTGCAGCCTTTGAATAATAAAGATTTGACATTGTTCGTCCGATTAGGGACTGATTTTGTAGAAAATTATTACGAGTATGAACTTCCGATGGATGTTACTCAGTGGGGATCTTCTTCGCCGGAGTCTATCTGGCCAGAGGCAAATAATGTTGAAATAATTTTTGACGATTTACTCGATCTTAAAAAAGATAGAAATAACAAAATTGAACAGGGCGTGGGGGGAATATCTTACTTAGTAGAATATGCAAAGGACGACCCTGCTAATCCTGATCGAAAAATTAAGATAAAAGGAAGTCCAAATCTCCAATCTATGCGAACAATTATGGTTGGCGTCAGAAATCCATTGCAAACAGATCCAAATAATAATTGGCCTGATGATGGACAGGCAGATTGTGCAATTGTTTGGATTAATGAGCTAAGGTTAACCGATTTTGTTAGCGAAGGGGGATCTGCAGCAGTTGGCCAAATGCAGGTTCAATTAGCTGATTTTGCAAGCGTTTCTGCATCTGGAAATTATTCAGGCATAAATTGGGGAAGTGTCGAAAGTCGCGTTCAGGAGCGTCAACGCAATGAGAAAATTGGTCTTGATATGAATGCCAATGTTCAACTCGGACAATTTCTAGGTAAACAAACACGACTGTCTCTGCCATTCTTTTACGGCTATTCCTTAGGAATAATTAATCCCGAATATGATCCTTTTAACCCTGATATAAAGCTTTCCGATTACGATCCTACTACCCGAAAAGAAAGGGCTAAAATGGGGCAAGATTTTACGGAACGAAAATCTTACAATTTCACCAATGTTAGAAAGGAAGCTAAGGCAGGGGCAAAACCTCATTTTTACCGAATCTCAAATTGGTCAGCAAGTTATGCGTTTGCTGAAAATTTAAAAAGAGATTTTAATATTAATTATGATAAAACTAAGACATGGTCGGGTGCATTAAATTATAATTATACATTTACTGGCAAAGCATATGAACCTTTCAAGAAATGGAAGCCTGTTCAGAAATCAAAATGGCTACAAATTGTAAAAGAAACAAATGTATTTCTCATGCCGAAGAACATTTCTTTTACTAATGACTTTTCAAGAATTTATAACGAGAGACAAGTAAGAAATAATTTAGTACCTAACTATGAGTTTGATCCAGTTTTTTTAAAACGTTTTGATTGGACAAGGAACTACAATGTTGGCTATGATATAACAAGAAATTTAAAGGCAAGTTTCACAGCGACAAACAAATCTATTTTCGAAGAGGGAAATAGCAGGGTGGATCGAAGGCTTGATCAGGCAGGTTATCAGGAGTTTAAAGACACCATTCGTTCACAAATAGCTACTTTCGGAAAAACCATGGATTATGGGCATACCTATAGCTTAAGTTTCACTGTTCCACTAGATAAATTTCCTTTAACCAATTGGCTCACTGCCAATGCAAAATATGCCGGAACATATAACTGGCAGAGAGCTCCCCTTGGTCAAACGGATTTTGGAAATACGATTCAAAATAATCGCTCTATTAACATGACGTCGCAAGCTAATTTCGTAACGCTTTACAATAAGGTCCCATTCTTTAAAAGAGTACTGGCAGATGGGCGGAATAATCGCGGTGCAATTAATCCTAAAAATGCAAATGGCGAGGATAATATCAGACCAGGAGATCCAAAAGTTAAGGAAGAAGAAGAATTAAAGCCACCAAAACCATTGGAAGAAATGACCAAAAAGGAAAGACGAAAATTCGAACGATTAAAGCGTCAATTCGAACGTAAAAAACTTAAAAAACAACGTGAGAAGGAAAAAGTGAATCCAATTGGAGGATTTTTTGCTCGTTTAGCAATGTCGCTTAGAAATGTATCAGGAACTTATACCATTAATGATGGGACTTTATTACCTGGATTTAATCAGGAGTCAAGTGTATTGGGAATGAATACTTCAACGACACAATTAGCCGGTTTTGCCTTTGGCCGACAAGGATATGATGTTTTTGGAAATTCAAATGGATATAATGTTGCGGAGCAAGCAACATCAAATAATTGGTTGGTTCAAAACGAGAATTTAAATAAGCAATTCACCACGACACATACAAAAACGCTCAATATGAGAGCAAGTTTAGAGCCATTTAAAGATTTTACCATAGAACTCAAATTGAATCGTAATTATAGTCGGAATTCGGGGGAATTCTATCGATGGAATACACAAACTGCTGAATTTGAGGGGCAAAGTCAATTTGAAACAGCCACTTTGACCTACTCAACATTAAATATAGGTACTGCTTTCGCTAGTTTAGGGAGCGATTATTCTTCACAAGTTTTTCAAAACCTATTAGCAAATAGACAAAATGTATCGCAAATTATTGGTGCAGAAAATCCAAATGCTAATTTATTACCTTCTGGCTATTATAGTGGTTATTCAGGAAGTCAACAGGAAGTAGTGCTTGGCGCTTTCTTGACGGCTTATGGTAATACGGCCGTAAATAATAAAAGTATTAATCCTATAAAAAACACCCCACTTCCAAATTGGAACATTACCTACAACGGATTGTCTAAATTCCCTTTCGCAAAAGATATTATTAAATCGTTCGTCCTAAGACATGGCTACTCATCTACGGCAACCATAAGCGGAATGCAGTCCAATCTATCTGCTACCTTTGATAATAATGGTAATGCAAATGCTTTAGATATTAATAATAATATCATTTCACAGCTGCAAGTTCAAAATGTAACGATTAGTGAGCAATTTTCTCCATTAATTGGTTTTGATGCTACTTGGATGGTCTTTGGACAATCCCTCACGACAAAATTTGAATATAAGAAAGATCGCCAAGCAACGCTTTCTCTTAATAATAATCAAGTTACAGAGGTTCGTTCTGATGAAATTGTGGTTGGTTTACAATCGAAAATTGTGAAGGTTAAATTATTTAAAAAAATCCCGCCAAGTGATATGAATGCCGGAATCAATTTCTCTTTTCGTGATAATTTAACGGTCATCAGAAAGGTGGTGGAAAATACTAATCAGCCTACTGCAGGACAGAAAATGATTTCATTTAAATTTAATCTCGATTATAATTTATCACAAAACTTAACGGTTACCTTATTCTATGACCAAAACTTAAATACACCAAAGGTTGCAACGAGTTACCCAACAGGGAATTTAAATACGGGAATTAAAGTTCGATTTAATCTTGCCGGTGTTCAATGATAAATTATAGAATTGCTC
>Ga0209550_10004249_pt1 | contig 13573 bp, 12 predicted proteins | sample LauGreSuBDMM15SN_2_FD_187567 | JGI IMG/M metagenome (GOLD analysis project Ga0209550, IMG submission 187567) | Freshwater lake microbial communities from Lake Michigan, USA - Su13.BD.MM15.SN (SPAdes) (version 5) | ecosystem: Environmental > Aquatic > Freshwater > Lake | place: Lake Michigan... | reverse complement strand
TAATCAACAATGTCAATTTTTTCCCCGCCCAATTCGCTCATGACTGCGCGCACTCGCCCACCTAGTGGGCCAATGCAGGCACCCTTTGGATTCACGCTTGGAGATTTTGTGGAGACTGCAAGCTTAGATCGATGACCTGCTTCTCGTGCCAGTCCTTCAATGACGACGGTGCCATCTGCAATTTCTGGAACTTCAAACTTAAATAATTCTTCAACTAATTTTGGATGGCTTCGCGAGAGTGTGATGACCGGACCCTTTGGACCCATTTTTACCGCTACAACGTAACAACGAATTCTGGTGCCGTGGGAATAATCCTCGCCAGGAACACTTTCTTCTGGCGGCAGTACACCTTCAACTTTTCCGAGATTTACAAATACAAGTTGTCGATCACTGCCCTGTTGAATCACACCAGAGACGATGTCACCTTCTCTTGCTTGAAATTCGATCACTGTGGCGTCATCATCAGCAGCTTTTAGACGCTGGGCGATTACACCGCGGGCAAGTGACGCGGCAACGCGACCAAAGCCCGCAGGGGTAGCGTCAAATTCGCCAATCTTATTTCCGTCGTCGTCGAGTTCATCCGCTGTAACAACAACGTGTCCATTAGTTCGATCCAGTGCCACCCGGGCACTTTCGTGCGCACCTGTTGAATGTAAGTAAGCAACAAGTAGTGCCTGCTCAATTGATTCAACTACGTAGTCAAGTGCTAATCCGCGTTCCCGCGTTAAGTTTTTAAGGGCCGCTATGTCAATGTCCATGTAATCGCGTCCTAGTCAGTTTCTGGCAATAAATCGTTGCCTGATTCTTTAGGCATTTTCTTAAACTCAACTTCAATGTGAGCCCGTGAGAGATCTGCAATGTTAACGATTCGCTCTTTATCGTTTATCGAAAGTGTGACATTAGGGTTTTCAAACGCAGTGATTCGTCCGGTCGCATTTATTGCATCGCCAGCAACATTAACTAATCGACCAATGTTTCGCGCCCAGTGCGCTGGTTTTGTCAGTGGCGAACTAACTCCCCGAGTTCCAACTTCAAGTAAGTAAGGTGCCTCGCCCATAATGTCGCTGGCATCTAAGAACTCAGAAATTGCGCGCGATACTGCAGCAACTTCATCAAGGTTTACGCCAGCGTCACCATCAACTGTGACATCAACTACCCGCTGATTTCCCGACTTTGAAATTGATACGTCATCAAGGTCCAATGAAAAGGCATTAACAACGGGCGTTAGTTGTTCGATGAGTTCGCTGGCAGTCACCATTTTCAAGCCTTTTCAATTTGGTCGAGCAGTTGTTCTCCAATGTTAGCGCGGGAGCATCTCAAAAGACATCTCTGAATTTCTATCCGAGAGATCCCAATATCTTGACGGCAAACATGAACAATACTTATGTGACTAATTTGCAGAAAAGCCTCCCCCGACGCTCATTTCTCGCACTTCTAAGTTGCACTGGATTTCTTGTTGCATCCTGCGGAAAAGTTACTCCGGAACCTGAAGTTTCTGCTCAAGAAGTCGGCCTGCAAGCCATAATTTCGGAAAAAACTCGATTCATACTTGCGGCTAACGCCTTTGCGGCTGCCAATCCGATTTACGCGCCAGCTTTGCAGATAGTTACCGAACATAACGCACTGCATATCGCAGCTCTGGCCAAGTTTGCATCTGGCGCAGCACCCGAAGCTAGCGCCAGTGCGATACCAGAAGTTGGATTAACTCTGGGCAAACTTTCAGCTCAGTGTGCTGCGTTTTCAAATAGTCATCTTGAGTTTGCCTGCTCGGAAATTTCTGCCGAGCTTTCTCGCACATTAGCTTTGATTGCGGGATCAGAAATCATGCATCATGCGTTCTTGAATTCGATTCTCATATGAAAACCCAATCTGTTTTCGATACCGAGTCTGCAATTGCGGATTTGGTTTCTAGCTGCCATGGCGCAATTTATGCTTATGGCGTTATCGCTTCGCAACTAACCCAATTTGATGAGGCGCTAGATGCAATCTCGCGGTATCGAATTAAACGCAATCAACTAACTAAACTTTGCGCCGAACTAGGTTTCACGCCACCTCCCGCTCGTGCGGCTTACGAATTGTCATCATCCATTACAGATGATGCCTCGGCAAAAGCGGCGGCGGCTTTGCTTGAGGAAAGCGCGTGCGCTCATTGGGCTGCGGCTCTTAACTACCTTCCAAATAGAGTTGCGCTTTCAGAAGCAAAGTTCTTGCAGAGTTGCGCCATTAGTTCGTTTAAGTGGTCTGGCATTGTCAAGGCTTTTAGTTCTGCTTAACTATTTAAATTGTTGCCAACAAACGAGCGACTAAGACACCTAGCATCAGCAAGAAAATAATACGCACGAATGCACTTCCGCGATTTAGCGCCGTTCGAGCTCCAATGAAACCCCCAAGTAAGTTCGCGGGCGCCATTAACGCGGCAACGAGCCACATCACGTGACCACCTGGGATGAAAATGACAAGCGCAGCTAAATTAGTTGCGATGTTGACAAACTTTGCAAGTGCAGATGCACTTAGAAAACTATTTTGGAGCAAACTTACTAAGCCAAATACCAAGAACATTCCGGTACCTGGTCCAATTAAGCCATCGTAAAAACCGATTCCTAATCCAAGTAGCGGAGCAAGAATTGGGGAAGGTTTGCGAGCTTGTAACTGGGTCTTTCCAAATTCCGGCCGGAAGATCGTAACAAGTCCGACCCCGATAAGAACTGCCAACATTATGGGTTCAAACCACTCGCGCTCAACTCTCGTGGCAAGTATCGCGCCCAGAACAGATCCAGCGAAAGCCGTAACCAACATTGGAATCAGGATTTGGGTATTAATAGCAATTTTTTGCCGGTAAGTTGCGGCAGCGGCGCTCGTGCCAACAACTGAAACCGCCTTATTTGTACCCAGGACGCTGGCAAGTGGCGCTACCGGAAATGACCAGAGCAAAACCGGTAATTGAATTAAGCCGCCGCCGCCAGCAACAGCATCAACAAAGCCCGCGATAAACGCAGCTGTCACGCAAAAAATCAGCGTCCACATAGTGATCTCGGCTAGCAGCGAAGTCATGAGTCTTCGTTATTCCAATTAGTTACCACATCGAGAACCTCGCCGAGTTTTTGCACCGTTGCTGCTGGCGTGATTCCTAAGTCAGAGGATTGCGATGCTGGGATTTTGGAATGCGGAATCCAAATTCCTCGCATTCCAACGGATTGGGCGCCATGGATGTCATCAAATAACCGATCACCAACGAACGCTGCTTCCTGCGCGCTCACATCTAAGTTGTATAACACGTGCGCAAATACGCTTTGATGCGGTTTTCCGGTGGCTAGTTCACTGGTGAACAGCGAATAGTCAAACAGATGTAGTACGCCATCGCGTTCAAGCACGGATTCATGATGGCTGCGTGGCCACATGGTATTTGAAAGTACTGCAGTCTTAATTCCATTGCCACGAAGCGCCTCAAGTAATGCAACGGCGTCAGGGTCGGTGTACGTGTGTGGCTCCCAGCCAAGGAAATAGTTTTTTAACGCTTTGTGATGCGCGGCCGAAGAAGTGTCAACGCCTGCCTCGTGGAAGAGTTCATCTAGAATTCCTGTGCCAATCTCACCATTGGTATCAAATTGCCGGAGCCAGCGCGAAGCTTCGCCATCATTTAGTTTTTCTGCGAGGGAATCGGCATTAGTTGGATCGTAAATGCTCGCATATCCCAGCCACAACTGCTTTAAGTCAACGTTATGCCAAGGAGTTAAAGTTCCGCCCCAGTCAAAAATTACTGCCTTAATAGCCACGATGTTAGTTCGTTACCAGAGCTACAACGCTTGCAACGAAATCATTTATTGGAACTAAGGTTTGTTCTCCAGTTTTGCGATCTCGCAGTTCGATAACACCTTCTGCAAGACCCTTACCAACAACTGCAATCGTGGGAATTCCCAAAAGTTCGGAGTCGTTGAATTTAACCCCTGGCGAAACGCCACGACGATCATCAAACAAAACTCGAACACCGGATTTCTCAAGCTCTTCGGAGACTTTATTGGCAACCTCGAATGGTTCATCCTCTTTGCCAGTTGCAATGATGTGGATGTCAGCAGGGGAAACTTCGCGCGGCCAGATTAGTCCCTTTTCATCATGCGACTGTTCAGCGATAGTAGCTACCGCGCGCGAAACCCCGATTCCGTAAGAACCCATAGTGACAGTAATAAGTTCGCCATTTTCGTCAAGAACTTTAAGGTCGAGTGCTTGGGCGTACTTACGACCTAATTGAAATATGTGCCCAATCTCAATGCCCCGAGCAATGTTCAATTCACTTTCGCAATTGGAGCAGCCATCTCCCTGTCGGACCTCGGCGGCTTCAATTACGCCATCCCAAGTGAAATCCCGGCCAGCGACTAAATCGTAAACGTGGTTTCCGCGAACATTAGCTCCGGTAATCCAACGAGTACCTGCCACAACTCTCGGATCGACTAAATATTTGATTCCAGATACTGAGGTTAATCCAAGTACTTGTGGTCCGATGTATCCCTTAACAAGAACTGGATACTTTTTGAAATCTTCTTCTTCAAAGGCTTCAATTGAAATTGGGTGCAGCGCTGCTTCGACTCGCTTGAGATCGACTTCTCGATCACCTGGTAACCCAACAATTAGCGGCTCCCGCTTGCCATCCAGTGAAACTTGCATGACAACAACATTCTTGAGTGTGTCAGCAGCTTCCCAATCACGATCTGCTCGACGCAGTTCTGCCCTGCTATTTGAAATATCTACCAGCGAGGCAATAGTTGGGGTGTCAGGGGTATCTTCCACATGAGCGGCAGGAATTGCCGAGGCATCGATGTCATTTGGTACTCGAGTAACAATGGCCTCAACATTTGCAGCCAGGCCACATTTTGGACACTTTACGTAAGTGTCTTCGCCACTATCGCAGGTTGCCAAAAATTCTTCACTCTTAGAGCCGCCCATGGCGCCGGACATCGCGGAAACTATTTCGTAATTTAACCCAAGGCGATCAAAAGTTTTAATGTATGCCGCACGATGATTTTGGTATGAGACTTCAAGCCCGGCATCATCGATATCGAAGGAATAAGAATCCTTCATCACGAACTCACGAGCGCGCAAAATACCCGCGCGTGGACGCGCTTCATCGCGATATTTGATTTGAATGTGGTAAATACATAACGGCAAATCTTTGTAGGAAGAATATTCACCCTTGACCATCAAAGTAAACATTTCTTCATGAGTTGGCCCAAGCAAGTAATCTGCTTTTTTACGATCCTGGAGTCTAAATAAATTGTCGCCATACTCGTCCCAGCGGCCAGTTTTTTCGAATGGTTCGCGTGGCAACAATGCTGGAAAGTGAACTTCTTGGAAGCCGGCCCCATCCATTTCTTCTCGGACTATGCGCTCAACATTGCGATAAACCAAATAACCCAGAGGCAACCAAGACCAGATTCCAGGCCCTATTCGCCTGACATATCCACCGCGAACCAGAAGTCGATGACTGGGCACCTCAGCATCCGCCGGATCCTCGCGCAGCGTCCGCAAGAACAGGGTTGACATGCGCAGCAATTTAACTCCTAATGGGCGATTATTGAATGTTCCAATGGTACTTCAGGAACCAGCGAGCCTTGCGTTCACTCGCGATGTTTCAAAACAGCACAGTTGCGAACGTGTCCACTTGCTCGAATCCAACGTTTCGGTATGTTGCCAGTGCGGGCGTATTGAAATTATTGACATAAAGCGACACCACTGGCGCGATGTCGGCCAATACATACTTAACTACTGCGGCCATTGCTGGGACTGAGATACCTTTACCCCGATATTCAGGTTTAACCCATACTCCTTGAACTTGAGCTACCTCGGATCCGACGGTACCAACTTCCGCTTTGAATACCAGTTCATCCCCGAGGTAGCGAACAAAGGATTTGCGCGCTGAGACCAACTCTGCGACGCGGTTTCGATATGCACTTGCGCCGCCGCCCGAGTTAGGACTAATTCCAACTTCTTCTGTGAACATTGCCACACATGCCGGGACTAATTCATCCAGGTCTGCAAATGTGGAATATCGCACTTCGTCATCACTTAATACTCGTGATGGCTCACGCATAGCAAGCACGGGTTGATTCTCGCGCACTTCACGGGCACTTCCCCAGCTAGGTGACAAGCGAGACCAAAGATCCAAGACTTCAGATGCCGGGCCAACAATAGATGAACTTCTCCTGCCGCTACGGGACAAAACACTGGCAAACTCTTGACGGGCAATCAGCGAGGTATTTACTGGAACTACATTGGCACCACATAGCAAAGCGGCTTTAAGTTTGCCATCATCGAAATATCCAAGTAAATCTGAATAACTATTTCGATACCCGCCACTTCCACTTTCAACGCGAGCAGCCAGCAAGCAGTGTCGAATCGGATCCTGCGCTATCAGGGATTGCAATTGTGAAATTGATTGCGCATCAATCGCGCGAACTTCGTGAGCCAAATTAACTCACCCCGCATATTTGTGAGCCAAATTAACTCACCGTAACAATAGGTGCGCCTGCAGCTTCCATTTGTTCGGCGAGCTTCATGGCTTCTTCAATCAAAGTTTCTACGATCTGCGCTTCAGGTACGGTTTTAATTACTTCACCTTTTACGAATATCTGTCCTTTACCGTTACCACTTGCAACTCCCAGGTCCGCTTCGCGAGCTTCACCTGGTCCGTTTACTACACATCCCATAACGGCAACTCGCAATGGAACTTCAAGTCCTTCTAATCCAGCTGTCACTTGCTCAGCAAGAGTGTAAACATCAACTTGGGCACGACCACACGATGGGCAACTCACAATTTCAAGTCTGCGTTGCTTCAAATTTAGAGATTCTAAAATTTGGGTTGCTACTTTAATTTCTTCAACTGGTGGGGCTGATAGCGAGACTCGAATCGTATCTCCGATGCCATCTGAGAGTAAGGAGCCAAAAGCAACTGCTGATTTAATCGTTCCCTGGAACAACGGACCAGCTTCAGTAACACCTAAGTGAAGTGGGTAATCACATTTAGCTGCAAGTAATCGGTAAGCCTGCACCATAACCACTGGATCATGATGCTTAACAGAAATCTTGATGTCGCCAAAACCATGTTCTTCGAATAGTGAAGCTTCCCAAAGGGCTGACTCAACTAAAGCTTCTGGCGTTGCTTTGCCATATTTTTCCATCAATCGCTTATCTAGTGATCCAGCGTTAACTCCAATGCGAATCGGAATCCCAGCATCACCAGCTGCTTTTGCAATCTCTTTAACTTTGTCATCAAACTGTTTAATGTTGCCTGGATTAACACGCACGCCAGCAACCCCTGCATCGATGGCAGCAAAAACATACTTTGGCTGAAAGTGAATGTCAGCGATGACAGGAATGCTGGATTTCTTGGCGATTTGGGCCAGTGCATCTGCATCATCTTGACTCGGTACCGCCACCCGAACTATTTGACAACCAGATGTAGTTAATTCCGCAATTTGCTGCAAAGTGCTATTGACATCTGCAGTTAGCGTGGTTGCCATTGACTGGATGCTAATTGGCGCATCCCCACCCACCGAAATTGGATGTGTGCTGTGGCGCAAGGTGATCTGACGACTTTTGCGGCGCTGCGTAATTACCGGAGGTGGCATTTCTGGAAGTCCAAGATTGATCGTCATGTTCCCATTATCTGTCATGTTTGGAGTTATTGCTTAAAAGGCCAGCGGTTTGATGATGTCAGCCAAAATTACGACAACTGACATGGCCAATAATGCCAGTGACATCGCATACGCAACTGGCAGCATTTTCGCAGTGTCAACTGGACCAGGAAGCGGCTTTCGTCGGAGCCGGGCAACTTGCCGGCGCATTCCCTCGTAAAGTGCTCCAGCTATGTGGCCACCATCGAGCGGCAAAATAGGGACCATGTTGAAAACGAACAAAAATAGATTCACTGATGCCAACAAATTAATTAAGTCCGCTACTTTGTAAATACTCGGAATTCCTTCGCTTCCAGCTATCTGCCCGCTGATGCGACCTATTCCAATAACGCTCACTGGACTTTGTGGATCACGCGGTACTTCAGTAAACAGGTCACCAGCTAAACCAAAAACCCGAGCTGGAAAATCAAGTAAAGCGCTGGCACTAGCTACGGTAAGCGTCGCCATGAAATTTGGAACTTGCGAAACTGGGGCGGGAACTAAATCAAATGCTGGAGATATGCCCAGGAAACCACGATTTGAATACTCCCCAGTTTCGTTACCTGATTCATCCAATATTGCAGCTTCATAAGAAGCAACTTCAACGGATTTGGTTATGACTTCACCTTGCGCAGTTCTAAAACCAACTTGAACTATTTGTCCAGCCTTAGTTGCAAGTGCAGATCCAAGATCATTCCAAGCCGCAATTTCTATGCCATCTATTGAAAGCAAAGTGTCTTGGGCCTTTAGGCCGATTGCTGCAGCTGGTGTTTGCTCGCTGCCGACGCATTCACCATTAGTTGAAGTTATTCCGTTTGGATTGGCTGGCGTAGGTACGCAGGCCACAACTTCACTAATAGTTGTCGTCACTTCTGGTTTGCCAATCGCGCTCAGCGAAATTGTGAACAAGATAGCGGCAATTATGAGATTCATAAAAGGGCCACCGAACATGACCGCAAGCTTCTTTGGAACACTCAAGCGGTAAAAAGTTCGTGGCTCATCAATCGGTGAAATCTCCGCTAATACTTCCTCGCGCGCGGACTCAATCATTAAACCGATTCGGCCTAAGTGCTCTTTGTCTTGTATCCCAGCTGGATTAGGCGGAAACATTCCTATCATTCGAATATATCCACCAAGTGGAATGGCTTTGATGCCATATTCAGTGTCACCTTTTTTTCGGGACCACAAAGTTGGACCAAAGCCAACCATGTACTGCGGAACTTTGACGCCGAATTTTTTAGCAGGAAGGAGGTGGCCAATTTCATGTAGCGCGATTGATCCCAATAATCCAAGTGAAAAAACTAAAACGCCAAGCAAACTCAACATGGTCAATCCCTACGCACTGAAATCATTATTAGCGCCAAGTAACTCTTGACCATATTGTTGTGCCCACTGCGCAGCTTTTAAAACTTCTTCAATCGACAATTCATCGTTAGAAACAAAATTGGTATTGATGTGGACATCAAGTACTTGCGACACAAAGTCAACGATTCTTACAAAGTTCAAATTTCCCGCCAGGAACGCTGCCACTGCAACTTCATTTGCACCGTTTAGCACCGCTGGCGCAGTGCCTGCGAGTTTGCCGGCTCGCTTTGCCAGCGCAACTGCTGGGAAGTTAACTTCATCAAGGGGCTGGAAAGTCCAAGATGTTTGCGCCGTCCAATCACATGCTGGTGAGGAATTTGCAATTCGATGTGGCCAATTTAAACCCAAAGATATTGGCAAATGCATATCAGGTGGGCTCGCCTGGGCAATGGTTGAGCCATCAACGAACTCAACCATGGAATGTACAACTGATTGTGGATGCACGACTACTTCAATGTTTTCAAAATCTACGTTAAATAATAGGTGCGCTTCAATAACTTCTAGGCCCTTGTTCATCATGGTCGCGGAGTTAATTGTGACAATAGGACCCATGGACCAAGTTGGGTGATTCAGTGCTTGTTCGACTGTTACTTCACCTAACTGCGCCAAGTCCATGCCACGAAATGGACCACCACTTGCAGTAAGAATTAACTTTTTAATTTGTTGGCCTTGTTGGCCCAATAAGCATTGCGCGATGGCGGAGTGTTCACTATCAACTGGAACAATTTGTCCAGGCTTTGCAAGTTTCATCACCGCGGCGCCGCCAATCACCAGCGATTCTTTATTTGCTAATGCCAATGTTGAACCAGCTTTTAAAGCTGCAACCGTTGGCAATAATCCAACTGCGCCAGTAATTGCGTTAACCAATACATCAACTGCAACTTGCGCTAACTGCGTTGCGGCATCCGGACCGATCAGCAGTTTAGGAAGTGTGAAATTTCCTTCGGAATAACCCAATTTTTTTGCATGTGCATAAAGCGCAAGTTGCACATCTTGGGCGGCGCTGGCAGTAGCAATTGCTAAATATTCGACACTAAATTCCAACGCTTGTTGCGCAAGCAAACTGGGGTTGCTTCCACCTGCACTAATTCCAACTACTTGAAAGTCCTGCGAATTTGCCCGAATGATGTCAAGAGTTTGAGTTCCAATACTTCCGGTGGAACCCAAAATAATAACGCGACGTGCTCGCTTAGCTGTCATAAGTAGTTACAGAGCTAAGTCGCTGAGAACCAGAATGCGCTCATGTGTTAGATCTTGCATCGCATGACGAAGACCTTCTTTACCAACGCCAGAGGCTTTAATGCCACCGTAAGGCATTTGGTCAGATCTAAATGTAGGAACGTCGCCGATGATTACTCCACCCACTTCTAATTCAGTGTGAGCTAAGAATGCAGTTTGTAAATTGTGAGTGAAGACTCCGGCTTGCAGTCCAAATGGTGAATCATTGACTATGTTGAAGCCCTCTTGCGTAGTTGCAATCGAATTTAGCAACATGACAGGTCCGAAAACCTCGTTACAAGAAACTTTTGCATCGATTGGCACGTCGATTAAAACTGTTGGTTCGTAAAATGAACCATTGCGCTTGCCACCTGTGAGAACTTTTGCGCCCGCAGCGACTGCTTCATCTACCCACTCCTGGACTCTAATCGCAGCAGCTTCATTAATCATCGGGCCCACAACAGTTTTTTCATCTCGTGGATCACCATTTGGTAAGGCAGCTACAGCCGTAACAATTCGATTTTTCAAATCTTCAAATAATGATTCGTGTATCAAAACGCGCTGTACTGAAATACAAGATTGGCCTGCCTGGTAATTTGCAAATGTCGCAATTCGCGTTGCAGCCCAACTTAAATCTTTTTCGCTATTCCAGTCTTCTAGTACAACTGCAGCTGCGTTACCACCAAGTTCAAGAGTGATGTGCTTACTTGGGACTGCTTTTTGAATTTCAAAACCAACTTTGTCGGAGCCAGTGAACGACACAACTGGAAGTCGCACATCTGCAACCAATGCCGGTGCTGCTTCGTTGCCGACCGGAATTACTGACCATGAGCCAACAGGTAAATCCGCTTGCGCCATTATCTCGCCAAGTAGCAATGCGCTAAGCGGTGTACTCGGAGCGGGCTTAACAACTATCGGCGCGCCAACTGCAATTGCAGGCGCAACTTTATGCGCTACAAGATTCATCGGAAAGTTAAACGGCGAAATGCCAAGTACTGGTCCATGAGGAAATCTGCGAATGATTGCCATTCGACCAGCAGTTGCTGCTTCAGTGTCTAGCCGTTGTAGTTCACCGGAAAATCTGCGCACTTCTTCGGCAGCCCACCGGAAAACTAAGCCAGCTCGACCGGCTTCCGCGCGCGCCCACATTAGGGGCTTACCGTTTTCATCAAGTATGAGCTGCGCGATTTCTTCGGCGCGCTCTGTGAGGCGCTTTGAAATAAACATAAGTGCCTCGGCGCGCTGCGCTGCGCTCGTGCGCCGGGCTGCATGCCTAGATTCCCAGGCACCTGCTACGGCTTGTTCCACATGTGCTGCGCTGGGAACGTAGTACTGGCCAATAACTTTTCCATCACCTGGATGCACCACGTCAGCAACTGTGTCGCTTGTAACGGGTTTTCCAGCAATCCAAAATGGGTAAATAGCGCTCATAACCCCATAGGTTACGCCCTATTCGGGCGAGTATCTAACGCTGGTGCGGTGAGATTCCAGTGCTGGGAGTCTCGATTTGCCTGATTTTCAGGCAGGCCTAGCATTGTGACATGACAACAATGAACATCTCGTCCCCTGTAAATGGCATAGCGCAAGAGCGAAACTTGGTCACCGCAGTTCCTGGACCAAAATCCCTTGCAATGCTCGAGCGCCGAACTGCCGCAGTAAGCGCCGGTGTTGGCTCCACACTATCTATCTATATAGAACGTGCCGGTGGCGGAATTGTCGTAGATATAGATGGCAACTCCTTAATCGACATGGGATCAGGTATCGCCGTAACTGGTGTTGGTAACGCAGCCGAAGAAGTTGTTGCTCGCGTACAGGAGCAAGTAGCTAAATTTACTCACACTTGTTTTACGGTCACGCATTACGAAGGTTATGTGGAAGTTTGCGAAGCATTGAACCGACTAACCCCAGGTGATCACGAAAAGCGCTCGGCACTATTTAATTCGGGCGCCGAAGCGGTGGAAAATGCTGTGAAAATTGCGCGCGTCTTCACCAAGCGTCAGGCAGTTGTTGTTTTTGAGCACGGTTACCACGGTCGCACAAATCTAACGATGGGAATGACTGCAAAAGTTATTCCTTACAAGCAAGGTTTTGGACCGTTCGCTCCTGAAATTTATCGCATGCCGATGTCCTACCCTGCTCATGATGGACTTACTGGCGCAGAGGCGGCAGCTCATGCAATTAGTCGCATGAACAAGGAAATTGGTGCCGAAAATATTGCAGCCATTATTATTGAACCAATTCAAGGCGAAGGTGGCTTCGTAGTACCTGCAGCTGGATTTATGAGCGACTTACTTAACTACTCAAAAGAAAGTGGCATAGTTTTTGTTGCGGACGAAGTGCAAACAGGTTTTTGTCGCACTGGTAACTGGTTTGCATCAGAGCATGAAGGTATTGTGCCGGATATGATTATTACCGCCAAAGGAATTGCGGGTGGACTGCCACTGTCAGCTGTAACTGGCCGGGCAGAAATCATGGACTCAGTTAGCGCAGGTGGACTGGGTGGCACCTACGCCGGTAGTCCAATTGCTTGCGCGGCAGCGCTTGGCGCAATCGCAGTTATGGAACGTGAAGATTTGAACGCCAAGGCACGTCGCATTGAAGAAATAATGAAACCACGGCTGGCAAAAATTGCCGCCGACACTGGCGTCATATGTGATGTTCGTGGCCGTGGCGCCATGGTTGCTGTGGAAATCGTTAAAAAGGGAACTAACGAGCCTGATGCAGAAATGACTAACAAAATTGCAAAGGCCTGCCATACCAACGGTGTACTCGTACTAACCGCTGGTACTTACGGCAACGTTTTGCGCTTCCTGCCACCAATGGTCATGTCAGAGCATCTGCTAGATGACGCGCTAACAATCATTGAACAGCAGTTCAAAGAAGCAACTGCCTAAACACTGATTTAACATGACGCAAGAAACAGAACACGCATCTGTAAAACGCGTGCGCCTGGAACTTGAACGCTATGGCGTAACTACTGAAATCAGACACCTATCCGACACTGCCCGCAGCGCGCTCGAGGCTGCGCAAGTTCTGGAAGTAGAAGTTGGACAGATCGCTTCCTCCATAGTCTTTAAAATCTCCGATGACAAAGGTGAGCGTCCGTTGCTAGTTGTTACCTCCGGTCGCCATCGGGTTGACACGCAATTGGTAGCAAAAGAACTTGGGTTAGAAAAGCTAGGACGAGCCGACGCAGATTTTGTTCGATTATGGAGCGGCTTTGCTATCGGTGGCGTGAGCCCATTGGGGTGGATTTCAAAGCCAGAAATCATCCTTATTGATGAAGCGCTAAGCGATTACGACGTTGTTTGGGCTGCTGCTGGACA
>Ga0209550_10004247_pt1 | contig 13574 bp, 12 predicted proteins | sample LauGreSuBDMM15SN_2_FD_187567 | JGI IMG/M metagenome (GOLD analysis project Ga0209550, IMG submission 187567) | Freshwater lake microbial communities from Lake Michigan, USA - Su13.BD.MM15.SN (SPAdes) (version 5) | ecosystem: Environmental > Aquatic > Freshwater > Lake | place: Lake Michigan... | reverse complement strand
TTGGGTAATGTATAAAATTTTTAAATTTTTATCAATAATATTTATTAAAAAAAATATTAATAAATTTAAATGTTGCAAGGATTGTAAAACACATAATTTATGTTTATTAGATGAATATTGTTTCAAAAAAAATAATTAATCTATTTTCTTAATATTTTTTTGTTTCTTTTTTCTCTTTTTTCTCTTTTTTCTCTTTTTTCTCTTTTTTTGCTCCTCCAGTTTGTTTAAAATCTTTTTCTGCTTTTTTTTTTAAAAATTCAACCATTTTTAAGATAATTTCAAGATCTTTAATTTCCCATTGATGTACAGGATTTTCTTTTGCAAATTTATGTCTATTATTTATATGAGTAATTAAATTATTAATTGAATTTAAGTAACCATCAACAGTTAATGAATTTGATCCATCAATATGTAATTTGTACATATAAAAATAGTGTTTAGCTAAATAATGAGAGCACTTTTGAATACCTCCAAAAGTTGTTTCAAAATGATTCGGTAAAGATGATGTAATTTGTGATGCCATATATATATATATATAATAATAGATTTAAAAATTTAAATTTAAATTTTTAAATTTTTAATATTAAATTAATATAATGAGATTATTATCTAAATTATTTAATTTTGTTATTTATACAACATCTAAATATAATTTAGATGAGTCACATGGTTTATCACATAGTCTAGATGTTTTAAGATATTCAAATTCTATCTACGAATTAGAAGTTTTAAAAAAGAAAAATTTAATTAATCAAGAAAGAATTATTTATGTTTCAGCTGCACTTCATGACATGTGTGATAAAAAATATATGAATGAAAAAGAAGGTTTACAAAATATTGAAGATTTTATTAAAGATAAATTAAAATCTGATGAAGTATATGCTTCATTGAAAATTATGGAAACAATGTCATATTCTAAAGTAAAATTAAACGGATTTCCATCACTTGGTGAATATCAATCAGCATATCATATTGTGCGTGAATCAGATTTGTTAGCAGCATATAATTTTGAAAGAGCTTTAATGTTTAATATGTGTACTAAAAAATGTGATATAAAAGATGCATTAATTAATTCAAAAGATGTTTTTAATAATAGAATTTTTAAACATCATGAAGATAATTTATTTTTCACAGATTTTGCAATTAAAGAATCATTAAAACTACATGATAAATCAATAGAACAAATGTATCAATGGAATAAAATTATAAATAAAGAAATTTAATCTATTTGATATAAATAAATCATACTATTATTGCTCCATGACATTTTAATACTAATTTCTCCTATTTTTTTAATTTTTAAATTATTAATTATATGTTGTTTTGAACATGCAATTATTGTTTTACTAGGTAATTCATCTAATAACTTTATAAATAATTTATTAGTTGTGTCTTGTTCAAAACATAAATTACTTATCCATACAAGAACATTTGTTAAATTAAAATTACTAAAATTATAATCAAAAAAATCTCCATTAAGAAAATTAACTTTTAATATTTCAGGATACATTGATAATTGTGATTTTAGATTTAACGCATCATCATGTCTTTCTTTAACAAGTTCTATTCCAATTGATTTTTTAATAGATGTCATTGAACTTGCATATAAACATAATTTACCTCTACCAGAACCAATATCAATAAAAGATTCAAAAGAATAATTTGATAAATCTGGAAAATTTATGATACTATCAAAACCGTCATAGTCCATTTCACCATATGTAATTTTATAATTAGCATAATTATTTAATAAATTTAAATCATGTTTACATGAAGGATATAATTTTTTAAGTTCATTTACAAATAATTTTGTTTTAATTTGTAAATATTTTTTTTTACATTTTAAATATTTATTTTTATAATCCATTTATAATTAAATAAAAGAAAATTTTATATTGCATTATTAAATTCATTTTGTTCTACTTATAATTAAATAAAAGAAAATTTTATATTGCATTATTAAATTCATTTTGTTCTACTCGAATTCTTGGTAATATATTTACTGACATTAATTCCTGCATCATTAATTTAAATGCATATGGTAACTGTACTTTATGTGTATCTGATGTTTTACAAGAATCACATATATATACATTTTTATTTATTACTTTTCTAGCAATTAAACCACAATCTCCACAAACATACATTGTATATCCATCTGATGAATCCATAAATTTCTCTTTCAAAAATAATGGTATTCCATGTGCAATTAACACATCTCTTTCCATCTCACCAAAACGCAAACCACCATCTCTAGATCTTCCTTCTGGTGGTTGATGTGTTAACAAAGTAATAGGACCTCGTGAACGCGAGTGTATTTTATCTTGAACGAGATGTTTAAGTCTTAAATAATATGTTGGACATATAAATATTTGTGATTCCATTTTTTTACCAGTAAAACCACAATATAATGTTTCTAATCCATAACGTTCAAAACCATGACTTTCTAATATATTACCTATTTCAGTCATATCAACTCTTTCAAATTGAGTTGTTTCTACTGTATGGCCTTCTAATGCTGCTGATTTAGATAATAATGCTTCTAACAGTTGACCTATCGTCATTCTTGAAGGGATACAATTTGAAACAACAATACCATTTGCAATAAAATTGTGGTGATTAGCAACACCAATATCAAAAACTTCTTCTTGACCACTTGGAACAATAGATGATACTTTAATATAATCTATAATGTTATCTGTAACATGTAACAATTTTTCATTACATATATTTATATTTTGAATTTCTTTATAATAATAATTTCCATTATTATTTATTAAAAACTTGTGATCTGGAGTACATTTTATGACTACATTATTATTTAATGTTACTTTAATAATATCTCTAATTCCTTTTGATTCTAATCCTAATGAAAAAGATTCAACTAGAGAATTACATTTAATATTAAAAGCTAATACTTGTTCTAAACCTTGAGAACTAAACTCTAATATCTTTCTTGTTAAACCATTACTTAATGTAATTAATGTATCACCAGTAAAACAACATGTATTTATGACTATATCTGGACGTATTCCATCTGCTGTAAATGGCATATCTTCAGCACGTAATGTTGTACCAATAGTTCCTTTCTGACCATGTCTACTTGAGTTGCCAGACCAGACAGAAATTCCATTTTTTCTTACATATATAATCCCTGAATCTTGAACAGTACAGCAATAAACTTTACCGACATAATCTTCAAATTCATCATGTCTATCAGAACCATCTTTTTTAATATTTTTATTTACAAGTGGTGTATTTTGTGTTTCAATTATAGTTAATCTAAATGCATCTTTAGTAGATTTAATAATATAACCATCATCTTTTGTAGATTCATGTCCTGCTTCGTATTTTATCACTTTATTACAAGACCATCCAGCATGAAGACATAATCTTTGGAACTGATCTGCCATAATTGTTGAAGATGTATCATAACGTCTTGTTCCATTTGACATAGTATGTCCATCACCTAACATCATTCCATCTATCAAAGTTCTACATTGATCTTGATTTAAATTCCATACCCATTCAGGAAGTTTTTTATTAATAGCACCAACTGATTGAGGTTTTAAATATGCAAATAACTTTTTATTATTAAAATAGTATGCATCTCTTTTACCTTTATCTAAATGTTTTGCTAAATGGAATCCAAGAATTATACTAACTCTTTCTAATTCATCTTTAACTCTTTGTTTATGTGCTGCAAAATAAATTCCAGAATTATTACCAGATCCTTCAGCCATCCATATTCCAAAAAATATTAACCATGCATCTAAATCTAATAGTAAATCTTCACCGTCCACACCTGGCATACCAGATATGCCAGGTAATACAAAGTGTTCCATTGGTTCAGGTGGTATGTAGTTTTCTACATTCTTTTTATATTTAAATCTTTTTCCATAACAATCTTTTGCCTCTTTAATAGACCATTTTTTACCATCACGATCAGCTACGTACATTCTATGATTATCAGTAACTCTTAAATCTACTTGATTTGATTTAATTGAATATAATTTACCTTCAAAATCAAATTCTTGTGTCTCTACTGGATTTCTGTACTCGAGAGTATTATTATTTACTAGACATGCAACTTTATGACTTGTTGTTATATCTTTAATATTAATCCATCCATCTGTAGTTAATACTTCATGTTCATCTGTATAACAGAATTTATCACCTCCTCTTGGAACTCTTTCTTGTCTAATACGCATATTATACATATCATAACCATCTGCATTTTTGATACCAGTATAAACTCGATCAACAACACCATCAACACCACCTTTATACATTAAACTGGAATCTTTAAATATTTTATTAGATGCCTCTCCTGGTTGAATTGGTGTTAATTTTCCAAATAGAACATCATTATTCTTAACTATTGTTTCTTCTGGAACAAAACCTTTATCATTTAATTTTTCATAATTACCATCTTTCATCCCTGCAACTTTATTTCTATCAGGTTTTGCAAATATTTCATCCTGTCCTGTTGCTGGATTTTTTGAAATTTCATCTGATTCTTTTTTATATGATTCTGCTCTAAACAAACCTCTTTCAATTGATGATTGATTCATTAAAATAGAATCTTCTTGATTATATCCTGTATACATTGCAATTGCAACGACACAATTTTGTCCATATGGTAAATTTAACATTCCTGTATATTTTGATGTTCTTGGATAAACCAGAGGTATTTGAGGATTATACAAGTTATAAGCTAAATCAACTCGATGTCGATAATTTGATGAATATATTCCTAATGCTTGTCTTGCTTGTGAGAAATTGAAATAATTTCTTGGTGCATCATTATGTTCTGAAAATGGTGCATTTGCTGAAATATTTCCACAAGTCATTGAAGGATGAAATTCACAATGTGTATAACGTTTATATACTGAATCATTATATCTATTATTAGTATCTCCAAAAGTATTAGGTGATTCAATAGGTGTTATCATTTTATTATACTCAGTTTCAACATCTTTAACCCAAAATGAAATTAAAAGTGTTTCTTGTTCTTCTGGATCAACATACTCTATTACTTCTGGAAATCTCATCAAAAAATCATTCCATCTATGTATTTTAGTTGGATCTGTTTTATCAACTATATTAATCTCATTTATCATATTATCTGTTAATAATATTTTGTTATTTACCACTCTTAATAAAGGTCTTACGATTCTACCTGCATCAGTATTAATTTTAATATCTTTTGTATTGAAATTATGTGCAATTGAAACAAAACGTTCAATTTCACCAGTAAATCTTTTTGACTTCAACATTGCAGTTAATTTCACAGGTTCATCTGTCATTCCTAACCATTCTCCATTTAAAAATACTCTAGTATACAGTTTTAATTTAATTGGTTCTAAATCCATTAACTCTAATATTTTATTTTCTAGAATATTTTTTATAATTTCTGGTTGAGATGAAGAATTATTCGTGATCGTTGCCGGATTAGATAACTGTTTTACTGTTCCTACATTATGACCATGTTCTGGTGTTTCAATTGCATCTATAAAACCATATTGAGTATTATGTACATATCTCATTCTATCAACTTTAGAAGATGCATCACCTTGTGGAGTAATTACTCTTCTTAAGGAAGATATAAGTTGCATATAGGTTAAACGTTGTAACATTTGTGCAACTCCTTTTTTTTTAGAATTTCCCCATGTTCCTGTTGCTAATGCCGAGTTAATACCTTGTTCAATAGTCGAATGTTTGATTTGAGAAATAATATTAATTGGATTTTCATCTGATATATTTTTTTTTCTAAAATATTTTGTACAATCATTTAACATTTTTTTATAATATTGTCTGAATAGTTGTCCAAGAAGAATTCCAGGTGTATCTATTCTTTTATTAATTAATGAATCTCTATCATCAATATTTTCTCTTTTAAGAAAACAATTTATTATTCTATGACACATTAAACCCATATAATAACCTTTCTTTAATAAATTTTGTCCCATATGAGGAAATAAATCTCTTTGTAATACAAGTAATAAATATTCTCTTTTTTGCATTGCTCTAACTTCAGCATTTGTATCTGAAAAACGTCTACCTATCATTTTCATTTTTGATATTAAATAATTTAGAGCATCTTCTTGAGATCTTACATAGTTTGTATTTCCTGCATCATCTTTCCATGTATCATCTTTATAATGATTTAATGAACCTTTTAAAATATTATTCATATCTGTATCATTTTCATTATAAATTATATATGAATTAATTGCTTTATCTGACACAATTCCTAAAGCTTTAAATAATATATATACGGGTATATCTTGCATTTGTGACATTGTTACTAATAAAGCATAATCTTTTCTCATCTTGATTGATATTATTTGAAGATTTGAATTTAAATCTTCTAATTTTTTAGAATTTACTTGAGCATAATAAGTAACACCATCTGGAAAGTTAATATCTTTTTTTGAAAAAATTAAAATTTTATTTTCTGCAATTCTTTCTTGTGACATTATTATCTTTTCTGAACCTTTAATTATATAATAACATCCTGGATCATATAAACATTCTTTTGTTTGTCTATCTTTTTTTAAAACTGTTGAACAATAATTTGATCTAAATTCTATTGGAATTTTTGCAACTGTAACTGCTTTATCTTCATATAGAATTTTTTGTGTAATTTCACTTGTTTCCAAGTCAACTATTTCTTGTATTTGTTTAATATCTGCAATTAATCTTGAAGAATATGTTAAAAATTTAATTCTTGCTTCTTCTGGAAATAAAATATCATCTTCATTACTATTTGAAGTTTCATCAGTTGGTGGTTTTAATTGTATATTTGAATATTTTAATTTATATTTATAAATTTTGTCTTTTGTTACATTCTCATAAACAAGATTTTGATTATCTTCCAGCTCTTTAAATGCTATTTCATTAATAAATTGATTAAATGAATTATGATGAAAACTATACATTTCATATCTTTCATCAAACATTAAATCAATTAATTCATGAATTTTTTTTTGCGTTGGAAAAAAAGATAAATTTGATTTTTTCTTATCCATTATTAATATTTATATATTATATATCTAAATAATTTATTTATCAATTTTTTAGATTTTTAATTAAAATATTAAAACTATTATATATTATTGTTTATACTATTATTAACTTGATATTATCATAAAAAAATCAAGTTAATAACACATTATTCAACTTTTTCTTTTTTATCATGATCATTATTACTATCATGATCATGATTATTATTACTATCATGATCATGATTATTATTACTATCATGATCAATATCATGATTATCACTATCACTATCACTATCACTATCACTATCACTATCGTATAAATAAATATTTTTTTTTCTTTCTAAATCTTTCTTTTCTAAATTTTTAGATTCTTTTAATTTATTAATTGATTCTATAATATTTGTTAAAGTAGGCATAATTTGATTATTTAAATTTAAAATTACTGAATTTCTTTTTCTAAATTCATTACTTAATTCTATCATTTCCTTATTTGATTTGTCTAATTGATCAGCTTGTTTAAAACCAATATTTGTGTTAACTACTGTAGTTAAAGTATAATTAAATCCACATGATAATTGTTTTAATATTTGATGTTTACTTATTGCTAAAACTTCTAAAAAATCATTATTTAATTTATTATATTTATTATTAAAATATTTAATAAATGATATATTATCTGATAAATAAGAATTATTACTAAATACTTTTGAACCTATCCAAGAAATACCATTAAATATATAATTAATACAATTTAAAAATGGATTTGGTGAATTAATTATATTATTTTGAAGCATATATAATCTAACATTTCTTGTCATATTTAAAATAGATAATAAAAAAATAAAACTTATAAAATTACAATTAGAAAACCATATATACATAAATATAATTGATAAAATAGTAAATCCTAGTTCCATAATATTTATTTATTAATAAATATTATTGTTTAAGTCATTTTATTTATTTTACTAAACTCTAAATTTAGAAATTTTTTATAATTACCTCCAACTATAGAATTTGATGATTTTCCACATTCTAAATTATCAATTTCACTAGATTGACAATATAGTTTTTTTGCTAAATCTGCACGAGATAATTTTAATTCATTTCTAATTTTTATAAAATTTTTAATTTCCTCTGCAGATAATTTATATACTTTAATTATTTCTTCACCATTTTTATTATATTTTAATTTAGGTTGAGTATAAGTAATATTAACTTTATTTATAATTTTTTTAGGTTTTGTGAAAACAATAGTTGCCCAATCTTGATGAGACATATATTAATATATATATAGTATTATTATTTCTTTATAGTGTAAAAAATATAATATATTTTATATTTATATACTAATGAAATTATTAATATCAAAATTATTAAGTATTATACATATATTAATAGTATATGTTCCATTATTTTTAAGAATAATATTCTATAATGTAACAAAATATGATATTTATTTATTGTTATTTATATTAACAATAAGATTGCACTGGTTTTTTTTTAAAGGAGAATGTATTTTAAATTATTTTGAAAAAAAAATAGTAATACCTAATTATAAAATTGGTGATGATGTATTTTCAACACCTTTTATGGATTTTTTTTATAAAAATAGAAAAATTAATAAAGATTTATTTTTAGAATATTATAAAGATTTTAATGATAATATATTTATATTTTTTATTTTATTATCTAATGTTAGAGCTAAAAATTTTAATTCTATATTAGTTTTATCTTTAATATCAATAATATTATATATGTGTTATACTAATTTTTATAGAAATTATTTAAAAAAAAGATTATATCAAAATAAAGATACAATTACAGATTTAGTTCTATACAAATAATTTTGTATATATATATTTAATAAAATTATAAATTATAAGAAAAATTAATATGAATAAAACAATATTAGAATATTTATATTTAAATAATGTTGCATTATAAACTATGTTGGTTTTTATATGAATAAATGATATTAAATTATCAATAGATTTAGTAAACCAATTATTATCACTAGTAAATTCTCTATTTTGATCAAAAATAATTGGAACAATATTATACATTGTTTTAGAAAATAATTTTTTATAAAAGTCATCTAAATGATAGGTGTCTTTATATTTTTCATATGAATCTATAATTTTTTTCATTCCACTTCTATTAATAATATAAGATGATGCAAGAACACTTCCAAATTGATATATATTTTCTGATATTTTATTTATTGGTAATATATAATGAAATAGATTGTAAGTTGTCCAGCCAAACTGTATCATTTCCCATTCATTATTATTTTTAATAAAATCACTAATTTGTTCAAAATCAATTATATTATCTGATTTTTTTTTTATAATATCATCTTCAAAAACTAAAATTTTTTCTTTACCTGAATAATATGCCTCCTTTATTACTGCTATATGTGATTTAAAACATCCAATTCTTCCTCCACTTGGATCTTTTTTAGGTCTATAAAAATTTAATTTTATATTTTCATTTTTTTCAAATTGTGTCATATGTACAAATCTATCATTTCTAGAAATTAAATTAATACAATATATTTTATCGACTAAATTATATATATTTTCCATATATAATACAATTTTATATAAAATTGTTTAATAAAATATTATATAACTTGATATTTTTTATAAGTAATATTTATATATTAATAAATGAATAATAAATTTAAAATATTTTTATTGATACTTGTAGTATTGATATCTTTAATATTATTATCATATAAATTTTTCATATATTATGTCAAAAAAAATTATAAAAGTAATATGACTATTGATAAAAAAATTTTAGATTCAAAAAATAATTATTATAATTATAATAATTTATTAAATGAAAAATTAGTTATTCTAACTTGTCATTATAATGAAAATTTATTTTGGTTAAATAATATTAATTATCCATTTATTATTGCAAGTAAAAAAGTAGCTGAAAAAACTTTATATATTCCTTTTAATAAAGGCAATGAAGCATCTTGTTATTTAAAGTATATTATTAAATATTATGATAATTTACCTGAATTTACTTTATTTATTCATGGTCACTATATAGATTGGCATCAATTAAAACCATTAGATTCAATTATAAATAATTTAAAATTTGATAAAGAATATTTAAATATCAACAGTATAGGTATTGATGATAGAAAAGAATGTAAAACTAATCCTAAATTTAATGATTTTAAAAGAGTTTGGAAAGATATTTTTCAAAATGAATTATCTGAAATTAATGATGAATTTTTTGATAAATGTTGTGCACAATTTTTAGTTCATAGAAATAGAATTAGATTACGTTCTAAACAATTTTATATTAATATTCTTGATTATATTATTAAATATGATAAAGATGGTCATGATGGTGTAGTTGGTTATAGTTTAGAATACATATGGCATTACATATTTGGAGAAAAAAATATTATTAATTATAATAGTTGGTTTAAAATTGGAAAATATTCATTATTATAAAATAAAATAATAAATATATTAATATGAAAATAATTTTATCAAAAATTTGTAGTTTATTACATGTAATAATAGTACTAGTTCCGATATTATTAAGAATAATATATTATAATGTTACAAAATATGATATGTATATATTATTATTTATTTTTTTGATAAGATTCCATTGGTTTTTTTTTAAAGGAGAATGTATTATCACCTATTTTGAAAAAAAAATAGCAGTACCAAATTATAAAATGGGTGATGATATTTTTTGTTCACCTTTTGGTGAATTATTAGGCTTAAATAAAATATATCATGATAAAAAATATATTTTTAATGAAAACTATAAAGATTTATATGAAAATTTTTTTATAATATTATTATTGTATATTAATCGTAAATCTAGTAATTTTAATACAATGTTAATAATTGTAATAATATCAATACTTGCAAATTTATGTCATAATAATTTATACAGAGAACATATTAAATTTAGAAGATCACAAAACAAAACTACTGTAAGTGACTTAATAATTTATTCATAATTTTTATAATTTAAATTAATTTTTTCTTTGTTATTATTAATGATTAAATTTCCTAAAATTATACATTATATATGGATTAATTTTAAAAATGAATTAGATAATAATCCAATAATCCCTGTAAAGTATTTAGAAAATATAAATAACACTAAAAAATTAAATTCTAATTATGAAATTAAAATTTGGAATGGATATGATTGTTATCAACTTATTAAAGAATATTTTCCAGATAAATTACAAATATATCTAGATTTTCCACATTCAATCCAAAGATGTGATTATATACGTTTTATAATTTTATATATTTATGGTGGAATATATTCGGATATGGATAGACTTTCAGTAAAATCGTATGATACTATCTTGGATACTTATTTAAATTACGATATTATACTTGCAAAACTACCTAGTTTTTATATAATTAATAATGATATTATTATTGCTAAAAAAAATAATGATTTTATTTTAAAATGTATAGATAGAATTAAAATTTATAATTTTAATTACAAATTTTTAGATGTGTGTGTAACAACAGGTCCTATATATTTGATGAAAATTTATTATGAATATAAAATGTATGAAAAAATAAAAGTATTAACTGTTGAATTAAATCCATGTACATGGTGTACATGTGATAAAAAAAATATGACTAAAATTGTTAGCTATACTACTCTAGATAATACTTGGTTGAAAAATGATTATATTAGTAAATTTATTGGTTTTATTAGCTGTAATATTTGTGTAATTATTCTAGTATTATTAATTTTATATTTATTATACAAATTATATTACAAATAATTGAAATTTAAATTAACTTATTTAAAGAAATAAACATATCTTTAAATATGTTATCCAGCGTGGAAAACATCGATATTGATGAAGATAATTTATTAAGTTTTATAGAATCATTTGATGATAAATTAACAGAAAATGTAATAGATACAGGTCAGTGTCTAAATTGTAATGGTAAAAATTTAGTAAAAGATAACTCAAAAGGTTGTATGAAATGTACAGATTGTGGAGCATGTATACAACAATTATTTGATGAAAATCCAGAATGGTCTATGTATGAAGATGGAAAAGGTGAAGGAGCAATGAGATGTGGTGCAGCTACAAATTATTTTCTACCTAAATCATCATTGGGTACAACTATTTCTGGTAAAAAAAGTGTTTTAAAAATGTTACAAAATTGGAATCAAATGCCATATAAAGAAAGATCATTATCTGATATTTTACAGTATTTGGAACAAGTTTGTAAAAAAAATAATTTACCTAAATCAGTAATTGATAATGTAAAAATATTATACAAACAAATACATGACTTGAAATATGATATTGAAGAAAAAAAAGATAAAAGTATTATTATTAGAGGAGATAAAAGAAGAGGTGTATATGGTGCTTGTATATATTATGGATCTCAATTGCAAGGATATTCTAGATCAATTAAAGAAATAGGATTAATGTTAGAAATATCAAGTAAAACAGTAACTAAAGGATGTAGAAAATTTAATGATTTGATGAAAAAAAATAATTTAATTAATACAATAACTATAACTATTCCAAATGATTTTATTGAAAGATATTGTTATAAACTAAAACTTAAAAAAGACCAAATAGAACAAATAATGATTATTACATCAAACATTTCAAAACTTTATTTGGCGTCTAATCATCAACCAACATCAATTGCAGCAGGTGCAATATTAATTTATGCTAATTTATACAATGTTAATATAGATAAAAAAACAATATCTGATATATTTGAAATATCAAATGTTACAATTGATAAAATCTATAAAAAAATATTACCATTTAGGAATGTAATAAATTCTGATGAATTAACAGCATTTGTAAAAAATAAATTAATGGATGCAAAATATATAATGGTAAATGAAAAAATTCAAGAAGAATTAACAAGAAATGCTAATATTTTTAAACAAAATATTATTGAACTTTCTGATTCATCATCAGATTATAACGATATTATCTGTAACGATGAACCTGATCCCGATCCAGAATTAGTTAATATTAAAAAAAAAAGAGGACGAAAAAGTAAGAATATTTCAAATTCAATTTAAAAGTTTATAATATAGAAAATTTCAACTATTATTTTTTTATCTAAATATAATATATAAATATGTCAAAAATAGATATTTTACATAATTACAAACTTGAATCTATTAAAAATGGAAAAAAAATTGTTGATGAAGAATTTTTTATTAAAGGAGAAAAAGGAATGACAATAAAATTTTATCATAAAGAAGATGATAATAAAGAAAAAATTTTAATTACAGGTAAAAATGGTAAATATATTATGAAAACACAAGGTAAAGATAAAGAAGTTACTGAAAAAGAACTAGATGAAGAAGGACTTAAAAAAGAACTTAAATCACCAAAGCTAAAATTTGCAAAAGATTTATTTAAAGGATCATCATCTGATAAATTAATTGGTGGTGTAAAAAAAGCTGGTTCTAAAAAATCTGGTTCTAAAAAATCTGGTTCTAAAAAATCTGGTTCTAAAAAATCTGGTTCTAAAAAATCTGGTTCTAAAAAATCTGGTTCTA
>Ga0209550_10004245_pt1 | contig 13575 bp, 13 predicted proteins | sample LauGreSuBDMM15SN_2_FD_187567 | JGI IMG/M metagenome (GOLD analysis project Ga0209550, IMG submission 187567) | Freshwater lake microbial communities from Lake Michigan, USA - Su13.BD.MM15.SN (SPAdes) (version 5) | ecosystem: Environmental > Aquatic > Freshwater > Lake | place: Lake Michigan... | reverse complement strand
CACCGGGGCGAGCAATGACTTTGAGCGCGCCACCCAAATTGCGCGTGACATGGTGATGCGCTACGGCATGTCCTTGGCGCTGGGCCCCATGGTCTATGCAGAAAACGAAGGCGAAGTGTTCTTGGGCCGCTCGGTGACCAAAACCACCAACATGAGCGAGGCCACCATGCAAAAGGTCGACGCCGAGGTGCGCAGCATCATTGACCGCCAATACGCATTGGCGCGCCAATTGATCGAGGACAACCAAGACAAGATGCACGCCATGGCCAATGCCTTGTTGGAGTGGGAAACCATTGACAGCGACCAGCTCAATGACATCATGGCCGGCCGCACACCCAGCCCGCACAAAGACTGGGTGGCGCGCACACCGCCCCCATCGGGTGGGGACGGCGGCGGCAATGCGGCGGCGACCACCAAACCAGCGGCGTCCACGGCCTGAGCCAGCGCATGGATCACCACCACATGGGGCTTCGGCCCCATGCGTCTTTTTGGCAGACCACGCGTTTTCGCCTGGATTTGTCCACACCTCTGGTGATGGGCATCGTCAACGTCACCCCCGACTCGTTTTCCGACGGGGGCCAACACCCCCATGCCAAGGCCGCCATCGCCCATGCAGAGCGCTTGTTGCGCGAGGGCGCACAGATCTTGGACATTGGTGGTGAGTCTTCTCGGCCAGGTGCCGTCGCCGTGGATGCCGATACCGAATGGGCCCGCATCCAAGCCGTGGTGCAAGCCGCCGTGGGCTGGCAGGTGCCGGTGTCGGTGGACACCTGTAAGCCTGCGGTGATGCAAGCCGCTTTGGACGCTGGTGCCGACATCATCAACGACATTTGGGCCTTGCGCCACGCCGGTGCGACCGAGGTGGTGGCCGCGCATGGCCAGTGTGGCGTGTGCCTGATGCACATGCACGCCGAGCCCGCCACCATGCAAGTGCAACCCATGGTGGGTGCCGCTTTGGGCGTGGTCAAGAATTTCTTGCAGCACCATGCCAGCCGCTTGGGCGAATTGGGCGTGGCGAGCGCGCGCATTTTGCTCGACCCTGGCATTGGCTTTGGCAAAACTGTGGCCCAAAACTTCGAGTTGTTGGCGCGTCAAGCGGAACTGCTGGACTTGGGACACGCATTGTTGTTGGGCTGGTCGCGCAAATCCTCGCTGGGCGCGGTCACCGACTTGGCTGTTGACCAGCGTGTGGTTCCCAGCGTGGCCGCTGCGGTTTTGGCGCTGGAGCGCGGCGCTCGTGTGCTGCGCGTGCACGATGTGGCCGATACCTTGGCTGCGGTCAAGGTGTGGGCGGCGGCCCAGCCCACCCCGCAACCCGCCAGGCTTGCGAAAGCCACGGCTTGATGATGAAAAAAATTTCGGAGACCCAACCATGAGCCGACAGTATTTTGGAACCGATGGCATTCGCGGTACGGTGGGCCAAGCCCCGATCACCCCTGACTTTGTGCTCATGCTCGCCCATGCGGTGGGCCAAGTGCTCAAGCAAGACCATTCTCGGCCCAAGGTATTGATTGGCAAAGACACCCGCATTTCTGGCTACATGCTCGAGTCGGCCTTGGAGTCGGGTTTCAATTCGGCGGGGGTGGATGTGGTTTTGTTGGGCCCTTTGCCCACCCCAGCGGTGGCCTACCTGACCCGTGCCCTGCGTGCCCAATTGGGGGTGGTGATCAGCGCCAGCCACAACCCGTATCCCGACAACGGGATCAAATTTTTCAACCCCCTGGGCAGCAAGCTGCCCGATGCATGGGAGTTGGCGGTAGAGGCGCGGCTGCAACAACCCCCGCAATGGGCCAGCTCGCAAGACTTGGGCAAGGCGCGCCGTTTGGACGATGCGCCGGGCCGCTACATTGAGTTTTGCAAAAGCACGGTCGATGCCCAACTCAGCTTCAAAGGCCTCAAGTTGGTGGTCGATGCCGCCCATGGCGCGGCCTACCAAGTGGCCCCCAAAGTGTTCCAAGAACTGGGGGCAGAGGTGGTCGCCATGGGTTGCGCGCCCGACGGTCTCAACATCAACCAAGGTGTGGGTGCCACCCATCCCGAGGCCATGGTGTCGGCGGTATTGGCCCATGGGGCCGACTATGGCGTGGCTTTGGACGGTGACGCCGATCGCTTGCAAATGGTGGACGCCCAGGGCCGTTTGTACAACGGCGATGAATTGCTCTATGTGCTGGCCCAAGACCGGTTGCGCCAAAGTCTGCCCCTGCCAGGGGTGGTGGGCACCTTGATGACCAATATGGCGGTGGAACTGGCCTTGCGCGCCCAAGGGGTGGAGGTGGTGCGCGCCAAGGTGGGCGACCGCTATGTGCTCGAGGCTTTGGAAGCGCGCGGTTGGCTCCTGGGTGGCGAGGGTTCGGGCCATTTGCTGGCCTTGGACAAGCACAGCACCGGCGACGGCATGGTCAGCGCCTTGCAAGTCCTGCAAGCGTGCGTGAATCAGCGCAAAAGCTTGGCCCAAATCTTGGAAGGGGTGAGCTTGTTTCCCCAAACCCTGCTCAATGTGCGCACGCCCAAGGGGTTTGATTGGACGGCCCACACCCCTTTGCACACTGAAATCGCGCGTGTGCAGGCCGAGTTGGGCGACCAAGGCCGGGTGCTGGTGCGTCCCAGCGGCACCGAACCCTTGCTGCGCATCATGGTGGAGTCCTCAGACGCACAGCGCTCATTGGCTTTGGCCCAAGGCATGGTGAAAACCTTGCCGCAGGCTTAAGGGGCATCGAGAAAAGGGCAGGTCAAGCGCTTGCAGGCCCGCCCCAAGGAACTGCCCGTCTGGGCCGCACGGTCCGCTGGCGCTGGTCAAACCGCCGGGGAGATCAGGGCATTGTTTGACCCATGTCACATTTACGTTATATTAATGTCATTAATTAGTTGCGCGTGCCACTTAATATGTTCCGCACGTCTGTGTGCTTGATTGAACTGCTGTGAACCCACCTATCCCAGACCGCGCCGACCACCTGCCATTGCTTGACCGCGACGAAAGCATCTTGCGCTTTAACCAGCGGGTTTTGGACTGGGCTTGGCGCACCGATGTCCCCTTGTTGGAACGCTTGCGCTACTTGTGCATCGTGTCATCCAATTTGGACGAGTTTTTTGAAGTGCGCGCCGAATTGCACTTGAGCGCCTCTCGGCATGGCAAAAATGTGGGCCCCTTCAGTTCCGACAGCCACGCCCGCATCAGTGAGCGCGCCCATACCCTGGTCGATGAGCAATACCAGTTGTACAACGAGTCTTTGTTGCCGGCCTTTGCCAAAAGTGGCATACACATCTTGTCGCACAACGAACGCAACCAAGCTCAGCAGCAGTGGGTCAAGTCGTATTTTCAAAACCATGTGAAACCCTTGCTCACCCCGGTGGGCTTGGACCCGTCGCATCCCTTCCCCCAGGTGGCCAACAAATCGCTCAATTTCATTGTGCGTTTATCGGGCAAAGACGCCTTTGGGCGTGAGAACGAAATTGCCATTGTCAAGGTGCCCCGGGTCTTGCCACGCGTCATCCGCATGCCCGACAAGTTGGCTGGCAAACGAAGTTTATTTGTCTCTTTGTCCAGCGTCATCCGCTCCCATTTGAGCGATTTGTTCCCGGGGCGTGTGGTGGGGCAGTTTTCCCAGTTTCGCGTCACCCGCCATTCAGACTTGGCCTTGGACGCTGAAGACGTGCAAAACCTGCGCACCGCCTTGCGCCAAGGCTTACAGCACCGCAACTATGGCGCTGCCGTGCGCTTGGAAGTGTCGTCGGGGTGTTCGGCCTTTTTGGCCGATTTTTTGTTGCAGCAGTTTGAACTGCCCAGCGCAGCCTTGTACCGGGTGCATGGCCCCGTGAACCTGGTGCGCTTGAATCAGTTGATCGATCTGATCGATAAGCCTAAGTTGCTGTTTGCGCCCTATCGCGCCAGCTTCCCGGTCCAGATGGCCTCGCGCGGGTCGGTGTTTGAGCGTTTGCGCAATAAAGGCGACATCCTGTTCCATCAGCCATTTGAGAGTTTTGACGGGGTATTGGCGTTTTTGCGCGAGGCCGTGCACGACCCGCAAGTGTTGGCCATCAAGCAAACCATTTACCGCACGGGCACCGACTCGGCCATGATGGACTTGCTCACCGAAGCGGTGCGCCGTGGCATCGAGGTCACGGTGGTGGTGGAGCTCAAGGCGCGTTTTGACGAAGAAGCCAACATCAATTGGGCCGAAAAGCTCGAGCGCATTGGCGCCCAAGTGGTGTATGGCGTGGTGGGCCTGAAAACCCATGCCAAGATGATGCTCATCAGCCGGCGCGAGGGTGCGCACATTCGGCGTTATGTGCACCTGTCCACGGGCAACTACAACCCCAAAACCGCCAAGCTGTACACCGACATCAGCCATTTGAGCGCAGATAACGCGCTCACCGCAGAGGTCGAAAGTGTGTTTGGCCTGCTCGCCAGCCAAAACCGGCCGCCACGCTTGCACCAACTGTGGGTGGCGCCATTTCATTTGCAGCGCCGATTGCTGGACAAAATTGAGCAGTTGACCCAGGCCGCTCAAGCGGGCGTGTCCACCCGCTTGGTGGCCAAAATGAATGCCCTCACCGATGAAGACTTGGTCCACGCCTTGATGGCGGCGGGCCGTGCCGGGGTCAAGATCGACTTGATCGTGCGTGGCGCATGCATCTTGCCCGCCCAAGTGCCTGGCCACACCGACAACATCCGGGTGCGCTCGGTGATTGGGCGTTTTTTGGAGCATTCGCGGGTGTTCTATTTCCGTTGTGGCCAGGACGAATCGCTGTACCTCTCCAGCGCCGATTGGATGAACCGCAACATGCTGCGCCGCGTTGAGTTGGCTTGGCCCATCAACGACCCGGTCTTGCGCCAGCGCATCATTGACGAGTGTTTGGTGGCTTATTTGCACGACACCGCCAACGCCTGGAGCTTGCAAGCCGATGGCAACTACGTCGACCTGGCCAAAGGCTGCGCGCCGCCTTTGCTCAGTGCCCAAAAGGCCCTGATGGTCCGTTACCAAGACAAGGCCTGAACCATGGACCTGATTTTGTGGCGCCACGCCGAGGCCGAGGAAGCCGCACCCGGGGGCAACGATGCAGAGCGCCAACTCACCCCCCGAGGTGAAAAACAAGCCCTGCGCATGGCCCAGTGGCTGGAGCGCCAACTGCCAGAGAGCACCCGCATCCTGAGCAGCCCGGCCAGGCGCTGTGAGCAAACGGTGTTGTGCTTGGGGCGCAAGTACAAAGTGCGGGACGAGTTGTCGCCAGACGGCCAGGCCGAACAACTGCTCAACTTGGTGCATTGGCCCGCGCAAAAAACGCCCACCTTGCTGGTGGGGCACCAGCCTTGGTTGGGGCAGATCCTGGCTTTGGCTTTGGGCGTGCCCGAGTCAGGCCTGAGCGTGCGCAAAGGTTCGGTGTGGTGGCTGCGCTCGCGCAATCGAGACGAGGTGTCACAAACTGTTTTGATGTGCGTGCAGTCGCCTGAGTTTTTATAGGCCTGCAGCCTTCCGCCTGGCCTTTGTACCGGCTTTGGCACAATGGCCTGCCGCCATCCACCGCCATTTACCGCGAAACCCCCCGCCGACCTCGACCATGCCCACCGCTCTGAACGACGCCGATATCCAAGCCGCCTTGGCCACCGTGCCTGGATGGACGCACCAGTCCCAACCCCCATGCTTGTTCCGCGACTGGCAGTTCACCGATTTTGTTCAGGCTTTTGGTTTTGTCACCCAAGTGGCTTTGCTGGCCCAAGCCATGGACCACCACCCTGACTGGTCCCAGTCATACAACCAGGTGTCGTTGCGTTTGCACTCGCACGATGCGGGTGGGGTGACCCAGCGTGATCTCGATTTGGCCCGGCGCATCAATGCCTTGTGACTTTGTGAACGTCTAACCCATCCATAAAACCATGGCACAACCCTCCAGATCGTCCGATGTGACCCGCTTGCAGCAGGCTTTGGCCCATGGACACACCACTTGCGAGGCTTGGGTCGAGCAGTCTTTAGCCCTGGCCGCCCAGCCAGCGGCGGCCCATGTGTTTACCCACCTCTGGGCCGAATCGGCCCTGGCCAGTGCGCGCCATGCCGATGCACAGCGGCGCAGCGGTGTGCGTTTGGGCCCGTTGGCGGGCTTGCCCGTCACCATCAAAGACTTGTTCGATGTGGCCGGAGAGACCACCACCTCGGGCAGTGTGGTGTGTGCGAGCGAGGCGCCTGCCGAATGCGACGCCCCAGCCGTGGCCCATTTGCGCGCCAGCGGCGCGGCCTTGCTGGGCAAAACCAATATGAGCGAGTTTGCCTTTTCAGGCGTGGGCTACAACCCGCATTGGGGCACGCCCGCCAACCCAGCGGACGCCACACTGGCGCGCATTCCCGGCGGCTCTTCTTCGGGCGCTGCCGTATCGGTGGGCTTGGGTTTGGCCGTGGCAGGTTTGGGTTCAGACACCGGTGGCTCCTTGCGCATCCCCGCGGCCTTGTGTGGCCTGGTGGGTTTCAAGGGCAGCCAATCGAGGGTGACGCGCCAAGGGGCAATGGAGTTGGCGCGCTCGCTCGACACCGTGGGTGCCATCACCCGCAGCGTGGACGACGCTTGTCTGCTGGATGCGGTGCTGAGTGGTCAAGGGCTGAGCATGCGCCAGCGCTCGGTCAAAGGCCTGCGTCTGGCCGTGCCCACCACGGTGATGCAAGACGAACTCGATGCAGGTGTTTCAAAGGCCTTTGCGCGCACGCTCAGCCAATTGTCCGCCGCCGGTGTCCTGATTGAAGAGGTGTCCTGGTCAGAGTTGGGCGAGATCGCCACCCTGAATGCCCCAGGCGGCTTTTCTCCGGTCGAGGCTTACGCTGCCCACCGCCACCGCTTGGCAGCCGATGGGGCGCGCTTTGACCAGCGGGTCGCCCAGCGCATGGCGCTCGGTCAAGGGGTGAGTGCGGCCGACTACCTGACCATGATCGACCAGCGCCAAGCCTGGATCGGTCGCTCCAACCGCGCCCTGCAAAGCTTTGATGCCGTGATCTGCCCCACCGTGCCGATGGTCGCTCCGGCCATCGCTATCACCTGCGCCAGTGATACCGCCTTTTTTGCTACCAACCGACTGCTGCTGCGCAACACCTTTGCCATCAATTACTGGGACGGGTGCGCCATCAGCCTGCCCTGCCAAGCGCCAGGCGACTTGCCCGTGGGCCTGATGCTCGCGCGCGCCAACGGCCACGATGCTGAACTGCTGGGCGTGGCCAAGGCCATTGAGTCGGCCCTGGCCTAAAGCTGGGGCCCAGCGGCCCTGCCCCTGCACCCAACCCATCCTCGAACCCTGTCCGAAAGACCTGCCTGTGATCTCCACCACCGCCATTGCCTGCCTCTTGATTGCGGGCTTGATGCCCTTGCTGGCCACCGCCGTGGCCAAGTGGGGCTTTGCCCATTACGACAACCACAACCCGCGTCAGTGGTTGGCGCAACAAAGCGGGGCCCGGGCGCGTGCCAATGCGGCGCAGGCCAATGCTTTTGAGGCCTTTCCGTTTTTTGCGGTGGGGGTGATCGTGGCCAGTTTGGCCCAGGTGGATGCAACGCGCATCCAGGCCTTGTCGGCCGTGTTTGTGCTGGCGCGTCTGGCTTTTATCTATTGCTACATCACCGACAAAGCCAGCCTGCGCTCGGTGGTGTGGGGCGTGGCCATGGCCTGCTCAATCGCTTTGTACGGGTCTGCGCTCGCCCTTTGAGGACCCATGCAAGTTGGCTCTCAGGCCTTTTCCAGCCAACAAGCATGGATGCAACACGGCCAGTGATGGCCACGCCGCTGACGTTTTTCGCCACTGCACGAGCGCGGTCGTCTGCGCGATGACAAGTTTTGCAGCCTTTTAAGGGCGCACCAAGCGGCAAGCGGAGCGGATGCTTTTGGCGCTGCGCATTTCCTCGCAGCGGGCCATCGATCGCCGCTCGCCCTCGGCGGTGATGCGGATGCCCACCGAGCAGGTGAAAACCATTTTGTCGCGATCGGTGTGGCTGTCATAGGCTACGGCGCAACGGCCCAACTCACCCAGGTCGGGTTGGTAATTGCGCCACATGCCCTGCAAGGCGTCTGGCAATTGGCCGGGGGCCACGGTGTCAGCTGCCTGCGCAGGCGTGCCCAACAAGGCAAATGTCAGGGCAATTGCGGCACTGGTGGCAAAGCGGTTCATGGCCCATGATAAGCGTGAACATCTACATCATTTTGCTGTTTTTGGGAATGTTGACTTGATTTGACCCAGCTCAAACGGCCTTTGCCAAGGGCCCCAAAAACCGACTCAGTTCAAGCGTGATAACCTGCGCGGGTTTTCTACCCAGCCCGGGACTTGGCTGGGGACACCATACTTATTCAACCCAAGCAGGAGAACCCGCATGAAACTCGATGTGAACCGACAGGTTCGGGAACTGGACGTGGAACCCGATATGCCCTTGCTGTGGGCTTTGCGCGACGAACTCGACGTCAAAGGCCCCAAGTTTGGCTGCGGTGTGGCCCAATGCGGCTCTTGCACCGTGCTGCTCAATGGCGAGCCGGTGCGTTCATGCTCTTACCCGGTGTCTGCGGCGCAGGGTCAAAAAGTGGTGACCATTGAGGGCCTGGCCCAAAAAGACAAGCTGCACCCCGTGCAGCAAGCTTGGATCGACCACCAAGTGCCCCAATGCGGTTACTGCCAAGGCGGACAAATTTTGGTCGCCGTGGCTTTGCTGCGGAAAAAGCCCAAGCCCACCGACCAAGACATTGACGCAGCCATGGGCAACATCTGCCGATGCGGCACCTATGCCCGCATCCGCACCGCCATCCACGCTGTGGCCAAGAAAGGGGTGCGCGCATGACACATCTCGACACCACCACCGGACTGGCCCGGCGCGACTTCCTCAAGGTCTCGGCCACCACGGCCGCAGGCATGTCCTTGGGTTTTTTCTGGCCCACCCAAGGTGACGCGGCTGAAACCCCCAAGCTCAATGCCTGGATTGAAATCCAAGCCGACGATACCGTGATCATTCGCTATGCCCGCACCGAAATGGGCCAGGGCAGCCGCACCTCGGCCCCCATGCTGGTGGCCGACGAGTTGGAAGCCGACTGGAAAAAAGTGCGCATTGAATACGCCACCGCCCATGAAAACCTGCGCACCAAACGCGCTTATGGCGACATGGCCACCGTGGGCAGCCGCACCATCCGCAATTCGCAAGAATATTTGCGCAAGGCCGGTGCCACCGCGCGTGAAATGCTCATCGCTGCTGCTGCTGCCCAGTGGGGCGTGCCTGCCAGCGAATGCACCGCTGCCTTGGGCAAGGTGCACCACGCGGCCAGCAAGCGCAGCCTGTCGTATGGCAAGCTCGCCGCTGCGGCGGCCAAGTTGGAGGCCCCCAAAGAGGTCAAACTCAAAGACCCCAAGGATTGGAAAATCATTGGCAAGTCCTTGCCCCGGGTGGACATTCCTGACATCGTCACCGGCAAAATCCGCTATGGCATTGATGCCCAAGTGCCGGGCATGATGTATGCCGCCGTGGCTGCCAGCCCAGTGTTCAACGGCAAGGTCAAAACGATGGACGCGTCCAAGGTGGAAAACCGCCGTGGCATCGTCAAAGTGCTCAACATGGGCGAATTTGTCGCCGTGGTGGCCAACAACTGGTGGCGCGCCAAAGAGGCGCTGCGCGAAGTGGCCATCGATTGGGAAACCGGCGACAACGGTCAACTCACCAGCGCGGCCATCATGAACAGCTTCAAAGCCGGCATGGGCCAGGCCGAGCTGGCCGTGGCGCGCAACGACGGCAATACCGTTCAAGCTTTGGGTACTGCGTCCAAGGTGATCGAGGCCGAGTACTTCACGCCCTATTTGGCCCACGCCACCATGGAGCCCATGGTCTGCACCGCTTGGTTGCAAGGCGACAAGCTGGATGTGTGGACCTCGACCCAAAACCCCGAGGCCACCTTGGCCGTGTCGGCGGCCACCGCTGGCGTGGCCCAAGACAAGGTCACCGTGCACCCCATGCAGCTGGGCGGCGGTTTGGGACGCAAGAGCCCGCAAGATTTCACCCGCCAAGGGGTGATGATCGCCAAGGCCATGGCCGGCACACCGGTCAAGATGGTGTGGAGCCGCGAGGAGGACATGCAGCACGACCTGTACCGCCCCGCCAGTTTGGTGCGGTTCAAAGGCGGCATGGACAACGATGGCAAGGTGCAGGCCCTGCACATCCGCGTCAGTGCGCCGTCGATTTTGGCCACCTTGCTGCGCTTGCCTCTGCCCAGAGGCGTGGACGGCCAAGCCGTGGCCAGCTTCAGCGACCACCCCTACGACATCCCCAACAGCTTGGTCGATTACGCCCAGCGCAACACCAATGTGCCGGTGGGCTTTTGGCGCACCGTGGGCCACTCACAAAACCCGTACATGCGCGAGTGCTTCATCGACGAAATGGCGCTGGCTGCGGGCAAAGACCCGCTGGCGTTTCGTTTGGCCAATTTGGGCCAAAAGTCGCCACGTGACACAGCCATCTTGCAAGCCGTGGCCAAGGCCGCTGATTGGGGCGGTCCTTTGCCCAAAGGCGTGTTTCGCGGCATTGCCGAAACCGAGGGCTATGGCAGCTACACGGCCTGCGTGTGCGAGGTGTCGGTCAGCGACAAAGGCGACGTCAAGATCCACCGCGTGGTGATTGGCATCGACCCAGGCTATGCGGTCAACCCCGACAACATTGAAGCCCAGTTGCAAGGCAGCGTGGTGCATGGTTTGAGCGCCATATTCTGGGGCGAGATGACGGTCAAAGATGGTCGCATCGAGCAGTCCAACTTCCACGACTACCGCATGATGCGTTTGAACGAAATGCCCGTGGTCAAAGCGGTGATTGCGCCCACTGGTGGTTTTTGGGGCGGGGTGGGCGAGCCCGCCCAAGCCCCGCTGGCCCCGGCCTTGTGCAACGCCATCGCTGCCGCCAGCGGCAAGCGGGTGCGCTCACTGCCGCTGAAAAACGCCGGCCTGTCGCTCAAGGCTTGAGGCCCATGCCCAGCCCTGCGACCCCGCGCCGGGATTGGCTGCAAGCCTGTTTGGGCGCGTCGGCCTGGACGGCTTGGCGCGGCGCTTGGGCCACTTGGGTGGGCAGCGCAGCCCTGGGCTTGGCCACCGTGCCCCGGGCGCAAGCCCAGGGCATGGTCTCGGGCAAATTGCTGAGTTTGCGTGACATGCTCGACCCGATCGTGGCTGGTGCCCGTGTGGTGCGCAGCGGTGTGAACATCGAGACCTTGGTCTTGGCCGACAACGGTTTGTCGGTCCCGTTTCGCGTGTGGGTCGACAGCCCCATGACGGCGCAAGACCATGTCACCGATTTGTGGCTGCTGTCGCAGCGCAACCCGGTGACCGTGATGGCCAAAATGCGCATGGGGCCGCACCTGGGGCGCGCTGAGTTCAGCACCCGTGTGCGCTTGGCGGGCGGCCAGCAGCTGGTGGCTTTGGCGCGTTTGTCCTCGGGCGAGTTTCGTTACCAAGTCGCCGATTTGATCGTGACCGAAGCCGGTTGCGTGGACGGCAGCTGATCATGGCCCAATTCCGATTTGACATGCCCAGCCAGGTGCGCGCAGGCGAGGTTTTCAAGCTGCGCTTGCTGGTTCAGCACCCCATGGAAACGGGTTACTTGCTGGACGTGAACAACCAACGCATTTCACGCAATGTGATCAACGACATGCGCTGCACCTATTTGGGCCAAGAGGTGTTTCGCATCGAACCTTCATCGGGCTTGTCTGCCAACCCGTATGTAGAGTTTTTTTTGCGCGCCACCCAAACCGGTGAGATTGCCATCGACTGGGTGGACGACCGCGGTGAGCGCGGTCAGGTCAAGCGCACGCTGACCGTGGTCTGATCGGTCAAATCAAGTTGCGCATCGACTGCGCGGTTTCTTGCAGCAAGGGCAGCACCCGGCGCAGCGCATCGACCGAGGGCTCGTGCTGCATGGGCATGATGATGCTCAAGGCCCCCACGGTCTCGCCCATGCGGTCGCGCAAAGGCACGGCCACGCCGCGGTAGTCCAAGTCCAGTTGCTGCTCTGACAAGGCCCAGTCTTGTTGGCGAACTTGGTGCAGTTGTGCGCGCATGGCGGGCAGGTCGGTGATGGTGTGTTCGCTGAAGGTTTGCAGCCCATGGCGCGCTTGCAGCCAAGCGTCGATGGCCGCAGGGCCTTTGAGGGCCATCAGCAACATGCCTGCTGCCGTGACCTGGGCGGGCACCCGTACCCCCAGCACAAAGCCGGTGCTCATGTGGCGCACCGGGCCATTGCGGGCCACATACACAATTTCATCGCCATCGAGCACGCTCAGATAAGAGGTTTCGTGGGTGCTGGCGGTCAAGCGCTGCAAAAACGGTTGCACGATGCGAGGCAGCCGCGCGGACTCCAAATATGACTGTCCCAACCGCATCACCCGGGGGGTGAGCCAAAACAACTTGCCATCGGTGGCCATGTAGCCCAGGTGGGTCAGGGTGAGCAGGTAGCGCCGCGCAGCCGTGCGTGTCAAGCCGCAGCGCTGAGCGGCTTGCAGCGCCGACAGACGCGGGTGGACTTCGTCAAACGTTTCGATGATGGACAGGCCGCGCTCCAACCCAGCGATCCAGTCGCGGGCGGCCAAGGTTGTTGGTTCTGCGGGGGTGGCGTCTTTCATGGGATGGCGGCGATCTGGGATATACCCTGATTTGGTGCGATTATCGCACTGAACTGTTCGTTAATCGCGCAAAGGTGCGTTTTTCTCGTCACTTTGCGCAGGGCTTTATATACAGTGCGGGCAGATGTTCGGGCGGGGCCTTGCGTTGCAGGCCGGTGCCCGAAAAAACACATTAAAACCCCCGGCCCTTGGGCCACCACCATTGGAGATGATGATGAAACCACGCCAACCCCTTCACCTGGCTTTGTCTGCGCTGCTGACGCTGGCCGCTGGCGCTGTGCAAGCCCAAGACATCAAGTTCGCCAACATCGTGGAGATGTCTGGCCCCGGCACCACCTCCGGGGTGATGTTCAAAAACGGCGTGGAATTGGCCATCAAAGAGATCAATGCCGCCGGCGGCATCATGGGCCGCAAAATCAGCTACACCTCCGAGGACACGCAAAGCAACCCGGGCGTGGCCAAGGGTCTGACGCAAAAAGCCGTGGACAACGATGTGTTTGCCATTTTTGGCCCGGTGTTCTCCGGCTCCATCATGGTCTCCATGGCCGAGAGCAAGCGCGGCGAGACGCCCAACTTCACCGGCGGCGAGGCCACGGCCATCACCCAACAGGGCAACCCCTGGGTGTTTCGCACCGCGTTTGGCCAAAGCGTGTCCTTCCCCAAGGTGGCGCGCTACATCAACGGCAAATCGAAAAAACTGGCCGTCCTCTATGTGAACAACGACTTTGGCAAGGGTGGTCAAGCGGCCATCAAACAACTGTTGGCCAACTCACCCACCCAAATCGTGGTTGAAATTTCCACCGAGTCGGGCCAGGTCGACTTTTCCGCTGCTGTGATTCAAGCCAAGCAATCGGGCGCAGATGCCTTGTTTGCCTACACCAACGAAGAGGAATCGGCCCGTTTGCTGCGCGAGTTGCGCAAACAAGCCTGGAACAAACCAGTGATTGGCGAGACAGTGCTCACCAGCGCCAAAG
>Ga0209550_10004244_pt1 | contig 13577 bp, 10 predicted proteins | sample LauGreSuBDMM15SN_2_FD_187567 | JGI IMG/M metagenome (GOLD analysis project Ga0209550, IMG submission 187567) | Freshwater lake microbial communities from Lake Michigan, USA - Su13.BD.MM15.SN (SPAdes) (version 5) | ecosystem: Environmental > Aquatic > Freshwater > Lake | place: Lake Michigan... | reverse complement strand
GCCGCCGCCGTCCGACTCCTGCGGCGGCTTGCCAAGCCGGAGTCGCGAAGCGCATAGGCTGGAGCCGCCCCCATCTCCGAGAAACGGCGACTGTGCCCCCTGAACTCAGGGGCCCCGACGGCGCGGCGCCCCTACCAATTGACACGAAGGGTGCTGCCGCATCGAGATAATCGCGAGGAATCAGCTGCATTCACTACCCAATAATTGCGGGAGCGTTGGGTCGGAGGGTAGATTGGCGCGAAGAAATTTATCACAATTTCTCACAAGCTTTTCCCAATCCCATCCAACTGCTAAAAACCCGCTGTTTTTAAATTAAGGCTAGCAGAGTTAGATTTTAGGCTTTTTCCAAAGTTGGGAGCGGGGAGGGAAAAATGGTGCGCGATAGAGGTTTCGAACCTCTGACCCCCTCCGTGTCAGGGAGGTGCTCTACCACTGAGCTAACCGCGCATAGAATTTTGTAACGCCGAGGGCATTACTAATCTGAGGGCTAATTCAACCAGAATTTGAGTCACGCGCAATGATTTTTTGTGCATTTGAAGGCGGGTGTGGGATAAAAAGGGAACGTGAAATCGGTAACAACATTTTTTGAAGTTAAGACGAACGGAAAGGGTCTCTATGAGGTGACTGGGCAGGTCGCACGTTCGGTGAAGGATTCGGGAGTGCGGGACGGAACGGTGACTGTTTTCGTGCGTCACACGAGCGCCAGTCTGGTGATCTTTGAAAATGCGGATCCCTCCGCCGCACAAGACCTGGTCTCATTTTTTGAGCGTATGGTTCCCGAAGAGGGCGAGGGGTATGTGCACACGATGGAGGGGCCGGATGACATGACTTCGCATATCCGAATGGCCCTCACGCGCACAAGCGAGGTGATCCCGATTTCCGGTGGCCGGATGGTACTCGGAACATGGCAGGGGATATTTTTGTTTGAGCATCGGGTGATGCGGCATACCCGGCATTTGGCGGTGAATGTCACCGGTGTATGATTCAGCTGTCCGAGTAAAATCGGGAGGAGCGATCAGAAATATCAGTCCCGATGGAGTTCGGCGGAGTGAGCGGCGAAGCCTGCGCCAAAGGCCGTGAGCCAGAGGTCGCGGGAAGGGGATTGGAGTGCGGATTCCAATGCGACTAGAACGCTCGGACTGCTGATATTGCCGTAGCGACGAAGAACGTCTCGCGTGTCGGTGAGCGAAATGCCCGGGATTTTCTTCTCGATGGATTCAATGACGTCCCTGCCGCCAGTGTGGGCGATGATGCGTTGCGGATCGCGACTGCGGGTCGAGTAAAGCTCGGCGACGGCATCCGAGGCCAGTGAGGGGACGGCGCGGTGGAGTTGATTTTTGAGGCGTCCACCCTCATTCACGAAGCGGATTTTCTCACGGTGTTCGGGTTTGTGGATAGTTGTGAATCCCGAAAAACGGAATTGATCATTCTGGTTGTTCGAGCGCCACAGAGCGGCTGCGGCACCATCACCGAAAAGGCAGAGGCTGATGAGGACGCCGGGATCGTCGTTGATATAGAAGGCCGCGGAGGAAATCTCGACTGCGATGGTGGCGACGAGGGCTTGGGGAGATGCTGCTAAAATGCCGCGCGCTGATTCGAGCATCGGGAGGGCCGCGCCGCAACCCAGGCCAAGGAGATCCTGCAGAAGGATGTTATTTCGCAGTCCAAGTTTTTCGGAAACGTAACTGCTCAAGCCTGGGCAGAGATATCCCGTGCAAGTGCAGATAAGGAGGGCATCGATTTCCTGCGGCTTGACTTTGGCTTGCTCGCAGGCGGCACTCAGCGCGTCTGCGGCGAGGCGTGGGGCGTGTTCCTCAAAAAGCCGATGCAGGGAGCCTGCGTCGGATTGAAATACCGAGGCAAGGTCATCTGGACAGAATCGGCGTGTCTCGATCCCGGATGATCCAGTGAGGATCTTTTCCAAAATCTCGATTGAGCGTGGACGGAGGGCATCGAGCGAGCCTGACGAGCGGAGAATATCGAGGCATTCTTGCTGAGTCGTCTCGGTCTGTGGAAAGGCGCTGGAAAGGGATTGGAGATACATTTTAGCGTACGAGTTGGAGGAGAAGATCGTAGGGAACGACACGACGGCGGGCGAGTGAGCTGGTGAGTCGCATTCCGAATTGGGTGGTGAGAAGCGAGTGGAGGAGGCCGGCGATAGTGAGTCTGCGACGGAAGCGCTGGTGGTGCGCTTTTTGGGATGCAGAGGCGGCTTGATCCCATGATTGATGTCCGAGAGCATAGTCGAGGGCGGGTTGCAGGGCGCACTCCGCAGATTCAAAAGCCATCGACATTCCATTGCCGGTGAATGGAGGAATCATGCAGGCCGAATCTCCGATAGAAAAGGGTGGTCCGGGCTGGGATCCGAGACGGAATCCCGCTACTCCGCAGAAACTGGAGGCGTCGATGTGCGCCGCATCAAGGCGGTCGGCGAGTTTTTGAAGTCCACCTGCTCGAAGGTGTGCGATCAGCAAAGCGGGCCCTTTGGCTTTGGTCACCGTATGCGACTGGAAGAGTCCGCAAACATTCACCAGATTGTTCTCGATGCGCGCGAGCCCAAGGTATCCCGCGGCACCCATGTGCATTTCCAGATCGTGGGTGAGATCGAGATTGCTGACGTGGAACTTCAGGCCGAGCCAAGACCCAGGGCGCTTAGGACGACCTGTCGCCCAAATGATGCCGGTGCTGGGTTCGATCCGGGATTGCGTGACGAGGTGGCCACCGAGTTCGGTGAAGGTTTGCTGGAGGTTTTGATCCAAGTCCCATCTAGAAATTCCACGACCGTTCACCTTCATGGATCCCAGTGGACCGGAGGTATCGCTCCAGCAGGCTGTGGTGAGGGGAACGGCATCGGTGAGCGTGTGAGTGATTCCCAGTCGGGCTAGTGTATCCTCGCTGACACCGCTGATGAATTCCCCGCAGACGCGGTGTCTGGGATAGGTGGAGGCTTCGTGGAGGGTCACATCCAGACCATGCCGACAAAGGGCGATTCCGAGGGACAGGCCAGCTAGGCCACCTCCCGCGATAGTGATGGGCTTTTTCAACGTCTCCATGCTAGCAGGCGCAACGAGCCGCGCCATGTGGAAGATTCCTGCACATGCCATTTTTGTGGATCGAGTCCGAGAAGGAAGGGGAGTTCCCCTTTTTGAAACCCAGCACAAATACTGGCGGGCATATCGTGACGGGTCACTTCACTCACGAGCGGAAGGACGAGATTGGAAATCGCCAAGGGAAGAGGCGAGCGGAGCGGTTCGCAAAAGACAAGAAGCGGGAAATGAGCGATCCTTCTTCCGATCTCGCGAAGCACACCTGCCGCAAAATGGTGGAGAATAAGGCTGCCAATACATGCCCCCGCATGAAGTCCGAGAAGGGTGTCAAAAAAATCTCCGCTTTTCCATTGAATGCCATGGGCAAGGGAGGGAGGTCTGGATACAAAATCCAGGCCAGTGATCAATGAGTCTGGGAACTTCTTATGCAGGCGGTTGCAGAGTGCGCCAGTCCCAGCGCCGATTTCCACGATGCCCGAGAGGCTTTCTGCGCGGGATTGGAGTTGGGCTGTGATCCATCGGGAATTTCCCAGAATGGCGTCGATCACGCACAAATCCTGTCGGCTTCGAATGGCACGAGGATCGTCTGGACTGAGGTTGTCCAGAATTTCGGGTTTGATGACACGTTCTGACGCACGCATGGATTGCAATGAGGATATATAACGGCTAATTCAGAGACTTCTACCATGAGTTCTGTGATTTATCTCGATAACAATGCCACCACGCAAATCGACCCCGAGGTTCTTGAGGCGATGATGCCGTGGTTGCGAGGCGGCTACGGGAATCCCTCCAGCGCGTACGCTCTCGGACGTGAGGCAGCGAAGGCGCTCGATCAAGCGCGCACTGGTGTGGCTGCTTTGGCGGGATGCCATGTGGACGAATTTCTTTTTACCAGCTGCGGGACGGAATCCATCAACATAGCGATCCAATCCGCGTTGGCCTTGGATCCCGACAAGCGTCACATCGTCACCAGCGCGGTCGAACATAGCGCCACCATCAAACTTTGTGAGCATCTGGCGCGTCGGGGCTATGAGATCACTTGGCTGCCTGTGGATCGTTCGGGGCATCTGGATTTGGCACGTTTGGAGTCCTCTATCCGCTCGGATACAGCGATTGTTTCCTTACTTTGGGCTAATAATGAAACGGGCGTACTTTTTCCGATTCAGGAAATTGCAGCTATCACGCAAAAGAAAAAATGCCTCCTGCACATCGATGCTGTTCAAGCTTTTGGTAAAATGCCGCTGGCCCTAGAGGGGGCGGGCGTCCACTTCATGAGTTTTTCTGGACACAAAATCTACGCACCCAAGGGGGTCGGCGGCCTCTATGTGAATCGCCGGGTGAAGTTCACGCCCCTCTTGCGAGGTAGTCAGGAGAATACTCGGCGGGGTGGAACGCAGAATGTCGCTTCGATTGTCGGATTTGGAAAAGCCGCGGAGATGGCTATCCATCACCTCGGGACAGATTCCATTAAGTCGCTACGCGATGGGCTGGAGTCACAAATCGAGGCGGCGATACCTGGGGCCACAGTGAATGGAGACCGCGAAAACCGTTTGCCCAATACGACCAACATCTCCTTTGAGGGAGTTGAGAGTGAAGGGGCGTTGATTCTCTTGGATGAAAAAGGCGTGAGTTGCTCGGCTGGGTCCGCTTGCAGCTCGGGATCGGTACATCCCTCTCATGTCCTGAAGGCGATGGGTCTGTCGAATGATCAAGCCCGCGCCAGCTTGCGCTTCTCAATCGGACGCTTCACTACGGCTGAGGACATTCAGAAAGCAGCGCAGATCATTCCCGCCGCGATTGCGAAGCTTCGTGAGCTTTCGCCGATGGGCAGCCCGGTGTTGGCGTCCTAATATCGCTCTGCCCTATTTATTTTAGAAAAAAGTCATGCTCGAAAAACATCTCATTCAGATCGTTCAGGAACTCCAATTGCAGCCCCGCCAAGTTGCAGCGACTGCTGTTTTGCTAGAGGAGGGGGGCACAGTGCCATTCATTGCCCGCTATCGCAAGGAGCGTACCGGGGGTCTCGATGAGGTCCAGATCGCCAATGTGCGCGACCGCATTCAAGAGCTCGAGGAACTCGATAAACGTCGTGAATCCATCCTCGGTTCGCTCACGGAACGGAAGCTTCTGACAGAAGAACTCAATGCCCGTATTGTTGCCGCAGCGACCTTGGCCTCGCTCGAGGATCTTTATCTTCCGTTCCGTCCTAAAAAGCGCACCCGCGCCACGATCGCCAAAGAACGTGGGTTGGAGCCACTCGCGGAAATCCTCTTTGCCCAAGCACTCGATACCGATCCCGATAAAGAAGCCGCCGCTTTTGTTTCAGTCGAAAAAGAGGTGCCGGACGTCGCTGTTGCGCTCGCTGGAGCGAGGGACATCATCGCCGAGAGCATCAACGATTCTGCTGAAGCCCGGGCCGCCCTCCGTTCGCTGTATCTCAATAAGGGGGTGCTCAAATCCAAGGTTGTCTTTGAAAAGGAAGCCGAGGCCGCCAAATTCAAGGACTACTTCGACTGGAGCGAGCCTGTAGCGGCTTGCCCATCGCATCGCTTTCTAGCGATCCGTCGAGGGGAGACGGAGGGCCTCCTTTTCTCTCGCATCACGCCTCCCGAGGATGAGCCATTGGCCGCGTTGGATCACCTTTTCGTGAAGGGTTCGTATCCCGCTGCCGCACAGGTTCGCCTTGCCGCGCACGATTGTTTCAAGCGCCTTCTCGGATTTGCCATGGAGGGTGAGGCCCGTTTATTTTACAAAAAGAAAGCCGACGAGGAAGCGATACGGGTCTTTGCAGACAACCTCCGCGAGTTGCTTTTGTCTTCTCCGCTCGGACAGAAGAGCGTGCTCGCACTCGATCCTGGATTTCGTACCGGATGCAAACTGGTCGCTCTCGATGCCCAAGGCAAACTCCTCATGCACGAAGTCGTGTATCCTGAAAAAAGCGCACGCGAACGTGCGGAGGCGGCGGAAGTCATCAAGTCGGTCGTGAACCGCTGCAAGATCGAGGCCATCGCCATCGGCAATGGCACCGCTTCGCGTGAAACCGAGACCTTCGTACGCGCATTGGGTCTTCCCCCTTCCGTGATGATCGTTGTCGTGAACGAGGCGGGAGCTTCGATTTACTCTGCTTCAGATGTCGCTCGCGAGGAATTCCCTGATCTGGATCTCACGGTCCGCGGCTCGATTTCTATTGGTCGTCGGTTGATGGATCCTCTTGCCGAATTGGTGAAAATCGACCCCAAATCCATCGGCGTTGGTCAATACCAACACGACGTCGATCAAGCCGCGCTCAAGCGCTCACTCGATGACACCGTCGTTTCCTGCGTGAACCACGTCGGTGTCGAGTTGAACACCGCCAGCACCAACCTCCTCGCGTATGTCTCGGGTCTGAATTCCCGCACGGCCCTCAATATCGTTCAGCACCGCAACCAGAATGGCCCCTTCAAATCCCGCGAAGAATTGCTCAAGGTCGCCGGTCTTGGCCCCAAGGCGTTCGAGCAGGCCGCTGGTTTTTTGCGTATCCGCAACGGACTGCATCCGCTCGACGCAAGCGCAGTCCATCCGGAACGCTATCCCATCGTAGACCGCATGGCGCAGGACCTTGGTTGTTCCGTGCCCGAACTTTTGCAAAATCCCGCCCGCCGCGCCGCGATCAAACTCGACAAATACGTCACGCCTGATGTGGGGCTTCCCACGCTCCAGGACATCGTCAACGAAATAGCCAAGCCCGGTCGCGATCCCCGCAAGCAATTTGAGGCCTTTGCTTTTTCCGATGAGGCCGTGAAAATCCAAGATCTCAAGCCCGGCATGAAGTTGCCCGGTATCGTCACGAACGTCGCGGCCTTCGGCGCATTCATTGATGTGGGCGTTCACCAAGATGGGCTCGCGCACATCAGCCAGCTCAGTGATCAGTTCGTAAAAGCTCCATCCGACGTTGTGAAGGTCGGCCAAAAAGTGATGGCGACCGTTCTCGAGCTCGACCTTGATCGTAAGCGCATCAGCCTGTCGCTGAAAACTAATCCCGAAATCGGCGCCGCCCCCCGCGGACGCGAGAGCGGGGCCAGCGGCAGCGGTGGTAAAAACTTCTCAACTCCCCGCCCGCAGCAAAAATCCGCCACGCAAGTCGATTGGTTTACGGCGGCCATGAATCGTAAAAACTGATTCCGCCGAATTTGATCGATTAGACACTTACGGTAGTTCCTTTAATCTCAACCCAGAAAATGCCATTTGGAGAGAATGACAGAACTGAAGATGAGCAAAGAAAGACTGAAAAAGGCAGAGCAAAGGGTGAACGTAGTGAATCAATTTAAGAGATGCACAAAAGTGATTTACGGAGCTTAGTTGTTATACAAAGCAGAGAACGCTCTTTGAGTTGAAAACAAATCGCCCTCTGTATCCTTTAACTCACTCTGCTCATTTTTTCGGTAATCTATCTCTCTTTGGTCGGTTGTGTTTTAATGCTGCAGAACTGGAATTTAGTTCACCCTTTGTCAATTGGCTCGCGTATTAAGTGGTAGGGACAAATGCTGTAAGATGTGATTGAATAACTCCTAAGCAAGATGAAGTGCACTGTGCCAATCCTGATTTTATTTTTCCTAAGCTATATGATGGCTGCGCAAGAGCCTATGGGGTTGACTGCGGAATCATCCGTTGTGTTTGCTTTGAAGGGGAATAAGGAACTCGTTGCAGCGCGCTTTCTGGTTCAGGAGGCGGAGGGGCGGGCGCGGGGAGCAGGTAGGCTTCCAAATCCCGAGTTGGAGACCGAGTTTGCGGGTGGACGGGATTTTGAGGGGCGTGTGATGGCGGGAGTCCTGCAAAGATTTCCCCTCACAGGTCGACTTCGTTTTGAGCGAGAGCTCTCGGGTTTGGATGTGCGAATCGCTGGGCTGGAAGTCGGTGAAAAAGAATGGCAACTGGCCGTGGCGACTCGTAAGGCGTTCTATGAATTTGTGGCTGCACGGGAGGCCGTCGCCGTGTCTGGTCGCCAAGCGGATTTGGCAGCGGCTTTCACGAAGTCTCTTGCGGAGGGGGTCGAGACAGGCTTTCGCTCTAAGCTCGATTTGCAGGAGGCGAAACTATCGGAATCCAGTCTTCATGCGAAAGTGGAGGCACTTCGTGGGTTCGAAATGGAGGCATCCGCGCGATTGAGTGAATGCCTTGGACTCGGCGCCGAGTCTGCATTTGCGGTGAATGAAAGCCTCACTCTGCCCAGTTCGATCCCGTCGGCGAGGCCTGCTGGGAAACGGGCAGATTTGGAGTTGGCGCAACTGCTTCTTCGCTCTGGAGAAACCAGCGTCTCGCTTTCCCAAGCCACACGCTGGGAGGATGTGGGGGTGGGACTCTTTGTTGAGGGAGAGAGATTTCGCGACAATCCGACGGGAATTGAGCCTGAAGCCCTCGCGGGGGTGAAATTCCAAATCCCGCTACCGCTTTGGCAAAACGGCTCTGGCAAAGTGGCGGAAAAAATGGCGTCGCGTGATCGTTTGAATGCCCGATGCGAATCCCTGCGGTTCCAAGTCCAGAACCAAGTTCTTCTCAAGCATCGCATCTTGGCCCTCCGGTTCCGTTCGGCGGCTCAATACGGGGATAGTGTTCTGTCTGCGGCTAGGGAGCATATCAGTGAAAGCGAGGCGGCTTATGCACGCGGCGAACTCAATATCCAAGCCGTTTTTCGAGCTCGTGAACGTCTCGGAGAAATCGAGTTTGCTGACATTGAGGCCCGCAAATCCTATTTCCTCGCCCATGCTGACTGGATGGGCGCGCTAGGTGGATCCAATCTATGAAGCCGTTTTATCTCATTTTATTTCTCATTATGGCCTCTTGCTCGATCCCGGCAGCCCAAGGTGCGCGCCCGAGTAATACGGTGATTCTCGATGAAACGGGTGTGAAAAACCTGCGTATCGAAACCCAAATTGTCGAAGAAACGACCTTTGAGGAGAGTATTTTTGCATTGGGAGAGATCGCCGTATATCCAGGGTGTCGTGCAGTCATTAGTAGCCGCATTCCCGGACGCGCTTTGGAGGTGCATATGAAAAATGACCACTCCATCGAGAAGGGGGCGACGGCCGTTCTGGTGGAGAGCAGGCAGCCGGGCAATCCTCCGCCCACTATCGCGCTTCCGTCCCCGATCTCGGGCCTCGTTAACAAAATCCAGATTGCTCCCGGCGAGCCAATAGATCCTGACAAAGTTCTGGCCGAGGTTTTGGACCTAGCGGAAGTCTATGCCATCGCGCGTGTGCCACAGCATTTGGCGGGGCAGCTGAAGCGGGGGCAAGCCGCGCGGATTTCTGTTCCAGCCGTTCCTGGGAGAACTTTTGATGCTGATCTCGAGCATCTCGGCACCGTCGCCGATGCCCAAAGCGATACCGTGGAGGCGGCCTTCCACGTCAACAATCCGGAGTTGGCTTTGCGTCCCGGAATGCGTGCCGAGTTTTCAATTGTCATTGGAAAAAAAGTCGGCGTTTTTTCGATTCCTCGCGCGGCATTGCAGGGCGATGCCTCGAACCGCTTCGTCTATGTGAAGGATTTTGAAATCCCGAATGCCTTCGTGAAAACCCCTGTCACCGTGGGAAGCCTGAACGACCGGAGTGCGGAGATCGTGACTGGACTCTTGCCCGCCGACGAAGTGGTCACGCGCGGCGGTTACTCGCTTGCCTTTGCTGGAGGCGGCTCTGTGTCACTCAAGGAAGCGCTCGACGCGGCACATGGCCATGAGCACGCGGAAGACGGTTCCGAGCTCACCCAAAAAAGCAAGAAACCCACGACCTCCTCTTCAATCGAGGGGGGTGGACAAAGCCGTTTTTGGATGAGCGTGAGTGCCATCCTGTTTGTCCTCCTCTTGATCGTCACTGCCCGCAGGAAGTCGAGTCATGTTGAATAGACTCATCGAGTGGTCGTTGGCCCACCGTGGCTTTGTGATCGTATGTTCCGCACTCATTCTGGTGCTTGGCATCCTTACCGCTTTTCGCCTGCCCGTGGAGGTGCTTCCCGACCTCACCCGTCCTACAGTGATCATTCTCACCGAGGCGCCGGGATTGGCTCCCGAGGAAGTGGAAAACCGCATCACACAACCCATCGAGACCGCCCTAATGGGAATCGCCGGGCTCACCCGCCTGAGATCGAACTCCGATGTCTCGCTTTCACTTGTGTATGCCGAATTCGAGTGGAAATCCGACTTGCAAAAAAACAGACTTCTCGTTCAAGAGCGTCTGCAGGCGGTTCGTGAGCAATTGCCTGTGGGCATCCAGCCATTTCTAACCCCTTCGGCTTCCCTTATGGGCGAAATCCTGCTCGTTGGGGTGCGCTCGACCATACCCAAGGGAGAGCCTGGCTATTTGGCTCCGAGCGAGGTTCGTTCGCTGGCGGATTGGGTGATCAAACGCCGCATCCAAAGCATTTCCGGCATCGCCGAGGTTCTCAATATGGGAGGTGGCATCCGTCAGGTGGAGATCCAACCAGATCCCTTCCGTATGCAGGCCTACGGGGTCACGTTGGAGGAACTGGAGTCCGCCGCCGCAAATGCTGCCAACTCCAGCACGGGTGGATTTCTGAGCACCGGCGCAACGGAAATCATGATTCGGAATCTGGCAATGACAACCGATCTGGAGGCCATTGGGCGAACGGCAATCAAGCGCACGGGCGAACGTCCGATCCTGATTTCCGACGTCGCTGATGTGGCTTGGGGCATCGAACCGATGCGCGGTGATGCCACCATTAGCCAATCTCCCGAAAAAACACCGACCTATGGCGTGATCATGTCCGTGACGAAGGCCCAGGGGTTTGACACCCGTGAACTCACCGAAAAGGTGAAGTCGGCCCTCGCGGAGCTTCAGTCCAGCTTACCGAAGGGCATCGAGACCATCGTGCTTTTTCAGCAAAAAGATTTCATCGATAATGCGATTGGGAATCTTAAAAAGGCCATCGTCGAAGCGGCCATCATGGTGACCTTGGTATTGGTTTTGTTTCTCCTGAATTTCCGAACCACATTTATCACTCTCACGGCCATCCCGATGAGTTTCGGAATCGCGATGCTGACATTTCAGTGGTTTGGGATTTCGGTGAATTCCATGACCCTTGGCGGATTGGCGGTCGCTATTGGGATGGTCGTGGATGATGCCATTGTGGATGTGGAAAATGTGTTTCGCCGCCTCCGTGAGAATGCTGCACGGCCTGATCCCCAGCCACGCATCAGCGTGATTGCGGGAGCTTCGCGCGAGGTTCGTAGCTCGATTTTCTACGCGACGATCCTCATCGTTATGGTCTTCGTTCCATTGCTAGGGCTGTCGGGTGTGGAGGGGAAATTATTCACACCGATTGCGATTGCGACCATCGTGAGTATGCTGGCCTCGTTCATGGTATCGCTCACGCTGATACCTGTGCTCTGCTCTTTTCTCCTCAATCCCAAGAAGGATGTTGCGCATGAGGATGCTTGGTTGGTGCGGACTATGAAGCGGGGGTTGCGTGGAACCTTGCTTCGAATCGGACTCGAGCATCCTTGGCCCGTTTTGGCCGTGCTTGGTGTGGCTGTCGTCTCGGTATTTTCGCTTTATCCAAAAATGGGGAAAGACTTTCTCCCCCCATTTAAAGAGGAGACCGCGCTCGTTGCTGCCACATCGGCGCCCGGCACCTCGCTTGAGGAAATGAACCGCATTTCGGATGTCATCGAAGAACAGATTCTTTCTGTGCCCGAGGTTCAGAAGGTCGGTCGTCGTCTGGGGCGGGCGGAACGTGGTGACCATGTGGTGCCTGTTTCGACAGCGGAATTTGACGTCGATTTCCGCACACGCGAGCGAGGTGACAAGACGCGCTCCCGACAAGAAATCCTAGATGAAATCCGGGCGCGGGTGAAGGCGGTTCCGGGCGTGTTCGCCGTCGTGGGCGGTCCGCTGGCCGACCGCATTGGGCATATGATGAGCGGCGTCTCGGCTCCGGTTGCCATCAAGGTATTCGGCCCCGATCTCGAGATGCTTCGTGGGATTGGCACTCAGATCCAAACCATCGCCAAGACGATTCCCGGCTTCGAGGATGCCAAACTCGATCAACAATCTTTGATTCCCCAACTTCGCATCGAGCCTGACCGCGCTCGCTGTGCCAGCTACGGAATTGCTCCAGGCAACCTCAATAATCGTCTCAGCACTCTCATTGGAGGTAAGGAGATCGGGGAATTGCGGGAGGATCAGCGCGCCATCAACCTCGTGCTCCGCCTTCCTCTGGCTTGGCGGGATTCGCCCGAGAGGATCGCTCAACTTCCCATTCAGGCTGACAGTGGTCGGTATTTTCCGCTGACTGCGGTGGCTGATGTGCGCGAGGCCAAAGGCCCGAATGTGATATTTCGTGAAAATGGGCAACGCCGTTTCACCATCGCCATCAAGCCCAGTGTGCGTGACGTTGGCACGCTGGTGAATCAGCTCCAGAGCGAGGTTGCCGCTAAGGTGAGGCTACCTGAAGGCTACTTCATAACGTATGAGGGGGAATTTCAGGCTCAGCGCGATGCAACGTGGCGCATCGCTTTTATGAGCCTCGGGGTCTTTCTTTTGGTCGTTATGCTACTCTACGGCTATTTCCAAAGTCTTTCGCTGGCGCTTCAAGTGTTGATCAATATTCCGCTGGCTCTTCTCGGCGGACTGGTCCTCACTTGGTTGCTCATAGACAACATCAGCATTGCCACGCTGGTTGGGTTCATTGCCGTCGGAGGCATAGCCGCCCGCAATGGAATCATGATGCTATCCCACTACTTGCACCTCATGCAACACGAAGGCGAAGGATTTACCCGCGGCATGGTCGAGCGAGGCACGCTCGAGAGGATGGTGCCCGTGCTCATGACTGCTCTTTCTGCTGGCATTGCGCTCATTCCCTTCGTGCTCGCCGCAAATGAGCCGGGAAAAGAAATTCTGCACCCCGTTGCTGTTGTTATTGTGGGTGGACTCCTCTCCTCGACCCTTCTAGACTTTCTGATTACCCCGTTGGTTTTTTTCCATTTTGCCCAATCAGCCGCTCAAAAAGCCATCGAGCGAAATGCTGCCGCTTCCCACTAAACTATGAAAACCACACGCATCCTACCACTCGTCATCGCCATCCTCAGCTCGCTTACTCTTCAAGCGGGTGATAACCACGAAAAGAAGGTCCCCGGCCCCAATGGCGGCCGCATTCTGAGAACCATCGAGCCGCATGCGGAATTTTTTATTACAGCGGATCGAAAGGTTCAGATCACCTTTGTCGACGATCACGGCAAGGCCATCGCGCCCGCCGAGCAGATCGTCATCGTCACAACCGGCGAGCGATCGGCTCCGGTCAAGATGACCTTTGTAAAAAAGGAAAACGTCCTCCTTTCCGATCAAAGCATCCCTGCAGGCAACAACTTTCCGGCCGTCGTCCAAGTCAAGACCACCCCTGATGCCAAAACTCTTGTCGAAAAATTCACCCTCAATTTGTCGATTTGCCCAGGTTGCCAACTTGCGGAATACGCCTGCATCTGTGCCCACTCCCACTGAAGTAAGTTGAGTTGAGGAAGAGAACTATCCCGTTGTTCGCTGA
>Ga0209550_10004241_pt1 | contig 13582 bp, 13 predicted proteins | sample LauGreSuBDMM15SN_2_FD_187567 | JGI IMG/M metagenome (GOLD analysis project Ga0209550, IMG submission 187567) | Freshwater lake microbial communities from Lake Michigan, USA - Su13.BD.MM15.SN (SPAdes) (version 5) | ecosystem: Environmental > Aquatic > Freshwater > Lake | place: Lake Michigan... | reverse complement strand
AAGTGGCTCAGAGCTATCAGACGGTGGGGCGCCAAGTGGCTGCTCACCCGCATCCGCGGAACTGCCAGTTGGGGTAGCCGGGTCGCTCGGTTGCGCGTGACCTTGCGATTGCGAGGGATGCAAAGGGTCGTTATGAGATTGTGGGTCTGACATAGTCTTTTAACAGGTAATCTAGGTAGGCTGAAGTTGATAAGGAATTGAGGCCAAAAACCACAAGTTCAAGAGGAAAAAGGCCAAAAAACGACCAAAGAGAAGCAAAAAGGGAGCTGTAGAGCCCCCTCTTTAAAATAAAAAAGAATTTATTCGACTGCGATCAACTCGACATCAAACTTCAAAGTGGCGTTGGGGGGAATTGCACCACCCGCACCGCGCGCACCGTAGCCGAGTTCGGGGGGGATGATGAGGGTGCGTTGTCCGCCAATCTTCATACCTTGGACGCCTTCGTCCCAGCCCTTGATCACCATGCCAGCACCAAGCGAAAACTCAAACGGGTCGTTACGGTCACGGCTCGAATCAAACTTGGCGCCTTGCTCGCCGTCTTCATACAGCCAGCCGGTGTAATGCACGGTGACAAATTGGCCAGATGCGGCTTCGTCGCCATCCCCCACGACGGAGTCGGTGAATTGCAAGCCGGAGGGTGTGGTGTTCATGTGACGTCCTTTTAATAGTCGGGCAAAAAAGCTTGCAAGTGTACTCACTGCTGTCTGTATGGAATGCCTGCACAATCACCGACTCAATTCAAGGCAAAGGAGTTGCCCCCTTGGCGCATGCTTTTCAAATTCAAGAATCAGAGGTCGAAATCACCGCAGTGCGCGCACAAGGGGCAGGTGGTCAAAACGTCAACAAGGTCTCTAGTGCCATCCATTTGCGTTTTGATATTGGCGCATCTTCGCTGCCCGACGACGTCAAAGACCGATTGCTGGCGCTGAACGATAACCGCATCACCCGGGACGGGGTCTTGGTCATCAAATCCCAAGAACACCGTAGCCAAGACATGAACCGCATCGAAGCCTTTTCCCGTTTAATGGACGTGGTGCAGTTGGTAGCGAAACCGCCTAAGAAACGGAAACCTACTAAACCAACATTTGCATCTAAGCAAAGACGCTTAGAAGGCAAAAAGAAACTCTCTGAGATTAAATCTGGGCGAAGCAGGATTCTTTAAAGCTTAGTCTATTTATTTCTTGGTGCGTCACTCCACAACCAATTTGATTTGTTTAACTACGGTATCAAAAGCCTCCAGTTCGGCTTTGATTTGTGCAGCCATTTGCTGAGAAGTATTAGCAATTGGCTCCGATCCAGCCTCCAACATTTGCTTTTGGACATCAGGTTGCTGAATGATTTTCACAATTTCTGCGTTCAACTTCTGCACAATGGCGGGAGGAGTATTAGCCGGAGCCAGCAGGCCAAACCAAGTGCCAACATCGAAACCAGGAAGAACAGTTTCAGAAAGCGAAGGAACATCTGGCAGCGCTGAGGAGCGCTTGGCGGTTGTGACTGCTAGGGCACGCAATTTACCCGCTTTGACTTGGGGCAATCCTGAAGTGACAGTATCAAACATCAGTTGGACTTGTCCGCTCAGCAGATCGGCAACGGCGGGTGCACTTCCTTTGTAGGGAATGTGAACTAAATCCACCCCACTGCGCAACTTGAACATTTCTCCGATTAAATGATGTGCAGTTCCGGCCCCAGCAGAGCCATAGTTGAACTTTCCAGGCTGACTCTTGGACAGTGCAATGAATTCAGCAATGGTTTTTGCGGGGACGTCGGTGTTGACTACCACCATGTTGGGAACCATGGCCACCATGGTTATTGGTGCAAAGTCTCGATCGAACTGATAAGGTATTTTGGCGTAGACTTTTTGGGCAATGGTGTGATGTGCAGCGCCCATAAGTAAGGTGTAGCCATCGGGTGCAGACTTTGCAACCATGTCAGCACCCAAGGTGGCGCCAGCCCCCGGTTTGTTTTCAATCACAACCGGTTGCCCCCATGATTGGGTGAGCCGTTGCCCTACCAGGCGAGCCAAGATATCAGTAGTTCCACCAGGTGCAAATGGGACAATGATCTTTATAGAGCGGGATGGATAGTTAGCCGCACTTTGCGCGAGTGCTGTGGCGGCTAAGCCACTCATGCCAACACACAAAGCAATTCGGTAAAAAACAGACTTCATATTAGTTCCCCTTGGTTAAATTAAATAATTTGTTGTCCATACTTTGCTAAAGCGGACTTTGATAATGTCAACCCTAAGCCTGGAGTTTGCTTTAGGTGAAGAATACCCTGCCGAATTTCTGGTGGGTCTTCATACAGTTCGGCTTGTAAAGGGTCACGCTCTGGATCTGTGAAAGCTTCAACCATGCAGCCAGCTGGGCTGGAAGCCACTATGTGGGCGTGTATGAAACAGTCGTGATGGGGTGCAACCTGCACATGGTTCAATTCGCAAAGCCCAGTGAGTTTGCGACCTTCCGTGAATCCGCCCATCATGGTGCAATCAAACTGCAAAATTTGAATTGCTTGCTCTTCCAGCATGGCACGGCATCCGTAACTTGTCATTTCGCTTTCTCCGCCAGATAAAGGGATACGGGTCTTTTGGGCTAACAGTTTCATTCCCCGACGGTCATCCTCCCAGCGAATGGGTTCTTCCAGCCAACGTGGGTTTAAAAATTCGATTCGTCGAGCGGCATCGATGGCCGTTGGCAAATCCCAAGCGCGATTAGGATCAATCATGAAGTCACGATCAGGACCGATCGCTTCCCGAATAACCGCTAAGCGCTCAACGTCCTCAGGTACTGGTAATCCCCCTGCCTTGGCCTTGAAGCCGGTGTGCCCTTGATCCAACAACATATGAACTTCATCGCGTAATTCAGCATGGTCCTTACCTTCACGGTAATAGCCACATGTCACATAGGCTGGAACGCTGTCACGATGGCCTCCAAACAAGCGATACAAAGGTAAGCCAGCTGCTTTCCCCATAATGTCCCAGCATGCAATGTCTACAGCTGCAGATATGCGAATTAAGGCCTCGCGAGACCAACCTTTTTCATTAGCCACTTTGCTAGTAGTGAGGGCAAACAGCTTTTGATACAAGCGCTCAGGAGCAAGAGCGTCTTCGCCAACGATTTGATCTGCCAGTCCTCCCTTCCAGGCCTTAATGGCAAATTCAATTGGGGTGTAACTTGTGGCAAGACCAAACCCATCAATACCTTCATCTGTGTAAAGACGGACAAGAATTTCATTGGCGGTGGGGACAATGAAATGGCTAGTCCAGTGTGGGCGCTCAGGCGTTTTTGCACGCAGTACGTAAGCTTCCAGTCGGGTGATTTTCATTCGTCTTTCCAATCTTTGCGGAAACTGTTCTGGAAGGTCATGATCTGCCAATGTTATCGTTAAGCGAGTTCAACCAAATCTAGTTGATAAATTGCATTTCACTTTAACCAAGACAATGTAAATACTCTGATAATCTGAGCCTTTAGAAACCCCATAGTGGTTCCCCATCTTTTTAGGAGACAACCATGCATTCCCATTTCACCAATTCTGTGTCTTTGATTCGTCGACTCGCCGTGGCCCTTTCTCTAGCTTTGCCATTGTTTGCGCAAGCCCAAGCTTGGCCGAATAAGCCGATCAAATGGATCATTCCGTACACCCCAGGCGGTATCACCGACAACGCGACGCGCATGGTGGTGCAAAAAATCATGGAGCAAACCGGGTGGACGATCGTCATTGAAAACAAACCTGGTGCGAATTCCATCTTAGGCGCCGAACTCGCAGCCCGTGCAGCGCCAGATGGGTATACCTTTTTGACTGTTATTGGTGCCCATGCTGCCAATGCCACTCTTTATGCTGGCCGTTTGCCGTATGACCCCGTCAAGAGTTTTGCTCCTGTCTCTTTAGTTGGTATTGCTCCCCTAATCATGACTGTTAACAATAACCTGCCCGTTAAAGATGTGAGGGAACTGATTGCTTACACCAAGGCTAACCCAGGTAAGGTTTCATTTGGTTCCTCGGGGGTGGGTGCGGCTGCTCACTTGACACAAGAGTTATTCAAGCAAGTGACTCAGGCAGATATCGTTCACGTACCCTATAAAGGCACTGCTCCGGCACTAAATGACTTGATGGGAGGGAGCCTACAAATGCTTACCGATACTCCTAGCGCCATGATGCCTCATGTACGTAGCGGCAAGATCAAGGCGCTGGCTGTTTTTTCAAATAAACGAGTACCTGGTGCTACAGAGGTTCCAACTATTGCTGAAGCGGGCGGTCCTGCTATCGATGGATCAACTTGGGTGTTGTTCTTGACCCAGGCCGCGACCCCCAAGGACGTCGTGAACCGAATGTCTGCTGAAGCTGCTAAGGCCATCAATTCGCCCGAACTGCGCGCCAAGTTCGAGTCGCTAGGTATTGAGTCTGTAGGCAGTACGCCTGATCAAGCTGGTAAGTTCTTAGATGAAGAAATCGTCAAATGGGCCAAAGTAATTTCTGCAGCCGGGGTCAAAGCGGAGTGAGTGTGGCTCGGCTAGTTAAATTGGCCTGTTTATTCAACACTAGAAACTCAGATTTCAAGATTTAAGGATTACGTCTGTGAACTTATTCAGTTTAGAAGGCCAAGTCGCCATCATCACCGGCTCTTCGCGCGGTATCGGTCGTGCCATTGCATTACGCATGGCCGAGCACGGCGCCAAAGTCGTGGTGTCGTCACGCAAAGTAGCTGCTTGCGAAGAGGTGGTCAAAACCATCCAAGACAAATACGGCAAAGACCGTGCGATTGCGATAGCTGCCAATATTTCTTCTAAAGATAATTTGGCCAATTTAGTTGCTGAAACCGAGCGCCATTGGGGCCAAGTGAATGTGCTGGTGTGTAACGCAGCCAGTAACCCCTATTACGGTCCTCAAGCCGGCATTGCTGACGAGCAGTTCCGCAAAATCTTGGATAACAACATCGTGGCGAATCACTGGTTGATCAACTTGGTCGCGCCCCAAATGATCCAACGTAAAGCCGGCTCGATCATCATCGTGTCTTCAATTGGCGGGTTGCGTGGTTCATCCGTCATCGGCGCTTACTGCATCAGCAAAGCAGCCGATATGCAACTCGCGCGCAACTTGGCGGTTGAATACGGCCCGCACAATGTGCGTGTCAATTGCATTGCCCCAGGTTTGATCAAAACCGACTTTGCCCGCGCATTGTGGGAAGACGAAGCCATGCTGAAAGAGCGCATGGTGACGACACCGCTTAGACGAATTGGGGAGCCAGACGAGATTGCTGGCGCTGCAGTTTTCTTGGCTTCACAGGCTGGCTCTTACGTCACAGGTCAAAGCCTGGTGGTAGATGGTGGTGTGACCATCTAAATTTAAAGTCCGATAAAAAATGCCTCGCTATGCGAGGCATTTTTATTGGATAGCTAACCAGTTGCTGGTTTACTGAGAAGGCTCTGGTGCTGGACCATTCTTAATGCGGTCATAAGCCCAAGTGCCTACGGGCCAGAGCAAAATGACGATGGTACTTATCGCCAGCCACATCGCAATCGGTCGCGTGAAGAAGACCAACGGGTCACCGTCAGACTTGATCATCGAGGTCACAAAGTTCTCCTCCATCATCGTGCCGAGTACCACGCCTAAGATGGCGGGGGCAACCGGGAATCCGTTCTCCTCAAAGATGAAGGACACCACACCGAAGAACAAGATCAGTGTGACACCCCATACAGAGTTGTTGATCGAGAAAGAACCAACGATACAGAACATCAAAATAATTGGCATCAAGATGTTGCGTTTTACGCGCAAGATTTTGGTCGCCAATTTGACTGTGAGCCACCCGAGCGGCACCATGATGATGTTGGCCAATATAAAGACCAAGAAAATGGCGTAAATGTTCTCAGGGTTGTTGATAAAAATCATCGGCCCTGGGTTCATATTTTTTAGATACAGCACGCCAATGGCAATCGCGGTGATGGAGTCACCAGGAATACCAAAAACAATAGCTGGAATCCAAGCACCCGCCAACGACGAGTTATTGGCGGCACCTGATTCAACAATGCCTTCTACGTGGCCAGTGCCAAATTTTTCTGGCTCTTTTGAGAACTTCTTGCTCATGGCATAACTCAGCCAAGAGGCCATGTCAGCGCCAGAGCCTGGTTGTATGCCGATGATGGTGCCCAAGGCGCTCCCGCGCAAAAGGGCCCACGGGTATTTTTTCAACAAGCCCCACATGCCTGCAAAGATGTTGCCGATTTTCTCGGTCGCAATCATCGGCGGCGGATCCATATTGGTGATGTAGCGCAGCAACTCGGATACGGCAAACATACCCACCATCATGGGAATTAGCTCGACTCCACTCATCAACTCTTTCATACCGAAGGTAAAGCGCAGATGGCCCGCTGGGTTTTCTAAACCAATGCATGCGATTAGCAAACCCAGTAACAAAGATATGCAAGCTTTTAGGACACTGGTGTTCCCAATAAACACCGCGCCAGCCAATCCAAGAACAACCAGCCAGAAGTATTCAAATGACGAAAACTTCAACGCAATTTCAGCCAAAGCGGGTGAGAAAAGCACCATCACGATGGTGCCAAACAAGCCGCCAATGGCAGAGAACAACAAGCCAGCGCCAAGGGCGATTTCTGCTTGGCCCTTGAGCGTCATTTGGTAGGCCTCGTCTGTATAAGCAGCTGAGGCAGGCGTACCTGGAATACGAAGCAGCGCACCAGGAATATCGCCAGAGAAAATCGCCATCGCCGTGGCAGTGACGATCGCCGCAATCGCAGGCACTGGCGGCATGAAGAAGGTAATGGGCACCAGTAAGGCGGTGGCCATCGTGGCACTCAGACCTGGAATAGCGCCTACAAAAAGCCCGAACAAGGCCGAACACAAGATGACCAGCAATACATACGGGTCAAACACCAGCCAAAAGGCTTGTAACAAAACAGCAGTGGTCATTGTTTTCTTTTTCTACCACTGAATGGGCATCAAAAGACCCCACGGTAAAGGTACGCGAAGCCCCTTATAAAAAATAAAGTGAATCACCAAAGTAACGATGAGAGCAATTGGCAAAATAGCCTTGGCACGAACTTCTAAAGCAGCAAACATCACTGCCAAAAGTATGGTTCCACAAATAATGAAGCCTAAGTAATCTGACAAGTAAATGTAGAAAAACAAGCAGCCAACGGTGATCAAAAAATTGCGCAGGTGAAACCAAGATTTGACCCAACCGCCAATGACCACCCAATCCTCATGCTTCTTTGCCTTGAGTCCTTTGCGTATGAGAAGGACAGAACACAAGGCAAGTAAGCCCGCCAGCAATCCAGGAAAAGCGCCTGGGCCAATGTTTTGGCCAGGGATCACCGGATAACTGCTGACGGTGTAGAGGATCAGTAGCGATAGCGCTAAAAGCGCTAAGCCACTGAGGGTGTCATTGATTTTCATGAATGCTTATTTGGCTAATCCGAGAGACTTCATGACAACACCCATATCGGCGTCACCCTTGACCATGAACTGCTCGAAGCCTTTGGCATCCGCATAGATTACGCCAAAGCCACGCTGTTGCATAAAGCCTTGGAAGTCTTGGCTGTCATAGATTTTCTTAAGCACAGCCCCCAATTTGGCTTGCACATCTGCTGGCAAACCTTTGGGGCCTGCGATACCGCGCCAAGCACCAACGGTCCAGTTGCTACCTGTTGCAGCTTTCAGAGTCGGCACATTGGGATACAAACCGGACGGTTGTGAGGCCATCACAGCGAGTGGTCGAGCTTTGCCAGCGTCAATCAGTGCGCGTGATTCAGGCAACGAGCAAGTGACAAATTCGATGCCACCAGCCGCCAAGTCATTCATAGCAGGTGCAGCTCCGTTAGATGGCACCCAAGGCGTAGCAGTAAGGTCCATTTTTTGATCTTTCAGCATGCCAGCAAGCGCTAAATGCCAAATACCGCCTTGGCCAGTACCAGAAGCTTTGAATTTACCTGGGTTGGCTTTGGCTGCGTTTAACAAGTCGTTGACAGTTTTATAGGGCGAGTCTGCACGCACGGTGACAGCGGCAGGGTCAATGTTCATCAAAGACAGCGGTGTGTAGTCTTTGTGATTGAGTTCTGTCAACCCAGCCCAGTGCATCATGGTGATCTCAACCGTGATCATGCCAATGGTGTAGCCATCAGCAGGTGCAGTCGCGATGGCAGAGTGGCCCACCACACCGCTACCGCCTGTGCGGTTAACGACATTGACGGGCTGGCCCATTTCTTTTTCCATCAAGGCTGCCACGATGCGCGCGGTAGCGTCTGTTCCGCCACCAGCACCCCATGGAACCACCATGGTGATGGGACGAGAAGGGTAGCTCTGGGCAACAGCAGAACCCACGAGGGTTAAGCCTAATGAGAGGGCTAGTAAAGATTTAGAAAATACGCGACGTGTCATAGTAAATGTCTCCTAAACAAAGTGCGGAGATCATGGCATTTGCCTGCGTTTTTGTCAGTGGGGATTACCCCTCTATGGCAAACCCCTCCTGGCCTTTGTCGCTTAAGGGACCAAAGGCCAGGAAGCCACTGTGCGATAGTGAAAAGAGAGACAAATAGATACTTATTATTTCTACAAGGAGACGATCATGCATTTCAATCGACGAACCATTCACCGCCTGTTAGCTATTTTGGTTGGCACGGTTTGTATGGGAGCGATACCAAGTTTGGCTCTCGCACAGGCATATCCATCTAAGCCCATCAAAATGATCGTGCCGTTCCCCGCTGGCGGAACTACCGATATCGTGGCCCGTATCGTGGCCCAGCGCATGAGCGAGTCGATGGGCCAACCCGTGTTGGTCGACAACCGCGGTGGTGCCGGTGGAGCGATTGGTGCGGACTTAGTCGCAAAAGCTGCGCCAGACGGCTACACCATCTTGATGCACAACATCACGTTTCCCTTGTCTTCCGTAGCCCAAAGCCTGAGTAACCGTTCGCCATTCAACGTGGATACCGATTTCACGGGCGTGTCTATCGCCGTGTATGTGCCATTTGTATGGACTGCCAACCCTAGCATTCCCGCCAAAGATCTGCGCGAGTTAGCCAATTTATTAAGAACCAATAAAAGCTTGCAATATAACTATGGCTCTACTGGCCCTGGTTCGGGGATGCACGTTTTGGGTGAGTCTTACAAACGTGACGCCAAAATAGAGATGGAACACGTCCCCTTTAAAGGCGCTGCACCTTTGAAGCAAGAGTTACTCGCTGGTCGCATTCAAGTGGGTGGCGACCAACTCTCTTCATCATTGGCTGAAATCAAAGCTGGAACCTTACGTGCTTTGGCGACAACCGCGACTAAACGCATTGCTGTTTTGCCTGATGTGCCCACTGTCAAAGAATTAGGTTTTCCTGGTTTGGAGTTGGAAGGATGGAACGGTGTGTTTGCTCCCGCAAAAACACCCAAAGACATCGTGGACCGTTTGAACCGCGAAATCGTTGCGGCAGTCCGCAACCCTGAAGTATCTAAGCGACTTGCCGATTTAGGTGCTGAGGCTGTGGGGTCTACGCCAGCAGAGCAAGACGCAATTTTGAAGCGGCAAATGGACCAATTCCGTGCCGTGATTCGTGAAATGAAACTGGAGTGAAAAAACTATGAAGATTGGTATCGCTGGAACCGGAAAAATGGGCACTGCGATTGCAGCGCGTTTGAAGTCGGTTGGACATGAACTCTTGGTATGGAATAGAACCGAAGCCAAAGCCCAGGCTGCAATGGACCTGGGGGCCACTTGGTGCCCGACGGCCAGAGACTTGATTCAACAATCAGACATCGTGATTTGTTTGTTAACCAATGAGCAAGCACTTGACGATGTGTACTTCTCTGCGAATGGACTCTTGTCAGTACCTGCCCTGGGCAAACTCATCATTGAGATGAGCACGGTCTCGCCGGACAAACAAGCGGTGATGGCGGAGAAAGCCTCAAAAGTAGGCGTGAAATATTTAGAGTGCCCCGTAGGTGGCAGTATCGGTCCTGCAAAAGAAGGTAAGTTAATTGGTTTTGTTGGTGGCAGTGCAGAAGATTTAGCCATGGCTAAGCCCCTTCTTGAGCAAATGTGTAAGCGGGTCGAGCATGTCGGTAACCACGGCGCTGGGTCGATGATGAAACTCGCCATCAACTTGCCTTTACTGGTGTATTGGCACACTTTTGCCGAGGCTTTGTCGCTCATTCAACCTTTGGGTTTAGACCCCAAACGCGTGGTCGATATTTTTTCAGAGACCTCTGGTGGTCCGAATTTGTTGAAGAACCGTGGCGCTTTTATTGCGCAATCCTTGATTGATGGAAAGTCCGATACGGTCAATGTCACCCTCAACACGGTGATCAAAGACTTAAACGCCATGCGCACCCATGCGCAAACCTTGGATAGAAAACTTCCACTGACAGAACTTGCAATGGCGAACTTTGAAGCGTCCGCTAAATCAGGCTTAGGCGATGCGGACGCTGCCGAGCACTTGGTGCGCTGGCTGAAAAAAGCCTGATTACTCTTTGACCGAACCGGTCATGCCTGAGACGTAATACTCAACAAAGAAAGAGTAAATCACGGCCACAGGCAGTGACCCAAACAGGGCGCCAGCCATCAGTGCGCCCCAGTGGTAGACATCACCTTCGACCAATTCGGTAACCACGCCGACGGGCAAGGTTTTCATTTCACTCGACGACACAAAGGTGAGGGCGTAAATAAATTCGTTCCAAGACAGGGTGAAAGCAAAGATACCTGCAGAAATCAAGCCGGGCACAGACAAAGGCAAGATGATCTTGACCAAGATTTCCCAACGGTTGGCACCATCGATCAAAGCGCATTCCTCTAACTCCATAGGAATAGAGCGGAAGTAGCCCATCAGCAGCCAGGTGCAAAACGGAATCAAGAAGGTGGGGTAGGTGAGGATGAGGGCCAAGCGTGTGTCAAACAATCCCATTTGAAACACCACAGAGGCTAGTGGAATAAACAAAATAGAGGGCGGAACTAAATACGCCAAGAAGATGCTTAGGCCTACATTTTTAGCACCAGAAAACCGCAGCCGTTCAATCGCATAGGCTGCAAATACGGAGGCGAGTAAAGAAAAGAAAGTGGCAGTCACAGACACCACGACGGTGTTCCACATCCACTGTGGGTACTCGGTTTTAAAAAGTAATTTCTCGATATGTGCCAATGTTGGGGAAATTATCCAAAAAGGATTTCCGTCGCGCGAGAGTAATTCACTATCGGGTTTGAATGTGGTGACACCCATCCAATAAAAAGGGAAAAGCAGTACGAATAAAAATGCCAAGAGCGGCAAATAAGTCATAAACAATTGGCGTGAACGGCTGTCCAAATAGGACATGCCAACGGTATCGCTTTGGTCTTGGCTCATTTGTCATCACCTCCTTGTTGCCATGCACGTCTTTGGAGGCCGAAGTAGCTAAACATGATGGCTGCTAGCAAGAACGGCACCATCGCAATCGAGATTGCTGCGCCTTCGCCAAGCGCACCGCCTGAGATGGCGCGCTGGAAAGACAGCGTTGCCATCAAGTGCGTGGCGTTCAAAGGCCCGCCGCGTGTGATGACGTAAATGAGTTGGAAGTCGGTAAAAGTGAACAGAACCGAAAAGGTCATCACCACCGCAATGATGGGCGTGAGCAAAGGCAATGTGACGTGGTAGAACTGTTGCCAAGGTGTGGCGCCATCAATCGCTGAGGCTTCGTAATACGAAGGCGAAATGGTTTGCAAACCGGCTAGCAATGTGATCGCGACAAAGGGCACACCGCGCCATACGTTGGCTGCGATCGTAGAAAAACGCGCATTCCATGGGTCTCCCAGGAAGTCGATGTAGGTGTCTATCAATCCCATTTTGACCAAACCCCAACTGATGATGGAGAACTGCGAATCAAAAATCCACCAAAAAGCAATGGCGGACAAAGCTGTGGGAACGATATAGGGCAGCAAAATCACTGCTCTGAAAAATGATTTGAAACGAATATTTTTATTTAACAACAGAGCCAACCAAAGCCCTAAGAAAAACTTTACAGCACTCGCTATCGTGGTGTAGAACAAGGTGTTGAAAAGCGCTAGCTGGGTGACGCTGTCACCCGCTAGAAAGATATAGTTTTCAAGACCAATCCATTGGCCAGGCCGCCCCACTTTGGCATCGGTGAATCCGAGCCAAACACCCAAACCCAAGGGGTACGTCAGAAACAGCAGCAGCAGCACAGCGGCTGGCAGCATAAAGACCAAGCCGAGCACATTGCGGCTGTTCTGAAGTTTCTCGAGTAGGGGTGTCGTCATAGGGGCAGTGGTTTCAGGAAATCGTCTTTAGACTTTGTAGTAACGCTCAGCACGCTTTTGTGCGCGCTCTGCGGCTTCTTTCGGAGTCTTGGAGCCGCTGGCAGCTTCAGCCACCATATTGACAACGATGAAGTCAGCACCAGCGCCTGCTGAGGCATAGCCCAGTTTGCCGGCGTAGCCCGCAGGGCGCATGTTTTTGACGCAATCGCGGTAAGGTGTGTGCTTAGGGTCAGACGTCCAGATAGCTGTCTTCTCATAAGCTGCCAAAGGCTGAGCGATATAGCCGCCAGCGCCCGTTAACCATGGATCGAATTGCTCTTTTTCCATCATGAAGCGCAAGAATTCTTTTGCTGCTTGTGGGTACTTGGTGTACTTCATGATCATTTGGTTGAAGAACAAATGCGATTCCGTTGCGACACCGGCAGGGCCGATAGGGTAGTTGGCGTGATGGACGTCCGAATTGAGTTCACGCACTTTAGGATCCGGCGATGTCTTGGTGGCGTAGTAAATCGAGATGCCGTTGTTGGTGACACTGATTTGACCGTCCAAGAACGCTTTGTTGTTATTGGGGTCGAGCCAAGATAAGGTGCCAGGAATCATGTGGCCGTATAACTCTTTCGCATATTCCAAAGCCTTGATGGTCTCTGGACTGTCGATAACGACTTTGTTGTCTTTATCAACCAACTTGCCACCAAAAGCCCACATGAGCCAGTTGCACCACAAGCCATCACCGGTGGCGTTGCCAAGAGCAAAGCCGGCTGGTGTGCCTTTTTCTTTGAGTGCTTTACACATACGCATAAAGCCGTCTGTGTCTTTAGGAAAGCTATCAAAACCAGCGGCTTTGAGCATGCTTTGGCGATAGACCATCATCGCGCCTGCAGCACCTAAAGGTACGCCGATCCATTTCTTGCCATCGGGCTTGAGGTAGGTTTGTGCAGCTGGATAAAAGCCACCGTATTTTTTGCCCAAGTACTCGCAAAGGTCGGTGACGTCGAGTAGTTTTTCTGGGTACAGGTTGGCATCGTCGTTAGTCGACAAAATAATGTCAGGACCCGCGCCCGTGTTGGCAGCAACAGCCGCTTTAGGGCGAACGTCTTCCCAACCTTCGTTGTCAACGCGCACTTCTATGCCAGTGGCATCTGTGAATTTTTTGACGTTGATCATGTAGGCGTCGATATCGCCTTGCACAAAACGGCTCCAGCGCAAGACGCGCAACTTAGCGCCTTTTTCAGGCTTAAAGCTCATATTCTGGGCTTGGGCCGCAGGTGCAAAGCTCAAAGCGCCTGCGCCTAAAGTGGAGGAAGCGGCTGCAACCGTAGCAGTGCTTCCTAGAAAATT
>Ga0209550_10004240_pt1 | contig 13582 bp, 11 predicted proteins | sample LauGreSuBDMM15SN_2_FD_187567 | JGI IMG/M metagenome (GOLD analysis project Ga0209550, IMG submission 187567) | Freshwater lake microbial communities from Lake Michigan, USA - Su13.BD.MM15.SN (SPAdes) (version 5) | ecosystem: Environmental > Aquatic > Freshwater > Lake | place: Lake Michigan... | reverse complement strand
ACGAATTTAGACTGATGTTTATCTTTGTAGGTTGACTAACGTAGCGGTAGTAAAATCATTTAATTTAAAATAGTAATTATTTTAAATATAAAAGAGTTTGAAATTATTCTACAAGTACAAACTTATCTACAACCGTCTTAAAATAATCCCCTACATATTGACGAAAATACATATCAAACACTAACCTATGAACTTTTAATAGTGTTTTTTGACTAAGAACTTTTAACGCGTCTTCTAACATCTTCTCATCAACATTTCCTATCAGAAGAAGATCACATGCAAACATCCCTTCTGTATCGGGGATATTCGGATCAGCTCCCATCTTCATACAAGATTCAATACCACTGTTCGACCGTGACATACAATAAGATACAAGAGGAGTGCTTTGATACTTAATCTGATACTTGGTCTTTTCTTTAGTAGACTGTAAGACATTCATATCTGTTCCCCATCGTTTTTGAATAGCATCACAATCATACACATCGGCTTTGACATCTTTTGCTGTATTAAAAATTTGATAAATCATCGGAACAGGCTTTGACCATCCCTGTTTTTCAAGAGTAGAAAGAGCATCAACCGCAGCGTTTTGTTGAGCATCAGCCTTAAGAGACGCTATTCCTTCTCCTATCTTAATGTATTGACCTCCAACTATTTTGTTTTTGTTTACAGTCACATTTCCATTGCTTTCAGTTTTTTCTTCATATTTACCTCCTTTCACTCGAAAAATAGTAGATTGTTGAAGTAAATCACGTTTTTGATCTTTATACACCAAAGGTCCAAGAATAGATTCATGCATATCAAACAACTCTTTGATTCTTGTCTTTCCATCATACAAATCTTCATACTTTAGAGAAATCTCCATATCGTCAAATATTGTTGCTAAGATATCGTATACGATAGCGTAGCCAACCCCAATACGTTTTCTTCTGTCAAGAATTCTTTCTGTCGCACCAATAAACGCTTCTAACACATCTTCTAACAACGGCTTCATCTTTCTTTGACGCAAATCATTTGTAGCCGAAATAAAAACCCAAAATCCAAGCTTTCTCGCTATCTCTGCAAAACTATTTTTAGCTCCATACTTGATACGAAGACGAGCAACTACAGCAACGCCAGCAGTACAGTCTAACTGAGGAAATCTACTATACATATAGTTGTTTATAAACTTATTAGCTGCTAAATCACCAACTTGCTCAAGAACTTGATAGTTATTGTGAGGGTCTACTACTTCAGAAGTAAACGCACATCCATATACACGCATAGCATCATCATCAGTCAACATTTTGACGTATTTAGTAGTGACACTGCATTTTTTTAGTAAAGTACTAATAAAACACTTAAACGACTCACCGCGATTTCCCAGATATATTCCTTGAAGCTGTTGAACAGATTCCATTTTATATATACCTAAATTTTACTTATAAATTTCAATTTTAATCAACCCACCCTAGTCCTCTTCCGGCTTGTACTAAACCTTCTGGAGAAGCATACACAGACCCTCCTCCTACAATTTCATCTCCTGCGTTGGTAAATTGATCGTAATAATCATCGTAGTATCCACCTCCGTACCCACCTCCGTACCCTCCGTATCCACCCCTTCCGTAACCACCTCCGTAACCTCCCCTTCCGTAACCGCCACCACCACCCCCTCGTCCGCCTCCGCCGTGTCCACCACCTCCTCCGTATAACTCTCCGTATGACTTGTTTTCCCCGTCTTTTATAATCCAAGCAATCGTTATAAGTACTAAAGATGCCATAAAAGATCCGCCGATAGTAAGTTTATCAGATTTGTTTACAAAATCTTTTTTGTAAACAAATCTGATAATATTTATAATTAGTAGCAACATACCAACAAAAAATATACTCGAAGAAATATTAAACATTTATTATAACAATGTTTAATATTTTAAAATAACTGATTTTTACAAACTACTTATTACATAAATAGTTTGTTTTAATTGTTTCAAATGCATAAACCAAAAATATACCTAACGACGAACTTAATACACTTAATAACACAAATATAATCAACATTCCAATCCTGATAGTACAACATTTCTTCTTAACTATACTTTCATTTTTGTTTGTGTTAAAGTCACCAATAAGCTGTTTCTTAATACTATGAAGACGGTCAACACTTCTTTTTCTTTTTCTAAGAGAAGAGTCGGATTTTCCGGTTACGCTTGAAAATCCTGTTAATCTATGTTTTTTTGTTATACGCGTGCTACCATCAGGTAACAATATACTATATAAATCATTGAAAACTTTAATAACACTAACAGTACTCACTTCGCCATTCATATCAGTGTACAAAACTGATTTTCCTACTGTAAAAACATCAGAGTGGGTCTTTTTCTTTATGTAATTACTAATTTTGTCTAAATGTCTATTGCTAAAAACCCATCCAGCTCCTCCTTCTAGACGTGGATTCCATAATCCTCTCATTTTTTTTAGCTGTTCTTTATGTTTGATAGTATCACCTCTAACCACAAATGACTTACCGCCTTTGTATTTTTCAATGAACAATGAATCAGACATTTCTATATTTAAAGGAAACTTTAACTTAATTTCAATTTTAACTTAAAGTTTTTCTTAAACTTTTCTTTAAATGTTTTTTACATGAAGGGTATTTTTTTTGTATTTGAGCATACGCAACTGCTATACTTTGAGCTCTGCTAGACCATCGTTCTCCTTCATTATATTCTCTTACATTATTTTTTATTTTTTCTTTCAACTCTTCTTTACACCTAGCAATAGTCATATATTTACGTTTACTTGATTCTGACATGTCTCTTGAGTTTTTCATCGAAGGTTTTCTCGAAACCTTTCTTGACTTTCTAGAAGGTTTCCGTGACTTCCTAGAAGTTTTTCTCGAAACCTTTCTCGAAACCTTTCTTGACTTTCTAGAAGTTTTACGTGACTTCCTAGAAGTTTTTCTCGAAACCTTTCTTGAAACTTTTCTTGAAGTTTTACGTGACTTCCTAGAAGTTTTTCTTGAAGGTTTACGTGACTTCCTAGAAGTTTTTCTCGAAACCTTTCTAGAAGATGATTTAGGACCTGGTTTTTTCTTACATTCTCCTGATTTTTTAATACCATGATTACATGGTTGTTTTTTCATAACTTTATTATAAAATATAAAATAATTTTGTTTTATATTTAAAATGACTTTTGTGCAATTGTTAGTAAATACAAAAATAGAAAAAATTTGAACAAGAAATACAATATTATCAATCCTATCAAACTAACCAATACTATAAATAAAATACGACTATTTTTTTTAATGAATGCTGTAACACCAGTAGTAAATGTACTAGTAGGTTGTGTAGGTGTTGTAGGAGGAGTTGGAGGGGTAGGAGTAGGTGGAACAGGAGTAGGTGGAGTTGGTGTAGGTGGAACAGGAGTAGGTGGAACAGGAGTAGGTGGAACTGGAGTAGGTGGAACTGGAGTAGGTGGAACTGGAGTAGGTGGAACTGGTTGAATTTGATCAGTGTTAAACTGGTAAATATTAGCATTTTTATTATCTAAGAATAGTAGAGCAAGAGTGCAATATATGGTTGACCCTAAATGATCAACCATATTATATTGCCAAGGATTTCCTCCTATAAAAGAACAACATCCTTTTCCATCACATCCTCCTTTATATTTATTACTGGTTGAATAAGCAGCTTTTATAGGTAAATTAGTTGTTATTTTATTATATAAAAATCCATACATCATATCAAACATTTTATTATCAGGATTTAACTTTGAGTGTATATCATCGTTAAATTTGTAATTGTATTGAGATAAAGAACATAAAAAAGATCCAGTATTTTCATATTGACTACATTTAGATCCGTTATACCCGTAGAATTTAGATGCTGAAAATTCTATACCAGGATTAGTATTACTAGATACAGACGCATTATCGTATACCCACTTTAAACTATCAAATTTTCTTTTCTTATCGTCGTCAACACCAGACAACATATTCCATGTATTAACATCAACAGGATATTCTCCACTATTTAAAGAATCGCAAGCGTTTGTTCCAGACCCTATATAGTATCTAAAATTTTGTTCATCGTATGCTTTTTTTACAAAAGTTTGTGTCCAATCTTTTAAAATTGATGCAATCGAAATTTTTAAATTTTCTCCCAAAACTGCTAATGCATAACAATCTATCATATGTTCTGTAGATACATAATTTTGACCGGAAACCAAAGGATAATGACCTACTATTCCTTTTCCGTCACATGACATATTATTAACAAATGTTGAAATTAAATACTTAACACATTCATGATATAATGGAGTTTTTTGATGATTAGGATATCTTAAACAAAACTTTGCAAAAGCTATAGCAACCATCGAGTTATTACCAACATCTTGTGTTCCATCTGCTATCATATTTGGATCATACGGATTACTATATCCATAAGCAGCCACTATCAATTTAACTGTATCTTTGTATGTATTACTACTACCTCTTAGCCAATCTATAGCACCATATAAAAAATCTAATATGTATACAACTTTTGTATCTGGTAGGTCAGTATTATTAATCATTATTAAACAATTTGCTAAAAGAGCATTATCGTACACATCAACTCTAGCTCCTGTGTAAGAGTTAAAATCAGTTGTATATGTAACGTATAAGCCTGAATTTTCTTTAGTCTGTATTTTAGGCCAACTGCTTAAAACATTGTCTAAATATGTTTTAACATCACTAGTTGTAATTGAATATTTTTTAAGGTCGTTCATTTATATTTACAAATAAAAATTTTGCACAAATTGTTCTTACAATCAATTGTAAAAAAGTTAATTATACAATTTATAATTGTATAAATATAAATGAGTTATATTCGTTCATGTCACTCTATAAACGCAAAATGTGCTTTATTACCGTTAATTGATACATTAATTGATTATAGAAAAAAAACAAAGAAATTAGGACAAATAGGACCTTGTTTGTTTGAAGATCCGGAAATTTTTCTTAAAAAAGCAGATCAAGTTCGTAGACATACGCATATAAAAATAATTGACGGACAGCAAGTTGTTGCGATAGGTGATATTCACGGAGATTTTTTAGTATTGTTAGGTGTCTTGTTTTTAATGAACGTCATTGATGTAACTGGAAATTGGATAGGAAATAATACAATAGTCGTTTTATGCGGAGATGTGTTAGATAGATCTGGAAGAACTTCATCTCCAGTAACAAATAATTCAAGAGAAGAGGTTGACATAGTACAATATTTATATGCGTTAAACAAACAAGCTTTTAAATCTAACGGAAGTGTCAACTGGGTTTTAGGAAACCACGATATAGCACGTGTATTGTTCAAAAAATATAGTTATGAACAATACATAGGAAATCAATCTATTGGATGGGGAGGAGAACAAAATATGAAAAAACTATTTGAACCAACTGGATATATGGCTAAATATTTAGCGTATAATACTACTTTTATTTTGAAAGTAGGAGATTTTGTATTTTTACACGGAGGAATAACTCTTGATATTATTAAAAATATAAAAAAAGATTTGAAGGTACGGACGGAGTCCCCGAAGGTACAAAATTTTGTTTTTGAAAAAATGAATAGTCATGTAAGAGATTGTTTTACAAAGAAAAATTTTGAACTAAATAAAAATATAGAAAACATAGCGTGGGATAGATCATTGAGTGATGTTCCAAAATGTACAAAAGACTTACAAAAAATATTCAAAGAAGTAAATATGAACTGGGAAAAAAGCGCCTTTGTTGTCGGACATACTGTTCAACATAATGGTATAGAACCATATTGTGAAGGACGTGTATGGAGAATAGATTTAGGTATGTCAGAGGCATTTGACGGTTCAAAAACTATTACAAAAGTTGTAGGAGGTATAAAAATATTTCAGTATCCAACTCAGGATAGACCATTTGAAGTTTTATCTATTATGAATTATGCTAAAGATAATATATACAAATTTTTATGGTTTATTAAAAAATCGTATAACAACCGATACGAAATACAAGGTAATTTACAAGGTAAGTGGTTAGAAGACATAAAACAAACACATATAAAAGAAGTTAAAAATACAAAAAAAACTCAATCAATCAAAGTGTTAAACATAAATGATTCATTATTTGCATCAAAGAAACACCCAGGAAATGAATTATTAGAATTCACAGAATCAAATGAAAAAAAATTAAACGAATCTTGTGTAAAACAAAATCTAAGTTGGTTTGGAAATTATAAAGTAGCAAAACAATATGAAACAAGTCATTCAGAATTCAAAATGATTGGACCAACTATGATTGATTTTGATACGCGTTTACCAGAAGAAGGTGGCAAATGTGTTTTAGAGGATTTATGTAAATTTGATTTAGCCCGTTTTATACGGTCTAAGAAAACCAAAATCGGGGTCGTTTTTAATTTAGACAAACATGACCAATCAGGTTCTCATTGGGTCTCATTATTTATTGATATTGAAAACAAATTTTTATTCTTTTTTGACAGTGCTGATAATGCTATTCCTCGCGAAATATGGCAGGAAAACCCAAAAGGAGAACAGACCCCTTTAGTCAATCGTATTATAGAACAAGGTAAGACTCAAGGGATTGAATTTAGATTTTATAACAATAAGGGACACTCACATCAAAATTCAAATACTGAATGTGGAATGTACTCTTTGTTTTTTATAATAACCATGTTAACAGGAGAAACACCATTTACAAAGGGGGTAATGTCAATAGAAAAACGGCGAGAACTTTTTTTGAAAAAACGGATACCTGATAAAACTATATTTGGATATCGCAAACTATATTTCAATGACTGAATATTTTATAATGATAATATAAAATATGTCAAAAAAATCACAATCTGTATATAAAAAAAAGAACAGAGGTAATAAAAATAAATCAATAAAAAAAAGGGGGAAAAAGGTGTGGTTGTATAATATTGGGAAGATAACTGTAGTTTACCGTACTCCAAGATTGCATATAAAAACAATGGATGTACATGGTGGTGTTGGTGCGACTACTCCTGCTGCTGCTGGTGCTGCTGTAAAAGACGATAATAAAGAATTGGCAGCAAGTATTTTGGAAACTATTAAAAAACAAGCCAAAGACAAGGTATCAAAACAAGAATTGGAAATCATTGAAAAAACATTGAATAAACAAAATGTATGTGAAAATCCACCAGGTCAGGCAGGTCAGGCAGGTCAGGCAGGTCAGGCAGGTGAGGCAGGCGTAGCAGGTCAAGTATCCTCTATGACAACAAAAGCATTTAATGGAATCACTGAGGGGGCGGTTTCTCTTGGGAAATTTTTACTACCATCTCTTCCACCGACTACAACACGTCGTCGTAATGATACAACGATTCAAATGCTTTGGTATCCTCGCGCGAGTGACCATTATAGAAAGGGGAATTCGGTTGCTATTCCCAAAGATAAAATTAGATATGGTGATTTTATGATTTATGTAGAACCTGAACGATATGCTGATATAACTGCATATTTTTCAGATACAGCAAATAAAGTTGAAGATTATTTTGCGAATATATTAAGTGGATGTACTGATTCTTTTTGTCTTAAAGGGAATCCTATTCCTGATCCTTATAAACATGATGTATATCAAATCAATAATTATCAACCAGATATGGATGATAAGGCTCTTCAAAGAACGGCTATTCAATAATCTTGCCGATTTATATATAGAAAATAATCACATATAGTAGTATGTCATTATTCATTTCAAATGAAAATCAAAATCTCCTTTATGAAATGATTCATAAAACCCCCGAAATCCAAAAGAGGTTCTCAACTTTGGATGAAAAGAATAGATGGTTCCGTGAAATCATACAGCATTTTTACACACAATTACCTCAAAGTATTGATAGAGAAATGTTGAAAAAAGTGAACCGAGATACATTGGGTTATATGGTGAATTCTTTGAAAACTGTAATTGAACAACCGGCTAGAATAATTATTGAAGAAAAACCGGTGACACTTTTGAAAAAAGAACAGCCTCTAGAACCAAAAGAATATACCTCTTTTTTTGACATTCCAAAACCGAAGATTATAGATTTTTCAGAACAATTGAATGATGAAGTCATTACGAATATGGACGAATTAATAGAACAACAAAAACAAATGCGAGAACGTGAATTACAGGAATATGCCCCTCCTCCACCTATGCCTATGCCTATGGCGAATTCTCTACCAAAAATAACTATTTTGGAAGACTTACCAAAGCAAGAAAGACATGTTCATTTTTCCGAAGTCCCTTCTATAGATGAACGAATGACAACTATAGAAAATAAAATAGATGCGTTAATGGATATGTTCTCGGCATTTTGTATCAAAAAATTAGAGAAACCAGAGAAACCAGAGAAACCAGAGAAACCAGAGAAACCAGAGAAACCAGAGAACCAAGAGAATCAATCAGTAAATAAAATAAAACAACTTCTTCAAGAAAATGTATAAAGAATCATCTTTATGACATACCAATGGAGGGTTTATTAAAACATATATTATATATTAATTTAGAACATAGAATAGATCGTTTACAACATGTTGTAGGAGAACTTGGGAAAATAGGGGTCGTTCATGGTGAGCGTTTTCCAGCTATTAAATTGGCTGCTGGAAATGTTGGATGTACATTGAGTCATATTAAATGTTTGGAATTGGCAAAGAAAAATGAATGGCCCCTTGTTTTTATTTGTGAAGATGATATTACATTTACAAATCCCCGAGTCTTTTGCGAAAGTTTGCGAAAATTTGCAGAATCTGGTATTCAATGGGATGTCTTGATTGTAGGTGGGAATAATTGTCCTCCATTCCAAGTGATAAACGATTTTTGTATTCGCGTTCAAAATGTTCAAACAACCACCGGATATATTGTCAGAAAGGAATATTATGATGTGTTGTTGGCGAATTTCAAAGACGGTGTCTCGCGATTAATGAGAGAACCCGATAAGAAGAAACAGTATTCTATTGATATTTATTGGAAACAGTTACAACAAGTTGACCGATGGTTTTTATTGACACCTTTGACTGTAGTTCAGAATTATGACTATAGCGACATTGAAGGAAAGATGACAGATTATAGAAGCATGATGTTGGATGTAGATAAACGCGAATTGATTGAAAAGTTTATGAAAGATGAGGAAGAGAAACGTCGGTTCTCTTTGAATTTTTTGTAATATATCTTTTCACGATATGTCATGTCTTATACAAAGAAAGAGAACAAAAAATAACGAAAAATCTATTTCCCTTTCTGTAAGTGGATGAGAGGTACTAATATATGTAATGTCATCTACCGCTCCAATAACCAACTCTTCGTGTGCTATCTGTTGTGAGAACAATAACTGTTCTACTCATAAACCGATCGCCTGTGACTATTGCCAGTTTGAGGCCTGTCGTGAATGCTGCCAGACCTATCTTCTTAGCGAGAACACAGCCAAGTGTATGAACACGGCGTGTGGCAAGGAATGGTCTCGCAAATTCATCGCCAAGTCTTTTACTGCTGCCTTTATTACAAAAAAGTTGAAGGCCCATCGCGAACATCTCTTATTTGAGAGAGAACAAGCGATGATGCCAGCAACCCAGCCTTATGCTGAATATCTGTTGAAGATGAAAGCATGTGCCGATGAAAAAGATGCTTTAATGAAATCTATTGGACCCTTAAATAAGATAAAAAGCGACGTCTTGAAAAAAATAAGAGGAATATCTCGTCAAGTACTTGTCATTGAAAGACCAATCTATATGTTGGGCGTAGAGCTACAACGAAGCCAACAGAGGCATGACCTAGGTTATGAAGAAAGAATGGTTTTGATGGATAACTTTACTAAACAACGTATAGAATTACGTAAAAAGTTAAAGCCTGAAACAAGACCGTTGAGGAAAAAAATGTCTATAATAAAGGCAAATGAGTTGAAACCTATCAACCAAGAACTGAAAGTCAAGTTTGTAGAGGCCGATAAAGATATTATAGTCAAACGTCGTGCTATAATTCAAGCTCTACACGCACATACCCATCCAGTAGGACAACAAGGACAACCAGTTGTAACCGAACGCAAACAATTCATCAAGCCATGCCCCGCTGATGACTGTCGCGGTTATCTCAGTAGCCAGTGGAAATGCGGACTATGTGACGTATGGTCTTGTCCTGATTGCCATGTCGTTATTGGTAAATCAAAAGATATCCCACATGAATGCGACCCTAACAATGTTGAAACGGCGAAGATGTTGAAAGCCGAGACGAAACCGTGCCCAAAATGCCATTCAGCCATTTTCAAAATTGATGGCTGTGACCAAATTTGGTGTACTCAATGTCATACAGCATTCAGTTGGAAAACGGGGAACATAGAGACGAAGATTCACAACCCCCATTATTATGAGTGGTTGCGAAAGACTCAAGGTGCTGTCCCAAGAGACCCGTTGGATAGACCTTGTGGTCATTTCAACCAAGCTATAGTGAATGATATCTATACGACTCTTGTCTTCAAAGCCATTGAACCCGCTAGCATTGATAAACTCATGTCACGAGTCAGGGGCTTGGTTCAAAATATTCTTCATTTGACACAGTCTGTCATTCCTGGGCTACAGCCAAATAACTACGAGATTCGTAATCGCGATTTGCGTGTTGACTATATGACTAAAAAAATCACAGAGGAGCAATATAAGAAACGGCTCCAACAAAAGGAGAAATCCTTATCAAAAAATAGAGAGTTAAGAGATGTCTACCAAATGGTGGCAACCACAGGAGAAGATGTGATGATTCGGTTTGTTGACCATGTCCGTGGTAGAGAACCTGTTATTACTTCATACATCTTAGATGAACTCAATGCGATGACGGTATATGCGAATGAGTGTCTGGCTGATATAAGCAAGACATATGGCTGTGTCAAATATATGTTTTTGGACAAATTGAAGCATACAAGTGAAAACGTCATCGCTAAAAATAAGGCAAATCAAGCTAGAGTAGCTAGAGTAGCTAGAGTAGCTAGAGTAGGATTGTAAATATGTATATTTATAAATGTGTATATTTGTAAATATTTTTTTATTCATTTTTTTTGTTTGTCATAAAGGAATATATAGGTGAATATCATATCAGCTATGAGACCGCCGGAGGCGAACCCCAGGAATACCCATTCTAGAGTGGATTTTTGTGGGATATCTGCAAAATATATCATAAGTAAAAGGAAAAAGGGTATAGCGGCGATATCGCCCCAATGCGAAAGGTCTTTCATCGGTTTATATATAAGCATATTATATCAGACCCCCTTCAGGGGTATGGATTCTTGATGTATTGTCATAAAGGAATATTGAGAACATAACCCTAAAATTGGGATCCAAAAAAAATTTTTTTTCAACCACGTTAAATAGTTATCCATCAATATCCCTTTATGACAATACATGAAGAATCCATAAAAGAATCCATAAAAGAATCCATACAAGAATCCATAAAAGAATCCATACAAGAAAGGGAGGGGGTCGTAGGGGGAACCGTAGGTTCCTCTACTCTACTACAAAATTGAACTAAACCGCTTAAAAATATCATCCTATATAAAGCAATGAAGTCTCAAAAGAAATCTACAAAACCACATATACAAAATAATACAGAGGGGAAAAAGACTAAATCATATTCACAATTTATACAACAATATAGGATTCAAAAGGGCGCAGACACATCCTCCATTAAAATCACAAACACTCGTATAGGTAGTACAGAGTTGGAAATATACGGAGGGAAATTCGGTATTCCTGATGATAAATATAAAGAATTCCTTCAATTGTATCATCATGAAGTCTTTATTAAAAATCAACCCGAATATTTGACTGAAACCCAATTACCAAAGGGAGCTATTCTTGTTGACGTTGATTTGCGTCACGAATACTCTATCACAACCCGACAATATTCACCGGACAATATTGCCGATTTAGTCCATCTCTATTTAGCCATATTCAAACAGGCATTTCAATTGGATGACACATCTGTTATACACTCATATATATTCCAAAAACCAAATGTCAACCGTGTAGCCGACGACAATCTAACAAAAGACGGGGCTCATATCATATTTTCATTACATTGTGACCATATCACACAGCAAATCATTCGTAAAAAGGTCTTGGAACAAATCGGCGATGTATGGAATGCAGAAGAACTCAAACTCACAAATTCATGGGACAAAGTATTTGACGAAGGCATTAGTCAAGGTGGAACGAATTGGCAGCTTGTCGGTTCCAGAAAGCCAGGAAATGAAGCATACCGTCTTACAGGAATATATACTTCTACGTTTGACCCCACCGATGAAGAGTTTTCAACCACATTTGCAGATGCTTCTACTTTTAATATGGAAGAAGACATTTACAAATTGTCTGCGCGATATCCAGACCACGATGAACCCATTATGACAAGCGCCTTTTTGACAGAATACAACAATGGGAATTCCGCAAAACGCGCGTCCTCTTCTTCTACAAAACTCAACAATTCGTTTATTGTATCTGATATAGACCCTCTCGGTATTCGTTCTCAAGAGCAATTGGACATTTCTTTAAAACAATATGTGGATTCTATTCCACCTGAGAGATACAAAGAGTATGAAGCATATGCTTACACTATGACTTTGCCGCCCAAATATTACGACAGTGGGTCATACAACCAATGGTTCAGTGTTGGTTGTGCATTGAGGAACACGAGTTATTCACTCTTCATCGTATGGCTAGCATTCAGCGCACAGATGAGCACGTTCTCATTCACAGATGATGTGATGAAGATGTGGGAACAATGGCAGACATTTGATTACAAGCGTAAGGGGTTGACATTCCGTTCCATTTATTATTGGTCAAAGACGGATGCTACCGATAAATTCAAAGAAGTTCGCAAAAATACTTTGGAATACTATTTGGATTTGTCATTGGACAATGGACTTACAGAGTTTGCTGTCACAGACAGGAAAGCGCAGGGAGCGACCGATTATGATTTGGCACTGGTACTCCGCCAGATGAAGAAGGACGAGTTTGTCTGTACTGACATTGAATCAAATAGTTGGTATCAGTATAGAAACCACCGATGGATTAAAAACGATTCGGGGACATCTTTAAGAATGGCGATTTCAACTGAGTTGCGTGCCCTGTATGGTAAAAAGTTATTTGAACTGGGGAATGCTTTGGGAGAGATGGAATCGGAAGAAGACCCTAAATACAAGTTTTTGAAAGCGCGTCAAGAAAAGGCATTTGAGGTCTATGCCAAACTCGCCCGAACGAGTGATAAGCGAAACATCATGACAGAGGCGAAGGACCTATTTTATGATGAGGAGTTTAATAATAAAGTGGATACTAACCCTGAATTATTGTGTTGTGCGAATGGAGTATGGGATTTGAATTTGGGTGTGTTTCGCGATGGAAAACCGGACGATTATATTTCAATGAGTACAAAATATAATTATTATCCGATTACCGATAAGGATGCTCCTGTCGTTGCTGAAATCAATGATTTTATGGGAAAACTGTTCCCAAAAGACCCCGGACTGTTGGATTATATGTGGAGCCATTTGGCTTCTACATTGATAGGAACGGCGATGAACCAAACTTTCAACAACTATTTAGGAGG
>Ga0209550_10004239_pt1 | contig 13582 bp, 8 predicted proteins | sample LauGreSuBDMM15SN_2_FD_187567 | JGI IMG/M metagenome (GOLD analysis project Ga0209550, IMG submission 187567) | Freshwater lake microbial communities from Lake Michigan, USA - Su13.BD.MM15.SN (SPAdes) (version 5) | ecosystem: Environmental > Aquatic > Freshwater > Lake | place: Lake Michigan, USA... | reverse complement strand
CTTCGGCGCTCACCTCAGCGCTCTCGGATGCGCAACTCATGCCGCCGCCGCCGCCGACGGCGGCCTCGGCGGCGGCGGCGGCATGAGTTGCGCATCCGAGAGCGCTGAGGTGAGCGCCGAAGACGGCGCCGTCGATGTCGCCGGGGGCGCCGTCTGCGGCCGCGAGCCATTCGCCGCGGAGGACAGGGCGGAGGCGACCGAGGGCGGCTGCCCACGCAGCTCGGTCAGCTCGCGTTGCGTCAGCTCGAGCTGCCGCTGGACCGCATCGAGCTTGCGCTGCGACTCCGCCAGGGCCGCGCGCAGCAGCGCCACCGCTCCGGCGCTCGAGCGCCTTGACGTCTCCGTCGCTGCCTGCTGCTGACCTTCGGCCTCGAGGGCGCGCGCCTCGGCCGCCGCCGCACGTGCCGCGGCCGCCGCTTTCGCCTCCTCGGCCGCCTGCACAGCCGCCTTGCAAGCTGCCTCTGCTGCGTGCAGCTTGTGCGCCGCGCCGAGGGCGGCGACTGCCGAAGTGCGAGCCCGCTCATCAGCCTGATGAGCAAGCTCGTCAGCCTCCTTGGCCTTCAGCTGCGCGTCATCGAGCTCGGACTTGAGGAGTTTCACCTCCGCGTCGTACCGCTCCTTGTACCGGTCGCCTCCCTTCTGCTTCCTCGCCTCCTCCGCCTCCCTCGCTTCCTTCATCTCCTTCATCTTCATCTTCACGCTCCTGAGGGACTCCTTCATCTCCGATGCCTCGGCCGTTGTGTTGCGAAGCTGCTCGGTGAGCCCCGTGAGCTTCGAATTAAGCGCCGCCTCACGCTTCTCGGCCACATCCTTCTCCTTCTCGCTCTTCTGCAGCCGCGTCTTGAGCCGTTCGATGAGCGCGACGCCGTGGTCACATTGCTCCTGCAGTTCGGTCACCCGCGCACGCAGCGCGTAGCCCTCGACCTCGGCGGCGTCGGCGCTCGCGCTCGCGCTCGCGGCCTGCTGCTGGTTGGTCGCTTCGCCGTGGCGCAGCGCGTCCAGCTCCTGCTGCAGCTTCACGATCACCTGCTGGAAGTTGCGCTCGCGCTGCGCGGCCGCCGCCTGCTCGGCACGTCGCTCTTCGGCCCACGCCGACTCCGAGAGCCGGATGTTGGCCTGAAGCTGGGTGGTCTGCTCGGTGAGCGCCTGGATGCGAGCGGCATCCTTTGCCTGCCGCTGCCGCTCCGTCAGCCCGTCCTTGCGGATGCGCTTGCCCAGCGTCGCCATCTCCTTTTGCACGCTGTCACGCTCGGCGAGTGCCGCCTCCATAGTCTGATGCGCCTGCTCGAGCTGCATAGTCGCAGCCTCGAGCTGATCGGCCGCATGCTGCTCGTGCGCCTTGTTGAGCGCCGTCTTGGCCTTGAGCGCGTCCTCCGCCGTGTTGAGCAGCATGCACGTGACCCATTGCAGCGAGCCCAATGCCTCCTGCGCGGCCGGCGGCAGCGCGGCCGCAGTGACCCGCACCTTGTCGAGCCTCTCGTTGGCCATCTTGGCTGTCTCGCGGTACCGCTGCGATGCGTCCTCCGCCACCTTATGTTGCGCTGTCGTCATGGCCGATGGGGGCGTCGATGGACGATTGATCGAGCGGAATGGAGGTGTGGGTCCAGAGAGGTCGATCGTTTCGAAACACGCATCTTCACGTGGCGAACGTTTTTTCTAACGCCGCGTATGTCCTCCCGCAAAACTGAACAGCTCCAAAGCTCTGCCAGCTGTCCCCCATGGGTGCAGGCCCGGGAGCCAAACCCCCTGACTCGCGTGTGTGTGTTGAGTATCGAGTGGCAGCGCCTTCCGCCATGGGGGGCATGGGCTGCCATTTGCTGCGCTCAGCTCACATGTTGCGCTTGATGCGCGGCTGCAGGATGGGCGGCTGCGCGCGGACCGCGGCGGCGCGCCCCTCGCGCTCCGACGGCTCGCGCGTGCCCACGTCCTTCTCACTCACCCATACGCGCGCCGCCATCGGGACCTTCTTGGAGTGGCGTGTGAGCTCTGTGAATAGGAAGCGCCCCGTCTTGCGGTACGGCCAGTGCTGGGCGTCCGGCGCAAGGCGGCGCGCTCGTGCCTCGATATTGGACTGGAGCTCGTCCGCGAAGAGGGGCGCACGCACGCTGTGCATCTCCTCGACGGTGCTCGCTTGCCCCCAATCTCCGGTCGGAGATCCGTGCGGGCGGCGGAGCGGCGAGGCCATCACGTCGTCGGAGACCGCGCGGCGGACTGGCGCCATAGCGGGCTTCGGCCTCGAGCTGTCCACCCAGAACTCGTCCTTCGCCGCCTCGTCGTCCAACCCGTCTCCGACCGTTACACCACGCGCCGCCGCCTGAGGCCGCGCAACGCCAGCGCGCCGCGGCGGCAGCGGCGGCAGCGCCATGGCGGAGAGGCGCAGGGGGGCTTGTCCGGCCGCGGCCGGCTCGAGGAGTGGCGCGGGCACGTCGACGCACAGCGACGAGAGCATCGACCGTTGGATCGCCGCGCGATGAGCCGCCTCGTCCGCGCCCGCCGCGCCCACGACGGCGCCCTGCGCTAGGCCGGGTGGACGTACTTGTTCCTCGAGAGCACTCAGCTCGTCAAGGCTGAGGCTGCGCAGCGCATCCCCCAGCGCGGCGCCCAGCGCCTCGGCCGGCCCCACGCCCGGCGCCGCGCGACCCTGGCTGTACCGAGCGACGACCGCGCCCACGAGCGCCAGCTCGTGCTCGAGACTCATGTGCTCGAGCGTCACGCTTGGCGGCGCGTCGTCGTCGTAGAGGGTCTCGCTCGCACCCAAGGTGGCGCCGGCACCCTTGGCCAGCTCCTCGGCCGCGGGCGCGCTCTCCGCAAACTCCGACTCGAGGTACTCCTCCGCGTCGTCGGCGAGCTCGAGGAGCTCGGCATCGAGGGCGCCGCCGCTCTCCTTGCGCTCGGCCTCGAGGGCCTGGAGCGTGAGCATGGCCTCGATGTTCTCGAGCGGCACGCCAAAGTGGCGCGAGAGCGCGCGCGCGCTCCACCGGGCAGGGTCCTGCTCGCGGAGCTTGTGCAGGTGCTCCTTGAAGTGCTGCTTGCGCGTCGGAAGCGCATGCGTCGCAGACGTGGCGAGAAGGCGCGCGGCTGTCGTGAGCGGCGACGAGGCCACGCTCGAGGACTGCTGGCCGAGCAGCGCGCGCGGCAGCGCGGTCGGCGTGGCGCGCAGCAATCGTCGCATTGCGTGATCCGGAGACTTCGCGACAAGTGCCGGTGGAGACCTCCGACACATTCAGGAAACAGAGCCTTGGCAGAACTAGGTATAGGCCCTTCCCTCTCCCACCCCTCGTCTGGACTCGAACTTTCGCGTCGTATCGAGCAGTTGTGCTGTTGCACTTATGGAGCCTCTCGAGGCAGAGCTCGGCGTCACGGCGCAGTTTAGCATCGGGCGGCAGCAGGGCTTCCCGGCGGCGCCCTCGCCGCCGCCCATGATGGACTCCAAGAAGGTGTTGCTCCGCCGCACGCTGCAGGCGGTGCCGTCCGCTTCCGATATCTTAGACCCGGAGGAGGCGGCGGGCATGACCGGCACGTCGCACGGCGGCACCAAGAAGGTGCTGCTCGCGCACCGGATCAAACCAGGGCAGGCCATCAAGCTCAAGGCGCAGAACGCGACCGCCACCATCAAAGAGGACGGCCCCGCCGACCTGAGCTCCGAGTCGATGATCGGTCAGCCGCCGCAGGGGCCGCGCTTCGACAGGGAGGGCATGCTCATGTCCTTCTCGGTGCTTGGCCCGTCGGAGGAGTTCTTGGCGCAGCAGCAGCGGGCCACGCTCAGCGCGCGCCCCATCCCAGGCGCGCCGCCGCAGGCGCCCATCGCGCCATCCTTTGGAGCGACCGCGCACCCACGGCTCGAGGCGCTCGAGGCGGCTGAGGAGACAGCGCGCCTCAAGAACGACCTGTCGATGCAGCGCCAGACGATGGCCGCGACGCGCGGCGAGCAGTTCCGGCGCAACTGGGCAATGCAGATGCGCAATCTGGAGCGCGAGACCGGCATCCCCGCCGACAAGCTCATGATGGCGCGCACGGCCGAGTACCGAAAAGCGATCCAGCAGCGCGAAGTCCTCGAGGCACTGCGTCGGCGCCAGCACCCGTACGGAGGGAACCGCGCGTGGCAGATCACGCTGCGCGAGAGCGGCATCTTCTACGAGGCCATCGGCAACGCGGCCAACGGGCTCTTTTGCCCGTTCAAGCAGCCGGACGATGCGGCTGCCCTCGCGCGCGCGGGGGCGCTCGCCGCCCAGCCGGGCGAGGTGCTGTCTCTCGCGGCCCTCGAGGCGAAGATCATCGAGGAGAGGCTAGCGGCGATGGCGGCGGCGGAGGCGCTCGGTCCCGACGAGGAGGACGCGCACGCGCACGGGGAGCTTGAGACTGGGGCGGTCGATGTGACCTCTGCGCCGGAGGGAGCCGACGGCGACGATGACTACATCGACCCAGAGTCCTTTGACGTGATCAACGAGGCGCACATGGCGGAGATTGCGCGGCTGCGCGACAAGTACAACATCGAGGGCGCGGCGCCCGCGCACCTGACCGGCGACGAGCGCACGCTGTGGGGCATCTTCAAGGAGATCGACACTGACGAATCGGGATCCGTTTCGAAGCAGGAGCTGTACGCCGCGTTTGCGAAAATGGGGCTGGTCGCCTCAGCCGCTGAGATGCTGCGACTGTTCCGCGAAGGCGACCTCGACGGCAACGGGCGCATCGACTGCGACGAGTTTATCACGCTCGGCAAGAAGGTGGACGTCTTCTCGGGCGCCGCGGCTGCCTTTGCGGCCAAGCACGGCAACACGAGCGGTCCTAAGCGCAAGCAGGCGCGCATCGCGATGCGAAAGGGCGACGGGCGGGGGCCTCGCCTCGGGATCGACGTGACACGTCACGTCTTCTTGAGTTCCGTCGGCACGCCGGTCGAGAAGACGGTCACCATGACCAACCACGGCAGCACCGCCCTGTACTACGAGTGGGTCCGCGCGCCCGTCTCAACCGGCCTAGGCTCGACAACGAGCGTCGATGCGGCTGCGCAGTTCTTCGTGCCCAAGGCGACGGGAGTGATCCTGCCCGACACGACGCTGAGCGTGCCCTTCCTGTTCAAGCCGTCCAAGGCGGGCATGTTCACCGAAGATTGGATCCTCCACCTCACGCCCCCGATCGCCGAGCCGACCCCACCGGTCAACCTTCGCGGCGTCGGCCTCAAGGTGGTGGAGAGCGAGCTGGCGGTGCGCACTCTGGAGCAGACGATGGACGAGCGCAAGACGTGGCAGGCGTGCAAGGACGTGGTGCTGCGCGACGTGATCAACGGCGTCTTCGCCATCACCCTCCCCGAGTCCGACTATCCCTTTCCGCCCAAGCCACCGCCCAAGCCACCGCCCCCGCCCGCCGCCAACACCTACGCTGGGACTCCCGAGGCTGAGAACATTGCGCGCCGAGCGGCGGCGTGGAGTACGTTCCACAAGTCGTACGCGACGCCGCAGAAGCTGCCCGAGCCGATCGCGCGCGCCGCGTACGACGACCTCGCCTCGCTCTCCCTCGACCCGGCCGTCGCCTCGATGGCTTCAGAACGGCCCGTCACCGTGCCCGAGGGCATCGACCCGCAACTTGCGGCGCTGTTGTGCCAAATCTTCGAGGCGATCGACACGGACGGCAACCGGATGCTCGACGCTGTCGAGCTGCGCGCCGTGTTTGGTGCCGAGCAGGGCGACGCGCAGTTCGCGTGGCTCGATGCGAACGCCGACGCCGTTGTCTCAGAGGAGGAGTTTGTGCGCCAACAGCTGGCCGCCTACCCTGAAGACCTGTACTCTGTGGAGGAGATTGCCGAGGAGCTCGAGGAGTTGCTAGCGAGGGCGCGAGCGGCCTGTGCGGGCAAGCTGTGGTGGAGCGGCGACGTGCTCGAGCTCGAGGAGCGCTTGGGCGCTCTCGGTGATGCTCCACTGCTCCAACGGCTCGAGGCGATCCTGCATAGGGCCGCTACCACGACGCCTGACCTCTCGCGCGCGTTGCGGCTGCGGCACGCGGCGGCGGCGCAGGCGCAGGCGCTCTGCTTCGAGGTGAACGACGAGGTGGCGCGCTGCCGCTTGCTCTACGGCATGCCGACCGTGCCGCTCGCCACGACGAGCGCGATCACGCGCCGCGGGGTTCCGATGAGCTACTGCTGGGAGACCGAGACCTACGAGCCCGCGAGGGACGCGGCCCAGATTGGAGCCAAGGCGCGCGCTGAGCGTCTCGCGCGCGAGCGCGAGGAGCACGAGGCTGCCGAGTGGGAGGCGGCCAAGGCGAAGATGAGCAAAAAGGACCTCAAGAAGGCGCTCAAGAAGGAGGCTGAGGAGGCTGTGCCCAAGGCAGCTGCCAGGGCCGCTGCCGATGCAGAGGCCGCCGCGGCGCGCGCGGCGGCCGAGGCAGCCGAGGCGAAGCGGCTGGCCGACCCCGCAGTGCAGCACGAGATGGCGTATGCGAAGGCCGTCGAGGAGGCGATCAGCGCCGTGGTCCGCAGCAGCCTCGATGCCTGGGTCGAGCGCGCCGCCTCGATCGCCAAGGAGCCCGCGCTCTGAGCACGGCGCGACCGGCGTGGCGCGCTGCCCTGAGCGCGCCGAGAGAGGCCAGAAGCGCCCGGGGGGTCCCCGGGCAGGGGGGAGCTTGAGCGCCGTCTTGAGCTTTCCCTTGATGCCCGGGCAGGCCGGCAGAGTGTGGACAAGAAGGGTGTGGCGTCGTCCATGTGCCGCGGGGATTTTCTTAGGAGTGAGGGACACGTGCATGGCGGAGTGAGTGGCATGCAAGCGTCTCTGTGACTGTTTGAGCTAAACTGTGAGCCGGACGTTCCGCGGGGGGAAATCGTGATACGCGGTCGTGTATTTCCGCACGTTCCGGTGTTCATGCCTTCCGTCGCATACATCCCATCCTTCCCATGTTACATCGGACTACGGACATCGGTCATCGCCCCCGGGACTCCCGGCCCGAAAGTGGCAGGGCCCCACAGCTCTACTTTGACGCTACTGTCTCTGAACGACTTTGTACTTTCACGCGACCCGCGCGCTCCCGCGGTCCGCGCCGGCCGCGGCGCGCGCGCGCGGGCCATGGCGCGGGCCCTTGCTAGCGGGCCCGCGCGCACACCGCCCCGTCGAGGTGCGAGGCCCGAGGACGCTGTCGACTGTGAATTTGCTGAGCCAACGTAGCTTGAAGGGGGGATCTCCGTGTTTGGTGGTCGCGGGGGCCCTGTGGGAAGACGCAACTCCAGGACTCGCAACTGTCGACAAATTGGGAAAATTCGGCCCCGTCGTTATGAAACGCGAAAAATACCCCACAAAGCAGGTGCGCGCATCGCCTTCGACTTTGCCAGAGAAACAGTCTTTCGCTATCCGCAGCTTCCCTTCGTTTCTACAATGGCGCCCAAGGACATCAAGAAGATTCCTGATAAGCTGACCGATTCGGAGAAGAAGAAGATCAAGCAGGAGAACAAGGCCAAGGCGAATCCCGAAAGAGCCGCTGAGAAGAAGGAGAAGAATGACGCCAAGCGTGAGACCCGCAAGGTGAGTGCCAACACTCTCCTCGAAACCTGTCTCGCCACAGCTCATTTACAGCATAGTCTTCAAGCGTCCAATGCCGGCCGCCCGTTAGCCGCCCGTGATGTGGGTTGCTGGTCAAAAGCGGCATGTACTCTCTGGCACAGCACCACGCTCGGTAGCTGGCAGCCGGCCCCCGCCACATCAGTGTGGGGTGCTCACCTGACCCACCGGCCGAGCACACGCCCTGAAGCGCCCGCCGCCTCTCGCGCGCCGTCTCGCGCGCCGGCCCCCTTAACGTGCTCCTTACCATGAAACGGCCCGACCCCCATTGGCCAGCGCCTTGTACATCAATGACGAATAATGGATGCATCGTCTCACCTTCGTTTGCCTCGGTCGCCCGTGCAGGAGAGCGGCAGCTCCAAATCCTTTTCGTGATTCCCACCGAGAACACGCATGCTTGCCTGGTCCCTGGAGACGACAGACGTGCTCTTCCTCCGTCGTTAGCTACACGCCTCTCACTGCGGTCGGTCCCAGCACTCCCAGTACACGATGCAGCGTTGAGACGCACGATGGCGCGAGGCAAAAGGTGCCCCCGGGTGAGTGAGTGAGTCTGCGCAGTCCGACATGACAGCGCCCCGCGGGCGCGAAGAACGAGGAGTAATGGACCCTTTAACCGTAAATTACCTAGCGGTTTTTCAGGGGCGAAATTGCAGGGCGAAATAACTAAGCGCAAATAACGCGACGGCCGGCGCGAAAAATCGCAAACCCAAACGTCGCGCGCATCGGCGCGCGGCGCGGCGCCGGCGGAGACCGCGCCTTGTCACGTACTTGTCACGGGGCCACCGCTGACACCTCTCGCGTCGACCTCTCGCGTCTCGGAGGCAGCTCAGCCGCCCTGGGGCAGTACGCTCTACGGCCCGGCCCGCGTCGGCTCGGCTGGCCCGGGCGCGGCGGGTCACGGTCGGGTGGAGCTGGACGCGGTGTGGCCGGTGTTGCGATGTTCATCACCGAGGGTGGGCGAATCGCGACCCCCATTTCGCAGCAGGTCCAAGGGCTCTCCGATCACACACCATGTGCGATGCGCCCAAGCCAGCGCCAGACGCCGGTGAAGTCCATTCGGGCACCCGTGCTCTCAGCAGCGTCGTCGTGGACGCCCGCCGTGCCATCACTCGTGCCATCACTCGTGCCATCACTCACGACATCCGACCCGTGATGAGCGCCGTGGTGAGCGCCCTTCGTTGGTTGTACGATCCCGCCCGTCCCGCCCGTGCGCTGCTTGGCGCGCTCGGCAGCGGCCTCGACCATGTACGTGAGGGATGCCTCGACGCAGAAGGCGGTGGCGACGTTGAGGACGATGAGCACCTGCACTCAGTGTGGGAAGCAGTGGCAAGCAGTGAGAGAGTCATTGGATGGGCATCTACACTCGGTGGCACCCAGTGTGGGAAGCAGTGGATCGGCACTCAGTGGCACTCGGTGGCGAGCAGCTTGGCGCCATGGTGAGCACTGAGTACCGACGTTGCGTAGAAAGCGACGAAAAAGGCGCGCGACCACTTGGTACCGCTCGCCGCCACGATCCCGTCGCACAGGACGAACCAATTGTTGACGATGAGTAGCTCAAAGCACGTCACGAACCCCGAGGCGAGGTCGTTGAAGTTGTTCGGGTAATAGTTCGCCTTGCCGAAGCTTGACGCCTGCAACAGCTCAAACTCGGTCCGCTGCGAGTCTGTGTTGATGAGCCCGCCAAAGCAAAAGACGCCGAGCGCCCCGAAGGCGTAATGCATGCAGAAGAGCATCTTGCCCAATTTGACCGCTTGCGGCCACGCGTACAGAAAGGTGACGGAGACCGATCGCACGTGCACTGACCAGTGGAGTAGGCGCAGCAGGCGCAGCAGCCGCGTGAGCAGGACGAGGCGAATGAGGCGTGAGTCGTTGAAGGCGTTGGGCACATAGACGATGATGGCAACGACGCAGGTGGCGACGGTGACAAGGGCGTCGAAGGTGTTCTTGAGCGAGCCCATGTACTTGGACCAGCCCAGAGCCGCGAGCTTGAGCGCCATCTCGAGCGCGAAGGCGGCGGCGAAGAGGAGCTCGAGCACATTCCACACGCTATTGGGGCGCGAGTCGAAGTCTTCCGGAGCGCCGCTGTAGAGGAACTGCTCTCCTTCGAGGACGAGGGCCGCCCCTGTCATCAAGAGCAATGCGTCGATCCCGCCTTCGAAGCTGCTTGAGAGCAACAGCTCCCGTGTACGTCGCCAGCCAGCCGAGGCTGCGAGCGAAGGGGCGAGGCTCTCAAACCAAGTGCGCCGAGGCGCTCGCTGGAAGCCCACCTGGAGGAGTTCACACAGCCGTGTGAACTCGTCCGCATCGACCCAGCCGTCGCCCGAGCGATCGAGCGCGGCGAAAAAGAGCGCCGTGTCGAGCGCGGCGGGCTCGAGTAGCTCACGGTAGTGGCGAAGCTCTTGGTACAAGCCCGTGACGACGTCCCGCGGGAGCCGACCAGCGCGGCTCGCGTCGAGCTCGCGGAACGCGCGTGCCAGCGAGGTGCGCCGTCGCTCGGCGACACCTGATGAGGGAGGCACTCAGGGTGGCAATCAGTGGATATCCGTGGCAATCCGTGGCAATCCGTGGCAATCGGTGGCAATCAGTGGCAATCAGTGGCACCAGTGGCGAGCGCCGCCCGGTTCTCCGAGTACGCATGGACCACGACGGCGAGGACTAGGTTGAGAAGGAAGATGTGGCCTATGAGGAGGTACGGGGCGAAGAAGAGCACGACGAGGCGGGAGCGTGCGTAGAAGGGCATCATGACGTCCGGGAAGTTGGCGGTCGTGAGCGTGATCAAGAGTGTCCAAATCGCCTCCGCCAGCGTGTCGAAGTCGCTCACACCTTCCTCCGCGCGCCGAAACAGGAGCACGGCTGCCCATCCGTAGATGAGCACGTACAGGACGAGGACGAAGAAGACGCCACCAAACCTCGGGATGGAGCGGCGCACCAAGTCGAAGGCGCTCAGCAGATCATCGGAGCGCAGGACGAGCATCGTGAGCCGCAGATGCCACGCGAGACGCATCGACTTCCATGGCCACCCAGAACCCTCCACCATCCGTCGGGCCTCGCCAGCAGCTGCAACGACGACGTCGACGATGGCGAGAGCGAGCGCACACAAGTAGACGCGGACGGGTAGGCGGCTGTTGAGAACGGCGGGCACGCCCTGAGCTATCACCATGCACGCCGCATCCAGCACGAGCATGAGCAGGAGCGCCGCCTCCACAGCCAAGGACGTCGCCACCGGCAGCATCGGCAGGCCGAAGGTGGGGTAATGCGTCTCGATGTCGGCGTTTGGCACGTGGCGGCGCGCCTCCAAGACCCAAGGTGGCTGCTCGAGAAACGAGAGCAGCACCAGCCCAGCGAGGACGAGGCGGCACGGCACGATCAGTGCTAGGTGCACTAGCCACAGCCGGCGCAGAGCCCGTCCTTCTCGTGGATGTACGTGCTCGGTGCCGTCGAATGCATCCTGGATGTGCAGCGCCGCGCGTTGCACGGCCGACGGGCTGACCGCGCGCTCGTGCTCCATGAGGAATGGATCGGCCGTTGCGCCCATAAGGGGTTGCTGTGCCACAACCCCTCCACTACGGCCAGGAGAACTCCCACACCTATGCAGGTCTCCATCGTGTGAATGATCGAGAATGAACTATGGCTGAGAGAAGGGGGTCCAGGGGTCCCGAGCTAGTTGTAACCGCACACGTATGTACGCCGGACCGGTGTCTTGGGTGTCGAATCATTAACATTGGCTGTGAATGGGCGCACTTCACAGTGAAAACTCGCCACATGATCCTCGACCAAAATGAGGTGTAACGTTCGACACGCGCATTTGGTGACATGCGTCAGGTTTGACTCGCACACCTCGCCGTAAATACAGATACATCGACTCTCACTCTCGACTCTGCACTCCGCGGCCGACTCATCCTCCACCTTTGCAAATTCCAATTGTGCGTCCGCTCCACCGCGAGCCGAGCGCGGTCTTACTCGATAACTCGAAGAGCCGTCTCGCGTCTGTTTGACCCGCGCCGCGCCGTCCACCGAGAAACCAGAAACCCCTCGCGGACCGACTCTCACTCTGCCACACTATAATCACTATTCGATTGACTTTCACACACTAAATACACACACTAACGTACACGCACTAAATACAAAACGTTGAGACGCATGGGACACGTTCTGAGAGGCCGCCCCGCTCAAGGGCCGCCACGTCCCACGAGGTTTGAACAGAGCCGTCGCACAGCCGCCGTGTAAAGGCGCCGTTCACGCTCCACAGGTGGCGCACATGCGCATGAAGCCATCACATCACCCCAGCAAAGGGATGCGGAGCCGGCCATCATCAGTGGACCACCACACAGCACACAGCACACAGCACACAGCAGCGCACAGCACTGCACATTGCGCCTGCAGTCGAGCAGACGACTGACCTTTGGATCCGGAGCTCAACCGAGCTCAGCCGAGCTCAGCCGAGCTCAACGCTTGAGCGGGCCTCAACAGCCGCCACGTTCAAGGTCGGCGCTCGAGCTTCGCCACGAGCTTCGTCACGAGCTTCGGAGCATCGGTGCCTCGAAGGTTGAGCGACGGGCCAACGGCTGTGGGGAAAACGGACTGGCTGGAGCGGGCCTGGTGACGGCGGCGGCGGCGGCGGCGGCGGCGGCGGCGGCGGCGGCGGCGGCGGCGGCGGCTTCGACGGCGGCGGCGGCGGCGGCCTCCGCCTCCGTCCGCGCGCGCTCCTGGGCGAGCGACACGTGCACCGAGTCTCGGTGTGAATATGAATAATCGGGCTGGAAGCCGGTGAGCAGCCCGTTGAGCACGACAGGTGAGGGCTGCGGCGGTGGAGGCGGCGGCATTGTCATCGTCTCCAAGTCCGCAAGCCGCCTCTGCACCCCCCGATGTCCCTGCGCTGAGTCCCACTCTGCTGTTTGGGCGGGCGCGGATGCCGAGGCGGCCACTACCGCCCATGCACGCGCGTCATCGAGAGCGCCGACGGCCGACAAGGGCGACATGGGCGGACGACGAGGGCTGCTGGCGGTCGACGAGGGCGGCCGGGGGGGGCGCACGCGCGGCGACATCTGCCGCACCACATCTGCCTTCGTGAGCTCGGACTGGCGCCCCGCATTGCCAAACCCCTCGTGGAAACGAGCAAACGTCTCCGCAGCGGGACTGCCCTCACGCATGGGGCGCGGCGAGGGCACGGGCGAGGCGGCGGGTGAATCGTAGAGCGAGTCGGTTCCGAGCTGCGGCTCCGCGCTCAGCAGAGCGCGAAGCACCTCGTCGTGCGGCCGCCCCGTCTCATGCGCGATGCCCTTCGTGGCGTACGCAAACTGCTCGAGCGACATGTTCTTGTTGCCCTTGGCGCCGCCCGGGCCGTGCACACAGGCGTAGGCGTAGACAAAATCGACGCGGTTGGGCGGGTAAATGTTGAACCGGCTGTCCATGAGGCCCGCCTCCCTGACGATCTTGACAAACTCACGGGAGCGGAAGGAGGGGTTCCCCGTCGAGCCAAAGCGACCGTATTTGAAGTAGACGGAAGCGAGTGCCTCGTCGATGCTGTCCGAGGAGGACACGGTCGAGGTGTAGGAGGGACGCCGGACGCGCGGCGCGGCGAAGGCCGCCATGGAAGCCCCCCTCGCACACCCCCCTTTTGATTGACCGCGGGTCGAAGGGAACTTGTGCTGTTTCGGGAATAAGATCGAGTGGAGATGTGGGCGTCGAAGGTCAGCCCTAAATTCCATACACATACACCCCTAACACCCCCCCAACCATTCTTCTCGCCGCGTCCGCAATGAGCTTCAAGAGTTCAAGTGCTCACCGTACATGTAGGCATGTCACCCTAATAGTAACTATCTAGACCGCCCCCGTGCGGTACACGCCATGGTGTATGTGTGCAACTGTGAATGTGAAAGTGTGTGATTTCTACACGCACTTCCGTCCATCGAGCTTACTTACTTGAGAGGGCGACCCGTGCTCGCCACTTTTCATCGAGCTCTTCTCGTCCGTGGCGATCTTGGGTGCGGCGTGCGGGGTCCGGGGGGCCCCCCCTCTGGGGGGCCTGGGGGGCTCGGAAG
>Ga0209550_10004238_pt1 | contig 13586 bp, 9 predicted proteins | sample LauGreSuBDMM15SN_2_FD_187567 | JGI IMG/M metagenome (GOLD analysis project Ga0209550, IMG submission 187567) | Freshwater lake microbial communities from Lake Michigan, USA - Su13.BD.MM15.SN (SPAdes) (version 5) | ecosystem: Environmental > Aquatic > Freshwater > Lake | place: Lake Michigan, USA... | reverse complement strand
GGAAATTTGAAATACGGAGGGAACTGGGTCATGGAAAACACAATGGAAGATGTACGGGATTTTTATTTCCAGAATACGATTTCCAATTTCGCAGAACTTCTTCTTCTTCTGACCGGAACGTATACTGACGCGATCAATAATGTTCAAATTACTTTTGCCACGCTTTCTTCGACTACGGCGGAAATTACCGGAAGGTCGACTGTTCCTACAAGGGATTTCAGTTTGAATATACCTTCAACCGTTACGGATGGAACCAATGTATATACTGTGGTGAGCATTGGTTTAGATGCTTTTCGAAATGATAGTAGTAATTATTATTTCAAAAGTGTGACACTTCCTACTACCGTCACAATAATTAAAGAGAAAGGATTTTATGGAAATGCGTTAATGCGAATAAACACATTAGAATATATTGAAACTTTTGGAATCAAGGCCCTGGTCGACTGTCAAAAAATTCACGACGGCATTTTTACTTTAAATGGTCGAACAAAAACTATAGGCAGCGACGCTTTTGCGAATATCGACTGCTCTTCTATTATTATCAGAAATGACGGTTACAATTATGATTTGTCGATAGGATACGCGGCATTTTCGAGTATCTCGCGATTAGAATCCTTTATTATTCATCCACGTATTTCCATAAATATGGGTAACGAACTTTGCGTCATTGCTAACTCAGGTGGTAAGTTAAAGAAAGTGATCTTTTCAAATGGAATAACAAATATACCCAATAATTTTTCGTTTGGTTCCCCTACTTTAACTTCTGTATATTTCTTTAGTTCCGTAATACCGACTCTTAGTAATTCAGCTTTTCCATTTTCCACGCCCACATTGTATTTTTTGGAAGGGGCAACGTCCTCGGGGAATCTTACCACTAATAAAAAAATGCTCATCAAAATCGTATCGTATTCCTTGTACAGACAATCAAGTTCCAAAGGTATTTTCCGTGTAGTTTTTCAGTACGCACAAACTACTTTCAATACGAATCATTTCGCTTTTAATAATGGTACATTAGTCGAACCGTTATTTTCTACCGCGAAAACAACTTGGGACATTATATTCCGACCGACTGGAAACGTCATGAGCAGTTCGAATATTTTAACCATAAGTGGAAATAACTATGCAGGACCAGATGCTATATTTGACTGGGCTGTCATTGACGCGACACCGATAAATATGAGTATCATGTACCAACCCTCTCAAACTCCTTTTAACTTTTCCGCTCCTCTTTCTTCTGCCTTAATTTATAATCCATCTAATCCATCAGTTGATTTAATAGCGTTGGTTTTGGGAGGGACCCCGGGAGGAAGTTACACTTTCGCTGGTGTAGGTATTACTGGAAGCACTCTATTTTACACAAGCGCCACCACTTATACTGTAACGGCTACCAAGACAGTAGATAACTATGCTGATCAGGAACAAACCCGGGAAATCACCGTTACCCCGGCTGAGCAAGCTCCCTTTACATTTTCCGCACCTGACTTCATTTATAACCCATCTAATCCATCAGTTGATTTAATAGCGTTGGTTTCAGGAGGGACCTCGGGAGGAAGTTACACTTTCGCTGGTGTAGGTATTACTGGAAGCACTCTATTTTACACAAGCGCCACCACTTATACTGTATTGGCTATTAAAACGGTAGAAAACTATAATGCTTCTGTTTTGACTCAAATAATCACCATAACCAATGCGACACAACCTGCTTTTAGATTCATAGATTCTTTCCTTCCTCTTTCCATCCTATCCGATCCGAATAACAATACGGTAGATCTATCCTTTATACTATCTGGGAAAACGGTAGGAGGTCTTAGTACAGCACAAATAAGTTACAGTGGAATTGGAGTGTCTGGAACAATACTTACCTACCCTGCTCCTGGCAGCTATGCTGTAACTGTAACTAAAAAGTATCCAAATTACGATGATATTACGATATCCACGGTAATCACTCTTTACAACAGCACATCCACCAGAACCGTACATCTGGCCGGACCGACCACTACGTTTTACTTTTTATGGACGGAATACGCAAACTACGATAACACGAATTTTGGTTACACCGTCACTATTTCAAATGAATACATGAAATTCGAGAGAACAATTCCTGCTTTGGGTGAAACGATTCTTCCCTATGTTCGGACGAATCGTTCAAGTATCGTGGATTTGCTGAGAAACTCTTCAAACACAACCATCACGTTTGCAAGTATGGCAGTGATATCCGATATTGTCGTTTATCCCGTAGCCAAAATAATGGATCAATTCAACAACGACTCTATCGATGTTTCGTTGACGAACTTTTTCAATCAAACCAACAATTCCTACACATATACGTCCACCATCTCGAACAGAAACGAAGTCCCGTTACCAGATATAAGTTTCTCGAATATAACCGGATATTCCTTTTCTTTCAAGCCGATGAGCATATCGCTGTACAATACCTATTATCGCATTATGAATGGAGTTTTCACCATCAAAGAAGGCATTTTCAATGGACCCGATGTGGCAAATTTCCTAACCCCAAATACCATCTATACCATTCTCACCAGCGTTTCTTATCCTCAACCGACTCGGTATTTATATCCCAGTTTTCAAAATTATGAAAAAACCTTTTATATTTCCACTCGGAATGAAAGCCGAATTGGCAGTTTAGATATTTCAATTATTCGTGCTGAAAGTATTGTGATTCGAATGATTTCCGATGTGTCGAATCCCAGTGACATTTCACGTGTCGATATTTCAGTCACCCAAAACAATAATATGATCAAATACGTATCCTTGACAAACGCCGATTTCCCCTTCACGCTATCGGGATTACCTATTGATTCAAGTTTCACTGCCAACACGCATCACGTATATGCTACGACTGGCAATACATATGATTCGTCTCTATCGTTTTCTACGAAAAACCAAAGTATTGTCGCAAGAGTTCCGGGGATAGTAAATGATTTGGTTCATAGAATCGATGATTTGGGTGATGGTTCTATGAATCTCTTTATTAAATTTGGGGCTCCTCTCGGACAAAGTTATTTTAACATATTGTACTACAAGTCGTATTTACAGACATCTTTTACAGGCTACCTTATTCCGGACAATGTGCTCGAGTTTGATTTTTCTGGAATAAACGGAAAAACATTTCAGAAAAGCCAGAGCTACTCGATTTACATTAGAACAACGTATCTAACTGATGGCAATATATACGACACTTCGATATACGACTTTTCAGCCGTCCAGCAATCCGTTTTGAATGATAACTATTCGTTGGATTTTTCAGACTCGATAACCAAGTACGAGAATGGGGTTTTTTATACATCGCCGTATTATTATACATTAACCAGTGGATTTATGGCGTACGATATATCAAAGGGCGGGTTAAAGACGATTTTAAGCAACAATCCACTTCAAACGAATTCGAATCCCCGGCCTGCTGCCATTTTATACCACGCACCTTATCCGTTTCCCTTTGGAAGGCTTTCTCAGACGATTGATGTGAATTTAGAGGTAAAAAAGTATTCCATTCGATTATATTGTGCAAACGTATTTGAGAATTCATCACGGCCTTTTTATAATACATTGAACACGAATAAAACGGAAAATGTCGTCAAGTTTGCCGTTTATCTTGCAGATACTGCAACAAATTCCGTTATTCAAAACACACGTGCTCTTTTTAGCTCGTCAAGTACAAACTGGACTTTGTTCGATACAAGTTTTTCTTTGAATGTGAAAAGAAATATATCTACAGTCAATCTTGTGATTGAGAGAACAGGATACGAATATAATATGCTCGCTGTCATGGACATACGATTTCAGCAGCTACCAGAAAACAATCAGGACTATTCGGTTGGCATATTGCGGAATATTTTCGGGCAAGAAAGCTTACTTTATAATATTGACGTTTTCAAATATGGATCTGCTGTATACGACACGTTTTCGACAGCTACCGAATATTCCGTGACGATCAAATATGACAATACGGCAGCTATTGAAACTTTTCCAGATCTCCAGTATAAGCATACCTTGTATATTTCTTCCTCATCGTTTAATTACTTTTTCAACATCACCGGAAACACAGTTTTTGACTTTTCAGGGTACATTATCAACAGTCAATCTGGGTTTGGTATTTATCCAAACCAACTTTACGAATTGTTTGTCAAGACTGAATATTACAGAAATAATACCCTCATCTTGTCCAAAGACACGTTACCCGTGTCATTCTACTCCATTCCATACCAAAGCCCCGTGAGAATTATTTACAATATCAGTTTTGGAATTTACACCTTGGTTCAAAATTTCAGTAAAATACGTCAAACTAATTTATTCGCTCCATATTTGGACGAAGATATGTTTGCGGTCAATTTATGTTTCGATGCACCTTTTGGCGACACGAATACATTTACAAACACGCTATACGTAACCAATCTGAGCAACATGAAAAGTGTCGATATTATCATACCCTCTACCGAAACCCTCTATACATTCAAAGGAATTGACTTTACCGATATTTCAGGTATTTATCTCGACACGAGTTATCAAATATATATTAAAACGGTGTATAACAGCGGAAATACTTTTCAAACATCCTCTTTCGATTTTCGAATACCAGACGTTCCATACACACTTGTTTTATACTAATATGAAAAAGAAAACATGAGTATTGTTATAACCATGATCATTATAACGCATTGGTATGGTAGAAACGGAAACAACATCTTGCAATTGATTCATGCGATTTATTACGCAAAATTGTATGAACATAATTTTGTTCAGTTCCCGACACATTCGTTTTTAAATACAACCCAGATTCGAATCAATCAGCATCTGTCAGACAAGGTAGAGGTAAAGGGCGCCTTTTTCTATCTGGAGAAGGAATTCAATCTTAAAATGAAAGATCCCTATGAACCGAAAAGATTGTTCTTGAAATTTATTAAACCCATTTTTCTCATCCATCCGTCACAGAAATATCCACCCGAAAATACACTTTTCATTCACGTACGAAGTGGCGATATTTTCGGTCCTAACCCTCATCCCGGATATGTACAACCGCCTCTTTGTTATTATAGTCGGGTGTTGGGCGATTTTGACAAAGTGGTGGCGGTTTGCGAAGACGACCTTAATCCATGTGTGAAATATCTGAAAAGCTTTCCTCATGTTCAATACGAAAGCAACAGCGTTACAAAAGACTTGGCGATTTTGTCAGGCATTCATCATTTTCAGATGGGGTTGGGTACATTTGGTATGCTTGTTTACTGGATGAATGAAGATTTACAAACACTCTATATCCCCAAATATGTAGTGGAGAAACAAATGGGATTAGATGCGTCCCTTTCGTTGAACTGGGGCCCAGGAATCACGGTACATATCGTGGATTTTCCAAATTACATACAATGTGGGTCGTGGGTTAATAGCGAAGAGCAGCGAAACTTGATGATTCAGTATAAATAATTTCCATTTGTTTATCGTCTTGCGCCCAACTCTCTATTGTAAAGTTGGGCCTCGCTTTTATAAATTCGGCACAAACATCATGTCCGGAATTGACGATGATGACGCCATTTGTATTAAGATGTTCCGCTATATTTTCCAGGTTTTCTCTCACCACTTCAACCTCTTTCGACCCATCCAAGATAACCAAATCAATTCCGAAAGGATATTGGGTTTTTAAAAACGGCGGTAAAAGCAATTGTTCAGAAGGAAGTTCATATGTATGAAAACAAGTGTAATAATCGTGAAACATTTTTCTCATATAAGGACCTTCCGGACTCATTCGTCTATAGTCGGAATCGCAATTCACGTATATTTGAACACTATCGCAAGATAACAAGACACATGCACATACACGCCCTGTACTAAATCCGGTCTCCAACACGTATTTCGGCTTTTGTTTTCTGACTACTTTTGAAATCAGGTCGATTTGATTTAAATCGAAATATCCCTTGGCGTGACACCAAAACTGCGTACCTACAATACCCATACACTTACGTTTCCGTCCTTCTCTATTCCTCAAAATATAAATGGCCGTTTCTACTCTTTCCGTTTCGCTATATAAATTCATTTTTTTGGAAAGAAGACTGAAGATCGACTGGTCATGACGATGCTCGTCGTAACATGGAAAATTCCGATAAACACTTGGACTGTCGTCGATATTGCTGTAAATACAACCCGTTTCGTACCATATCCTTGCAAATTTCATCGTTTCATGACATTTGGAAAAAATAACCGCCGTCGCCTGTCGTTGAGAACTCCCAAGTATTTTTTCGTTTCCAAGAACACCCAGGTTCACCAAGATATCCATTTTATTCATTTTTCTCTCGAGATTGCATTCGCTTCCAATGATCTTGTCCGCTTTCACCACTTCGAAAAGATGGCGTAATTGAGCAATACGCTCCTCGTTTTCGGGATCAATCTCACATCCGGCATCCGCATAAACCAAAATATCTCCGTCTGGAATTTTTTCCATTGTTTTCATGATTAAATAGGGCTTCCACAAAAAATAACCATAGCCTCGTCGATTCGCTAATGAAAAAGCCCCATGTTTATTCCAGTATTCACGGTCGGTCTTTAAATCTTCGTCGGTGAACATTTGCAAATCATCAAATACGCGAATTTCATAGGCTTGTTGTATAAGACGTTTTGCTGCTTCGATGAATTTCTCCCCTTGACCAAATGTGATGAAATGAATCATAATTATCATTTGCTTGAAAAATAAGTTTAAGCAATTTTCTCGTGAAAGATACAAATGGAAAAGACCGTATTTGTCTTGGTCTCCGACCATGCATATACAAAACAAGCGAAGCGGACCATTGTCGATCTTAGAAGCAAGGGCGAATGGAAAGGTGATATTGTCTTGATTCCGTTGTCGGGAGTCTGCTTTGGGGAAACTTTTTTGGATTTTTATCATATTACGACCTGTCCATTTCCAGAAATAAAAGAGAAACCACTGCTCGCTGCCCTTTTGAATCATACTTCCTTTACAGATACCCTTGACGGTCGTGAATTGACCAAAATGAACCAGTGGGAGAAACTCCACGTTTTTGATCCTTATTTTTTGAAATGGAAACGCGTCGTTTTTCTGGATGCAGGACTACGTGTTTTGGACAGTGTTCACGATTCCATTTTAAAACTAGACTGTACAAATTGTTTCCTGGCTCCCAATGATGGTGGAAATTTTATTTTTCCCAATCCAGACAAGTTATTTGAAACACAACTCAGTAAAACGTATTATAAACGTATGATTGATACACTAAACCAATTTGGAGGGATTCGAATTCTCAAAGAACCCTATTTTCTGAATTGTATGTGGATGTATGATACTTCAATCCTGCACACTTGTTCGAAAGACGAAATGATTGCGGGTATGTTGGAGCATCCGATTTGTAAAACGAACGAAATGGGTATTATGAATTTATACTTGCATTTCAAACATGGTCTTTGGAAACCATTCCCGAAACACGTACATGCCAACTCTTCGAAAATTCTGTTCGACTGGTGCGAATCAAACAATCCCGACCCATCGACTTGGAGGGATTACAGTTTTTTAAAGTATCCGTGTTCAATTACTTTTGAAGAAACATAAAGGAAAAATATTATCTTCATTAAACATAATATGACGGACATTAATACCATTAAAAACGTATCGTCATTGATACACCATGGAAAAACGAAAATCGAATTTGAAGGATTTAACATGTCCATGATTGTGCATCCTAAAAAGCCCCAGCAATATTTAGCGTCTATCAGACAAGTCGAAACCTTTGACCACCAAGCCTACCCGCAGACATATAACCGTAACTTTATCTTGGAACTGAATCATTTGTTTCAAGTCATTAGTTCGAAAGAGTTGGTGGAGGAAAACAAGAGAAAATTCAACCGATCCTTTTCGATTGGGTGTGAAGATTGTCGGTTGATCACCGGGTCGAGAATGACTGCCGTCACATTGGATACGAATGAAGAGTGGATTCCTGAAATGAGTTTATGTGACTACAACTACGAAACGGGTGAAATAAGTAAAATACAACCCTTGCATTTCGGAGTGGAACAAAAAGACGAAAAGAAGGCAGAAAAAAACTGGTTGGTTTTGAAAAATATGGAGAGAAACGGATCGATTCACCTCCTTCATTCCTACGATCCTTTGAGAATCGTTTCGGTTGATGTTCATTCTGGATTCAGTACGCTTATTTCTATGAAACGAATTTTCCATGTCGATGGGTGCGAAATTCACGGTGGAGCATGCGTTTTTCTCTCTAGGAAAAAACAATATTTGGTGGCAGTACGAATAGTCCAAAACCACGTATATCGGTTTTCACATTTCTTGTTATTGAATGAATTGTACACCTTTCTGGGTATTTCAGACAGATTTTGTTTCCAATCATATTCCGAGAAAAATTACGAAATGTGCATGAGTATGACGGAAGATGAAACCGAAAAGAAAGTGTTTGCTGCCGTTTCTTTAAACGACAAGGACGTATTTGTGTATGAATATTTGATTGATGATTTGCTAAGCACGATACATTACGACCGACTTTAAAAAATATGATTCTTAAGTGATTTCAAATTGGCAGAGGATTCGGAATATGATGACGTGAAAACTCACATGATTCATACTTTAAGGGGGTCAAGCCCTCGTCTTGAGGTGGTTCGGGTATGGCGACGAATCACTCACTTTAGGATGATTATTTTCTATATAATATAATATAAAATGGAACCCGGACGAATGATGTTGTTGCATTCTGTGATCATTGGAGTTTTGTTGTACCTTTTTATGGTTTATTTACTCGGGCAAAAGCCGGTCGTGGCTGAAAACCGAAGTATTTTATTGGCCGCGTTTATATTAATCTACATGATTTTATTTGGGCATGGACTCCCAGGTTCCATCAACAAAAATCTATTTTAATCTATTCCTAGATCAAAACATTGCGTTATGTATGGAAAATCCTTTATATTTTTTGTCTCGCATGTATCCATATAATATAAACCTTGACACTCACCGTAATGGTCGTCCACCATCAACAAATGTGGATACAAAAAATTCTTTTGTGTCGGTGGTTTATAATTAATAATTTTATTCCACTGATCTCGCATTTTGTTCCAGATATATAACGGTTTCACATAGATTCCAATCGTTCCTCCGTCGTGTCTGTATTTGTGATTCTCGATAATTCCTATAAAGGTCGTTTCAATTTTGACCATTTTTTCAATGTATATTCCCTGGTATTGAATTGTTTTTCCAACATTGACACACAATTCTTTCAAGTTATTTTTTATTAAGATATAGTCGTCGCCAACAATCGTGATCTTCATGTTTTATAATGTATATATATTGTTTTGTCAGTCACTGCAAAATAACCGATTCATGTTTTCCGCCTCCATGTTTCGAATCGGCTCCTTGAACAGTTGCTCGATAAATAAGTTTTCCCTAAACCTGACACTAAATGTCTGCTGAATATTATTTCTACCAATACGCCCCATCGACTGAATGAGTTTTTGCTGGGTTACACCTTCCAGATCATTTCCTATAAATCCATGGCAGAATTGATAGTTTGTACCGTAAATATAATCACTCGATGTCAGTATCAAAAACAACTTTTGTTCCTGCGCCAATCGCTTGACTAATTCTTCGTATTTTGGATCTTCGTGTTTCTCCAAGACCCCTATTCCCATCATGACCAGAAACTTGTATGCCGTGTCTACTTTTAAACCCATCACTTCCTTTACTGTTCTTTGGTCGATTAGAACTTGATATGCATTCGAGTTTGCTTGTTTTGGATTCCATATCTGCTGGTGTAGTGTAGTGTTTGGAACATATTCAAGCGGGAGACTGAGTGAAGTAATCTGATAACGCAATTGCCGTATTTTTTGTTCCAGTCCTTCAGCATAACTGTTCTTGGTCGTGTCTTTTTCTTTTACCGTCTTTTTTGTTTTAGACGTATTGTCGGGATCCTCGTTTGACTTTACGCTTAGTGCCTTTTCAAGTTCGTTTTCCAACTTATCAATGGTTTCTTGCAAAATGTTATTTTGCTCAATGGATTTCAACAGTTCATCCAGGATTATCGGAGGAATATTACTCTGAGACACGCAATACTTTGCCACATTTATTACGTGTTTCGTCAGATAAATGGTCGGTCCATCCGTCAGAGTGTGTGAATCTACAGTTGTCAATCTGCATCCTTTTAACGGGTCCTCCTCTCCGGGCTTCACGACTTGCATCGTCTGGAACCTTTCTTTCTTGAACTTTCGACTTAAATCGCGGATCTGGACCCAATGTTTTTCGGAAAACTGGTTCAGTAGGACCAAATAATATTCTTTCAATGTACTCATATTGATCTGCATCACATCTGTAAAATAGTTCGTAATGAGATATCTTTCTGGGATTACCCCTTGCTCAGGATGTTTGGTATGTACATAATGCACCGTCTTGATGAAGTTGACCGTTTCCTCCAAATCAAAGTACCGAAGCAATGTTTTGTTTTCTAAACAGTATTTCGCAACACGACGTACTTCCGTAAAGTCGTAATAATGCGAGTGCGGTAGAAACGAAAACCCGTTTGAATCCACAATGGGTATCGTCTTTCTGTACTCACTGCTCACGATACTGTGAATATGGGATCCATCAAACTTGACTCGGAAATCCTGCAAGACTGGGAGTATCTCATTTTCTTTCGGTAATGTTGCACAAGACAATACCACCGTCGGTATTTGATTGTTTTTCCAATTTTTATGGATGATCTCATGCAATTCGTGAGTTTCATAGTCCATGGTGATGGTCGGCTCATCCCAGTAGGTGATGATACCTTGAGCCGGATTAAATGCCAGCATATAATGCATGGCCATCAAATAAGATTGTATATCACAAATCATAATCTCCACTTTGGCGCCATTACTATTGTCAACCTTGCTTATTTTTCCTGAACGTTTATTCACTTCGTAATCGATTGCCGCAAAATAATGCAGACGGATATCGGAAGCGGTGGAGCAGCCGAATGCAAAGGCTACTCTTTTCCCCACAGACACGGCTGATTTAGCCAAAGCCAAACCAACGTGTCTCGCTACACATACAAATATAATCCGAGATCCTTCACTCAGGCCTATGGGAGACAAGGTCTTTCCTGTACCGGTCGGTGCTATATACAAGATCAGTTTAGGAATGTCTTGTTCCGTTTTGCAGATTGTAAACAACTCCTTTTGATGTGAAAAGAGCTGAATGTCTTGGAATTGGTAAAGCCACTTGTTTTTTTCCAGTATATTCAGCGATTGGGAAATGATGTACTCGGGTTTCACTAGTTTCGCGGTGTCCTCCAGCACCGCCTTGATGAAACTCAACAAATAACTGTTGGTATTCTGTATCGTCCCTCCATGACAAACCCCATAACAATGACTCAGCGTGTAAAAATAATAAGGAAATGTTACCACATCCTTTTTTATTTGTTTGCACAAAGACCGGCAAAAATCAATTAGAAGAAACTCGAGTATTTCGTTCTTGCCGTGGGTTATCATACTGTCTGCATTTTGAATGCGGAATACTTCGATCGATTTCAGTTTTTTTACTTTTTTAGTTTCGACGTCGAATTTGCTCACTTGTTTCCAAATGTCCGTGTCGGCGCAATATTTGCTTTTTATTTCGGAAATCTCGGTTTGAAAATACTTGATGTATAACGTGTATTGCATCTCCATCGTCATGGTCAACTTTGTAAATCTCTCCATATTGACGGTAAAGTTGTCTCTCGTGTTCACATTGTCGTATCCTTTTTTGATCATCTGAAGGATACGTCTTTCCTCAGGCGATACTTGGATTTCGATAGAGTTCCACTCTGCTTTGCATAACTTGGTCTGAAGTAATGTGTCCATAATATAAAAAGTAAATATAGCACTACTGTATCGAAAGGGAGGATAAATCAATTTTTTATCCTTTATATGTTTAATTGGACACAAAAACCGACTTTTTCGAAATATGTCAACTTTGAAAATGTACAGGATGCCGCTCAAAGTAGCCAAATCATCCTTTTGTTAAACACTTTGCCCCGAAATGAACAGTCTTGTCTTATTAAAAATACGGTTCATGCAAACGACGAAGAAGAGATTATCAACGACATGTTGTTCAATATAACGGTAGCCGATAGACCCGTCTTTATTTACGGTAAAAATGACACAGACCCTCGCGTGGAAGAAAAATACAATAACCTGATCAAAATAGGCGTTGAATCAGTGTTTATTTACAAGGGGGGCATGTTTGAGTGGTTGCTCCTTCAAGACATTTATGGGAAGGACGAATTTCCTACGACTTCCAAGCTGATTGATATTTTATCGTTTAGACCTGCGAAAATAAGAATATTAAATTAATATATTCATATAAAAATAAAATAATGGTATAGTTTAGGAGTTAAATGTCGGACGATTCATCCATCGAACAACTGTCAAAGTATTTCGAAAAAAACGCAAAATCAGTCGAGGAGCCCTTGCTTCAGGAAACAATGGATAGATATGTCATGTTTCCTATTCAGGACGATTCTATTTGGAAAATGTACAAGAAACAAGTCGATTGTTTTTGGAGAGCTGAAGAAGTCGACCTCTCCAAGGATTTAACCGATTGGAATAATCTGAACCAAGAAGAGACGCATTATTTATCCATGATCCTTGCATTTTTTGCGGCATCGGACGGCATTGTGTTGGAGAATTTGGCCGTACGATTCATGACTGATGTGCAATTGTCCGAGGCAAGAGCTTTCTACGGCTTTCAAATTGCCATGGAGAATATCCATTCTGAAATGTACAGTATTTTGATCGAAACATTTATTCAAGATAAAAAACAACGGCTCCAGTTATTTAGAGCTATGGAAAATTTCCCATGCATTGCAAAAAAAGGACAATGGGCGAAGAAGTGGATTTATGATGAATCTAGTTCTTTTGCTCTCCGTTTGGTCGCGTTTGCTTGTGTCGAAGGGATCTTTTTCAGTAGCGCATTCGCATCGATTTATTGGATCAAGAAACGGGGATTGTTACCTGGATTTACGTTTTCAAATGAACTCATTTCGAGAGACGAAGCCCTACATACTGAATTTGCGATACTTCTCTACAGTAAATTAACCCACAAACTAGAAAAGGAAAAAATTGTGGAAATGATTCAACAAGCCGTTTCTATTGAAAAAGAGTTCATTACAGAAGCCTTGCCTTGCCGATTGATTGGAATGAATGCCAAATTGATGCAGCAATATATTGAATTTGTTGCCGACAGACTCTCTCTCCAATTGGGCTATGACAAGATTTTCAACAGCTCTAATCCTTTTGATTTCATGGAACTTATCAGTATAGATCAAAAAGTTAACTTTTTCGAGAGAACCAACTCGGCCTACTCTTTGGCGAACAAAGAGGTTGGCACGAATGTGTTTGATATGAATGACCATTTTTAAATTCTCCTCGTTATATATTATATATTTATGCAAACATATGATATATTAGAAGATGACAAGTGCAGCCATTTCTTTGTAGAACTAAACTCTAGAGATATCGAGGCCAATCGCAGAAGAAAAGACATTGAAGACGACCAGAGTTCCGTGAATTTATCGGAGGTTTACAGTAACAATTCAAACGACAAATATATGGAT